>LXNJ01001757.1_pt1 | contig 12492 bp, 13 predicted proteins | sample 809081 | NCBI WGS metagenome assembly LXNJ01 (sample SAMN04870510, study PRJNA318959) | sponge metagenome | biome: sponge; feature: marine sponge reef; material: water | host: Petrosia ficiformis | place: Greece: Milos, Mediterranean Sea | collected 2013-05-29 | depth 5-7 m
TCAGGGGGGTATAAAAAGGCGAAATCCCCCGCCGGGTGGGTAGAAGGGCTTTGCTTTTTCTTGCCCCCCTGACAAGGGGGGGTAGGGGGGGTTGGTTTTTACCGTCGGGACAGGTCGCGACCTGTCCGGCCCTCCGTGGTTCTCCTTCGTCAGGACAGGCACGGAGGCCTGTCCCTACGCCAACTCACGAAATCGGGACTTTTTCAGAAGCCCGCAAGCGGTTCGGGCGGTTCCGCCTGATTTCCAGGTCCCCCGGTTGCCCTATCCGCCCCCTATCGTGTAAGCAGTTGTGTTTGCGCCCCTTGGCGTAAATTCCGGGGCGCTCCGTGGTTCGAATGAGGACATGTGAGGATGCCGAAGCGAGTTGCGAAGTCCCCGAAGACGAAATCCATGAAACCCTGGGGCGGGAGGTTCCGGGGGGGGACGGACGCGCGCGTGGAGGCCTTCACCGAGAGCGTCTCGTTCGACTACCGCCTGGCGCCGTATGACGTCTTGGCTTCGGTCGCCCACGCGGAGATGCTGGGGGCGCAGGGGGTCATCACGAAAGCGGATGCGCGGAAAATCGTCACCGGCCTCAAGGCCATATTGAAGGAGGTGGAGGCGGGCAGGTTCGAATTCCGGGCTGAGCTCGAAGACGTGCACATGAACGTCGAGGCGGCGCTGACGGAGCGAATCGGCGCCGTCGGCGGCAGGCTGCACACGGCCCGGAGCCGGAACGACCAGGTGGCCACCTCGCTCAGGCTGTGGCTCAGGAACCGGATAGATGAGATAGGGGACGCGCTCCTGGCGATGAGGCGCGCATTGCTCGCGCAGGCGGAGGCGCACGTCGAGGCGGTGATGCCAGGCTACACGCATTTGCAGCGCGCGCAGCCCGTTTCCCTGGCGCATCATCTGCTCGCCTATTCCCAGATGCTCAGGCGCGACGGGGAGCGGTTCGCCGAAGTGCGCGCCCGCGTCAACGTCCTGCCGCTGGGCGCGGGAGCGCTGGCGGGCACGAGCCACCCGATAGACAGAAAAATGGTGGCGAAAAAGCTCGGGTTCGCCTCCGTCGCCGAGAACAGCATGGACGCGGTGAGCGACAGGGATTTCGCCCTGGAGTTCGCATCCGCCGCCGCCATCGCCATGATGCACCTGAGCAGGCTGGGGGAGGAGGTCATTCTCTGGGCGAGCGGAGAGTTCGGCTTCGTGGAGCTGGCGGATTCCTTCGCGACGGGAAGCTCGCTCATGCCGCAGAAGAAAAACCCCGACGTGGCCGAGATCGTCCGGGGCAAGAGCGGGCGCGTTGCCGGAGATTTCATCGCCCTGCTCACGTTGATGAAAGGGCTGCCGCTCACCTATAACCGCGATATGCAGGAGGACAAGGAATCCTTATTCGACGCCGCGGATTCCCTGCTGGCCTCCCTGGAGGTCATGGCGCCCATGGTCGAATCCATGCGCTTCAGGCCTGAGGCGATGGCGCAAGCCGCAGAGGGCGGTTACATGACGGCGACGGATTTGGCCGACGCCATGGTGCGGCGGGGAGTTCCCTTCCGCCAGGCGCACGAGGCGGCCGGGCGCGCCGTGCGAATCGCGGTCGACAAAGGGGTGGCGCTCGGGGCGTTGAGCGCTGAAGACCTGGAGGAGGCCGACCCCATGCTCGACGTGGGCGATTTGGCGGAAACGGATTTGCAGAAGTCCCTGCGTTCGAGAAGCAGCGCAGGCGGGGCTTCGATGAGAAGCGTGAGGGCCCAGATACGGGCCGAGAAAAAACGATTGGGAATATAGGATGATGAAGAGAATTTTACTGGTGGGCGTCCTGGTTATCGCGATGGCCTGCATGGCCGTGGGTTGCGGCGTCAAGGGACCGCCGAAACCACCGAAGAGTCCGGTCGCTAAGAGTTTGTAAGAACGCAAGCTCAGAGGGACCCGGAAGGAGAGCTTTCAGAATGCACCATTTTGACTACAAAGGCGGCGAGTTGTGCGCCGAAGACGTATCCTTGACGCGGCTGGCCGAGGAGGTGGGAACGCCTTTTTACGCCTACAGCCACGAGACGCTTACGAGGCATTTCCGCGTCTTCGACGAGGCGTTCGCATCCGTTCCGCACCTCGTCTGCTTCGCCATGAAGAGCAATTCGAACCTGGCGATACTCCGGCTCTTCGGCGCGATGGGCGGGGGGCTGGACATCGTATCGGGCGGGGAATTGTTCCGTGCGGTGAAGGCCGGGATGCCCGCTGAGCGCATCGTGTTCGCGGGCGTCGGCAAGTCGGATGAGGAGATTGCCTACGCGCTCGAAAAAGGCGTCCTGCTCTTCAACGTGGAGAGCGAGGAGGAGTTGGTGAACATCGGCGCGGTGGCGAGCCGCATCGGCAAAAAAGCGCAAGTCGCGATTCGGGTGAACCCCGACGTCGATCCCCAGACCCACCCCTACATCACCACCGGACTCAAGAAGAGCAAGTTCGGCATCGACATCAATCGGGCGAGGGAGCAGTACCAGACCGCCGCGAATCTCGAGGGCATCGAACCCTCCGGCGTGCATTGCCATATCGGAAGCCAGATAACTTCGAGCAGCCCGTTCGCCGATTCGGTGGAAATCGTGGCGCGCCTGGTGGGCGAATTGCGCGGAGACGGCCACGACATCCGCTACTTGAATCTGGGCGGCGGCCTCGGCATCACCTATCACGACGAGGCGCCGCCGCTGCCGAAAGAATATGCGGCGGCCATATTGCCGAAGCTGAAGGATTTGGGATGCACGCTCATTTTCGAGCCGGGCCGCGTCATCACGGGCAACGCAGGGGTGCTCGTCACACGCGTGCTGTACCAGAAGGAAAATCCGGAGAAACGCTTCGTGATCATCGACGCCGGCATGAACGACCTCATCCGACCCAGCCTCTATCAGGCCTTCCAGGATGTATGGCCCGTAAAGGAGGCGGCGCGGGAGAGGCCGAAACATGTGACGGACCTGGTGGGCCCTGTATGCGAGAGCGGGGACTATCTGGCCAAAGACAGGGATTTGCCCGAACTTCACCGGGACGAGCTGGTGGCCGTCATGAGTTCGGGCGCTTACGGCTTCACCATGGCGTCGAACTACAACTCGCGCCCCCGGCCGCCCGAGATTCTTGTGCGCGGGGATGAGTATCATATAATCAGGGAGCGCGAGTCGTATGACGACCTCATACGCGGCGAGCATATACCGGCATTCATCGAGGAGAGGCGGATTCCGTGAGCAAAATCGCTTTTACCAAGTTCAGCGGAAGCGGGAACGATTTCATCTTCATCGACAACATGAACCTGGAGCACCGGGCAGATGAGATGATCGATTTCGTCCAGCGGGTTTGTCGCAGGGGCCAGTCCGTCGGCGCCGACGGGCTGATGTTCATCGAGCCGAGCGAGCGGGCCGATTTCAAGTGGCGCTTCTTCAACGCCGACGGCTCGGAGGGCGAGATGTGCGGCAACGGCGGGCGCTGCGCCGCGCGTTATGCGAAAGAGTTGGGCATCGCCGCGGATGCGGTGTCGTTCGAGACCATCGCGGGCGTCATCGACGCGACGATGAACGGATCGCGCGTCAAGCTGCGGATGACACAGCCCTTCGATTACCGCGCGGGTATTGAACTCGATATCAACGGGAGAGGGGTGGTCGTGGATCACATGAATACCGGCGTTCCCCATGCGGTGGAGTTCATGGACGACGTGGAGTCCGTGGAGGTCGTGGGCGACGGCCGCGCCATCCGCACCCACGATGCGTTTGCTCCGGCGGGTGCGAATGCGAATTTCGCCCGGGTGAGCGGGGATAATTCCGTGATTCTGAGGACCTACGAGCGGGGGGTGGAGAACGAGACCCTGGCCTGCGGAACGGGTGCCGTGGCGACGGCGATACTCGCGGCCACGCGCGGCTTTGTAACCGCCCCCGTGGACGTAAGGGTGCGCAGCGGCGAGATACTCAAGATATATTTTGAGGGCGCAGGCTCAGATGTGCGCGACGTCTACATGGAAGGCGAGACCAGGCTCGTCTACAAGGGCGAGATGACGGAAGAGGCTCTGCTGTGAAGGGACTGTTGTAAAAGCCTGCAGTGCCGGAATAACGAGCAATAGCGAATTTAGCACGCCTTCCCTAATTCGGTCGCGATAAAACCTCAGACATCACCATTTTTCAGCAGGCCCTTAATGATTTTTCCAATTCAGCATTGATGACACCACTCCCCTTTGAGGGGGCTGTTGAAAAAGCCCTTACGGATCGCGCCAAACCACTCTCCCCTTGCAGAGCCCCCAACAACCACTCCCCCCTTGAGGGGGAGTCGAAGAGCTGAGGGCGTAAGCCCGAAAGCGATTCGGTGGGGGGCATAACTCGGAGTGGCAATAAAACGCGATTCACCCCCCACCGCATCAGCCTTCGCAAAAAACGCTCGGCTTCTGCGACTCCCCCTCAAGGGGGGAGTGAAATTCGGTACGCTTCTTATGTGGGCTTTTTCAACAGACCCTGATAAGGGGGGTTGGTGGGTTGCTCCCTCGACAAAGGCTTTTTCAATAGCCCCTTTGAATCGGAGGCTGCGTTATCCTTCTCCCCCGGATGGGACCGCGTTCTGCAAATCATCCAGCCGGAGTTCTCTCAGGAGAAGGCAAACCATCCCCGAAACGATGAGGATGGCGCCCGCCAGGGTGAAATCGAGCAAATCGTAACCGGCGTATATCTCATACATCAGAATCCACATGGCGGCTCCAACCGATTGACCCGGGGCATGGTCTTTCCATGCCCCGGGTGTCGGGTCGTCTAGTAAGTCTGGGACTGGTTCCCGCGGCCTGGCCCTTTGAACATCTGTTCATGCATTCCAGGACCCCTGCCACGGCGTTTCCGGGCGATTTTCGTCAACTGCTTCTGCTGCTCATCGTTCAGGACGGATTTTCCTTCCTGAATCGCCTTGAGGCGCGCGATCCGCAAGTCCACCCGCATCTTCGAGATCTCGCGGATTTTCTTTTCCACGTCGGTGAGGTCGAGCTTTTCGGCGTCGAGCGCGCGCCTGAGGTCGATTCTGAGGCTCTTCATTTCAGCGCCTTCTTTCACCGCCTTCTTGGAGAACGCGTCCCGGATGTCCTTGAGGCGCTTCACCTGATCGTCGGTGAGCTTGAGCTCTTCGTGGTTTCTCAGCGCGATGGAAACCAGCGGACGCGCCGAGTAGGGCATCGGGCCGCGCATTCCGCGGCGTCCCCGGTGGCCGCGCCAGCCGAAATGCGCGTCTTCCATCATGTTTTGCATGAATTGCGGGAGATTCTGCATGTGGTGCGGAGGGATGGGTGTGGGAGATTGGGCCCAGGCCGCCGCGCCTGCGAGACCGAGGCTCAATACGGCGGCGATGACGGCTGTCGACAGGGTGCGGCGTTTTTGACGTTTCATGTTTTGTTTCCTCCGGTGTTGCGTTTGCGTTTCATAGTTTGGCGGCGTTGCATTTGCTTACAGGTACTCACTGCTACTTCGACTGACCGGCCGGGACGCTTGGGTGCTGCTTCCTGTATTTCCTCCATCTCCTTTTGCGTCTTTCCTCGAATTTCCGGACCATTTCGTCAAAAGATGTTTTTTGCTCATTGTCCAGGAAAGAGCGCACGTCCTTGCGTATTTCCTGCATGATGGAGTTGATCTGGGGTCGCATCTGGCTCCTGATGTCGCGGATTCGCGCATAATGGCGCTCGAGCGCGCGGTCCACGTTTTCGCGTTGCGAGGTGTTCAGGTTCAAGTCACGCTCGAGCCTGCGCATGAAGCGTCTTTCGCCTCTGGAGCGGCGTCTTGCGGCGCTTCTTTCGCTTCCGGCGCGTTCTGCGCGGCGGGAGCGCATCATGGGAGGCGAGGGTGTTGTGGCTTCGATGCGGGACTTGAATACGCGGGACATGTAATCGTTGTGGAACTTGTATGCCGCGTATTTATGGCCGCCGACGTAGCCGACGCCCGCGCCCGCCAGGAACACGATCAACAGCACCGCCGACGCCTTCATGAATTCTTTCGTGAACCAGGTTTTCATCGTCTCAATCTCACAGGCTAACGATCCGTCGAGCCGTAGGCGACGAATTGGAGCAGATCTTCGCCCCTCTGCGCCTCGAGTTCGCCACCGATCATCACAATCGGGTTCAGGGGATTTCTGTCTGTATAGAGTGCTACTGCCGCCTGGCGTTCCAGGATGCGCGCCTGCCTCTCCACGCCCTGGTTCCAGAGAAGGCCCGCCGCGAGGAGCAGGATTCCCAGGGCCGCGGCGGCGAATCTCGGCCCCGTAGCGGCCACAACCGAGATGAAGGAGAGGGCTCCCTGGGCTTGTTGCCCCTCATGGGCGGCGAGCTGGGGGCGCAGCTTCTCCCAGAGTTTATCGTCAGGCTCAGGCGCATCCTCGCGCGCGGACTCGAAGAGGGCTTGCAGCTCGGCGACAGTATCATCGTCGGGCTTGTGAGCGTCCCAATCCTGCGCGTTTCGACCTCGGTTGAAAATGTTGTCCCACCAGCGCATCACTTCGCCTCCCCGGCTCTCACCGCCACGCGAATAATACCCGCGCGCGCCCGGTTGAGTCTCGAGCGCACCGTGCCGGGCCTTATCTGGAGCACTTCGCCTATCTCATCGTAACTCATGCCCTCGAGTTCGCGCATCACCAGGATCCGCCGGTGTTTCTCCGGCAGTTGCGCCAGGAGCCGCTGCAGTTCATCACTCGCGCGCATCTCCTGCATCTCTCGCAATGCGTCCTGTTCATCCTTGTCTTCGGGTGGTGGCGCATCGGCGACTTGCTCTTCTTTGAGTTCCAGCGGCAGCGGCGCGCCGCGCTTGAGGTAATCGCGGCAATGATTGACCGCGATCCGGTAGACCCAGGTGGAGAACCGGGCGTCTCCCCGGAATTTGGGAAGCGAGATGTATGCTTTCAGAAATATCTCCTGAACGATGTCGTCGGTGTCTTCCCTGCGTTCCCCGAGCATCCCCCACACGAGGCGCTGGATTTTACCGGCGTTCTGGCGAACCAGGGGTTCGAAGGCGTCCTTGTCGCCGTTCTGGCAGCGTTTGATCCAGGCAGACTCTTCGTGCTCTTCGTGCGGGGCTTCCAAAAGTCCCAACCCCCAAGCCGGTATCGCCAGAGTGAACATCCTCGTCGCCTTATAGTATCAAATAAGCTGTCCAAAAGCGGGCGTTTTTCACGTTTCCTCTTCCTACACCCATTATGACGCAGGCAGGTTCCCACTTCGAGGCAAAGCGCATATAATACGCTTTACAATCAATGACTTGTTGATATTTCTAAATCAGGGAAGGGGAATCCCGTGTCGATACGAATCGTCGTGGCCGGAGCCGGCGGCAGGATGGGAGGCCGCATCATCCACCAGATCGTCACCTCGAGCGATCTCTCCCTCTCGGGCGCGCTCGAACGCGATGGGTTTGACGCTTTGGGAGCGGATGCGGGCGCTCACGCCGGCTGCGGTGAGTTGGGCGTCGCCCTCACCAGTGATTCGGCTTCGCTGAGCGGCGACGTGCTGGTCTCTTTTGCGATCCCCGAAGCTAGCGTCGCCCACGTGCGCCTGGCGGCCGAGAAGGGGATGGCGGCCGTCGTCGGCACCACGGGCTTCAGCGATGCCCAGCGCGAGGAAATCGCAGGACTGGGCGAGAATATCGCCTGCGTCCTGGCGCCGAACATGAGCGTGGGGGTGAACGTCTCCTTTCGCCTGATAGAAGAGGCGGCAAGGCTTCTCGGCGATGCTTACGATATCGAGGTAATCGAAACGCATCACAACCAGAAAATAGACGCTCCCTCGGGAACGGCGGTGCGCATGGGCGAAATTCTGGCCCGGGTTACGGGCAAGCAATACCCCGAAGACGCCGTTTTTCACCGCGAAGGCCAGACGGGCGTCCGCCCCGAAGGCGTCATCGGCATGCAGACGCTGCGCGGCGGCGACGTTCCGGGCGAGCACACCGTCTATTTCTTCGGGATGGGCGAGCGGGTGGAGATCACCCACAGGGCGGGCAGCCGGGATAATTTCGCGGCCGGCGCCGTCCGCGCGGTCCGCTGGGTGGCCGGCAAGGCCCCCGGCATATACGGCATGGCGGATGTGCTGGGGCTTTGATATTTGTAATCTGTGGTGTCCACAAAATCGTTAGGAGATGAGCGATGGCTCGTGAAATCGAAGCTGCCGGTATTGAATATGTGAAGGCCGCCGACGGCAGAACGCTGGCGCAGGTCATCAGAAACAACTTTGACGATTACGCCGCCTTCCCGCCCTACCTGGATTCAGAAGAAGAGCGCGCCCATCTGGCGGAGGCCTACTCGGGCGCCGACCCCGAAACCGAGCGGAGAACGAAGGCCCACATGACGCCGGACGAAAACCCGCTTCAGATCGTCATGCTGAACCGAAACCCGGGGTCCGTGGTGAACCCCCACTACCACGAGGTGACGGATCGCCCCACCAACACGACGCGCCACCAGATCATGATCTGCCGCTCGGGCCGGATGCGTATCGGGGTCTACGCCAAAGAGGGCGACCATGCGGGCGATGTGGATCTGGCGCCCGGCGACATGATCCTCATGTACGAGGGCCACCGCATCGAGGTTCTGGAGCCGGGCACGAAGGCCATCGAGATCAAGGAAGGCCCCTTCCCGGAGACCGACGAGGCCGACAAGGTCGATTTTTGATCACTTGAAGTGGTGGTGCCTGATCCCGCGTCAGGAGAGTTTTGAAAATTCCATGTTTCTTGATTCGGAGTATGGATTTGACAGGGGAGGGGGCGTAGGGACAGGCCCCCGTGCCTGTCCGAGACCCCCGCGCCTGTCTGAGTCCCCCGTTTTGCAAGGGACAACCACAGGGGGTTGTCCCTACAGGTTGGGATTTATCACCGCCGTCATTCCGGTGTCGGAGCAGATTTATGAAGGGAGGATGCCGGAATGCACTTGTAGTGGGCCGTTCTTGTGAGCGGCCCAAGGTCTGTCCCTACCAGCTTTTTCCTCAGCCCACCGCACAGGACGAAATTACCGTCATTCCGGCGAATGCCGGAATCCAGAGCAGACGGGGATACCGAATCACAGGACGACCAAGAAAAACCATAAAGCGAAAAGACTAATATAAAAACAAAGTTCCTGGATTCCGGCTTTCGCCGGAATGACGAGCAATAGCGAAGGTCATTCGCTTTCGGATCCAGAGCACGGAATCCCGCTGTCGAGGCGTGTCTTTAATTCGATTTGGAGTTAATTTCCCGGTCTTTTGAGGCCTGTCCCCGCCCTACGCGCCGGATTCAGCTCCGGCAATCCCGAATTGTTTGGCGAGCGTTTTCGCCGCCTCCTGGTAGGATTTCTGCAGTTCGGGGTTCGGCGTAATCGGGTTGTGGTAGCGGCCCAGGAAGCGGTTCTCCTTGCTCCATATCTCCCGGACCTGGAGGATGGAATCGACGGTGCCGTCGCTCTTGTCGTCAACGAACGTATAATAGTAGCGGCTGTACTGGTTCGATACGTTGTCGAAGAATTTCTCGTCCTTGTGGTAAATCTTCTGAATCGGGCCGGCCGGCGCCTGGAGTTGCAAGGTCCGTCCCCCGAATATCGAATCCGATACCAGGAGCGTATATTTCTTGCCGCCGATCGTCTGGTTGATCGAGTAGACGCTGCCCGAGAGCGTGGGTTTCCTGTCACCCAGCGCAAAAGCGCTCAGTTTCCCGTAGAGACTGGTGTTCACGGATTTCGAGAAGTTGTTCGAGATGCCGTAGACGACGAGCAATATCACAGCCGCGGCCAGGAAAATGAGGGTGGGGGAGCGCTTCGCCGGTTTCCCTTCTTCTTCCCTGCCCCGGTTGGTGGCCACGTCCTCGCGAATTTCGGAGAGTTCCTTGTACATCTCCTCGACCGTGAGTTCCAGGGGCTCCGGCATCGGCTCGGGTTCGGGCGCCGCTTTTTTCGCCGGAGCGGCCGCCGCGCCACCGCCTGCGGCCGCTGCCGCCGGGGCCGCAGCGCCACCGCCCGCGAAGAAATCCGCGTTTATCTGTGTGTATTTGTTCCACTGGGAGGGCAGGTCGCTTTCTTCGAAAATGGCGTCCACAGGACACGCCGGCACGCAGGCCGCGCAGTCGATGCACTCGACGGGGTCGATGTAGAGCATCGGGCTGGAGCCGTCCGCCGCCTCATGGATGCAGTCGACCGGGCATACGTCGACGCATGCGGTGTCCTTGGTATCGATGCAGGGTTCCGCGATGACGTGGGTCATCGGAATGCGCTCCTCATGCTGGGTTCCGGGCAAATTGGCTGCGCACCTGTCGGGGTGCTTTTTAACGCGGCGATGTTATCACTTTTTTTCAGGGAAACACAATATGCGCGGGGGATGAGGTGAGGGTTTTGGGGATTGGGATAGGAAATGGCAGGGATGAGCGCATATCTTTCATCCACCCCCCAAACCTTGCCGTGGTTTCCAAGCCGTGCTAGGTTTCCGGCTCATGGAACTTGGGATACCGCGCATCTTGCGAGAAATTGCATCAGGAAAACTATGTAACCTTTTGAAAATTTGCAGATGACGAATATAACAACTTCTATCAAACACCACTCTTGAGGAATTTCATGGCGTCAATAAACATCGAACGCGCGCACAGGCTCAAGCGCCTGCCTCCCTATCTCTTTGCGGAAATCGACCGGATGAAGGCGGAAGTCGCCGATTCGGGGATGGACATCATCAGCCTCGGCATCGGCGACCCGGACTTGCCGACCCCCGGACACATCATCGAAGAGCTCGACGTGGCCTCGCGGAGGCTCACGAACCACCAGTATCCCTCCTACGAGGGCATGCCCTCCTACCGCAAGGCCGTGGCGGACTGGTACGGCTCGCGCTTCGGGGTATCGCTCGACCCGGCTTCGGAGGTCATTTCCCTCATCGGCTCGAAAGAGGGCATCGCGCACATCCCGCTTGCGTTCGTGGACCCCGGCGACACCGTGCTCGTGCCGGACCCGGCCTATCCCGTCTATGAGATAGGAACGTATTTCGCGGACGGGAAGGTGCACTTCATGCCCCTGACCGCGGAAAACGATTTTCTGCCCGATCTGGGCGCGATCCCAACGGACGTGGCGAAAAACACGAAACTCATGTTCATCAACTACCCGAACAACCCCACCGCCGCCTGCGCGGAAGTGGATTTTTATAACGAACTCGTCGAGTTCGCCCGCACGTATGACATCATCGTGTGCAGCGACAACGCCTACTCCGAGATGGCTTTTGACGGCTACGAGCCCATCAGCTTCCTGAACGCGGAGGGCGCGAAGGACGTGGGTGTCGAGTTCCATTCGTGTTCCAAGACCTACAACATGACGGGCTGGCGCATCGCCAGCGCCGTGGGGAACGCGGAAGTCCTGGCGGGCCTCGGCGCCATCAAGACGAACGTGGACTCGGGCGTGTTCGGCGCGGTGCAGGAGGCGGGCATCAAGGCGATGAGCGCGGATCAGACATGCGTGGCCGAAATGCGAAAAATGTACCAGGGCAGGCGGGACGTCGTGATGGAGGGCCTCAAAAAACTCGGCCTCGAAGCCAATACGCCCAAGGCCACGTTCTACGTCTGGGTGCGGTGCCCCGAGGGCTTCACGTCGAGCGAGTTCACGGCGCACGTTCTCAGAAATTGCGGTGTTGTCACCACGCCGGGGAACGGCTTCGGCCCCTCCGGCGAGGGATATATCCGTTTCGCCCTGACGGTCCCCGAAGCCAGGCTTAAGGAAGCGCTCGATAGAATCGAGAAGACGGGCTTTTGAGCGAAAAGGCGCGCGCCTTTATCGGCGCAGGCGCCAACCTCGGCGAGCCGGTTCGTCAACTCGGGCAAGCCATTGAGGAATTGCGCCAAAGCCCGGGCATCAAATTTCTCGCCGCGTCGTCTTTTTACCGCACGCAGCCGGTGGGTCCCGTCGAGCAGCCTCCCTTCGTGAACGCCGTTTTTTCGCTCGAACCCGAAATCGGCCCGCACGACCTTCTTTCGATCCTCCTGGATATTGAGCAAAAAATGGGCCGCGTCAGAAAAGAACGGTGGGGGCCCCGTGACATCGATCTGGACCTGCTCTTCTATGGCGATGCGGTCATCAGCGGGGAGGGCTTGGAAGTACCGCATCCCAGGCTCCATGAGAGGCGCTTCGTCCTCGCGCCGCTGGCCGAAATTGCGCCCGGCTTCGTTCATCCCGTCCTCAAGAAATCCGTTTCCGAACTGCTGGCCGAGCTTCCTTCCGGGGATTTCTGGGTCGAGAAGCTGGAATAAGAACCCGGCGGGAGCCTTCGCCGCCTCGCCGAGGCAACCATATTCGGGGTTGTTGAAAAAGCCTTTCTCAAGAGAGCAACCCCCTTGAAAGGGAAACCCCATAAAGGCAACCCCCCCTACCCCCCCTTGTCGGGGGTATAAAAAGGCGATGCGCCCCCGCCTGGCAGAGGGGCTTTGCTCTTGCCCGTTCGATGGGGGGTTACTTTTTCTTGCCCCCCTGACAAGGGGGGGTAGGGGGGGTTGGTTTTCAAGGCGGGGGGAGGACGAGCGGGGCGGGTTTTTCATCGGGCATTCCCCTCGG
>LXNJ01001758.1_pt1 | contig 12487 bp, 10 predicted proteins | sample 809081 | NCBI WGS metagenome assembly LXNJ01 (sample SAMN04870510, study PRJNA318959) | sponge metagenome | biome: sponge; feature: marine sponge reef; material: water | host: Petrosia ficiformis | place: Greece: Milos, Mediterranean Sea | collected 2013-05-29 | depth 5-7 m
CGCCGCGGCGGTGGGGGCTGGGTCTTCTGTGGTGGAGGCGACCCCAGCGCAGGCCGAGCCTGCACGGCCTGTAGAACTGGAGCGCTTCGAGGCGTCGGCGGAGGCGCCGGTGGGGGCGCATTCGCTGAGCATGGGCGATATGACGACGATCCCTGTGGGGTCGGTTTCTTTGCTCACCTTGGGAGGCCTCGGCGCCATGATGCTGCGCCGCCGGCGCCGCGCCGCGGCGGAAAGAGCGGTCGGAGAGATACCAGAGCCACTACGTCAGGAGCTCGCGGCGATAGAGAAGGCCACTATTGCGAAGATGGAGGAGATCGTGCCCTGGGCGCAATGGCTGGCGGCAGCGGTGGGGGACCTGATGGCGCGCCGCCCCTTGGGGGCAGCACGCGTCGATTTCGTCGAGGGTTCAGACAGCGGGGTGGAGGTGCTGCTCACAGAGCGCTGCGCTACCGACTGGGGTCCTTGGCTTAGCGTGCATGGAGCGAACCGGACGGTGCTGTCTTTGGCCCGTGAAGCTGAGGGGCTGAGCGGCGATGTGGACGGGTGGGCGGCGATGCCACTGCTTATCACCGTCGGCGAACGGCTCTGTTTGAATTTCGAGGCAGCGGGAGTGGTCGCGGCAGTAGCCGCCCAAGACGGAACTGGCGGCGTGGAGGCGATGCGCGGACTCTGCCGGGCGATCGTGTCGGAGGTGACCTGCCGCAGCGCTGAGTGCGAGGTCGATCTATGGATCACCGAACGAGCCGCCATGCAACTAGGGCAATGCGTAAACAGCGACGCCGCGACAGTGATGGGAGCGGGCGCGCTCGACGAAGAAGTCTCCGAAGTGTGGCGAGACGTGTCGTCGCGCCGCGCCCAGGCGATGCTGCAGTTGCAGATGAGCGTGGACGACGACCGCAAAGCAGAGTTCCGCATCGGCAGTTGCTTAGTGATCTGCGACTCCAGTGAGACTGAGGCCATGCCCGAGACGATGCGTCTCGCCTCAGAGGCCCGCCACAACCTCGCAGTGATGGTGATGGGAGCGCACGACACAGATACGAGCCTTGAGCTGTCAGTCCCAGCAGGAGAGATGGTGGTGCACCCTTGGGGGATCAGAGTGTCGGCGTGCTACGCCAGCGCCCCCACAGCAACAGCGATGGCTGAGGCTGCGATGCAGCCTGTGAGAATGCTGCCGAGAGAGCCTCTGGTCGCCGAGCCGCGAGGGGAGACGGTTGAGCCCGACCGAGAAGTCCGCGCCATCAGCCAGCGGCCGGAACCAGTCTCGCCTGCACCGACGCCGAAGGCTCGACAATCGAGCACAGAAGCGGCTCCGGAGCGCTTCAGCGCGGAGAGCGCGGCTGAGATGCACTGTCACGTTGGGAGTCCCAACGCCAAGCCAACGGAAACGGCGTGCGACGACAGCAGCATCAACGCTGGGGACCAGCTTGAGCCAGCACCAGCCGCCGCACAGGCGAAGAGCAGCGGTAGTGCGCTAGGGCAATGGTGGCATGACCGGACTGAGGCGAGAGAACACGCGCAGGCTGATGACTCGGTGGACACCGCCGATGATGGAGAGGACCTCGTGGATGCCGCCGAGGAGGTTTCGCAAGGGGTCAACGGTTTGCGTGACCCATTGCAGGGGAATGACTCTGAGCAACGGCTGCTGTCGGGGGTTGAGCAGCTCCCAGAGCAGATGCGAGGAGTGCTGCGACGCTCTGAACCAGCTGATCCGAAGCAGAGGCGGTTGGCGCCTCATGTGCTCGATGTGTTGCGCATGCGCGGAAACGATGCCCGTTGGGCCGTGCTCACTGTGGGTCCCATGAGGGTGGTAAAGGTCTCTGGAGGTGATGCCGGGATCGCGGTGGAAGCGCTTAACGAGGCAGCGTCGCTGGCTGCGTTGATAGTGGCCGGCGGCGGAGCGTTGAGTAGCGAAGAGGCGCAGAGTCGGCTGCAATTCGGAGCGAACGCCACCGACTGGGACCAGACGTTGCAACGTTTGCGGGAGGCGTTCGGCGACGATTTTGTCGATGATCCAGCGGCGATGAGGCTCAATGCGACAGTGGCAGACCTCGCGTTCTTTGAGAGCATTTTCGACAAGGAACACTTCGAGGCAGGGTTGGAGCTGCTGCGCGGCGACGTGTTCGAGGGCATTGCGAGCGGTCCAGTGGTATGGGTCTATGACAGTCTGGTGGAGCAGACCCGATTCGTTGTTGCTGACTGGTGCGTTACCCACGGCAGACGCCTGTTCAAAGAGGGCGACGTTGCAGCGGTGCGCCGAGTGGTAGCCAAGGGCTTGTTATCCCAGCCTTTCGACAGGGCCCTGCTGGAGCTCGACATGCAGTGCGCCTTCGAACAGGATGGAATTGCAGGAGCTGAGCGGCGAGTGAGTGAGCATGCCAGTTTGGGGACAGACAACGGAGAGTTCGCGGCTGAGGCTCTGCAGCGAGTGAGCCAGAAGCGGTCTGCGGTGGTGCGTGCATGAATCAATATGCCAGTAGGCGGGAACCGCGCCCGAGGGAAGACGATGCGCACCCCGTCCTGGAGGCCATGCCGGTACGAGCCTGGTGCGTTTGAGGCATACAGCTTTGACGGCAGGGGCAAGCCCAACAGGAGCGCTCACGCAGAAGCCGGAATGATGGCCTCTGGCGCGGGCTGAGACGGTATTGACCATGACTCGGGCGGCGTTGTCTTGTGGATGGATGGGCAGTGACGCCAGCCTGACGCCGCCGCGCCGTGAGCCTCACCGGGTATTGCGCAGGAACTTACGGCGCCCGCGCAGCCGTTCTGGCGCGTCTGCGTCGGCGGGACTGGCTGGCGTCAGGGTTCGAAGGGGCCGCGGCCCAATTGGTCGCGCACCGTGACCACCGGGGGGCTGGTCATGGTGCGGCGCAGCCAGTTCGCTCCGTCCACCACCAGCGTGTGTCCCGAGATGAACCGCCCGTAGGGCGACGCCAGGAATGTGGCCGCCCATCCGAGCTCCTGACGCTCCCCCACCCGCAGCGCGGGCTGGCAAGCGTCCTTGTCGCTGGTGCGGTCCAGGCTGGAACGAATGTCGGATGTCATGTCCTCATGGGGGAACAGGCCCGGTACAAGGCAGTTGACCTGGATCCCGTAGGGACCCCACTCCACGGCCAGCGACTCGGTGAGGCTCTTGATGCCGGCCTTGGCCGCGGCCGAGTGGGCGAAGCCGGGTCCGCCGGTCCAGGCATAGGAGGCGCCGATATTGATGACCGATGCGGGAGTCCCCGCGGCCAGGTGCCGGCGGCCCAGCTCACGGGTGCAGTTGAACGTGCCGTTGAGGGTGATGTCCACGACGGCACGCCAGGCATTGGGCGACATGTCCTCGGCCGGAACCGGGAAGTTGGCTGCGGCGTTGTTGACCAGCACGTCCGGAAGGCCGAAGGCGGCCTCGGCCGCGTCGAAGGCGGCTGCCACCGCGGTCGGATCGCGAATGTCGCACATCGCGGTGGCCACCGGCGCGCCCAGTTCCTCGATGGCCGACCGGCCGGCGGTGAGGTGCTCCGCCGACCGGCTGGCAATCACCATCGAGGCGCCGAGACGGCCGAACTCCAGCGCTATGGCCTTGCCCAGCCCGGTGCCGCCCCCGGTCACAAGCACGGTGCTGCCGTCGAAGGTTCCGGGTCGCAGCGCGGTCTCCCCGGCCGGCGGTGGAGAGGGCAAGCCCGGCGGGTCAGCAGTCATCGCTGCCAGGCGAAATTGATGACGCAACCGCCCGTATAGGCACACAATCCGTATCAGTTTGGTGGAGCGGCCGGCGCATCGCGGTCAGCTCCCGGTGTAGCGCGGCGGCCGGTCCTCGGCCCGGGCCGCCTTCATCTCCGCGAAGTCGTCGCTGCGGTTGAGGAACGTCTGGTAGATCAGCTCGTCGTCCATCGAGGCCCGCTGCTCGGGCCGGCTGAGGTGGGACACGACCCGCCGGGCCAGCTTCACCGTGGCCGACGGCGCGGCCGCGATGGCCTCGGCCATGGCCCGAGCCTCGGAGTCGAGGTCGTGGGGGGCCACCACCCTCGACACGATCCCGTGGGTCAGCGCCTCCTGGGCGGTCAGCGTGCGTCCCGTGAGCACCATGTCGCTGACCAGTCCGTGGCCGCAAGTCTGATACAGCACGCTCACGCCGCCGGTGTCGGGAATGACCCCGAAGCTGAGCTCGGGCAGCCTGAAGCGGGCGTCGTCGGCCGCGATGCGGATGTCGCACAGCAGGGCCCGCTGGAACGAGCCGCCCATGGCCCAGCCCTGGATGGCTGCTATCACCGGGGCGTCCAGCGCCCACAGACGCTGGATGCCCTCGTGTCCCCGGACCATCAGCTCGTGGTGGGTGAGTTCGGTGACGTTGGTGCCGATGGCGGAGACGTCGCGGCCGGCCGACCAGCTGCGGCCCTCGCCCCGCCACACCACGGCCCGTACCTCGGGCCGGCCGGCGAGTTCTTCGAGGATCTCGAAGAGCCGCGCGTCCATCTCATCGTCGAAGGCGTTGTGCTTGGCCGGGTTGTTGTTGGTGATGGTGGCGATGGCGCCGTCGACGTCGAGGCGCACCCGGTCGGTCACAAGCTGTCCAATCCTCAGTTCTTGGGCAGCTGGCTGAACGGGGTGTCGCGGGCCGGGCCGGGCTCTCTGGGAAGGCCGAGCACCCGCTCGCCGATGATGTTGCGCTGCACCTGGTCGGTGCCGCCGTAGATGGACGGCGCGGGCGAGAACAGCGTCATCTCGGCGATGTGGCCGCCGCTCTGATCGTCGGATTCGCCCGTGAGCATCCCGTCGGGGCCGACGACCCTCATGCCGATGTCGCGGAACGAGCGGATGAGCTCGCTCATGGTGAGCTTGGCGATGTTCGGCGCGGCCGCGCTGCTAGCTCCGCCCTTGGCCCGCTGGATCGAGAGCCGGTTGATCTCGATCAGCCCGTAGAGGCGCATCAGGTCGTCGCGCAGCACCTTGCCGGCGATGCTGCCGTTCTTGCGGGCCATGTCGACCAGCCACCACCACATGTCGATGCCCAGCGGCGGCACCCCCGACATGGCGGCGGCTCCCGTCCGGTCGACGAAGTCCCCCACCCGATGGTCCAGGACGCCGCCCTTCGGCCCGGGTATGAGCTCCGGTGGCTTGCGGCCCGATGAGCCCAGCGAGGCCCTCTCCACCATCAGCGTGGTGTTGCCCACCTTCCAGCCGTTGTTGAGGCCTCCGATGAGGGCGCTGTCGGCCACCCGGGCCTCGTCGATGAACACCTCGTTGAACAGGGCCCGGCCGGTCATCTCGGTCAGGGGCCGGACCTCCACGCCGGGCTGGTCCATCTCGAAGGCGAACCACGAGATGCCGGCGTGCTTGGGCTGGTCGGGGTCGGTGCGGGCCAGCAGCATGCCCATGTCGGAGACCTGGCCCCCGGAGGTCCACACCTTCTGGCCGGTGATCACCCACTCGTCGCCGTCGCGCTCGGCCCGGCACTGGAGGCTGGCCAGGTCCGAGCCGGCGTTGGGCTCGCTGAAGAGCTGGCACCACCCCACCCGGCCGTCGAGGATCTCCGGCACGAACCGGTCGACCTGCTCGGGTGTGCCGTGGATCGCGATCGTGGGCGCGGCCAGCATCCGCCCCAGACCGCCGGGAGGGCCCAGCACGCCCCGCTCGGCCAGGACCAGAGACACCAGAGCGGACTGGTCCGGGCCGTAGCCGAGGCCGCCGGCGGACTCCGGCAGCATCGGGTGGGAGTAGCCGGCGCGGGCCAGGAGCCCCCACCACTGCTCCACGGTGAGGTCCGGGTCCCAGTTCTGGTCGCAGAAGGACTCAACTTCGGCACGCACCGCGCCGGCGTCGATGTCGGAGGCGGGTGGGGCAGGCGCGGTGCCGGTCATTGTCCTCAGGTGGGCTGGGGCTCGTTGAGGTACGAGACGTTGTCGAGCATGATGGCGCGGCGGTCGGCGTCGGAGAAGCCCTTGAGCTCGGCCAGGTAGTCGAGGGGCTCGGGCATTCCCTCGATATGGGGCCAGTCCGAGCCGAAGATCACCCGATCGGCGCCCATGAGCTCGGTCACCTCGTTGACGTCGTCCTCCCAGAACGGGTTCACCCACACGTGGGCCTTGAACGTGTCGATGGGGTGGTCCTCGAACCACCAGTAGTTCTTCTTGGCGATCTGGGAGAACTTGCGGAACATCGGGGCCAGGAAATCGGAGCCGTTCTCCACCGACGCCACCCGCAGGTTGCCGAACCGGTCGTAGATCTTCTCGAACACCGACTGCATCAGCCAGTCCTGGGCGGCCCGCTCGATGGCGAAGGCCCGAAGGTTGGGCCCGCCGCCCGCTCCGACGCCCAGTCCGGCCGACGAGAACTCATCGTCGGCGTAGCCCTGCGAGGAGTAGCCGGAGTCCGATGCGTGGACGACGACTGTCACACCGGCGTCGTCGATCAGCTGCCACACCGGGTCGAACGTCGGATGGAAGGGCGAGAGCTGGCCTGTGCGGGTGGTCACCGCCGCCGGTCGCATGACCACGATGCGGGCTCCGAGGCCCAGCACCCGGTCCACCTCGGCGGCGGCTGCCGCGGGATCGCCCAGCGCGATGTAGGGAGCACCGAAAATCCGGTCGGAGAAGTTGTAGCCCCAGTCCTCGTACAGCCAGCGGTTGAAGCCGCACATCATGGCCATTACCGCGTCGACGTCGTGGCGGAGCAGTTCCTCGTAGAGCACGCCCAGGGTCGGGAACAGCCAGACGGCCCGCAGCCCTTGAGCGTCCATTACCCGGAGCCGGGCCTGGGGATTCATGTAGTGGTCGGGCAGCGGTTCCCGGTCGCGCAGCATCTCGGCCGGGTTGCGTCCCTCGGGGTTCCCCTTGAAGTAGTCGCGCAGTGCTCCGGGCTTGGCTATGGGATTCCAGGTGGGGTTGGCCACCGCCCGGGCCAGCCTGCCTCCCACGAGGTGGTGCTTGCGGCCCCCCATGTCCACCCATTGCACGACCCGGGGCTGCATGCGGGGATCGACGTGGCGGGTGAACGCGTCGAGAGCCTCGTAATAGTGGTTGTCCGCGTCGAAGGGCCGGTAGCCCAGATCCTCCGCGGTGAGCGCGACGGCGCCGGGCGGGGGGCCGGAGAGGTCGTCGGGTGCCACGGCGTCACGCTACCGTGTGGGCCGATGCCGCCCAAGATCTTCACGACGGCCCAGTTGCAGGCCCGCACTCTCAAGCGCGGCGAGAGAGTACGGCTCGTCGCCGGGTTGCCGGGAGTGCCCGAGGGCACTGAGGGCAAGGTGGCCATGGCCAACGGCTTCACCTGGAACCGCTATTGGGTGAGGCTCGTGGACGGCCGCGTGGTCGGCCACATCGATCATGACGATCTGGTTCGGACCAGGGACTACGAGCGTTTTCTCGTGGCTCGCGACCGCGAGGCGGTGGAGGCCGAGATTGCCGCGCAGCAGGTCGCGGAGGCCGCGGCTGCCCCGGCTGCCGGCGCAGCCGACGCCGAAGCCGCGGACGGCGGCGGTACCGGTGAGGCGGTGGTCAACGGCGTGGCGGTCCCCGCCTACCTGATCCAGCGCTCAGCCGACGCTAGAACCCGCCTCGGCGCCTGACCCGGGTCGAGCTACCGTTAGCATCGGCGAACCAAGCCGCCCGTCTGGCTCAGTGGTCAAGTGAAACTCGCAGGCTGACGACTCCTATCCGCGCCACGTCATAAGGCGTCGCATTGCCTCGGCCATGTCGTCGGTGGCGCCCGCGTAGGAGAAGCGGGCGTAGCGGTGGCCTTCGGCCGGGTCGAAGTCGATGCCCGGCGTGACGGCCACGCCGAGTTCGTCGAGCCAGCGGCGGCACAGCGCCTGGCTGTCGGGTCCGAGATGGTCGACGGCCGCGTACACGTAGAAGGCGCCGTCGCTGGGAGCCAGACGGTCGATGCCGGCCGCAGGCAGCCCGTCGAGCAGCACGGACCGGCTGGTGGCGTAGCGGGCCACGTTGGCCTGCAGCTCGTCGTGACAGTCGAAGGCGGCCACCGCGGCGATCTGTGACACGGTGGGCGCGGAGATGAAGAAGTTCTGAGCCAGGCGGCGGACCGGCTCGACGAGGTTGGGTGGAGCTACCAGCCAGCCGAGGCGCCAGCCCGTCATCGAGAAGTACTTCGAGAAGCTGTTGACCACCAAAGTGTCCTGATTGAGGCTCAGCGCCGTCGGCGCCGGTTCGTCGAAGGTGATGCCGTGGTAGATCTCGTCGGCGACCAGGCGCACGCCGTGATCCGCGCACCAGTCCGACACCGCGGCCAGCGAGGGTCCGTCGAGCATCGTCCCCGACGGATTGGAAGGCGAGGCCAGCACCAGCCCGTCGACCGAGCCGGTACGCCGGCACAGGTCCTCGAGCAGCTCGGGTGAGGGCTGGAAGCGGGTCTCGGCCGAAGTGGGCAGGGTCACCACCTCGGCACCGAGCGCCTGCAGGGCGTTGCGGTAGCACGGGTAGCCCGGAGTGGTCACCACCACCCGGTCGCCGGCGTCGAAGGCGGCCAGGAATGCCAGCACGAACGCTCCGGAGGCGCCGAAGGTCACGATGACGCGTTCGGGGCCGACGTCGGCGCCGTACCACGACCGGTAGTGCTCGGCGATCCGTGTCCTGAGCGCTTCCAATCCGGCCGCGGTTGTGTATCCCAGCACGTCCGAGTCCAGGGCTGCGTGGGCGGCCCGGATCACCCCTGAGGGCGCGGGCGTGGAAGGCTGGCCCACCTCCAGGTGCAGCACGTCTCCGCCGGCCGTCTCCCGCTCCTCGGCGGCGCGCATCACCTCCATCACGTAGAACGGGCTGATCCCCGATCGCCGGGACTGCGGCAGTGCCACGCAGGCAATGATGCCACTCGTGGACCGGTCCGGGACCAGCGGCGCTGCTCGTGCGGCCGTTCCGGCGAGCGAGGCCAACGGTGCGGGCGGGTATGGTGTCGGCCCGTGGGCGTGTTCGTGTTCGGGATCTGTGGCGGCTCCGGGGCGGGCAAGACGACCCTCACCAGGTGCCTGATCGAGCGCTTGGACGCAGCCGAGGCGAGCGTGCTGGCCTTCGACGCCTACTACCGCGACATGTCGCACCTGCCTTTCGCCGAGCGGCGCCGGCGCAACTACGACCATCCCGACTCGCTCGACAGCGATCTGTTCCTGCGGCACCTCGACGCCCTGAAGCGGGGCATCGACGTGGACGTGCCCGTGTACGACTTCTCGACCCACACCCTCAGCGGGAGCTTCGAGCGGGTGGCGGCCGCGCCCCTGTTGCTGGTGGAGGGCATCCTGCTTCTGGCCTTCGAGGAGGTCGCCGCTCAGCTCGACTACTCGATCTTCATGGATGTGCCCGAGGATGTGCGCCTACGGCGCCGCATCCATCGGGACATGTCCGAGCGCGGCCGGCCCGAGGACCATGTGCGCCGACAGTTCGCGGCGACCGTGGCGCCCATGCACGACGCCTACGTGCAGCCCAGCCGCCACCGGGCCGACCGGATAGCGGACTGTCTCGACAGCGACTCGCTGGCCGACGAGCTTGCTCCGATGCTGGCACCCGCGACAGCTGCCGCGGGTCCGGGGCTCTTAGCGGGTTAGAGAACGACGCCCTCGCCCGCGAGCAGCTTGGTCTTGAGGTCGGAGCCGAAGCCGAACCTGCCCACGCCCCCGCTGCTGGGCACCACCCGGTGGCAGGGAACCAGCAGGGGCACGGGGTTGCGGGCCATGGCCGTGCCCACCGCCCGGGCCGCCCGGGGCCGCCCCACGGCCGCGGCCAGTTCCCCGTAGGTGCGAACCTCGCCGCAGGGGATGCGGGCGGTGGCCCTCAGGACCTCCTGGTGGAACTCCGAGCGCGACGACAGGTCGACAGGAACGTCGGTGCGGCCGGTGGCGAGGGCCTCGCTCACCCGGGCCACCAGCTTGGGATCGGGATCGGGGTCAGGCTCGACGTCGGTTCCGACCTCGTCCCGCATGTAGTCGACGAAACGGCCCGGATCGGGTTCGCGGCCGTCCGGCGTGATCTGCAGGCCCGACACCCACCCGTTCGAGTGGGCCACGAACACCGGCCCGGCAGGGCTGTCGGCCGTGAACCACAGGTGGATCAGGCCGGCCCGCTCGGGCACCTTCTCATCACCACCGAACACATCGGCAGAGCTGGGATCGGAGCCCGCGTTCGGTGCTTCGTCGAGATTCGTTGGCATGGGCAGCCCCGTTCTTGTGGCGCGAATTACATCGATGAAGGTTCCGCTCGGACCGTAACGGGAACGGCTCCCGAGCGCAAGCGCCTGTCCCCCACTCGCGCGCTCTATGCGAGCTCGGGGATCGCCCAATCCACCGGCTCGCGGCCGGCGGCGACAAGGGCCTCGTTGGCCCGGCTGAACGGCCGGCTGCCGAAGAACCCGCCCGAGGCCGACAGCGGCGACGGGTGGGCCGACTCGAGCACGACGTGGCGGCTGGTGTCGACCAGGGCCCGCTTGCGGCGCGCCGAGCCGCCCCAAAGGATGAACACCACCCGCTCATCCTTGCCGTTGACCACCCTGATCACCTCGTCGGTGAACGTCTCCCAGCCCTTGCGCTGGTGGCTGGCGGCCTGGCGGGCCCGGACCGTGAGCGTGGCGTTGAGCAGCAGCACCCCCTGGCGGGCCCAGTGGTCCAGCGAACCGTGGCTGGGCACCGGAGCCCCGATGTCGTGGTGCAGCTCATCGAGGATGTTGACCAGCGACGGCGGCTTGGCCACACCGGGCCGCACCGAGAAGCACAGCCCGTGAGCCTGCCGGGGGCCGTGGTACGGGTCCTGGCCCAGGATCAGCACCTTCACCGAGGCGTACGAGGTGAGATGCAGGGCCGCGAACACCTCGTCATGGGGCGGGAACACCTGGCCGCGAGCCCGCTCGGCTCGTACGAAGTCCTGCAGCTCCCGCCAGTAGGGCTTGTCGAACTCGCCCCGCAGCAGCGGGTTCCAGTCGGTCTTGGGCGCCATCGACGCCACAGTAGGTTCCGGGCGGACGGGACGCGTCAGATCCGGGTATCGATCAGGTGGGGCGGGTGCCGACGATGCTGGCGCGCTCCATGACCCGCACGTCCGGGTAGTAGTCGCTGGCCGCGTAGTGCTGGACGGAGCGGTTGTCCCAGAACACGACGGTGTCGGGCTCCCAGCGAACCCGGAACTGGTACTCCACCACGCTGGCCTGCCCGGCCAGATGCCGTATCAGATCCACGCCCTCGTCCTCGTCCATGCCATCGATGTGGGAGGTGAAGTAGCAGTTCACGAAGATCAGCTTGCGGCCCGTCTCCGGGTGGGTGCACACCACCGGGTGGCGGGCCTGCGGGTAGCGGGCCCGGAACTCGGCCTGCTTGCCCTCGGGCACCTGGTGCTTGAAGGCGAGCATGAAGTCGTGCACCGCGAAGAGGCCGTCGATCTGCTCCTTGACAGCCTCCGCCAGGCCGTCGTAGGCCGCGCCCATGTCGCTGAACAGGGTGTCGCCGCCGGTGGCCGGGACCTGGACTGCATGCAGGATGGCCCCCATGGAGGGCACCTCCCGCCAGGTCACATCGTGGTGCCAGCCGTTCTCGAAGCCGCCGGTGTCGACTCCCTTCTCGAAGCGCACCAGCTCGGGATGATCGGAGTTGCCGGTGATGAACGGATGGATCTCCAGCTCCCCGAAACGGCGGCCGAAGGCCACATGCTGAGCCGGCGTGATGGGCTGGTCCCGGAACACCAGCACCTTGTAGTCGAGCAGCGCCCGGCGGATCTCGGCCGTCACTTCATCGGACAGCCCGGAGCCCAGGTCGACCCCGCCCACCTCGGCGCCGAGGGTGGCGCCCTGGGGAGTCACCTCGATGTGCCGGAACGAGGGGCGGGCCAGCCGTGCCCGCTCGTCGGCCAGGTGGAGCCACGGCCCGAGATCGAGTTCGTAGCGGTCGATTCGGACCCTTCCAGGGGCTATCCGTGAAGCCGGGTCTGAAGTGCCGGCCTGCACCGCGTCGGCTGGCGGGCCGTCCGAGGCGACCGCTCGGCTCGCTTCCACAGCGGGAGTGGTGGCGGACGGCATGGGGGGAATATACCGTTGGGGCCGGAGGCCGAGCGAATGGGGAGACGATCCGTGAGAAACACCCTCCCATGGTGAACGCCGTCGAGGTCGAGGAACTCACCGTAAGGTTCGATCAGGTCACCGCGCTCGATGGCGTGACCCACAGCTTCGAGCCGGGCACGGCGACGGCGGTGATGGGCGTCAACGGATCGGGCAAGACGACCATGCTGGAGTGCATGGCCGGTCTGCAGAAGCCCACCTCTGGCCGCATCAGCGGCATGGCTGAGAATCTGGCCTACGTGTGCCAGCATCTTCCCGCCTGCTGGATGCCCATAACCGCGGGAGAGGTGCTGGCCATGGGCCGCTACGGCAAGCGGGGGCTGCTCGGACGGCTCAGGGGCGAGGATCGGGCCGCCATGCGGGAGGCGGGCGAGCAGCTCGACGTGAACCAGTTCAAGAACCGGAGCTTCGGCGAACTCAGCGGAGGGCAGCAGCAGAGGGTCCGGATCGCCCAGGTGCTGGC
>LXNJ01001759.1_pt1 | contig 12484 bp, 8 predicted proteins | sample 809081 | NCBI WGS metagenome assembly LXNJ01 (sample SAMN04870510, study PRJNA318959) | sponge metagenome | biome: sponge; feature: marine sponge reef; material: water | host: Petrosia ficiformis | place: Greece: Milos, Mediterranean Sea | collected 2013-05-29 | depth 5-7 m
TCGCCGCCGTAAGCGTCGTCTTGCCATGGTCCACATGACCAATCGTGCCAACGTTCACATGCGGCTTCGTGCGCTTGAAATGCTCCTTTGCCATGTCTTGCGTTTTGCTTGGGTTATACGGCTTTGCCGTAGTTTTTGAGGATGATCTTCTCTGCGACGCTCTGCGGCGCCGCCTCATAAGACTCGAACTGCATGGTGTAGATCGCACGTCCCTGCGTGATCGAACGCATATCGGTGGAGTAACCGAACATTTCCGACAGCGGCACGAACGCCTTGACAACCCGCGCATCGGGTCGCTGCATCATGGACACGATGCGCCCGCGGCGGCTGTTGAGGTCGCCAATGACATCCCCCATGTATTCCTCGGGCGTCACCACCTCAACCACCATGATCGGCTCCATCAGCATGGGCTTGGCGCGCCGCGCCGCACTGCGGAATGCCATCTGGCCCGCGATTTCGAACGCGTGCTGGTCCGAGTCCACCTCATGGTGCTTGCCATCGAGCAGCCGAACCCTGATGCCTTCGATGGGGTAGCCCGCAAGGGGGCCTTGGCCCATCGCCGCCTTCAGCCCCTTGGCCACTGAAGGGATATACTCCTTCGGAATCGCGCCCCCTACAATCTTGCTTTCAAACTCGAAGCCCGTACCCTTTTCATTGGGCCCGATCTCAAGCTCCACGACCGCAAACTGGCCGCGGCCGCCGGTCTGCTTCTTGTGCGCATACCGCTCGACAACCGTGCGGCCGAGCGCCTCGCGATAGGCCACCTGCGGCTTGCCGACGTTGGCTTCCACCTTGAACTCCCGCCGCAGGCGATCCACGATGATCTCCAGGTACAGCTCCCCCATGCCCGCGATCAGGGTCTGCCCCGTGTCGCTGTCCACCGATACCTTGAAGGTCGGATCTTCTTCCGACAGCTTTTGCAAGCCCGCGCTGAGTTTGTCGCCATCGGCTTTGGTCCTGGGCTCAATGGCAATGCGAATGACCGGATCCGGGAACCTCATCCGTTCCAGGATGACAGGATGCCGCGGATCAGCGAGCGTGTCGCCGGTGCGTACATGCTTCAGACCAACCGCCGCCGCGATGTCTCCCGCGGCAACACGCGACACATCCTCTCGTCGATTCGCATGCATGAAGAGCAGGCGCCCGATGCGCTCCTTGCGTTCGGTGGTCGCATTGTAGACTTGCGTGCCCTTTTCGAGCGCGCCGCTGTAGGCGCGGAAAAATATCAGCTTGCCGACATAGGGATCGGTCGCAATCTTGAATGCAATGGCCGAGAACGGCTGCCGCGGATCAGGATGGCGCACGATTTCCGCGTTTGTGCCCGGCTGAACACCTTTGACAGCGGGTACATCCAGCGGGCTAGGTAAATAGTCCAGGACACCGTCCAGGAGGCGCTGGATCCCTTTGTTCTTAAACGCAGAGCCACAAAACACCGGTGTGATATCCAGATTGAGCGTGGCCTGGCGCACAGTCTGGCGGATCTCGTCGGGCGTTATGTCGTCGCCCTCGAGATACTTCATCAGCAGCTCATCATTGTACTCCGCGACAGATTCAAGCAGGTTGATGCGCCAGTGGCGCGCCTGCTCGCGCAGGTCGGCGGGAATCTGGATCTCGTCCCAAGTGGCCCCCTGCGTTTCGTCGTGCCAGATGATTGCTTTGGCTCGGATAAGGTCGATGACGCCTTTGAAGAGCGCCCCGCTTCCGATGGGAATCTGGACCGGGACCGCTTTGGCCTTCAGCCGATCCGCCATGGATTCCACCGTGGTGATGAAATCCGCGCCAGTGCGGTCCATCTTGTTGACAAAAGCGATGCGGGGCACGCCATACCGATTGGCTTGACGCCAGACCGTTTCTGACTGCGGCTCTACGCCGCCGACCGCACAGAAGAGGGCCACGGCCCCATCGAGCACGCGCAGCGAACGCTCAACCTCGACCGTGAAATCCACATGCCCCGGCGTATCGATGATATTGATACGGTAATCCTTCCAGAAGCATGTGGTGGCCGCACTGGTTATCGTGATGCCTCGCTCCTTTTCCTGCTCCATCCAGTCCATGGTCGCGCCGCCTTCGTGCACCTCGCCCATGCGGTGCAGCCGACCGGTATAAAACAGTATACGCTCGGTCGTCGTCGTCTTGCCCGCGTCGATATGGGCCATGATGCCAATATTGCGCATCCGGCGCAGCGATATGTCTTTCGTGATCGCCCTCACAGATCAGAACCGGAAGTGGGCAAACGCTTTGTTGGACTCGGCCATGCGGTGCGTATCATCCTTCTTCTTTATGGACGCGCCTTCGCCGTTGGAGGCGGCCACAAGCTCGTAGGCCAAGCGGCTGGACATGGCCCGGTCCGACCGCATGCGTGCAGCTTGGATGAGCCAGCGAAAGGCAAGCGCCGTACGCCGCTCTGCCCGTACCTCGATGGGTACCTGGTAGGTGGACCCCCCTACGCGGCGACTGCGCACCTCCACCAGCGGCGCTACGTTGTTCACCGCCTTGTGAAAGGTCTCCAGGCCGGCCTGCCCCGTCCGCTGCTCTATGAGCTTGAACGCATCGTAAACAATGCCCTGCGCTACGCCCTTCTTGCCGTCATGCATGACGTAATTGATAAAGCGCGCAACCAGCGCATCGTCGTACTTGGAATCCGGGGTCACCGAACGCCGCTCTGCTGACCGTCTTCGCATTCGCTATGGCTGGTCAAAAAAGACGCCGTGCCTCATGCGTGGCACAGCGCCATATTGCTGCTGATGATTGTGGTGTTTCGCTATCGTTTGGAGCGTTTCGTCCCGTATTTCGACCGGGACTGCAGCCGGTCTTCCACGCCTGACGTGTCCAGCGCACCACGCACGATGTGATATTTCACGCCCGGCAGATCCTTGACGCGTCCACCCCGTACGAGCACGATGGAGTGCTCCTGCAGGTTGTGCCCCTCCCCCGGGATGTACGCAATGACCTCAATCTGATTCGTAAGCCGAACCTTGGCCACCTTGCGCAGCGCTGAGTTCGGCTTCTTCGGTGTCGTTGTGTACACACGGGTGCACACGCCCCGCCGCTGCGGGTTGCCCTGCAGCGCCGCCGCCTTCGTCTTGCGAACCTTGGGATGGCGTCCTTTCCGGACTAGTTGCTGAATCGTTGGCACTGTGTCTGGTATCTACGGTCTGGTATCTACGTCGCTATTGCGCTGTACTCTGGTTCTGCATTAGCCTTGTAAGATAGCGTTATACGCGCATTAGTGCAATAAACTCCTTTAAGATTGTGTTAAACGAGTCTCTGCCGCCCGTCAGCGGGCAGCCAGATCCGAGGCTTCGGCCTCGCGCCCGTTACCATCAGTGACCGCCGCCTCAGACGCGACGGGGCCATCACCGCCGGCAGGCTCCTCGGCAGCGGCCTGGCCATTCTCCGCGACGGGATCTTCAGACGCGATGGGGCCATCGACGGTGGCAGGACTCTCGGATGCGGAGTGGGCATTTTCAGCGGCGGCTACGCGCGGCGGTCCATTGACAGTCACATATTCACCATAGGGCCGCTCACCCAATACGTGCACCAGATCTGCAGGCCCCAGCACTTCCTGATCCAAGAGGAGCTGGGCCAGCTCCTCCAGCTTTTCGCGCTTGGCTTCCAAAAGCGCAAAAGCGCGGCGGCGCACCTCGTCGATAAGCACGCGCACCTCTTCGTCAATGGTTTCCGCGAGCCGCTGCGAGTACGGCTTGTCAAATACAGGCATATCCTTGCGCCCGTACATCACATTGAAGCTGACATGGCCCACCTTGTCGCTCATGCCGAAGTCTATCACCATCGCGTAGGCCGTCTTGGTGATGCGCTCCAGATCGTTTTGCGCTCCGGTCGACAGCTGCCCGAACACGATCTCTTCCGCTACGCGGCCGCCGATCATCATCGTCATCTGGTCCAGGAACGCTTCGCGCGTGGTGATATACCGTTCATCCGGCAACGACTGCGCGTAGCCCAACGCAGCCAGCCCGCGCGGCACAATCGATACCTTGATGACCGGATCGGTGTGTTTCAGGTACCACCCTGCGATGGCATGACCCGCCTCGTGATAGGCAACGATGCGCTTCTCCTCCGGCTTGATGAGCTTGTTCTTTTTCTCCAGGCCCCCGATGGTGCGATCAATGGCTTTCTCAAAGTCCACCATCGCGATGGCCTCCTTGTCCTGTCGGGCGGCCAATAGCGCCGCTTCGTTGCAGACGTTGGCAATCTCAGCACCCGCGAAGCCGGGTGTCTGCGATGCCAGCACCTCGTGATTCACATCCGTGTGCAGGACCAGGACACGCGTGTGCACCTTGAAGATTTCCGCCCGCTCCATGCGGTCGGGACGGTCTATCATGATCTGTCGATCAAAACGCCCGGGGCGCAGCAGCGCGCTGTCCAGCACATCGGGACGATTGGTGGCAGCCATGATGATGACACCCTTATCGGTGTTGAATCCATCCATCTCCACCAGGAGCTGGTTGAGCGTGTTTTCGCGCTCGTCATTGCCGCCCATCATCATGTTGCGACCGCGGCTGCGCCCGATCGCGTCCACTTCGTCCACAAAAATGATGCACGGGGCCTTTTCCTTGGCCTGCTTGAAGAGGTCTCGGACGCGGGCAGCGCCCACGCCGACGAACATTTCAACAAAGTCGCTGCCTGACAGGGAAAAGAACGGCACTCCGGCTTCGCCGGCGACCGCTTTGCCCATAAGCGTCTTTCCGGTCCCCGGCGGCCCCACAAGCAGCACGCCCTTGGGCAGCACACCGCCCAGTTTTGTGAACTTCTTGGGATTCTGCAGGAACTCCACGACCTCCGCCACCTCTTCCTTGGCCTCGACCAGCCCGGCGACATCATCGAAGGTGACGACCTTGCCCTGCAAGCTGTCAAAGAGCACCGCCTTGTTCTTGCCAATGTTGAGCACCTGCGAGCCTGGATTCATGCGGCGAAGCAGGAAGACCCAGAGGGCCACCAGCAAGCAAAGTCCCAGGATCCAACCCATAGCACCACCGAACCAGCTTTCCTGGTGGGCCACCTTGAATTCCACGCGGTGCTCCGGGTGCGCCGCGTTGTACGCGTTGAGCACCGCCACCAGGTCGTGGCTGGCTGTCTTGGTCGAGCGAAACCGCCCTTCTGACGATGAACCGCCCAAGGGGCCGCTGCGGCCGCTCTTCACGGACACGCGCCCCTCTTCCACTGCCTGATCCGAGTAGACGCCATCAATGCGCTTGTCATTGACGATCATCAGACTCTCCACATAGCCATCCTCAATCTGCTGGAGCAGCGTGGAATAGGAGACCTCGTTGGAGTCCGCTCCGCGCCACATCATAAAGATGTTGACGATCAGAATCCCGAAGATCGCCGCATAGATCCAGGAAAAGATGCGGGCGCGTCCCCCATCTTTGAGTCGGCGACGCTCCGTAGGGCGCGGCTCCTTCTGCTCGGGAGATACTTTAGGAGGGGGCGCTTTAGGGGACTCTTTAGGCTTAGGCTCCATGGCGGTGCACAAATCGGCGACGGCGCACAAACGGCACGCGCTCCGTATACTCCAAACAAGCCGCTCTTGTTCCTTGCGGCGACCCTAAGCGGAACCCTAAATGCGTGAGGTTTTCGGCACCTGCGCGATCTCTGCGTCTTCCGGGAGCTGCCCCTCAAGCTGCAGCATGGCCTGTTGCGCCTGCGACAGCGTTTCAAAGAGCCCCATGCCCACGCGAAACTCCACGCCGCGCTCTACAGCCGCACCCAGTATATCTATCGGATGCGGCAGCGTGCGCCCAAAGTTTAGCGCAAACCCCACGGCAGCCTCATAGTCTTGACTCCGGTGCACAATCACCGTGTAGCCTCCCGGAGACCAGTCAATATTGCCGAGACTGGGATCGCGCTGTTGTTCGCCTTTCATACGGGGATCGGTCGGTTCCAGGCCGACAGGTGCGCGCCCTTGCGAGGACACATTGACAGAACCTACCGGGGACAACGACTGATATCCTGGATTCAGAGAGCGCCGTGGCGGTTGGGGCTGCGCAGCACGGATCGAGTCGGCGCGTGCCTGCTCAAGAGCGGCCGCCAGTGCGGCCGCCGCGGCGGCGATTGAATCCTTTACGGCAAAGTACAGCGAATCCCTGATGCCCGAATGCACCGAATCCCGCGCCGCATAGATGAGCGAGTCGCTCGCTACAAGCAGCACCGAATCACTGACCGTATTCAAGACACTCATGCTGGCCGCGGCAAGGCGGGATTCGTTCGACGCTATCAGCAGGGAGTCATTCACCATCATGGAGTCCACCATGGCCACAACCGCCATCGAGTCCACGCGCGCCAGCGAATCGGCCGTTGCCAGCGAATCCAGTCGCCTCAGGGAATCAATCGGTGCCATGATCGCCGCCCACCGTAAATCCAAGACCTCCACGATGCTGCCGGCCGCCCGGGCCTGCGGGCTTCGGGGGTAGTGCCCTTGAAGCACCTCCAGGACGGTTTTCAGCTTGACCTCCATGGAGTCCTTCAGAGGCGGCTTGGCTGCGCGACGCATCCAGGCGGCACTCGAATCAGTCAGCGGCAACGGAGCAAACAGGTCCAGGCTGTCCTGCTGTGCCCAGTCTATGTAGATGTTGCCCGCGGCCAACAGGGCGCGCGGGGCTACGTCCGTCGCCGGATAGGCCTGCGCCGCATCCAGCATGCCATGCAGCGACGCACGATAATCTCCGTCTCGCCAGAAGATGAAGTTCTCTGCGTACAGGGTTTCGGCCAGGGCCAAGGTATCGGAAATCACCGCCTCCAGCGGCGCGATCCCCAAGTGATCTGCGGCCTGCATGGCATAAGAAGTCCCAGGAAACAGGGTCACGATCTCCCGATAGATGCGGTCGGCACCCAGCGTATCTCCAAGGGATAGCTGCACTTCAGCCAATGCGTAGTAGGCCCGCTGTGCCGCCGGCTCCGCGCCGCCTTCGTCGATAACCATCCGGTACCAGGCGGCCGCCGAGTCGGGCATGCCCATGGATAAAAAGAGTGCATTGCCCAGTTCGTACCAAGTGCGAGCGCGGTCCATGCGCATCTTTACCTGGCTCAGCGAATCCCTGGGCACGGCTGACACGTCTATCGTCGGCAGTTCGCCGCCAGGTCCGTCCATGGCAGCGAACGTGCTGTCCATTCTTCCATATTCGGCCGTGGATGTTACGGCCGTGACCGCTGCGATTCGGCGCCAGTTTCTAGCCAGCGGACGCTCGCCCCAGATAGACACAAACTCGAATTGCGCCTGCTGCATCTGCGCTTCGTCCCTATGATAGAGGAATCCCATCTCGGCCTGTCCTATATCCTTCCCTTCAGGCAGATCACCAAACCCTGCACCGAAGTCCTGTCCCCCGACCCCCCGAAATCCCTCTTCTGCGCGCCTCCGTGACTCCTCACGGCGCAATTCTTCCCGCTGCGCCGCCTTCTCCTGGCGCAGCTCCAGAATGATCGCATCAAAAGTGCTGTCTTCCAGGCTCCCCATGTAGAGAAGCGAATCCATCAGCAGTATGCGATCCATAACCGTCGCAAACGAGCCATAGACCCTGGCCTGCTCTTCCGCATCGGTTATGGCCCCTGGTGCCTGCTGCCCGCTGCCTTTGGCTTGCTGCGCGGACGACTTGCCTCGAGCGGTGTTCATGGTTCTTCTGCCACCACTCGTAAGGCTCGTATTAGCGGTGTCAAAGTGGGCGGCAGCCAGCTGAAAGTCCAACGCCACATCCCGGTAGAACTGAGCCAATGCATAGTGCACCCGGCCCCGGACCTCCGACGCATCGCTGTTCCTGTCGTAGAGGAGATAGTCATAATGATCCAGCGCGGCATCGTAGTCACCTGCCGCCTGGTAGGCCCGCCCGCGCATGTAGCTCAGGTAGGCCCTGTAATCGTAATTCTTGTCGTCACGCTCCATCTTGCGCAGGCGAAGCAGTGCCTCTTCGGCATCACCCTCTTCTACGAGCACCCGGATGGCACTGTACTGCGCGGCATACGACAATTCGTACCAGGGCTTGTAGCGCTCCACCTCGTCGTAGGATGCGACCGCATCCTCATAGCGACCCAGGGCTTCGTATACCTGCCCCAACAGAAACTGGGCCCTGCTGGCCAGATCGCTGTCGCGCACGCCGGGCAATCCTGCTTCCAGCTCCGCCGCCGCTTCCTCCCAGTCTTCACGCGTGACGTGCAGCTCTGCCAGCGCCAGGCGGTATTGCGGCTCCCATCGGCGCGACAGGTCCTCACCGCTGAGCGTAGCCTGCAAGTGGTCGTACGCCTCATCGTAGGCGCCGCTCGCGATATGCGTGCGCGCCAGCCAGAAGAACGCCTCGTACTTGAGCGGAGAGTCCAGAGCCAGAATCTCCTGAAACTTCCGCTCCGCACCGACGAAGTTCACCGTGTAGAACCATGCCTTCCCGATGCAAAGGGTCGCATCATCCACCCACTTCGAGTTTGGGTGATCGCGCAAGACATCTGCGCACTTAAGGATCGAGTCCTCAAAGGGCTGGCGCTGCGTCGTGCCGCTTTCGCTTCGTCCAAAGAGTGAGATGAACTGGTCCTGATCGACAGCCACATTCTCTACGCTGGCATCAAAACCGGCGATGCCCTCCTCCAGCGCCTGCTCCGCATTGTAGAAGGTGTTGTAGTATGCCGAAAAGTCGTCGAACCGCTGCTTGACGAAGGTCATCCGGCTGCATCCGCCCAAAAGGACCAGGGCAAGGAAGAAGAGTCCGATGTTACGCGCCATCACGTGGGCTATTCGACTTTGCTGACGTGAATCATGTTGGTCTGCGCCTTTCTGCCCAGCGGTATGCCCGCCGTTATCACTACAACGTCCCCTTCGCGCACCAGGCCGCGTTGCATCAGCGTCTTGTGCACAACGCGCACTCCCGCGTCGGTATCATGCTGAAAGGGTATTGCGAAGCTCTTTGTTCCCCAGAGGAGCCCCAACTGTCCGATTACGTCTGGCTGATCCGTAAAGGCATACAGGGGCATGCGTGGCCGGTGTCGTGCGATAGCGCGGGCTGTGGCACCCGAGCTTGTCAGGCAGGCGATGGCGATCGCGCCCACATGAGCAGCCAGGTCGCACGCGGCGAAGCTTACGGCTTCGGTCGTGTTATTGGTCTGATGGAGCGCTTCTGGAAGTCCACGCCGCTCGGCCGGCATGTCGTACCAGTGCCGCTCGGTAGTGCGTATGATGCGCGACATGGCGCGGACCACATCCGCTGGATGCTGTCCTACGGCAGTTTCGCCTGACAGCATCACACAGTCCGTGCCATCCAGCACAGCATTGGCTACATCGCTGGCTTCGGCGCGTGTGGGGACGCGGCTGTCGATCATGCTTTCGAGCATCTGCGTCGCCGTAATAACCGGCTTGCCGGCGATCAGGCACTTGTGGATGATTGCCTTCTGCGCCGCTGGCACTTCACTGATGGACATTTCTATGCCCAGATCACCGCGCGCCACCATGATGCCATCCGAAACGGCGAGAATCCGGTCGATACAGTCCACCGCCTCCGGCTTTTCGATTTTGGCGATGATGTTGGCCCGATGCCCTGCGCGCCGCAGGTATTTGCTGAGGTGCACCACATCCATTTCATTGCGCACAAAGGAGAGGGCAACCAGGTTTACACCGAGCGCTATGCCCACTTCCAGGTCGCTGATGTCCTTTGCGGTCAGGGCGGGTCCCGTGGTCTGCACCCGCGGCAGGTTGACGCCTTTGCGTGAGCGAAGCACGCCGCCCGTTGTCACGCGCGCGTGCACATTGCGTCCCTCGATGCGCTCCACAGAGAGCGCCAGGCGGCCGTCGTCCATGAGCACAGAGCCGCCCGGCACAAGGTGTCTGTCCAGTGCGTCGTAGCTGATATAGATCCGGGCATTATCGCTGATGGCACCCTTGTCCGCCGAGAGTACCACGGCCTGACCCGCTTTTAGCGTCACTGCGCCGCCCTGCACGGCGCCCACCCGGATTCTTGGTCCTTGCAGGTCCTGCAGAATGGCCACCTGGCGGCCGAGGCGTGCAGCCTCTTCGCGCACGTAACGGGCGGCCCGGCGGTGATCCGCGTGGCTGCCATGCGAAAAGTTCAGCCGAACCACATCGGTGCCCGCCTCAATGAGGGCCGCGATCACGGCCCGGTCCGTGGAAGCCGGGCCCAGCGTAGATATGATCTTCGTATGCCGTCGCATGAGGGCAGTGTTTGCGCCAAGAAAGGCTATGTTTAGCTAAGTTACGTGAATCAAACGGCTGCACAATGACCAGAATCTTACCCTCATATTGCCTGGTGATGCTCTTGACGCTGCAGAGCAGTGCACAGGAACGCGTTATTCACTTCCCTGACGTAGCCCCGTTCCAGACGCTGGTAGCGGATCTGCACATGCACACGGTGTTTTCTGACGGGTCGGTCTGGCCCAACATTCGCGTGGACGAGGCGCTGCGCGACGGCTTGGATGTCATCGCGGTCACCGATCACCTGGAGTACCTTCCGCACCGGCATGATATTCCGTTTCCTGACCGCAATCGTCCGCACGAGATTGCGACAGCGTCTGCAGGAGACCGCCCCCTCGTCGTCATCAACGGCTCGGAGGTCACACGCCGAATGCCGCTGGGACACCTTAATGCGATCTTTGTGCAGGATGCCAACAGCCTGGTGCTGGCCGACTCTATAGCGGCTTTGCAGGAGGCGAACAGCCAGGGTGCGTTCATATTCTGGAACCACCCCAACTGGGTGGCGCAGAACCCTTCGGGGCTTGCCGCGCTGAATCCGGTGCACCTTGCGCTGCTGCAGGAAGGGCTCTTGCATGGGATAGAGATAGCGAACGAGCAGACCTATTCAGACGAAGCGCTGGCGATTGCACTGGAGCACGACCTTGCGATTTTGGCCACCTCCGATATCCACGGCCTTGTAGACTGGCAGTTTGCAGTGCCAGAAGGAGGACATCGGCCTGTGACCCTGGTCTTTGCAACCGGTCGTGAGAAAAGCGCAATCAGGGAGGCCCTCAGGGCGCGGCGCACGGTGGCGTACTTCAAGCACCGCCTTATTGGACGCGCCGAAACCCTTGAGCCGCTATTGGCGGCATCCCTTACCGTCACGAATGCCGCGTACGGCTTCGGCACGACGGTGGTGGCAGTCACCATCAGCAACGCGTCGTCGACTCCCTTCACGCTGCGCAACGTGTCTGCGTACACCTTGCACGAACACACCGATCTCATCGTGGTGCCTGCACGCGGTGAGGTCACCATCAAGGTCAAGACCGGCGAGCGGCTTTCGTCGCTGACGCTCACTTTTGAGGCTCTGAACGCGCTCACTGCGCCCGGCACGCATCCCCGCCTGCCTTTGGCGGTGGATGTGCCCTGAGCGACGATGTTACTTTAGCACCCGTATGCGCGCCTTTAGTCATAAGGCATTCATCAACCTGTCAAGCGCCATGAAAGTACACGCTGCTCTTTTCCTTACACTCCTTCTCCTCGCTGGATGTGCGACTACGCAGTCCATCTCAGTGGAGACACGCACGCGCAATTACGATGCCGATTACGACGCGGTTTTTGATGCTGTTGTTGCCGCACTGGCAATAGACGGCTACTCTGTGACCGAGGCAGACCGCGAAAATGGAATCATCAACACGGACGAGCGTGTCCGCGTAGGCCTGCGCATTTTCCAGGGCAACCGCACCAAGATCACGGCGCTGGTTCGGGACACCGATGACGGCGCAACCGTCGTGCTGAATCTTGCCACCTCCAACGCCAATGAGGAAGGAGGTGAGTCTGTTTCGATTATGTCGAAGAGCGCCGCGCGCCAGTTCTATCGCGAGTTCTTCGCCAAAATCACTGCCCAGCTGCCCAGCTGACCCCGGTGCGCCAGAGTCTGGCGTTTGCCAGGCTCCAGTGCTTGCGACCCGCCACTCGCACGCCCCGTCCCAGTGCCGGTCGGACGGCGCTGCAGGTCTAGCGTGTATGTGCAGGAGTCAAATGCCACACTGCCCTCGCTTGCGCACAGTTGCAGCCTGGTTGACGCCTCACCGGCCTTTGCCCTTCTGTACGGCAACTGAATTGCGCCGGCGCGTCTTGCCTGCGGCGCCTATGGTACGCACAGACGTCAACGGAAACCGTGAGACACCAGATTTGCTTCTGGTGCCCCATTGCGCGCTTGTGCCACGCTACAGAAACCTTCGCTGTGGAACATCTGCTGCATCAAAGCGGTGGAAAGCGTCACCAACGCGATGCGCCTGTGCTGCGGGCTTCACGACCTGACCTGCGCCCGGCGGAAAAACACTCATGCTCGATGATCGGATCCAGAGAGGCTCCTCGACTTCGACCAGTCGAGTGAACATGGGTCCTGGCCGATTGGGCACGCACAGACGATTTCCCAGAGCGGCTCGTGCAAGCTGCCTGCTGAATCGTGCTGCGCGGTGAATGGATGCCCTGGCCAAAGTGCAAGCCAAAGTGCAAATAGCGGGTGCTCTCCGGTGAACACATAACGCTGCGTGCGCAGCGCAAGTGACAAACCTCCGA
>LXNJ01001760.1_pt1 | contig 12483 bp, 12 predicted proteins | sample 809081 | NCBI WGS metagenome assembly LXNJ01 (sample SAMN04870510, study PRJNA318959) | sponge metagenome | biome: sponge; feature: marine sponge reef; material: water | host: Petrosia ficiformis | place: Greece: Milos, Mediterranean Sea | collected 2013-05-29 | depth 5-7 m
AGTAGGTTGAGTAATGATATTACCTCCTTATATGCAAGATATAAAGAGTATAACATAAATACTCAAAATCTGATTAAACAACTGCGGAGTGTAGGTTAGTTTTAGGGTTTTTGCCCATTTTCGTCAAAAAGTCGCGAGCTGGAGCTCGCTCCTACAGCAAGAGGGGCATTCAAGAATAACCGAAAATATGGAGAACTGAATAACCCTGGTATTCAGTTGCTTATTTCACTTGCTTCTGTTATACTTGCATGACATAAACAGATAGATTAGATATGTTAATTTTCTTTACAAACTTCTGAATGATGTGTTAAAATTAAGGAAAGGTTTTATAGATAGTAGTTGTAATTGTCAGCAAATATTGACGCATGCAATTTGGTGAAAACGTTGATTGATAAGAAACTGTTTCGAGAGAAATTCTTTCTCCATCTTATTAGTAACCCTTACGTCATTTACCCATTTGCGGCGGGTGTGCTTGGCGTTTTCGCGTCATGGGTGTTTAATTTAGAACCGAAGATTCTCTACTTATTCGCAAGTACTGTCATCGGTATCGGTCTTCCTATTGGTGCGCTGATAACAAAGTGGACAACTGGCACGGACGACATCGCAAAACGCGTTCATGAAGAGATACTCCACGAAGCACAGCAAAGACAGGAACAGGAACTGAATGCGTTACATGAACAGTTAGAAAAGGATGGAGACAAAAGAACAGAACAGATGCTGGAGGAACTTCGTGCCTTACACCAATCTTTTCAGGAGGAAGCACGGGACGCTGGTTGGATGGCAACCCTTCCTATTACGGTAAGTGCAGAAATTACCGGTAAGGTCACTGAACTTTTTACGCAAGCCGTTCAGTGTTTGAAAGATACGTTGAAAATGCATGAGAAATCAAAAGATTCGCAATTAGCAACTGTCAAGCAAGTTCTGCAACAACACCGAGAACAGCAGATAGCAGACGTTCAGCAAACAATTGTTCAACTTTCACATCTCTATGCACGTGTGCTTACGCTTAGTCCTGAAAGTAATGAGACAGAACTCTCACGACTACGCACGGAACTTGACGAAAGCCTCGCTTTTGCGAAGAAGGTTGATGAACAGATACGGGAGTTTACGCCAAATATTGATAAAGAGATACGTCAAACGAGTCATTCATTAGAAGACGCCCATACTGTGACTGTGCACCCGAAAGTAGAATCTACGGAAGAAAGCAAGTTTCAATAAGTTGTTAATTGTAGGCGAACTTAATCTCATAATAAGGAAGAATTCCAATGTTAAACGGCATTACCCGTTATTTCAAAGGAATCTGGTATGCGCTTATTGGTCAGGCACAGAGGCAGAGCAATAGACACACGCATAATCTAAAAGCAGTACGAGCTGCCTATGAAGTCCTAATCCGTGTTAAGCAGGAGGATGTCCAGAATTACAAACAGGTGATTGGGCAAACAATCGCGCTGATTGAACAAAAGAAAAATGCCCTTAGGGGTGTTACAAACGAGATTGACAAGCTCGAACAGATGAAGACAGGCGCAATTGATAAGGCAAAAAACACTGCCGCTGAACTACAAAAAACGGGTTTATCAGCAGAGGAAATAGAACAGCATCCAGACTATGTCCGACATATTACTTCTTATAATGATTATCACTCCACATTGGAGGAGAAAAACGCGCGCATTGATGAACTTAAGCAGGATATTGGACGCGCGCAGGAAGACATTGAAACGCATAAACTTCAGATAACCAGTCTCCATCGTGATCTGAATAAGCTTAAGACACAACAATCTGACGCTGCACGTGAACCAAAGGGAAATCAGTGATATGTTATCAGGTATTAGTATGAATGATATTTCAGCGGATTTGATAAAGATACAGGAAGAAATTCGGCAGAAAGAGGCTGAAGGTGTTAATGAACAATCAGAAACGGATGGAGACAAAAAACCGAAGTAGTTGCAGTAAGAATTCGTACCCTGAGTCAATCTATAACAGCAATAAAATAAATGTCTGCGGAAGAAGGAAAACTCCAATAATGTGTTGCTTCAAATAATGGCAAGCGACAGCAAGACAATCAGGAAAATAAATGCTTGAAACGTTTGAACCTGACATCTTCAAAAAGACCTACATGTCCTATTATCGAAAATGGTGCGTTGCATGGGGTGTTATAATGGTTTTACTTGTTGCATTGATTGTAACATCATATACCATAAACTCCGAGTCTCAAATTATTGCAACAGGTCTTTTCGTGATTGACCGTATCGCCCTAGGGATCCTAACGGGTTATGGTTTGATCGGTATTGCTGTTGTATATGCTTTTGCGATTCTTGCTATGAGTCCTGGCCAAGCATTAGGAATTATAGCAATCGGTGGTATAAATGCATGCGGTATTATCGCAATTGGGGTTAATACTGGTGGTATTATAGCGCTCGGTATAAATGCTTATGGAGTTATTGCTATCGGTCCACATGCTTGGGGGATTTATACATTATCTAATTCTGAATTTGGCAAAGGCAGATATAGATTTTCACCTAACCATCAAGATGAACAAGCAGTCAAATTCTTTACACATTTTATGCCAAAATTGAACACAGCATTTTCACCTAACTCTTGAAGTATAAAATATGGATAAACAGTGGTATTCAATTGTCGACTTATTACCTGTTTTAATCTAAAAGGTCGCGAGCTGGAGTTCGCTCCTACAGGAAGAGGCTTTTTTAAAGAAGGAAATTTATTGGAAAATTGAATGGCTCTGTATGGATAAACACCATAACTTGTTTTAAGGTTGTAATTATTGTAAAATTCAGGAATAGATTTCAAATCAAATTTAATCTCACACTCAGGAGGATTTACTAATGGCAAACGGTTTTACTCGTTTTTTCAAAGCAATCTGGTATTCACTAACTGGTCGTGCACACGAGCAGGCTGATAAGCTTATGGAAAACCCCGAAGCAGTGCGCGGTGCTTATGAAGATATTATCCGTGACAAACAGGGGAATATCCAACGCTACAAAAATGCGATTGGGCAACTGATTGCACTTGTTGAACAGAAAAAGAATTCACTCAAGGGTCTCACAGATGACATAGACAAACTTGAACAGATGAAGGCGGGGGCAATCGCTAAGGCGAAAAGCACAGCCGCAGAACTAAAAAATTCAGGAACACCGGACGAGGAGATCAAACAGGATCCAGACTACGTCCGATGTGTTACCTCTTACAACGATTTTCACTCCACTTTGGAGGAGAAAAACGCTCGTATTGATGAACTTGAGCAGGATATTGAACGCGCCCAAGAAGACATTGAATCCCATAAACTTCAGATTACCGGCCTCCATCGTGATCTGGAAAAAATTAAGACAGAGCAATCTGAAGCGGTTGCCGATCTTATTACTGCACGTGAGCAAGAGGAAGTCGCGGATATGCTATCAGGTATTAGTACGGATGGCACTTCAGCAGAATTGACACGGATGCGAGAAATTCGGGAAAAAGCAAAGGGACGTTCCAAAGTCGCACAAGAACTCGCTGGTACTGATTCGCGCGCTGAAGAAGAAGAATTTCTTGCCGCGGCACGTTCTACTTCTGCTACTGATGAATTTGATTCCTTAATCTTCGGAGCGCAACAAACGGATACCGAGAAGAAAACTGATGATTCCGAAGAAGAAAAAGAAAGTAATTCTGAACTGCCTTTATAAAAGTACTCATCGTGGATTGGCGAAGATTCGCGGACTTTGTGCCTCTTGTTAACTTAATTATTGTAAATTTTTCAAATAACGATACACCGTTGGTCGGCGCGTTTTTGTAAGCACGCCGACCAATAGGTGTTATATATTTTTGTATTTCACCGTGAATGTGAAGTATAGATGTCCGCGTCCTACGGAGGGAAGTGGGAAAAAGGAGGGTGATGTGAACGTTAACACGTGGCATCAGGAAAATACACCGAATAGTTGGGAAGTTATCTTGGAAGGTTTAAAGGATTTTGAATCCCATGTAACAGAAATTAATGAGAAAAAAAAGAGCGCTCCGATTCCAACTGAAACGCTTAAAAAGTTTTTTGATCTCCATAATACGTTAGTAGTGGAAACAGACAAAGTATCCCATTCATCTGAACAAAACGCCTCAATAGATATTTCATCCGGTGTCTTGGACAATATTTTTATCGAAGCGATTTGGTTATCCCTTGACCAGTATCCTGCAATTGTCAACCATTCCAATATTGAAAATATTGACACGGCTGGTTCTAAAATCTTCACCCTCTTTACAGCAGATGCCCCAACACAAAAATCAGAACAGGAAGACCTGAAGGCGCTGCTCCAAGATATATTCCATATAGATTCTAAAGCATTAGACAAACTGACGAAAAACCTCGCCATTCGAACTGCCCCTCTCATGCATCGACATCAAATTATGCGATGTTTACAGAATCGCTTTAATTTAGTGTCCGATAACCCCCAACTTGATGCCGACATCCTTCGTCTCTTTCAGTGTTTATATCCAGGCGCGCCTTTTGAAGTTGGCGAAGTCCGATTGATAAAAACCTGTTCTGCACTCTATTTTTGCCTACCTTCTGAAATAAAGGAAGATCCTGCCAATACGCTCAATGAACAAATACCCATTACAACAGATAGAACTCTTAAAAAACAATCTGGTAAAAATTTTAGTTACGCACAATTTCTACGAAGAATTTGGCAAGTTGAACCGTTTGCACATTTTCCTGTTTTTGGCACTTTTAATGCAGAAGGCTTAGATTTAAAGCTCCGAGAAGAAATTGCCAAAGATGCTGCACTGTCTGTTGAATTGGTTACGACTACGCTCACACGAATGGTCGGTGTTCTCCCATTGGAAGAACTTGATAAATATCTCATTCATGATACATGGGGACACCAGTGGCAAGAGAGTTTACTCGATTTTGAGGACCTTTATACCGAATTATCCCTCTTTAATCGGCCGTTATCCTTGACTGAATCTGCCTCAGTTTTAGGTGAACAGACTACATTCGCTGAAGCATTCGTTAAAACGACTTCTGGAGAAATTCACCTTGATACTGAAAAAATTACGAAATTCATTGATGCCGAACTTTATGAACGTTCAATCATAGCCTTTACACCTATTCTGGCAGAGATGTTAGCAGATGTCGTGGAATATAAATTCTTGCAACTACATCCTGAGCAAGCACATCTTTTGCCGAGTTCTTCTTTGCTTAAGGCTTTTCCGAGCAAACTTGACTTGACACTTGCAGACCTTCGCAATTGTTTTGAACGAGCCTCTGAAGCATTTCAAACGTGGGTGGATTCTGATGAAGCAAAACACCGAATACATGCTGAGGTTTGTGAACAACTCGATATTCCAGATAAAGAGATGAATCGCCAAGAATTAGATGATGTCCTTGAAAAAGCGGTGCAGCTTTGTAAAGAACGGCTTGACCTTTTTTATAAACCGGAATGGTTTTGGGAGAAAACAGCAGATGATTGCCTAAAACTCAACGCGTTTAGTTTTGCCGCGCTAAATTTTCTCCGAATTCATACTGCATTTCTCCAAACTTATGAAACACTTTCACAAATTGAGACAAAATATAGTTTCAAAGACACGCTTGTTTTAGCAATGGGAACATTTTTTGAAGTGGAACCACAAAGGAATATATGGCATCTCGAACAGTTTTTAACTGAAGGTTTTCTGCCACGATGGAAAAAGTTGGCTGAAGCAGGTTAATGTTTGCAAACATGCAACCTTAGAAGAACGGAGGGAAGAACCATAGCCGTTAAAGATCCAACTTACAAATTCCGCACAGAAGCTGGAATGCTTATTAATTCTGGCACGTCGCGAAGCATTGTGCTTCACGGGAATATCCACGATCTCTTTTTCGTTGAAGAATCAGGAGAGGAGGATTACATACCGCTTGTTCCGTTCCTTACACGAAGTTGGGATATTTCGGGTTTTATCCTCATAGTATATGAACTCAATGGACCGCTCCGTTTTCTGCATGCAAGCGACCGAGAAAAGGTGAAAAACGCTTTCAACTTATGGCGAGGGGATAGCGAACCTTCACAGAAAAAAACGACCAGTATTTTCGCGCTTCCCAGTAGGGAGGAAGACCCCAACAATAAACCAAATAAATCCTTAGATGCGTCTGATGGCTTATTTGAGCAGTATCTGAACGATGCAATCGGTAGTCCGACATTAGCACATGAACTGCTACGACAATTCTGTCTGATTTCGCGATCTACTAATGCTCGCGGAGAAAAGTTTTTACAGGAAAAGTTACTCATCTTTATAGAAGCAACAGATATGTTACTCCCTGAAGGGGAAATCCGCAGTTTGAGTTTAGCTGACAGACAAAGGGTTAGCATCGTGCAGGATTGGATTTCTGATTCCGATTTCATGAAGGCTACTGATACGGTTGTCTTCATTGCTGAATCAAAAAGCCTGATAAACTCACGTATTATGCGCTTGCCGCAAGTTGTTGATGTAGAAATTCAATCCCCACAAGTAGAAGAGCGAAGACATTTTATTTCATGGTTTAATAGAACCCAAAAACCTGCCAAAAAGGAGTTAAATTTATGGGGTAGCCAATCTCAGCTTGCGGTGTTAACGGCAGGATTATCCATTCAAGCTTTGCGCCAATTGCTTGTTTCAGCCTGTTATTCAGGAGAAAAACTGCGTCCAGACAACGTAATAGAAAAAGTATCTGAATTTATCCAAGCGCAGTTGGGAGAGGATGTCGTAGAATTCAAAAAACCTGCACATTCCCTCAAAGATATTATAGGCAACCAGAAATTGATTGAGTTCTTGAGGACACAGATAATTCCGCGTATCACATCTACTGGAAAAGATTCTATCTCAGGACTGAGCGTTTGCGGACCTATCGGCAGCGGAAAAACTTTTATCTTTGAAGGACTCGCAGGAGAACTTGACATCCCTGTGCTTGTGCTTAAGAACATTCGGAGCATGTGGTTTGGACAGACGGATGTCATCTTTGAACGTCTCAGACGTTTACTGATGGCACTCGTGAATGTGCTAATTTTTGTTGATGAAGCGGATACGCAGTTCGGGGATGTCGGAAGGGACGCACACGCAACTGAACGTAGACTTACAGGAAAAATACAAGCGATGATGTCTGACCCACAGTTACGCGGCAATATCACATGGCTGCTGATGACAGCGCGCATCTATAATCTTTCCCCTGACTTACGCAGGGAGGGTAGGGTTGGAGACATCGTAATTCCAGTCCTCGACCCAACAGGTGAAGACCGTGAGACATTTTTACGTTGGACATTGAGCAACGTTTTCAGTGGCGATATTCCAGATGAGGCGTTTAAACTCCTTCTATCGCTGACTGAAGGCTATTCAGCAGCGAGTTTTGCTTCTCTCCGTGCTGACCTTGAAGCTGCCAAAAACCGCGAAGGAAAGTTATCTGTAGACGAAATAATTGATGTGATTTCCGATAGAATTCTGCCAAATATCGGTCCAATTCGGCGCTATCAAACCTTACAAGCTTTTCTGAATTGTACCCGCAAATCCTTACTTCCGGTGGACTACTCCCCAGAAACACGTGAATCGTGGTTAGAACAAATAGCGCAGTTAGAAGCTATGGGAATTAGAGGCTGACAGGAATACAGCCAATACAAAATACACAGACAGTCTCCATTAACTTATACTGATAACCTTCCCACTTGCAGCAGAACGGTATCCAGCACAAATAATTTCAACGGAATGTGCAGCAAATTCAGCGTTCATCTCACTCTCAACTCCATTTTCAATACAATCTATAAACGCGCTAAATTCACTTGGTCCATCATTTCCACTGCCGACATCAATCCAGTGCTGCTTTGGTTGCATTTTAATTTCTGCCTGTGTGCTACTCCACATACCCATCGGGTCAAGCGGGTGCGGTGTCGGCGGCTCAAATGCTGGTTCTGCGGCAAACACTTCTAACCTATTCACCGAAGCGTCAAATGTCAGTGTAGCCTCAGTGCCGACGAGGTGAACCTTTCGTAAGCCTCCTTGCGCATGGCTTTGCCAACCGTAACGGCCCGCAGCTACCGTTGCGGTAATATCATTTTCTAATGTTAAGACCAACGCGCCGAAATCCTCTAAGTCACAGCCGTGATGTTCTTTAAAAAAGTAATTTGCCGTTCCACCAAACACGCGCTGCACTCGTTTCTGTGTCAACCAATTCACCATTGACACAGCATAAACACTAATATCAAACATTTCTGGTTTTGCTTCCACAAAACTATACTGTTCCAAATTCGGTTTCTGTATCCGTTTTTTACCGACAGGTGCAGTTCCTGGATGTCCTTTCGCAAACATGACATCGCAATGAATCGCTTGTAGTTTACCGATGTGTCCACTGTCTAATCCTTGTTTGACCGTCCGTGCCCATGTGCTATGTATGTTACTGAACATCTGTGTGCGAACACCGCTTTTTGTAACAGCATCAACAATCTGTTGTGCCTGTTCAGCGTTGAGTGCCATTGGTTTATCAAGGTAGACGTGCTTTCCTGCTTCTGCACATTTCGTTCCAACACGACCACGCCTTTCAACTTCTGTGCAGAGACTTACAATATGCACATCATCACGCGCTAACGCCTCATCAAGGTCAGGAATGAAGGGCAAGTTTAATTCTTCTGCGAGGGAACGTGCCAATGCAACCCGTTCCGCAGGCGCATCTTGCTCATCAGCAAAGGCAATAAGTTGACATCGGGAATCATTCGCAAAAAGTTGTGCATAATTTTCTTGATGTGTGCGATGTCCACCGAGCAGTAGGACACCGTATTTTCCGTTTTTTTCCATGTTTATCCCTCCACCACTATAGGCTGACCAGTTGCAAGTGCGTTAGAGATAGTCTCAGTAAGTTCTCCTGTACTACCGAGTCGAGGCGGGGTAGCACTCAGATGATGCCTGCCAATTGGCGTTTCATGGTAAATAACGCCTTTATTTCCAACCAACATAATGTCAATGGCAGTTTCAGTATCAACTCGATTGATACTCAGCACTGCCATCTGACCATCTACATATTCCACCATTACCGTGACCTGTATTGCGTCAGTATCCCCTTGGGCATAGACGCGCTGCGGTTGGGATGGTATCCATCCGTTTGATAGCGCAACCATTTCTGCAGTAGGCTGCAGTAGGCTGCTTGTTTCACTTGCAATATTAAGTACACATCTTAAAAACACTGGACTCCCAATCCGATTCTGCTTGATTACAGAATCAATTGATTTTTTAAGCGATTCCATTTATTCTCCTTCTAAATTTGATAATAGAAAAAATTTGACGGTTCTGGCACTTTATGATATATTTTTACATATTGACTGGTTTACAAACTACGCCAAATTTCCTTAAGTCAATAGACATCTTAACTCTTTGGAGGACAACTATGCCATTAAAAACCCTAAAAGAACTTGTCGCTGAAGCAAAAGCGAATGTTGGACATATTTCACCTGATGAGCTTACAGAAGCAGGTGATTCTGTCATCTTATTAGATGTTCGTGACGAACCGGACTATGACGAAGAACACTTACCAAATGCAGTTTCACTCCCTCGCGGTTACCTTGAACTTGATATAGACGAGGTCGCTCCTGATGGAGATACACACATCGTAACGTACTGCGGCGGTGGAACCCGTGCAACGCTTTCGGCACAGACCTTAAAAAATATGGGTTATGAGAATGTTTCAGTCTTAACAGGTGGTTTCCGCGGTTGGAAAGCAGCAGGTCTGACGACTGAAAAATCCGATCAGTAAACCATCACATATTAAGTTAGCATAATTAGGATACCTTGTCAATTTCTGAGTTTCTTGTAGTTAAGGCGATTCGTTTCGCAACGTATTCGCCTTCAACACAAAAACAGATACGAATGGAGAAAAGGATGCTACATGTCTCTATGAATCGTTTCAGCTTGTTGAATGTGTTAAAGAAATATATCCCATTGGGGTTTTTCATTCTCGCTTTCTTTATTTGTGGTTGTGATGGGATGAAAAAGCAGCAGCTAAACATCTTTACTTGGTCAGGGTACGTCAGTGAAGAGATACGTTCAGGATTTGAGGATGAGTTCGGTGTGAATGTCATTGTAGATACTTTTGGTGCCAATGAGGATCTACTTGCTAAGTTATCTGCTGGTGCAACAGGTTATGACATTATTATGCCATCAGATTATATGGTTTCTATCATGATAAAGGAAAACTTATTAGCAGAGTTGAATCGCGAGAACATTCCTAACTTTCAGAACATCAGTCCACTTTTTCTTGGTAAGTACTACGATCCAGAAAACCGCTATTCTGTGCCATATACCTTCGGCACTGCAGGTATCGCCTACGATTCATCTAAGGTTTCATCTGATCCTGAAAGTTGGTCGGTACTTTGGGATGAAAAATATAAGAATCAATTCAGTATGCTTGATGACCAACGTGAGACACTTGGTGTCGCCTTTAAACTTCTCGGATATAGCATCAATACAACCGATCCTGAACAACTTAGACAAGCAAAAGAGAAATTAATTGAACAGAGACCGATCGTTAAACAATACAAGAGCGAAGCTGAAGAGCTGCTTATTGCGGGCGATGTCATTATGGCGCATTGCTGGAGTGGCGACGCGTTTCGCGCTGCAGCGGAGCGTCCTTCCATCCGCTATGTGATTCCAAAAGAAGGGTCAAGCCAATTTATTGACACCGTCTGTATTCCAAAATCCGCCCCACATAAAGATCTTGCCGAAAAGTTTATTAATTATCTCCTCCGTCCAGAGGTCAATGCCAAAATTACTGCTTTTACCAAATATGGTACTTGTGTCCCAGCTGCCAAAGAACACTTGCCAGAAGATCTGCAGAAACATAAATTTATCTATCCGCCAGCAGAAGTTATGGAGTCCCTTGAATGGTTGAAAGACCAAGGTGAGTTTACACAACAATACAGCCGCGCATGGGACGAAATTAAGGCGAAATAAAGAACCTTATCTCAAGACCATTGTTGAGACCCGCTCCTGCAATGATATTGAGACAGGTTGCAGATATATTTTACTTTTCATTCAATCTCTAAAATAATCTTTAAGAACTTCTTTCCCTCCTTACACTTACCTATAATGTGTTTATAGCTGCTTGAAAATTGAAGAAAACCCAATCTAAATGCAACTATAATTAGAAAGTTTATAGATCACCGCAATTCTTCAATTGACATAACGAAATCCCACCAATTTATTTCTAACGTGAGTTTGATAAATCCCGTAGGGAATCAACACCGAATGCCATAGGCACATTCGGTGGGGTAGAACGGAAATGGACAATAAAAACAGACCGTAAAGAGAGGTTGTTGACCTATTTGAGGTCGATATTTCCGAAAAGATAAGTGAAACCCAACTCTTTAGGACTGTCAAGACGGTTGAATTGTTGGGTTTCGCTTCGCTCTACCCAACGGACATCTATATTCATTCTAATTATCAAGTTCACGTTATTTCTAAATATGAGGAAATATCATGAAAGTTAGAGACACGATGGTGTATATGTTTCGTCATCCGATGATCCCAATTGGTCATCTTTTGTGTTGGTGTTTGTTTTTTGTGTTACTCATAGTTTTAATTGAACGTTCACCGGATTTTTTTAGTAGTCTCAAGGATGCATTACCAATAATTGCTGTCCTCGGTTTCATTACCAGTTACCGAGAGGTGAGAGGTAAACTAAAAGGTATTGCCAAAAGACAACATGTTTGGATGAATTGGTATAACAGACAATTTGCAACTGAAATGTCGGAGAGATCTCTTGAAGCTCTACCCTTATCAGATATCCCGCAAATTGATTCTTATTTTCAGAAAGTAAAATATCTATTGGTGTCAATGGTTCGTGTACCAATGCCACTTTTAATTCACTTTACGTTTTGGAACTTTGTTTTTGCTGCAGGCATATTCTTGGATGATCCTATGCAAATATCCATTATGGATGGAGCCAGTTCTGACCAACTATTTAACGAGTTTCTATCTGAATATTTGGAAAGGCTTCCAATAGCAGCGATTTTAACTCTAATTACGGGGTCCCTGGAAATAAAAGGTTATGTAAATGGAACTTTCAAAACGCAGATGGAATGGACAAACTGGCATAACCGCTATATCAAAACAGATCATGAGGAAGGAGGAACTGTGGAACCTCCAGTTCTCATGACAGATCAAAGTGTGGCTATATTCACGTTTCGTTTGCCAGAACGTGTTATCTTTGAATCTGTATGTTGGATTTTAGCATTTACACTATGCACTACACTGCTTAGTTGGTTAGGTATCGTTGAAAATCCAAATTTTTTCGTTAGGTATCTCTCTTTTGCAGTTATTCTTGCTTTGTAAATAGAATTAAGGAGAAAAAGTCATGAAATTCCGAAAAACGTTGAAATTCATGGTTCAAAATCCGTCCACATTTTTCCTATGTTATTTATAGTAAAATTCACAATTACCTTTACATTGGCGAGGTTAGGAAACCTCGCCAGCGCATGCGTGTGGGAATTGCTGTTCATTGAAATGTGAACA
>LXNJ01001761.1_pt1 | contig 12483 bp, 4 predicted proteins | sample 809081 | NCBI WGS metagenome assembly LXNJ01 (sample SAMN04870510, study PRJNA318959) | sponge metagenome | biome: sponge; feature: marine sponge reef; material: water | host: Petrosia ficiformis | place: Greece: Milos, Mediterranean Sea | collected 2013-05-29 | depth 5-7 m
CTGACAAGATCCGGCGCGACCGCGGCGGCAAGGGTTTCAACTTCAGCGCTGAAGTGCCCAATGTCTCGTTCGATCTTCTCGATGCGATCCGACCGCAGATCACCTATGCGGCGCGCTGCCTCGCGCATCTTGTCGAAGGTGCCGAGCAGATTGGCCGCGTCTCTCGGCGACATCGTCGGATCTACCGCAAGCTTGCCTGCAAGAGCGGCCCATTCACGTCCTAGGCGCTCCAACTGGGCTTCTGCGCTGTCCAGCAGCGAGCGCTTCGCGTTGGCATCATTGGTTGCCCGTCTCAGGTCGTTATCGAGTCTTGTCCTGGACTCGTTAATGCGCTCGTTCTTCGCAAGCACTGCGCCTGCCCGCTCAAGCACGGTCGCTAGTCGCTGTTGGTGAAGTCGGCTGCAATCCTCACCGAGTCCCTCCAATTCCTCGGCTAGCGCCCGTACGGATTGCGCTTCTTGGTCGCGCAAGGCAGCCAGTCGTCGGTCGCTCTTGGCCAATTCAGCAACCGCGTCTCTCAGGCTGTCGCGTGTATTGAGCCATACGAGCATCTGATCCGGATCGAGTGGTTGGACAGCAAGAGCTTTCCACAGACCGTTCCATTCGGAGACGATCTGCCGATCTTGCCCCTCCAATCGCTTTAGTTCTGTCTTAGTCCCAGCCAAGTCCGACCTGACGGCTCCAACCCGGCGTCTGGCCTCCGCTACCTTCGCGGTGGACTCTGCCATGTCGCTTCGCAGGTCGCCCAGATGGTCCGCCTTGGCCACGGCGTCTTGGTAGCGGTCCGCCATTTGCTGCGGCTCCGCCCCCAATTCGATCCCATCGGCGCCGTCGAGGCCGCCCTCTTCGATGAATCGCTTCCGCAGCGTGGTCCAAATCGCATTCCGGCTCTCGCGGGCCTCGATCACGTCCCCAAGCGTGACCGGCTCGCCTTCAGCCACCAACTGATTCACCGATTCCTCGGCACTCGCTAGATCGTTCCGCTCAGATGCGAGCTGCTCGCGGCAGGCATGTAGGCGCTGATCCAAATCGCGTCGGCGGTCGCGGAAATCCTGCACCTGTCGTTTGCTGGGTGTTGCAAGCGCCAACGCGAGCTCGACCGAATCCAGGCGGGGTGCCAGTTCGGAATAGAGGCGGCCTGTCTCCGCCTTTGCCTTTTGGGCCTCGTCGTGGGCCCGCTCGACTTGCGGCCCAATGCCGCCGTGCTCTCTTTTTGTAGCCGCAATGAGCGCCGCCAAGTCGCTAACGTCTCGCGGAGTCCCGACAGCGTCGAGTTCGCCGCGGATCTCGTCGAGGCGCGAAAGTGCCTCGTCCGTCGATATGAGAGCGGCCTCCACACGCGTGCGTTGCTTGTTCCATTCCGCCAGCAAGTTGCGCGCTGTTTCCAATTGAGAGCGATGTGGAATCCTCTCGGCTATGGAGTCGGCGTCCAAGCGGTTCCAGCCGCAGTCGGCTGCAATGCTGACCAGTGTCCGTTGCTGTTCCCCAAGCTTCCGTTTCAGCCCGGGCAAGTCGGCAATACCCTTCTTGACCTGGATCCGCTGTTGATGCAGCGACTCGATCTCCCCCTTTCGCCGCAACAAAGCATCGTCCCACTCGATTGAAGCCCTGTCGGCTTTGGCTTTGCCCAGCTCGGATCCTGCCCGCTCCAGTAGCAGGGAGGCTTCGCGGCACTTGTCTTCGGCGTCGCGCAACCTCTCCGCGGAGCCCTCCGGGATTTCGGCCACAGTGCCAAGGCATTCAATCTCGTTGTCGAGGCTTGATTTCTTGTCTACGTGTCGAGCGATTCGGCGGATTCGTGCGACTCTGCGTAGCTCTCGTCCCGCCTCCTCTATTTGATCCTTGAGCCGGTCGTGTTCTTGCTCGCTGGCCTCGTATGCTCGCCGCAATTCGCGCCACCGGTCCGCGCTGACCGTATGCTCGCGACGCAGGCTCTCGGCTGCTTTGAGTTTGTCTTCCGCGATGTAGTACTTGCGCGTCCCAGCGCGCCGGTTGGTCCACAATCCGCTGGCGTCGTCGTCCAGACCTTGCAGTCGGCGCTGCAAGCCTTGAATGCCCGAACCGGCCGCGAAGAGCTTCTGTCCGGCGTCGTCAGCGCCCCCTTGCAGGATCTCGCGGCCCCCTTCCCTCAGACGGAGGTGATCGAGGCTAAACATGCGTTCGAAGAAACTCCGGTCCGCACCGTGCAGGAAAGGTCTCAGCGCTTGCTCGCCGGACGGAATCCGCGTGTCATCAGCAGCGAGGAGGGTGTCCCTGTTACCCTTCCGGCGGCGCACTTCCAAGACCTCGGCCGCTACCTCCAGGGCGGCCCCGATGCGCATGCTGCCGTACTCGTGGACGAAGTTGAGGGGGGAACGTGACGGTATCCCGAAGAGCAAGTCCCCCACGGCGCTGCGCACGGTCGACTTGCCAGCCTCATTGGGACCAACCACGATATGGAGGTCGGGCTCGCTGGTCGGCAGCTCTAACTCGGAGTCAGTGAAGCGCCCATAGCGGATCAGGTCCAAACGTCGCAGGCGCATTGCTCAGCCTTCGTGCCCCGTCAGTCTGGACATGGCGTAAGGCCGGGCTAGTTCTATCAGCTTGGCGAAGTCGTGGCCTGTGGCGGCTCGTAACAATTCACTCTCCGCGGTGTCGCGCACTTCGGCGGGCAGTCTGCGCACGAACGGCGCGATCTGCTCCTTCAGATCGCGGAGCAGCGCCTCGTCTTGCCGTGCTAGGGCGGGATCGCCCAGAGTCTCGGCCAATGTGGGATCCGGGGTCGTGTCCGCGGGCGGAGCCGTTCTGATGACCAGCTTTTCTATCCAGGCCACTTCATCGCCCAGCCCGGCAGCCGATGCACGGGCCTCGGCCAGGAGCTCTTCGTGCGATGCAAGGAGCGTATCGTGAGCTGGGGTGCGCCCAGACACCGCAATGCGGCATGCTAGCAGCCGGCCGTCTGCATCTTCTTCCACCGCTTCTTCGATGGCCGCGCGGATCCGGTCGTTGGCGTCGCTGATGCTCTCGCTCCCGTCCACGCTGGCCTCCACCAAGGCCCAACGCACCACATCGACATGCATCGGCTCCAAGGCGCTGACGGTGCCCTCCTGGACTGTGACCAGCATCGCTCCCCGCGGGCCCGCTTCGCGGATGTGGCGGCCTTGAACGTTGCCTGAAAAGACCACATGGGGATCCTCGCTGAGCACTTCGGGCTTGTGGATGTGGCCCAGCGCCCAATAGTCGTACCCTTTTTGGCGCAGTTCGACGAGCGTGCACGGGGCGTATGGCGCGTGTCCTTCGACGCCGCCAAGACCGGTGTGGAGGATTCCGATGTTGAATGCCCCAGGGACGGCCGACGGATACCCGCGCGCCAGGTTGTCGCGGGTATCGCGCTCTTTGAACCCTTGACCGTGCAAGGCGACGTCCAATTCTGCGATCCCGTAGGTCTTGGGTGAGCGCGTCGGGAAGACATTCACGTTGTCGGGCAGGCTCAGGCTGCGAGTGATCTTGCTCTGGGCGTCGTGGTTGCCGTAAATCAGGTATGCCGGGATGCCCGCCTCTCGCAGGCGTCCCATCTGCCGCACGAAGAACAGGCCCGTCTGGTAGTCGCGCCAATCGCCGTCGTAGAGATCCCCGGCGATGATTAGGAACGCCGCGTCCTCCTCTATCGTGCGGGTGATCAGTGCGTCGAATGCCTTGCGCGTGGCCGAGCGAATCAGCTCCGCGGCGCCGCCTTCTTGGCCGGCAAGCCCTCTCAGCGGGCTGTCCAGGTGGACATCAGCGGCGTGAATGAAGCGAAATGCGGCCAAGACCGGTGTCCTGCTCGATTCTAGCCAATGCGTGAATGGCCGATCTCAATGGCTGAGATCGATACACAGCGGCCCAGGATGCCGGGCGAAATTCTCCCCGCGTCTGGCGCAAGTGCCGATGTCAAAACATCCGCTCTGCCGGGCGCAGCGTGCCGAACGAGCCCACGTTCGCGATCGCCAGACTGATGCGGATTTGATTGTCGCTGCGGGCGTTGCCGATCGAAAGCCGGCGCAGTTCGACGCTGAAGCCGCAGCAGTCGGTGTTGTAGGTCAGCTGTGAGACTGCGTAGAGAAAGATGCCTTGGCGGTAGTCATATACATTGTGCAGCGTAGCGTTCCAGCCACGCCGGTTGTAGTCCCCATAGCGGACTCCCATCAACAACTGGTTGCTGGCAGGGCTCAGCTCGCCTGGCACGCGCACGGCGCGGTGTCCCGCCATCGCGTAGATCTTGGGATTCACCTGGACTGTCGCGTCTGCCGTGGTGTTGACGATCTTGTTGCGCAAGGGATCGATGTCGTTGCGCCAGCGTAAGGTCCATCGGTTGGCCGGGGACAGGTTGAGAGAGGTGGCGACCGGCGAGTAGTTGCGGGCTTCGGACAGAAACGCGAACGAGGAGAAGTCGAGCGTCGAGCGCAGCACGTTGCGATAGCCGGGCACGATCGCGCCGCCGAACTCCGGCTCGAAGTAGCGCCGCTGCCAGATCTCCAAGCTCGCGATCTCGCGCACGCGCCCGGTCGAGTCGTTCTTGGTGTAGAGGCGATTTGTCACCGAGATCTCGGCTTCGTTGGTGTTGTGGATCAAGTCCCTGGCGTCGAAGCGGATCACGCTGTCGAAGTCCTCGACGCCGCGCGTGTAGCGGTAGCGCAGGCGCGGCTCGATCACGTGCTTGACCCGGTCGCCGAGCCATTTCGGAGAGCGATAGACGCGCTCCAGCGCCGGGGCGTTGAGATCGACCGAGAACTCGCCGGTGCGCCGGTATAGGTTCTGCCCAGCCAGCCCGTCGCTGGTGCGGCGCTGGCCGTAGGCCATCGCTCGGGCGCCGAGCGTCGGAGTGACCGTGAAGCCCTTGAACGAGAGCCGGCTCGATACCCTCGGAAAAAACATCCCTCGCTGGACGAAACGCCGCGTCTGGAAGCTGCGCTGCGTGCGGCTGATTAGGTCCAGTGACGAGTCGAAGCTGAACCACAGGGGCACGGACTTCGGCCCGAATGCTTTGGGAAGGCTGTTGAATTCGATGGCGGGCAACTTGCGGATGACAACGTTGTCGTCGCGAGCGACGCTCTGGAAGTGCTCGTTGCGCAGCAGGGAGACGTTGAAGGAATAGGAAGAAAAGTTCTTGGACACGAACCCAATAGAGCGGATCTGGGAGAAGACCGCCTCTTCGTAGGTCTGTGTGAAGGCTTGGCGGAATTCGAGAGAGCTGAGGTAGTGCAGGTCGGCGACTCCGCGCCAGCCGTCGCCGAACACCACTTGGCCCCGCATGTCGAACGAGTTGCCGCCCTGCTTGAGTCGGCCCCCGTCGTCGAGTTCGCGGCCGCGGTCCCGCACGTCGAAGAAGACGGCGTCGAAGCTCGAGTTCTTGCTTGGGCGGCCACGCAGGCTGGCGTTGGTCGCGAGCCCACGCGAGGTGTACAGTGTTGCGCCCAAAGTGGCGTCGTAGCTGCGGTTGATCGCCCAGTAGTAAGCCTGCCCGAAGATGCGACCGAATCGGGAGCTGTTGCCGATTGTCGGCGTCAGGAATCCGCTCTGCCGCGGCATGCGCTTGAGCGACTTCCTGAAATACGGCAGGTACAGCAGCGGAACGCCGCGCAGGCGCAACAGTCCGTTGCGGACCCTTGCCGAGACCCCCGGAGTGATCTCGGATTTGGATGCGCTGAGCGTCCACCACGGGCTCTCGGGATTGCAGTTGGTGAGCGTGCCGTCGTGGATCGTGTAGTGCTCGCCCGCCTTGATCACCAGCCGCGCCTCGAACTGGAACGGGTTGTCGGTCGTGAGCAGCCGAGGGCCGCCTTGGCTGGCGGCCGCAGCCCGACCACGGGCCTCATAGAACGTGCCCAGCTCGGTCTGCAGGTTATAGGCAAGCTTTTCGGCCCGCAGGTCTTGGTCTCCGTCCAAGGTGCGGTAGTGGACGTTGCCTCCTGCCTTGAGGTCGCCGGTCGCCTCGTTGTACTCCACCTCGTCAGCCGTCAGGACGATGCTCTTGAAGCGCAATTCGACATCCCCGGTCGCAACCCTCACAGGGCCGTTCGTGCGTTGTTCGTGAGACCGGATTTCGACGGCGTGGCGGACGAACGGCGCACTTCCTGCGGACGGTGTGCCCACGGTTCCAGCCAGAATTTGGCCGAATGCGGGGGTGGCCGAGCAAGCGATGATCGCTAGCCAAATCCGATACATGCTGCACATCAGCGGTCCGGAACTGTGCTGTCGAGGGCGTTCAACATTAGCAGTTGAGACGCTCCGAGCGCCGGTTGCAGTTCCATCCGCAAGTCTAACTTGAAGTCTGGCCGAACTTCCGGTTGCGGCGCTCACGTTGGATGCGGGCGAGGGTCCGATCTCGGCTCAAGCAGGCCGGAAGGATCGGAGCGAGTTGAATATTGTGCCGCCAGTCACGTGGCTAACCGCTCCCCGTAGCCGAGCTCCCTCCGGCCTCCCGGTCCGAGCGCCCCTGAACCGAAGACCAGATCAGGCGCTTGGCAACCCGGCTCAGCCCGGGTACAGGATGAACGAAGCGCTCGTCGTAGCGTCCATGGAGGGTTTGGAAGGGCGCCTCGATCCCAAGTTCTGACTCCGGATTCGGGAATGGCGCAGGTATGATTTCCGCCACACGCGCTTTCCTGGGACGACGACCACGCGAGCCACTGCTTCGTACGCGCTGACCTTGTCCTTGGTGCCACGTCGGCCTGCGAGCCTATGCGGGGCTGCGTGGTACCGCGCGATGGACGGTGTGGGCTCGCCACTTGCGGATACGGCGATGTCATTGGACTATGGGCTTCGATCGAGACGCTCTTCCTGGGTGGCTTCTTGATTTCCGCGAACCACGAAGAAATTCCCCGGCATCAACGCCGGGTATGTGATTTGGGGGCTAGATCTTGGCACGCCAGTCGAAAACTTGCAAAAGCCGCGTGAATTCTGGTTGACCAGAAGGCCCAACGGGTCGACAATGCCGCTAGCCGAACGGGCCGAGCGCCGAAGCGGCGAAAGGGGGTCCGCTCAACACGATCACTGTACGGAAGTCTTGGTTGCACCAACTCAGACCTCGCTGGTGGACGAATTGGCTTGGGATTCCTGCAGGAGGGAGCGAAATGCAAAACAAGACAGCAAGACAGTACGTCGTCCTAGCTGCGTTGTTTGCTTGCGGCGCAACGCTGAGCGCACAAGTCGACACGGGGGTGCTGAGCGGCACTGTTTCCGACGGCTCGGGAGCGGTCATTCCGGGTGCGAACGTGGAGGTGCTCAACACCGCCACGAACTACCAGCTGACGCGGGAGACAAACGCTTCCGGATTGTACGTTTCCCCGCCGTTGCCACCAGGGCCGTACCGAATCACGATCTCCAGCGAGGGCTTTCGGACGGCAGCGAAAGAAGTCGCGCTGAACCTGTCCGAGAGAATCGCGGTCGACTTCGAACTCGAAATCGGTGCCGTAGCCGAATCGGTCGACGTGGAAGCCATCGGGGCGGTCCTACAGACCGAGACCGCCACGTTGAGCACGTTGCGCTCCGAGCAGGAAGTCAAGGAACTCCCCAATATCTCCCGGAACTTCGTGGAGCTGATGCGCTACAGCGCAGGAGTTGTCTTGTCCCAACCTCATAACTCAGGCCTGCCGCTGTCTCAGATTCGCGGCAGCACGGTGTCTTCTGTGAACGGCGGCAGCCAGACGGACAACAACTTCGTGATCGATGGCGTTCAGAACAACAGCAACCATCAGGGCCAGGGCGTGATGGTGTTCCCTGAGATCGAAGCGCTCGAGCAATACCGCGTGGAGACATCCGCCCCCGACGCGCGTTATGGAAGAACGGGCGGGACGCTGAACATGGGCTACAAGTCCGGCACCAATGAATTCCACGGGTCGGCCTTCTGGTTTCTGCGCAACGACGCCTTCGACGCGAGGAATTTCTTCAATACCAGCGACAAGACCCCGCTGCAGAGGAACATGATGGGTGGCACGGTAGGCGGGCCACTCGGCCGCAAGGACGGGTCGACATTCTTCTTCCTCTCGTACGAAGCGACGCGAACGCGTCAGAACACCACGAACATCGCAACCGTCCCAACGAACCAGATGAGGGATGGGGACTTCAGTGAGGTGACCGCCAGGAACCGCATCTTCGATCCGCTCACATCGACTCGGGACGAAGCGGGCAGGCTCGTCCGTGAGCCGTTCTCGAACAATGCGATCCCGGGCGCGCGCTTCAGCCCACAGGGACGGGCGCTCCTGCAGCACTATCCAGAGCCGACAGATCCTGGCTTGGCGGCCAACTTCAGCACTGCGGCCCGCAACACGCAAGATACCGACCAAGGTACAGTCAAGATCGATCAAGACTTCAGCGGAGGATCGCGCGGATTCTTCCGCCTGACGAGAGGCCGGGCCGATTTCGTCAACGGGTTCGCTAACATCTTGGGGCCGTTAGCTACGCCCTTTGTTCAAGTCCTGGCACCGGCAACGCAGATCGTGGTCAGTTACACGCAGATCATCAATCCCAGAACCATCAATCAAGCCCGATTTGGGTTCTCGCGCGAGAACTTGCAGGCCACTTCCCTGAACGGCGGCCGCAACACCGCCGAGGAGTTTGGAATTCCAAACGTAAACGTGGACGAGTACACAACCGGCCTGTCCGTCGTCTCCGCACCTGGGTACCCAAACCTGGGAGACAACTTATGGAATCCGGCCATCCTCCCGATGAACAACATTCAGTTCAGCGACAACCTCGAGATGACTCGAGGGAATCACAGCTTGCGGTTCGGATTCGATGCGGTGCGGCGCCACACAAACGGCTTCCAGACTTCCAGGCCCCGTGGTCAGTTCGCATTTGCTCTCAGATTCACGAACAATCCCGCCAACGCCCGAAACACGGGATTCGGCCCAGCTGAGGTACTGCTAGGGAAACCCGCCAACATCCAACTCGTGTACATGCAAGGAACACGTGGCATGCGTAGGACCGACTACGCAGGCTACTTCCAAGATGACTGGAAGGTGACTCAGAGACTCTCGCTGAACCTCGGGGTCCGCTGGGACCTTCTGGCGGACTACCCGCAGACCGAAGTCGGCGACCGCCTGATTCAGTTCGATATAGAATCGGGGAATCCTGCTCCGATCAACGCAGGCAGTTTTCCGTGGCGAAGTGGCATTGCGAATGATCTAAACAACTGGGCGCCACGCTTAGGGTTGGCGTACCGAATCGGGAACGGCACTGTCGTTCGCGCCGCTTACGGCATCTACTACAACGGCCAGCCGATTCACCTCAACGCGGGTCTCCTCTCGCAAGCGCCATTCTTCGTCAACACGCGAGTAGATAACGCCCAAGACAACTTTGACGGTGCGCGGAGCTTGGCCGAGGGCCCGCTCAGGAGCAGAGAACTCCTTTCTCCGGGGCAGACTCGGCGGGGCTACGATCCTGACAACTATGCCATTCCGTACGTGCAGCAATGGAACTTTACGATCCAGCAGCAGCTCCCGGCCCAGCAGCAACTGACCGTTGCCTACGTGGGATCGAAGGCAACTGCGCTGCGCCAGGGGATCAACTTCAACCAAGCCGTGCCAGGGTCCGGGTCCATCTCCAGCCGGCGACGCTGGCCGGATCACGCGAATGTCAACATCGTTCAAACACGAGGCAATTCCAATTATCACAGCCTCCAAGCCACCCTCCGGAAGCACTTTTCCCGAGGCTTGCACTACCAACTCAACTACACGTGGGCGCACAACATCGACGAAGCATCCGGTGCCCAGCCGATCACGGATCTTTCCGGGAATCGCGGCAACAACGGTCTGGACCTTCGCCATTCGGTCAACGCGACCGTTGGATACGACCTGCCGATCGGCAGCGGCAAGGCGCTGCTCGGCAACGCCTCAGGCGTTGTCGACCAGATCCTCGGAGGCTGGAAGATCAACGGGGTGATGACGCTCACTGACGGCTATTGGTTCAGTCCTGCCGGGCCGAATACGCTCAACATCGGCGAAGGAACCAGGCCGGACCGGATTGCTGACGGAAATCTGCCTGACGACCAGCAGACGATTCAGCGGTGGTTCGACACGGATGCGTTCGTGGCACCGGGCTTCCGGCAGTGGGGCAACTCGGGACGCAACGTGCTCCACGGCCCGGGAACGAAGCTGGCGAACGTTTCGATGCACAAGAACTTCAGCGTCAGCGAGGGCAAGCAACTCCAGTTCCGGGCGGAGTTCTTCAACGTGACGAATACGCCGCAATTCAACAACCCGGCTGCGAACATCAGATCGCCCGCCGTGGGGCGGATCACTAGGGCCGGCAGCGAGAACAGGTTCCAACGCACGCAGCGCCTGTTGCAGTTCGGACTGAGGTTCGTGTTCTGAGGACTCAGCCGCGCTCGTTCCGGAGCGGATGCGAGACTGTCGGCCCGTGACCCGTCCGCAACGGCCGGCCGAGTGAAGCGCATGCGTGCATGTCTTTCAGCGTCCGGTTCCGAGTTGCGTCCGCAACCTCCTGCTGCTGGGCATGTGGCTTGGTGGCAGACCTTAACGTGAATGCTGCCATTAACATTCCTGCGGCCGGGCCGCCTGCCGCAGGTGCGTCTAGTTAGCGGAGGCCGTCGAAATCCCGCTATGCAACAATCGGAGAGCCCTCGCGCTGCACCGCGGGCCATGTGAAGCCTGCGAGTGCGGCCAAACCCAGCGGTGGTTCTATGGAATTAGCGCGGTTCGGATCCCGGTGGACCATGATGCTGGCCATGCTCGGCATGGCCGTCGGCACAGGCAACATCTGGCGGTTCCCGCGGATCGCCGCCAAGAACGGAGGCGGCGAATTCCTCGTAGCTTGGATCGTCTTCCTGTTCCTTTGGTCGATTCCGCTGATTCTCTTGGAATTCGGCATGGGCCGCAAGACGCGTTCCGGCCCCGTGCGGGCCTTCGTGAGCCTCGCGGGGCCCAGATGGGCATGGACCGGAGCGATGGTAGTCTGCGTCTGCTCCGGAATCCTCTGCTACTACTCCGTGGTTGCGGGGTGGATGGTCCGCTACGCGGTCGCTGCGGTTGGAGGCGGCCTGTCGTCTCTTGTTCCGGGGGCATTCTGGAGCGATTTCACGTCTTCGGCTCTGCCCGCTGTCTGCCACGCAATGATGCTGGGTCTGGCTGTGCTCGTCGTGGCGAAGGGAGTTTCGGCGATCGAGCGAGTCGCGACGGTCCTTATGCCTGCGCTGATCGTTCTGGTGCTCGTGCTCGTTGCCCGCGCGGTGACGCTGCCAGGGGCGTCCGACGGCATCGCGTTCCTGTTCGGAATCGACTGGAGCGAGCTGACCAGGGCGCGGATCTGGATCGAGGCCCTGACCCAGAATGCTTGGGACACAGGTGCTGGCTGGGGACTGGTACTCTGCTACGCCGCTTACCAGCGGGAACGGGACGATACTGCACTCAACAGCTTCTTGCTCCCAGCCGCGAACAACACCGTCAGCCTGCTGGCCGGGATCATGGTCTTCTGCACGGTCTTCTCGGCCGTGCCGGCGTTGATTGACAGGGCTGCCACGGACCCCGCCCAACTGCGGGGGCTGGGTTCGCTCGAGCAGGCTGTCCTCGACGGGCAGCCGTTCTCGGAGCAGCTGGTGCAGGACACCGTCTTTTCCGAGGGCAACACAGGCATCACCTTCATTTGGATGCCCGAGCTGTTCCGCTCGATGCCCCACGGCGGCTTCTTCATGGCTTTGTTCTTCATGGCGCTTGCGTTCGCGGCGTTCACCAGCCTGATCGCCATGGTCGAGGCCGTGACACGCACGCTCGAGGACGCGGGATTCGACCGCCGGAAGGCGCTCTACGGCATCGCTTCCATCGGCTTCCTGCTCGGGCTGCCATCGGCCCTCAACATGAACGTCTTTGACAATCAAGACTGGGTCTGGGGCGTGGCGCTGATCCTCTCGGGTCTGTTCTTTGCCCTCGCTGTCGGGCGCTACGGTGTGCGGAAGTTTCGCGACGAGACGCTCAACCACGAACACTCGGACATCAGGATCGGCTCTTGGTGGGACTTCGTGATCCGCACCGTTGTTCCGTTCGAAGCCGTCGTCTTGACCGTCTGGCTGCTGTACCAAGCGTGGCAGGACGACCCCCAGGGCTGGCTGGTCCCGTTCGGCGCGGACCACATCTTCAGCGCGGGCACCGTGCTCGTCCAAGTCGGCGTCGTGGCGGTCATTCTCTTCCTGTGCAACAAGCGGCTCGCCGCTTCGATACGACGGGGAGACGAGTCCGCTAGTTGAGCACCGACAAACCGCTCGATCAGAGGCTCCCCTGAGTCGCAAGCCTCCGAAGGTAGGTGTTTCGCGTGTATAGTGCAAGGTGTCAACGAGGTTCCGCAACTAGACCGGACCCACTCGCAGAGGAGACCTGCCATGGATTCCAAGTCCGCTTCCAGACGTTCGTTTCTGGCTCATGCCGCCGCCGCTCCGGCCATAGCGGCTGCACCCGCCGCATCACGCGTGCTCGGGGCCAATGATCGCATCAACATCGGCGTGATCGGCACCGG
>LXNJ01001762.1_pt1 | contig 12478 bp, 11 predicted proteins | sample 809081 | NCBI WGS metagenome assembly LXNJ01 (sample SAMN04870510, study PRJNA318959) | sponge metagenome | biome: sponge; feature: marine sponge reef; material: water | host: Petrosia ficiformis | place: Greece: Milos, Mediterranean Sea | collected 2013-05-29 | depth 5-7 m
CCGGACGACCGATACAGCGCAACGCCCGGTTCGCGCTGCGGCATAATCTGATTGCCGGTTAAAGCGGAATTCGATCATCTTGCGATTGATCCGACGGATTTGACATGGATTTTGCATTCTTTCAGCGAGACTCTTCGGGAGACACGGCCGATGGACGATTCCTTGCGAAACCGCACTGCGCTCGTGACCGGGGCAGGCTCGGGCATGGGGCGGGCCCACGCCGAATTGCTGGCCGAGCGCGGCGCCCATGTGGTCGTGCAGGATGTCGTGCCGGAACGGACGGAAACCGTGGCCGGGGCGATCCGCGCCGCCGGCGGTTCGGCCGAGCCGCTGCCGGGCGACGCCGCCGGGACCGGCGCACCCGAGGGCGACCGCAGCCGGGGCGTGGAATTGCGCTCCTTCAACATGATCACGCCGGAGACCGACCGGAGCTGCTTCTATTTCTACACCCATGTGCGCAACTTCGCCCTGACCGAAGAGCAAGTGGACGAGCGGGTCAAATCCCTGTTCCGCGAGGCGTTCCTGGAGGACAAGACCGTCATCGAGGGCGTGCAGCGGGGCAACGAGCGGTTCCCCGACAGCCCGCGCGTCGACGCCGCCTTCGACCGGGCGCCCATGATGGCGCGCCGCGTCGTCGAGCGGCGCGCGCGGCAGGAAGCGATGCCGGATTCCCGCGTCGTTGCCGCCGAATAGCAGGAAGGTGAAGGCGCACATGGCCGAAGCGGACCGGGTGATCGTGGCGGGTGCAGGGCCGGTCGGCATGACCGCGGCGGCCTATCTGGCGCTGCACGACATCCCGGTGCTGGTGCTGGAGGCCGGCGACGACCTGGCGACCGACCTGCGCGCCTCGACCTGGCACCCGCCGACCCTCGACCTGCTGGACTTCTTCGACGGCATCGTCGGGGAGCTCGCGGCCTGGGGCCTGATCGCGCCGGCCTGGCAGTATCGCGACCGCGAGACCGGCCCCGTCGTCACCTGGGACATGAGCCTGCTCAGGGACGACACCGGCCATCCCTACCGGATCCAGGCCGAGCAGTGGAAGCTGACCCGCCTGCTGCGCCGGCGCATGGCGGACGTGCCGCATTTCGACCTGCGCTTCGGCCACGAGGCGACCGGGGCCGGGCAGGACGGCGACCGCGCCTGGGTCACGGCGAACACCGCGGACGGCGTGGAGAAATTCGAAGGCCGATGGATCGTCGGCGGCGACGGCGCCAACAGCGCGGTGCGCCGCTCGCTCGGCGTCGCCTACGACGGCCTGACCTTTCCGGAGTTGTTCCTGACCCTCTCGACGAGCTTCGAATTCCGCGATCCGATGCCGGACCTGACCCTGGTCAACTATTTTGCCGACCCGGAGGAATGGCTGGTCCTGCTGCGCGTCGTCGATGCCTGGCGGGTGCTGTTCCCGACCGGCCCGGACGAGGACATGGACGCGGCGCTGACCGACGGCCGGGTGCAGGAACGGCTGGACGGCGTCGCGCCCCGCTGCGGCCCGTTCGACGTGGTGCACAAGACCCACTACCGGGTCCACCAGCGGGTCGCCGACAAGTACCGGATCGGCCGCATCCTGCTGGCCGGCGACGCGGCGCACATCAACAACCCGCTCGGCGGCATGGGCATGAACGGCGGCATCCAGGACGCCTTCAGCCTGTGCGAAAAGCTGGTCGCCGTCTGGCGCGGCGAAGCGGACGACTCCGTGCTCGACCGCTACGAGCGCCAGCGCCGGGCGATGGCCCTGGATTTCGTGCAGCAATCGACGATCCGCAATCGCGAAACCCTGATGGAGACCGATCCGGCTTTGCGGCGGCTGCGCCACGACGAAATGCGCCGCATCGCCGACGATCCGGCGCGGGCGCGGGAGTTCCTGCTGCGCAGCTCGATGATCGCCGGCTTGCGCGAAGCCGAGGCAATCCCGTAATGGCAGGCAATATGTTTCATAGAATATGAATTATATTGCATAATACAGGCCAGCCGGCCCGAAGGAGGAAATCCATGGTCGATTCGATCGGTCACCGCATGAAGTTCGGCGTCATCGCGCCGTCCACCAACACGGCCGTGCAGCCGGAGTTCGATTCCTTCCGGCCCTTTGGGGTGACCAATCATTTCGCGCGCATCCACATCCCCGACAATCCGATCGGCAGCGACGACGATTTCAATCAGTTGATGATCGACATCCGGGCCGAGCTGATGGTGGCGATCGACCGGGTGGTCACCTGCTCGCCCGGCGCGGTGATCATGGGCATGTCGGCGGAGACCTTCTGGGACGGCCTCGAAGGCTCGAAGGTCTTTCACAAGAACTGCGAGGAACGGGCCGGCGTGCCGGTCTCGATGGGCTCCGACGCCTGCCAGGCGGCATTGCGCAAATACGGCGACATCAAGAGAATCGGCGTGATCACGCCCTACATGCCGCTCGGCGACAAGAATGTCCGCCGCTTCTTCGAGGATTGCGGCTTCGAGGTCGTCAGCCTGAAGGGCCTGAAATGCGCCAGCCCGCAGCTGATCGCGCACGTCTCCGAACGGGAACTCCGCGATGCGATCGTCGAGGTCGACGACAGCCGGGTCGAGGCCATCGTCCAGGTCGGCACCAATCTCGCCATGGCCCGGGTCGCGGCGATCGCGGAATTCTGGCTCGACAAGCCGGTGATCGCGATCAACACCGCGACCTACTGGTGGTCCCTGCGCCAGCAGGGCATCGAAGACAAGGTCTACGGCTGGGGCAGCCTGATGCAGGATTATTAGAGGCGGAATTTCCGGCGCGGGCGCATCTGCGCCCTACTCCCTGGTGTCGAGGCGGAACGCCTCCCGGTGGCGGACGATGCGGCCGGTCGAGTCAAACGCCGGAAATGGGGCAGGGCGCCCGATTACAGGATTCCGGGCTTCTCGTGATGCCGGTCCCGCGCCCCGGCGGCGGCGTCGTCCGGCGACAGCGCCTCGTCCCACAGGCGCGCGGTGTAGCGTTCCGCCTTGCGGCCGTTCGAGCGGTCCGAACACAGCCACAGGATCGGCTCGCGCATAATCTCGGGCCGCAGCAGGCCGCCGTCGGCGCCGCGTTTCTGCTGCATGTCCGGCAGGATGGCGGTGTCGGTGGCGCCGCCGGGCAGGAAGACGTTGACGGTCACGCCCGTGCGCTCCAGATCCTGCGCCCAGACCCGGCTCATCGCCTCCAGCATCGCCTTGCTCGGGCCGTAGGGCGAATAGCCGACGCGCACGATGGTGACGTCGCTGGTCGAGACGTTGACGATCTTGCCGAAGCCCTGGTCGATGAAATCCGGTGTAAAGGCGCGCGCCATGTTGAAGACGCCGTTGATGTTGGTGTCGACGATCTCGCGCCAGCCGTCGAGCGGCGCTTCCCAGAAATTCGGCCGCTCCTCGACGTAATTCGGGTGGACCAGTTTCATGCCGCGCCCGGCATTGTTGACCAGGCAGTGCATGGCACCGAAGGCGTCGAGGGTCCGCTCGCGCACCATCCCGTGGAAGATGTTCTCCGGAATCAGGGAAGAGATCCGCCCGACCATCCTTGCGGCGGCCGTCTTGCTGGTCTGCGTCTCGATCCTTCTCCTGACGACGCTCGAACTCCTGCGCCGGCGCAGCGAGCGGCTCCGCGGCATCAGGGCGAACTGAAGGCCGGCCGCGTCGACCCTGCGCAGCCGCGCCGGTCTCCCGCCTCGTTCCCGCAGCGCACCGGCCCCTTGCGAATCCGCGTGGCAGGCGGCAAGAACGGATCGTCGTTGTTCATGTGACGGGGTCGAAGGGGCAGGCTGGACCATGCTGACCATGTCATCGGCGCTGGACCGTTGCCGGCGCTACTATACCAACCGCCCCGCGGTGATCGACCGGGAGGGGCGCTGGACCTGGGCGGAGCATCTCGACCGGGTGGCGCGGCTCGCCGGCGGGCTGCAGGCGCTGGGCGTCAAACGCGGCGACGCCTTCGCCACGCTGTCGCGCAACACCTTCCGAAATTTCGAACTGCTGCACGCGGGCTACTGGATGGGCGCGGTGCCGGCGCCGGTGAACATCCGCCTGGCGCCGCCGGAGATCGCCTATATCCTCGACAATGCCGGGGCGGAGGTCGTGGCGGTCGATGCGCCCTTCCTCGACCTGCTGGAGCACGAGGCGCTGGCCCGCTGGCGCGACCGGGCGATCCGGGTCGCCGGGCCGGACGATGGCGCGGATGCCGGCGCCGGGTGGCGGGCGCGCGACTACGAAACCCTGATCGCCGCGGCGGACCCGGCCGGGCTGCACGAGGCGCAGGAGGACGACCCGGCCATCCTGTTCTACACCGGCGGCACGACCGGCCGCTCGAAGGGCGTGCCGCTCAGCCACCGCAACGCCGTGTCGAACGGCATGCAGGTCGGCCATACGGTCGGCGTCTATTCCGACGACGTCTATCTCCACGTCGCGCCGATGTTCCATTCGGCGGACCTGCTCGGCACCGGCTTCACGCTCATGGGCAGCGGCCATGCCTTCCTGCGCGCCTTTACCCCGGCGAACCTGCTGGGCGCGATCCAGGACCGGGGCGTGACCTGGACCATGCTGGCGCCGACCATGATCATCCTGACCCTCCAGCAGGAGGATCTGTCGGGCTACGACCTCTCCAGCCTGCGCGCCTTCCTCTACGGCAGCGCGCCGATGGCGGCCGAATGGGTCGAGCGGACGCTGAAGGCGTTCGACGGCGTCGACCTGATCCAGGGCTACGGCCTGACCGAGACTTCGCCGATCCTGACGCTGATGTCCCACCGCGAGCATGTCGAGGCGATCGGGACCGGCAACCGCGAGCGGCTCAAGGCCGCGGGCCGGCCGATCATCGGCGTCGACATGCGGATCGTCGGCCCGGACGGGCGCGAGGTTCCGAGCGGGGAATCGGGCGAGGTCGTCGTGCGCGCGCCCAACGTGACGGCAGGATACCTCAACCTGCCGGAGGAGAACGCAAGGGCCTTCCGCGACGGCTGGTTCCACACCGGCGACGTCGGCCGGATGGACGCCGACGGCTTCATGTATCTGGTCGACCGCAAGAAGGACATGATCATCACCGGCGGCGAGAACGTCTATTCGCTGGAAGTCGAGGCGGCGCTCTACCAGCATCCGGCGGTCGGCGAATGCGCAGTGATCGGCATTCCGGACAGCAAGTATGGCGAAGCCCTGTTCGCCGCCGTCGTGCCGCAGCCGGGCGCAAGCGTGAGCGCCGGCGAACTGGTCGCCCATTGCCGGGAGCGGATCGGCGGCTACAAGATTCCGCGCCAATACGCCTTCCTGCCCGAATTGCCGAAAAGCGCGATGGGCAAGATTCTCAAGACCGCCCTGCGCGAGACCTACAGCGACCCTGCCGCCGAGCGGGAGATCGCGGCGCGGTAGGCGCGCCCGGCCCACGATCGCCACCCTGAGCGATACCTGCGCCCGCATTGACAGTGCCGGCCCGCCGCCTAGACTCCCGCGCATGGTCGAATACACCGAGAGAGGATTCAGTACGATGGCCCCGGCACCCGAATTTGCGCACCCGGAACAGGTAGGCGGCGCCTACAAGGAACTTCTGGTCCGCCTGATGACGCGGCAGATCTATGCCGAGACCGCGACCGCCGAGGTGTTCGGAAAGGCGATCTCGGTCGCGCCCAACTGGAAGGAAAAGGCGCTCGCGGCCGAATTCGCGGCCGAGGAGGCGCGCCACAGCCAGGGGCTCTACGACCTCCTGCTCGATCTCGGCGAGGACCCAGAGGAGATCATCGCGGGCCGCCCCGACGCGGCCGACTTCTGGCAGCTCGACCTCGACAACTGGCTCCATATCGCGGTGTTCAACTTCACCGTCGACCGCGCCGGCAGCCACCAGATCATGGAGTACCGCCAGTCGTCCTACACCCCCTGGGCAGACAGCCAGGAAGAGGTGCTGGCGGACGAGGAGGACCACTACGACAACGGTGTCGAAAACCTGAAGGAAGTCGCCAAGGACCCGGTCCAGCTCGCTGAATTCCAGGCAATCTTCAACCGCGTGCTGCCCAACTGCGTCAAGCGCGCCTTCGGCCGGCTGACCGGGGCGGACAACGATTTTTGCCTGGAGCACGGGCTCAAGCGGAACACGACCGAGGCGATCGTCAACCGCTACCTCACCGAGATGCGCGGCCATATGGAGGGCACCGGTCTGGTGTTCCCGCCGCTCTCCGCCTTCGACGCGATCAAGTGCGAGCTCGCCCCGTCGAGCCGCGAAATCCTGCGCTCGCTCCAGGCGGGATAGGGCGAGTCCCGGCCCTGCCTCGGTTGCCGGGAGCGGATCGGCGGCTGCAAGATCCCGCACCGAACAAGAGCCTCAGGACCGCCCTGCGCGAGACCGGCAGCGATCCGGCCGCCGGGCGGGAGATCGTGGTGCGGCAGGCGCTCTGCTGGGGAGGGGCCGTCATGCGCACTTCGCCGTTCAAAGCCCGCGGAACGGCTGCTATCCTGCCCCCGACGCCATTCAACCTTCGAGGCCGCCGATGGAAGCGCCGCAAATCAGCTCCTCCGACCGGGAAGCCCGGCAGGACTTCTACGACACCATAGACCGCCAGAGCCTGACCCCGTTGTGGGAGGTATTGGCCGGGCTGGTGACCAAGGAACCGGTCAGCCAGGCCAGACCGCATCTGTGGAAATTCGCCGAAGTGCGGCCCCATGTGCTGAGGGCCGGCAGCCTGATCACCGCCGAGGAGGCGGAGCGCCGGGTGCTGGTGCTGGAAAATCCCGGTCTGCGCGGCGAATCGCGGATCACCCAGTCGCTCTATGCCGGGTTGCAGCTCATCCTGCCGGGCGAGATCGCACCGGCGCACCGGCATACCGCCTCGGCCCTGCGCTTCATCGTCGAGGGCGGCGGCGCCTACACGGCGGTCGACGGCGAGAAAACCATCATGGAGGAGGGCGACTTCGTCATCACCCCGCCATGGACCTGGCACGATCACGGCAACGACAGCGACCGGCCGATGATCTGGCTCGACGGGCTGGACGTGCCGATGGTCAACAGTTTCGACACCTCGTTTGCGGAAAATCTGGCTGAGGACGAGCAGCAGCTTTCCCGGCCGGCCGACTATTCGCCGGACCACTATTCCCACAACCTGCTGCCGGTCGGCTACGAGAACACGAAGAACTATTCGCCGATCTTCAACTATCCCTATGCGCGGACCCGCGAGACGCTGCACCGGATGGCGGCCTACGAGGAATGGGACCCCTGCCACGGCCTGAAGCTGCAATACACGAACCCGGTCGACGGCGGCTACGCCATGCCGACCATCGCCACCTTCATGCAGCTTCTGCCCAAGGGCACGACGACGACGCCCTACCGCTCGACCGACGGCATGGTCTATTCGCCGGTCGAGGGCGCGGGCCGCACGGTTGTGCGCACGCCGGACGGCGACGTCGCGCTGGACTGGGCGCCGAAGGACGTGTTCATCGTGCCGAGCTGGATGCCCCACCACCACGAATGCGACGGCGAGGCCGTGCTGTTCAGCTTCTCGGACCGGGCGGCCCAGCGCAAGCTCGGCATCTGGCGCGAGCAGCGCGGTAACGGCCCCGTTTCGGGGCCGCATTGAGACGGCGGCCATGGCCCAGCTCAGCCCCGACGAGCGTGCGTTTTTCTACGAGCACGGCTATCTGATGGTCGAAGACGCGGTGGACACCGCCCTGCTGGCGCAGCTGCAAGGGGACTTCGAGGCGTGGGTGGAAGAAAGCCGCGGCCACGCCGCCGCCTGGGGCGACACGCTCGACGGGCGACCGCGCTTCGACCTGGAGCCCGGGCACAGCGCAGAGGCGCCGAAGCTGCGCCGGGTCAACGCGCCGATCGAAGTCTCGGACGCCTATTTCGCGGCGACGACGGACAGCCGGATGGTCGATTGCGTCGCCGACCTCATCGGCCCCGACGTCAAGCTGCACCACACCAAGATCAATTCGAAGCTGCCGGGCGGGCACACCGAGGTGAAGTGGCACCAGGATTTCCCGTTCACGCCCCACACCAACGACGATGTGGTGACGGCCCTGCTGATGGTGGATGAAGTCACCGAATCGAACGGAGCCCTGGAGGTCCTTCCCGCGTCTCACCGCGGCCCGATCCACGGCCTGTGGCACGATGGCGTATTCACGGGGGCGGTGTCGGACGACGTTACGGCAGCGTGCCGCCCGTCCGCCAGCCTCTGCACCGGTCCGGCGGGCGCGGTATGCCTGATGCACACGCGCCTGCTGCACGGCTCCGCACCCAACCGGTCCGACCGGCCGCGGACCCTGCACATCTCGGTTTACAGCGCGGAAGACGCGATCCCCTGCTCGCCGAACCCCATGCCGACCCGATATCAGGGGCATCTCGTTCGCGGCCGGCGGACCGGCCGGGTCCGCTCGATCGGTTACGAGATCGATCTGCCCCAGCTGCCGACGACGGCATCTTTCTTCGACCAGCAAGCCCGCCACGGCGGGCAGGGCGCCGCAGGCTGGTGACGCTGCCGGTACGGCGATCCTTCGATTGGAGCGCGGCCCCGCTATCGAAGGGCGACGACGACCGGAGGGCAACGAAGATGACGGAACGCGTGCGCCACGCCATTCTGCTCGTAGCGGCGTTCCTCATCGTGGCCGGCAGTCCGGCAGAGCGCGTCCGGGCCGAACCCGGCGGCGATATGAAGATCGTCGCCGTCGAGGGTGCCTTCGAGGATGTCGCAGAGTATGTCGCCGACGCGATCGTCAACCGCGGACTGGTGATCGACTATCGCGGCTATATCGGCCGGATGCTGCAGCGCACCGGCAAGGATGCAGGCAGCCCGAAGCCGCTGTACCGGGATGCGCAATTCTTCCAGTTCTGCTCGGCGGTTTGGTCACGCCGCACGATGGAGGCCGATCCGGCCAACATCGCCTATTGCCCCTATGTCGTCTTCGTCTACGAGCTGGCGGCGAAACCGGGCATCGTCCATGTCGGATACCGCCGCCCTGCGCAAGCCGGATCGGCGGAATCCCGGACGGCGCTCGCAGCGGTCGAAAAACTGCTCGCCGCCATCGTCCGCGAAGCGACGGAGTAGCCGGACCGGCGGCGACCTTCCGCCCCTTGCCGGGGTGTGGGCCCCGCCGCAGGTTGGCGCGGGACAGGAGAGCGGGGCGGCAATGGCCTTTGTGGAAGCCGGCGGAAGCCGGCTTGAGTATGAATGGGCGGGGGTCGGGCCAGCGGACGGGCCGACCGTCGTCATGCTGCACCAGGGCCTCGGCTCCGTCGCCATGTGGCGGGACTTCCCGTCCCGGGTCGCGCGAACGACGGGCCTGCGCGTTCTGGCCTACAGCCGGCGCGGCCACGGCAAATCCGACCCGCTGACCCGCGCCGACCTGCCGCTGCCGTTCGATTTTATGCACCGGGAAGGCCAGGACGTGCTGCCGGAACTGTTGCGTAAGCTGGGTGTGCGCCGGCCGCTCCTGTTCGGCCACAGCGACGGTGCCTCGATCGCGCTGATCTACGCCGGCAGCAATATCGGGCCGGCGGCGGACAGCCTCATCGTCATGGCGCCGCATGTTCTGGTCGAGTCCTGCACCATCCCGTCGATCGCCAGGGCCCGGGTGCTGTGGGAGGAGACCGACCTGCGCGACCGGCTCGCCCGCTACCACGACGATCCGGACGGCGCCTTCTACGCCTGGAACCTGAGCTGGATGATGCCCGAATTCCGCGACTGGAATATCGAGGAGTATCTGCCGAACATCCGCGTTCCAATGACGGTCATCCAGGGGCTGGACGACGAATACGGCTCGCCGCTGCAGCCCCAGGCCGTGGAGCGCCGGGCCGGCGGGCCGGTGAACCTCGTCATGCTGCCGGGCTGCGGGCACTCGCCCCATCGCGACCGCCCCGAGGAGACCCTGGCCATCGTCGGCCGGCACCTCGGGCGGAAGGCCGCCGCATGAGTTCCGTGAACGGACGCCCCGCGAAGGACGGCCTCGACTATCCCCTGGGCGGGAACCGGCCTGCCGCCGGCGGGACGATCGAGATCGCGCGCGGCGTCCACTGGCTGCGCATGCCCCTGCCGTTCCAACTCGACCATATCAACCTGTGGCTGCTCGAGGACGGCGACGGCTATGCGATCGTCGATACCGGCCTGCAGCTCGACGAGACGAAAGAGCACTGGCTGGCGATCTTCCGGCGGTTCGGCATCGCCCACGGCGGCAAGGCCGGCAAGCCGGTGACCCGGCTCATCGTGACCCATTTCCATCCCGACCATATCGGCCTCGCCGGCTGGCTGAACGGCCTGCTCGACACCGAGTTGTGGATCACCCGGACGGAATGGCTGATGGCCCGGATGCTCTATCTGGATTCGGACGCGGTCAACCACCGGAGCATGGCGAAATTCTATGCGCTGCACGGCCTGACGCCGGATCTGGCGGACAGGATGTTCTCCGGCGGCAACACCTATCGCAAGCGGGTCGCCGAGGCGCCCTTTCATCACCGGCGCCTGTGCGCGGGCGACATGCTGGACATCGGCGGCCGGCGCTGGGAAATCATCGTCGGCACCGGCCACGCGCCCGAACATGCCTGCCTGTGGTGCGCCGGCGACGGCATCCTGATATCCGGCGACCAGATCCTGCCGAAAATCACGCCGAACATCAGCGTCTGGGCGAGCGAGCCGGACGCCAGCCCGCTGGAAGACTATCTCGGCTCCTTTGCCAATTTTGCCGGCCTGCCGGACGATGCGCTGGTGCTGCCGAGCCACAACCTGCCGTTCCGCGGCGTCCAGACCCGGATCGGCCAGATCGTCGACCATCACCGGGTCCGCCTGGAGCGCCTGTCCGGCGGATTCGCCGACGGTTCCGGGGGTGCGCGCCTGTCTGCGGCGGACGCGGTGCCGCTGCTGTTCCGGCGCGAGCTGGACGTCCACCAGATGGGATTCGCGATGGGCGAGTGCCTGGCCCATCTCGCCTATCTCGAAAGCGAGGGGACGCTGACCGGCCGGCTCGACCCGGACGGCATCCACCGCTTCGAGCGGACCTGACGCACCGTCCCGGACGCAGCCGGAATCGCGGCGAAAAACTATTTGCGGCCAGAAAGTTAAGTGAGGTCCGGGCGGCATGCGCGGCGAAGCGAAACATGCGGGCTTTGCTTCTTGACCCTGTAGTTCCTATTGGTTAGGCAAACCGGCGCGCACAAAAAGAAGAACAGTGCTGCGGTGCACCAGGGAGGTTTGCACAGGCGGACCGGGCGGCGGGATGCGTCCGGTCACGCGCCGGCAAGTCTCAAATTTTGGTCGGGGACCGCGCGCGGAGCGCTCCGATGAGCCGCGCGCCGGGGCAGCGCGGCTTGCCGAAGGGATCGAGTGGAGACGCCGATGACGGCAGACACATTCCCGAAACTGTTGGACCGCAACGCCCGCGAACGCGGCGGGCGGCCAGCCATTCGCGAAAAATATCTCGGCATCTGGCAGACCTTCTCGTGGCGCGACTCGCGCGCCGAAGTCGAGACCATCGCCCACGGCCTTGCCGCCTCCGGCCTTCAGCGCGGCGACCGGATTGCGATCATCGGCGACAACCGGCCCAATCTCTACTGGTCGATCGTGGCGGCGCAGGCGCTCGGCGCGGTTCCGGTGCCGGTCTATCAGGACAGCGGCGCCAACGAACTGACCTATGTACTTCAGCACGCCGAGGTGTCGTTCGCCGTTTCCGAGGACCAGGAGCAGATCGACAAGCTGCTCGAGGTGAGGGAGACGACGCCGGCGCTCAGGACGCTGGTCTATTGCGATCCGCGCGGCATGCGCGAATACGACCAGGATTTCATCCATTCGCTCGACGAGATCAAACAGGCCGGCGAAACGCACAAGGCGGCCAACTCCGGCTTCTACGACACCGAGGTCGCCAAGGGCCAGGGCGCCGACACGGCGATTTTCCTCTACACATCGGGCACCACGGGCAACCCGAAAGGCGTCGTCCTCACTTACGACAACCTTGTCTCGATGGCGGAAATGTCCGTCGAACTGGAACAGATTTCCGAAGACGAAGACACGCTGGCCTATCTGCCCATGGCCTGGGTCGGCGATTGCGTGTTTTCGATCGGCCAGTCCTATGTCGCCGGCTTCTGCTCCAATTGCCCGGAAAGCCAGCAGACTTTCCTGACCGATCTCAAGGAAATCGGGCCGACCTATTTCTTTGCGCCGCCGCGCATCTTCGAGAATATCCTGACCTCGGTGAATGTGCGGATGCAGGACGCAGGCCGGACCAAGCGGCGCCTGTTCCGCTATTTCATGGCGCACGCCAACAAGGTCGGCGTGAAAATCCTGCAGAAGGAACCGGTCGGCCCGGTCGACCGGTTCAAATACTGGCTGGGCGAGTTCTTCGTCTACGGGCCGCTCAAGAACACGCTGGGCATGAGCCGGGTGCGGCGGGTCTACACGGCAGGCGAGGCGATCGGGCCGGACATCTTCGATTTCTACCGGTCGATCGGCCTGAACATGAAGCAGCTCTACGGCCAGACCGAAGCTTCGGTGTTCGTCACCTTGCAGCCGGACAACGAGGTCTATGCCGA
>LXNJ01001763.1_pt1 | contig 12471 bp, 8 predicted proteins | sample 809081 | NCBI WGS metagenome assembly LXNJ01 (sample SAMN04870510, study PRJNA318959) | sponge metagenome | biome: sponge; feature: marine sponge reef; material: water | host: Petrosia ficiformis | place: Greece: Milos, Mediterranean Sea | collected 2013-05-29 | depth 5-7 m
GGCGGGGAGGTGATCCAGGTCTCCTTCCCGACCGACGGGATGGAGCACGAGTACAAGCTCATGAGCATGCGGGGGAACAACGAACACTTCTCCCGCGCCACCGTGCACCACGAACTGATCCCCGGACACCACCTGCAGGGGTTCATGACGAGCCGCTTCAACTCGCACCGCGGCGCGTTCTCAACGCCGTTCTGGGGCGAGGGGTGGGCGCTCTACTGGGAGATGCTGCTGTGGGACCTCGGCTTTCCGTCGACCCCCGAGGATCGGATCGGGATGCTGTTCTGGCGCATGCACCGCACGGCCCGGATCATCTTCTCCCTCTCCTTCCACCTCGAGCGCATGACCCCGCAGGAGGCGATCGATTTCCTCGTCGAGCGCGTGGGGCACGAGCGCGCGAACGCCGAGGCCGAGGTGCGGCGCAGCTTCAACGGCTCCTACTCGCCGCTCTACCAGGTCGCCTACATGATCGGCGGCCTCCAGATCCGGGCCCTGCACGAACAACTGGTTCAGTCGGGGGAGATGACGAACCGTGCCTTCCACGACGCGATCCTGCGGGGCGGACGCATGCCGGTCGAGATGGTGCGCGCCCGCCTGCTGGGCGAGGCGCCGCCGAAGGACTTCGTGTCGGAGTGGCGCTTCCAGGGCGACCCGCTGCGCCGCACGACCTCCGAGGAGCCGACGTCGCCGGGGCCGAACCCGCAGGAGACGGCGAACTGACGCGCTGAAAGGAAGACACATGGCTCGCGACCCGCAGTTGACGGCGATCACCGGCATCCTCCTCGCTCTGAGCGCCGCGGTCGGCGGCGGGGGCGAGCTTCACGCGCAGAACGGCGGCGATGGCGGCAACGCCGGCGCCCTCTCGATCGATCAACTCCTCTCGATCGAGTCCGTGGTCGGGGGGGCGCCGTCCTGGTCGCCGGACGGCTCGGCGATCCTGTTCGAATCCGGGCTCGGCGGCGGGCTCATGACCCTGCCGCCCGCAGGCGGCTTTCCCACGCGCGTGCCGGTGGACATGGGCGGCTCCGGCCACTTTCTCACCTCGCAGATGCCGGGCTGGTCCCCTTCCGGGACCTGGATCTCCTACGTGTCGGACAAGAGCGGCGCGCCCGAAATATGGCTCTGGTCCACCAGCGATGGCGCCGATGTCCAACTCACCGACCTCGGGGCGCGCATCAACTCGATGAACTGGTCCCCGGACGAGCGTTCGATCGTCTTCGCCGGCGACCGCTACGGGAACTACGACATCTGGAAGGTGGACGTCGCGACCCGGCGCGTGGACCGCCTCACCGGGGACAAGCGTTACGAGGTCTTCCCCACCTGGACGCCCGACTCCCGCCACATCCTCTACGTCCGCCTCGATGATGCGTGGGAGGACCACGACGTGATCGAGGTGGACGCCACCGGCGGTAGCCCGCGCACCGTGATCGAGGACCGCGACTTCTTCGACTACGGGGCGGGGGCGACGTTCGGCTATCCGAGCGCCTCGCCCGACGGGAGTTCGGTCCTCTTCCGCTCGCACCGGAGCGGCTGGATCAACTACTGGCTCGCGCCGCGCGATGGGGGAGAGCCGCGCCCGGTCGCCCCCGCCGAGGCCGACCAGAGCGCCGCCGCATGGTCGCCCGACGGGCGCTGGATCGCCTACACCGAGAACCACAACGGACACCACGACCTGCGCGTGGTATCGGCCGGCGGGGGTGAGCCGAGGGTGCTCGTGTCACCGAAGGGCGGCGTCGCGTCCAGCCCCTCGTGGTCTCCGGACGGCCAGTCGATCGCGTACCTCCAGGAGGGTCTCCTGCGACCGCGCGACCTCCACGTCGTCTCGCTGGAGGGCGGGAGCAGCCGGCAACTCACCTCCTCCATGCCCGCCGGCAACCTCGGCGACCGGCTCGTCGTGCCGGAGAAGGTCCGCTACGAGAGCACGGACGGATACTCGATCCCGGCCTACCTCTACCGGCCGCCGGGGGCCGCGCCCGGCGACGGCCTCCCCGGCGTGATGTGGATCCACGGGGGTCCCACGTCGCAGTTCCACGACACCTTCCAGCAGCACGTCCAGTTCTTCGTCCAGCGGGGGTACGTCGTGCTCCTGCCCAACATCCGCGGGAGTTCGGGCTACGGGAAGGACTTCGCCGACGCGAACAACGGCTGCTGGGGGCACTGCGACCTGGAGGATGTCGTGGCGGGGGCCGACTACCTGCGGGCGCTCCCGGAGGTCGACCCGGAGCGAATCGGAATCACAGGGACGAGCTACGGCGGCGTGATGAGCATGTACGCCGTGGCCTTCGCGCCGGACGCCTTCCGCGCCGCGATCCCGGGGTCGGGCTACACGGACTGGGTCCACTTCTACCACGGCGAGAACGAACTGCGGCACATCAAGCTGCTCGACCACGAACTCGGACCCTTCGAGACGAGCGAGGACGTATGGAGCCACAGTTCGTCGATCTCGCACGTCGCCGACGTCGCCACGCCGATCCTCCTCGTGCACGGCGTGGGCCGTTATCCGAGCTCCGACCAGTCCGAGATCTTCGCGCGCGCGCTGGAGAACTACTACAAGCCGTTCCAGCACAAGACATACCCGGACGAGAACTACTACGTGTACGGGAAGGCGAACCGCCGCCAGATGCTCCTCGACATGCTCGACTTCTTCGAGCAGTTCCTGAGGGACGAATGACGACGCGGTACGACGGAGCGGGCGGTAACCGGGCATGAGGACCCGCGTCCGCTCCCCGCCCTTCTTCGCGGCGACCTTCCTCCTCGCGGGATGCGAGCGCGTGGAGACCGTCCCGTCCTCCGATGTCGGGGCAGATGCCATCGCCGCCCGAGCCGCGACCGGGACCGGCCCCGTCGAAGTGGCCGTCGAGACGAGCCAGGGGGAGTTCGTCATCGCCGTGCACCCAGAGTGGGCGCCGCAGGGGGCCGAGCGGTTCCTCGCGCTCGTCGAAGCCGGCTACTACGATGACGCCCGCTTCCACCGCGTCGTCCCCGATTTCATCGTCCAGTGGGGGCTGGCGGGCGACCCGGCCATCACCGCCGAGTGGATGAACGCCTACATCCCGGACGATCGCGTCGTCGCCTCCAACACCCGCGGCCGCATCGCCTTCGCGTTCACCGAACCGGGAACCCGCGCGACCCAGGTGTATGTCAACCTCGTGGACAACGTGCGCCTCGACTCGACGGGATTCGCACCGTTCGGCGAAGTCGTGCGCGGGATGGAGGTGGTGGATGCGCTGTACTCCGGCTACGGAGAGAACTCCGGCGGCGGCCTCCGGCGAGGCGACCAGAGCCGGATCGTCGCGGAGGGCAATACCTACCTCGACCGCGAATACCCCCTCCTCGACCGCCTCCTGGAGGCTTGGCGCCGCTGAACTTTTCGAAAGGTCATCCCGCAGGGCACCTGGTTCTCGCTCGCTCTGGACCGTTAAGGGACTGCCTTCTGTAGTTCGATCAGTTCGTCCGCGCCCGCCGCGCCCAGGCGGAGAAGTTCGTCGAGTTCCTCGCGCGTGAAGGGCGCGCCCTCCGCCGTACCCTGCACCTCGACAAGACGTCCGTCGTCCAAGTAGACGAAGTTGACGTCGACATCGGCGGCGGCGTCCTCCACGTACTCCAGATCCAGTCTCGGCTCGCCGTCCACCATCCCCGCGCTGATCGCGGCGACCCATTGGCGAAGGGGACTGGCCTCGAGCAGGCCGTCCGAGACCAGCCGCTGGAAAGCCATCTCGAGCGCCACGCACGCTCCCGTGATCGAGGCGGTGCGGGTGCCGCCGTCGGCGACGAGGACATCGCAGTCCACGGTCACCGTCCGCTCGCCGAGCGCCGCGAGGTCGACGGCCGCCCGCAGCGAGCGGCCGATGAGACGCTGAATCTCCTGCGTGCGACCTCGCGCGCCGCGACGCTCTCGCCGGGTGCGCTCGGCCGTGGCCCGGGGCAGCATGGCGTACTCCCCAGTCACCCAGCCGCCCTTCCCCTCGCGCCACGGCGGGACGCGTTCCTCGACGGAGGCCGTGCAAAGCACGCGCGTCATCCCCATCGTGATCGTGCACGATCCCTCGGCGAAGGGGGCCGTTCCCGTCTCCAGGGTGGTCGGTCGCAGGGCGTCCAGCGCCCGCCCGTGTGGACGTGTCGGCATGGGGCAGCCTCGGTCGAAGGGTCGAAAGGTCGAAAGGGAGAAGCGATGAACGTCGAACGCGTTGAGAGTATGCCGGCCGCGATCCCGCTGCGATGGCGGATCGCCGCGGCGTGTCTGGTGCTGGCGGGCGTGACGGCGGCCTGCGCGCCGGGCGACGCTCCCGAGGAGGAAGCGGAGATCGTCCCGACGAGCGTGCTGTTCACCGGGGCGACGGTGATCGACGGGTCGGGGGAGGCCTCGTTCGTCGCCGACGTGGCCGTCGAGGGCGACCGAATCTCCTTCGTGGGCGACGCTGCCGCGGCCGAAGTCGCGATGCGGGACACGATCGCGCTCGACGGCCTCCTGCTCGCGCCCGGCTTCATCGACATGCACAGCCACATCAACGTCGACGAGGCGTACGGACTCCCCGCCGTCGAGTTCCTCACGCAGGGGATCACGACCGGCGTCATCGGCGTGGACGGCGCGAGCAGCACCGACCTCGCCGCGCGCTACGCGGACCTCGAGGGATCCGGCGTCGGGAAGAACATCATCTCCTACATCGGACACGGCTCCGTCCGCGAGGCGGTCATGGGCATGGACGACCGCGCCCCGACCGCGGCGGAACTCGACGAGATGAAGGCGCTCGTGCGGAAGGGAATGGAGGATGGCGCGTTCGGACTCTCGACCGGACTCTTCTACACGCCCGGCTACTACGCGGAGGCCGACGAGGTCATCGAACTCGGCCGCGTCGCGGCGGAATACCCGATCGGCGCGGAGCACGCCCCGATCTACGACACGCATGACCGGGACCTCGGGGCGGCCTACCAGGGGGTCGGCTACCACGATTCGATCCGGGAAGCGATCCACATCGGGGCGGAGTCCGGACTCAGGACGATCTTCAGTCACTTCAACGCGCAGGGCGCCCACCTCTACGGACGTGCGGCGGAGGGCGCCGCGATCATCGACTCGGCGCGCGCGGAGGGTCTCGAAGTGGCGGGGGCACAACACGTCTACACGTCGACGATGTCGAGCCTGCGCGCCTACACGATCCCGCGCTGGGCGCAGGCCGGCGGGCCGGAGCAGATGGTGCGCCGCTTCCAGAACGCCGACACGGCACGCGTCCTCGACGTGCAGACGATGGAGATGCTCGAGATCCGCGGCGGGCCGGAGAAGATCGTGTTCGCCGACGCGAGGCCCGAGTTCAACGGCAAGACGCTGGCGGACGTGGCGGAGGAGCGCGGGATGCCCGTCCCGGAGGCGGTGCGGGAGATCATGTCCGAGTCGAACCCGTGGGTGATGAACCGGGAACTGTACGACGTCGAGAACACCCGCTATCTCGCCACGATGCCGTGGATGATGACGTGTACGGACGGCGGGACGCCGGCCCCCGGGGCCGAGATCGTCCATCCGCGCGTGTACGGGGGCTTCCCCAAGAAGATCAAGGACTTCGTGGACCGGGACGGGGCCATCGGGCTTCCCTTCGCGATCCGCAGCATGTCGGGGCTCGCGGCGGACTTCCTGCGCCTCGACGACCGCGGCTACATCCGGGAGGGTCTCGTCGCCGACATCGCGGTCATCGACCTCGACCGGTTCACGGACCGGGCGACGTACGACGATCCGCACCAGTTGTCCGAGGGTGTCGTGCACCTGCTCGTGAACGGCCGCTTCGCGATCCGCGACGACGAGGTGACCGGCGAACTAGCCGGCCGCCCGTTACGCCGACCCTGACGGCTGCGGACTGAATCGTCGAGGGCGTCCATCCGCCGGGCCATCTCCGAGTCCGGCGGACCGGTGCCGGTGCCGACTGGAATCGTGGCCTGCGTCAGGCGGCGACGCCCCTTTACGGAACACGTAACAGTGCTTACGATCCCATCACATGATTCGAAGCTTTACTGCCGAGCAACCGGCTGGAGGCACTGCGAGGCGACCGTACCGGTCAGTACAGCATTCGGATCAATGCACAGTGGCGGATTTGCTTCCGCTGGACCGACGATGGGCCGTACGAGGTGGAGATCATCGATTACCACTGAGGGCATGTGACATGAACGCGAAGAGCGGCATGAGACCCGTACATCCGGGCGAAATCCTGCGCGAGGAACTAACCGAACTCGGGCTGTCGGCGAACGCTCTGTCGAAAGCACTTGGCGTGCCTGTCAACCGGGTGACGATGATCCTCAACGGCCAGCGAGGCGTGAGTGCGGACACGGCACTCCGGCTGGCCCGCTACTTTGGAACGACGGCGCAGTTCTGGCTGAACCTGCAGAAAACCTGGGAACTTCGCCGAGCGGAGATCGAGGCGGGTCGCGAGATCGCCAGGCAAGTGACGCCGCGGCATGCGGCGGTTTAGCGGCGGCGTGGACCAACCGCGCTTCGCAGCGCCCGCAGCGGCCCTTCTCGCGTTCGCCTTCCTTCCGGGGGCAGTGGCAGCCCAGGCGGGGCTCGTCGTCGAGGACGGGCAGGCGCAGATCGTGCCGGCCTTCGCGGATTCGTCGACCTGGATCCGCCATGACCTGTGGGTCGAGACGGAGTTCGACTCCGACGGCGACGGCCGGCCGGACCGCGTGCATGTGGACGTGACCCGCCCCGCGCAGACCGAGAGCGAGGGGCTCAGGGTCCCGGTCATCTACGAGACGAGCCCCTACTACTCGGGCGTCGCCGGCATCGACTTCGCCCACTTCTGGGACCTTCGCCAGGAGGTGGGGGGCGAGCCCCGCCCGCGCGATCCGTTCCCCGCCACGATCCGTCACATCCCGAGCCAGCCGAGGATCTCGAACTCCCACGTGGCGACCTGGGTGCCCCGGGGGTTCGCGGTCGTCCACTCGCAGTCGCCGGGTACGGGGCAGTCGCAGGGGTGTCCGACCGTGGGCGGCGCGAACGAGTCGCTGGCGCCCAAGTCCGTGATCGATTGGCTCAACGGCCGGGCGCGGGGCTTCACGAGCGTGGACGGAGACGAAGAGGTGCGGGCCTCCTGGGCGACCGGAAAGGTCGGGATGACCGGCACCTCCTACAACGGGACGCTGCCCCTGGCCGCGGCAACCACCGGCGTGGAGGGCCTCGAGGCGATCATTCCGATCGCGCCGAACACATCCTACTACCACTACTACCGCTCCAACGGGCTGGTGCGGGCGCCGGGCGGTTACCCGGGCGAGGACGTCGACGTCCTGTTCGACTTCATCTTCAGCGGATTCCCGGAGGTCCGCGACTACTGTCTCGCCAACGTGCGCGACGAGATGACGGCGCAACTGGACCGGGTGACCGGCGACTACAACGACTTCTGGGCGGGCCGGGACTACCTGAACCACGTCGACGGCGTGCGCGCCGCCACACTCATGAGCCACGGCTTCAACGACTGGAACGTCATGCCCGAGCACAGCTACCGCATCTCGGCGGCGCTGCGGGAGCGGGGCGTGCCGCTCCAGATCTTCTATCACCAGGGCGGGCACGGGGGGCCGCCGCCGCTGGAACGCATGAACCGGTGGTTCACCCGCTACGTGGCCGGCGTCGAGAACGGCGTGGAAGACGACCCCGAGGCGTGGATCGTGAGAGAGGGAGACGACCCGCGGGAGCCCACGCCATATCCCGGTTATCCCCACCCCGAGGCTGAGTCCGTGACGCTCCGTCCGGGCGACGACGGGCACTGGACGGGCGCCCTCTCGTTGGATGACCCCGGGGACGACGGCGGCGCGGGCGATGGAACCGGGACGATCGTCGACAACTTCTCCTTCACCGGTGGGCAACTCGCCGCGGCGGAGTGGTCGAATCACCGCCTCCTCTACGCGACCGCGGAACTGCGCGAGGACGTTCATCTCTCGGGCGTCGCCAGCGTCCGCGTGCGGGTGTCGGCGGACGCGCCCGCGGCCAACCTGTCCGTGTGGCTGGTGTCGCTGCCCTGGACCGAGAACGGGGAGATCAACGACAATCTCATCACGAAGGGCTGGGCCGATCCGTCCAACGCCGGCGCCGAGGAGATTGCCTCGCCCCGCACAGGTACCAGTCTCACCCCGGGAGAGTTCGTCGAAATGGAGTTCTCCCTGCAACCCGACGACCAGGTGATCCCCGCCGGGGCCCGCATCGGCCTCATGGTCTTCTCCAGCGACAAGGATTTCACGCTTCACCCCGACCCCGGCACGACCCTGACCATCGACCTGGGCGAAACCCATCTCTCGCTGCCCGTCGTCGGAGGGGTCGCGGCGCTGCACCGCGCGCTGGGGGTGCCCGCTTCGCAGTAGCGGTCTTCCGGAAGCGGCTCGCGTAGACAACCCTCCACCGGAATCGGGTTTCTCCAAGAGGAGTGCCTTGGCCCGCGGGCATCAGCCATCGGCCATCGCCAGCTTGGGACACACGCCGGGGGACAGCATGCGCGTTCAATCGGGTCTTCTTGCCGTCGGACTCCTCTCCGGCCTCGGCGCCTGTGCCCGGCAAGGCTCGGATCCGAGAGATGCGACCCGGAGCACGGTTCAGGTCTCCGATTCCGCAGGTGTCACGACCATCTCCCTGGGCCCGGTGGATCAACTGCCGGCGCCCGAACTGGCGACCGATCTCCTCTTCTCCACCCGGGAACTGGCGGTCGAACTGTTCTGGGTCGGCGATGCCCTCCTCCTCGGAAACGGCGGCCTCGCGGTGGCCAACACCGGTTCGAGCGAGGTGCTGCTCTTCTCCGGCGACGGTTCGCTGGGTCGCCGGGTGGGCGGGCAGGGCGAGGGACCGGGCGAGTTCGGCAGCGTTACGACGCTCCTCGGAACGGACGCGGGATTCCTGGCGTACGATGCGCGGCTGGCCCGCCTCAACGAGTTCACGGAGAGCGGGGAGTTCCTCTCGTCGTCGCCTCTCTCCGCCCGGAGCGCCATCGTGGACCTGAGACCGCTCGCGACAGACGCCGCCGGTCGCATGCTCGCGATCCTGGGAGAGCAGCGGTTCTTCGCCCCGGAGGGGATGAAAAGGGATACGACCCCTCTGCTTTCGTTCCCGGATCTCGACGCCGATCCGGACACGCTGGGACTGCTGTCCGCCATGCAGTGGAGCTACGGCGCCGTTCCAGGGGGCGGGTTCACCCGTACCGAACCCCCATTCGGGCGCGACATCGTTGCCAGCGGAGTTGGGGACCGGGCCCTCATCGGGGACACCGAAGTGTTCGGCCTCTCCATCTACGCGGCCGACGGGACGCTGACGCGCCGGATCCGCGGCTCGGGCGGCGGCTGGACCGTCACGGACGAGGAAATCGGAAGTTGGAGAGCGGACCGCCTCGAACGCAGGGGTCCGGACGCCCCCGACTGGTACGTGGAATTCACCGAGAACGCCCCCTACCCGGAGACGCACCCGGCCTTTCACTCGGCCGTCCTGGGGCCCGACGAGATGGTCTGGATCGGACTCGCGATCCGCTCCGGCGCGGACACGAGACGCTGGCTCGTCATCGGTCCCGACGGACAGCCGAGCGGATGGCTGGATCTTCCCGCGGAGGCGAGCGTGCTGGCGGTCGATGCCGACCGCTTCGTTGTCCTCCAGCGCAACGCGCTCGACGAAGAGGACGTGCGGCTCTACCGCTACGATCTCGGCCCGTAGCCTCGGCCAGTGCCCGGGCCCGTCGCCGGGGCCCCCGCCGCCGCCTTCGCCGGACCGGCACCCCGCTGCCGATCCCCCGCGGCAGCCGCCCGCGAAACCCCTCAGGATTGTATTCGTAAGCCTGATTCAGTATGCCTGTTCGGCAGATTTCATGCCGGACGGCCTCGATGACGGATGTAACCACGACGGATGCAACCACGACGGATGCAACCACGACGGAAGCAACCACGCGGCGAAGTATGAGGACCCACCCCACATCGCACGTCACGCGCGCCATGCGCGTTGCGCTCTTCGGCCTGCTCTCGGTCGCCCAGGCGTGTGCCAGCGCGGGGTCCGGCGGCCGTCCGTCCGAGTCACCGGCGCGCCCGGACGCGGTCCGCCCGGACGCGGCCCGCGTGGCCGAACTCGAGGCCATCTATCGGGCACGGGCCGAAGCCGCCCTCGAGGGCGCGCACGAGGCCGACATCCGCTTCATGACCCACATGATTCCGCATCACGCGCAGGCTCTGGTCATGGCGGGCTTCGCTCCGGACGCCGGCGCGAGTCCCTCGATCCGGACGCTGTGCGCGCGGATCATCAATGCGCAGACCGACGAGATCGCCGTCATGAGCCGCTGGCTCTCCGACCGCGAGCTGCCCGTGCCCGAGACCGGAGACATGCGGGGCCACGGCGACGGGGCCATGCTCATGGCCGGGATGCTGACCCCGGAGCAACTCGCGGAACTCGAGGCCGCGCGCGGGGCCGCCTTCGACCGGCTCTTTCTCGAATACATGATCCAGCACCACAACGGCGCCGTCACGATGGTGCGGGAATTGTTCGCGACCGACGGCGCCGCGCAGGATGACTTCGTCTTCAAGCTGGCCTCCGACATCCACGTCGATCAGGCCACGGAAATCGCCCGCATGGAGTTGATGCTCGAGGCGCTCACCGCGCCGCAGACGGGCGGCTGATTCGTGAAGTTCACCCCAATCGAAGGATCCGACATGTCCGCTGTAACGAACGAACGAGACGACACGCGATTCACCGCTCGCCTCGCGACGCTGCTCGCCGGCGCGATCGCCGCGGGAAGCTTCGCGGGCTGTGCATACCAGTCGACGCAGACCGGCATGGCCACCGCTCCCGCGGCCCCCGCCGCCGCGCCCACGGGGCTTCAGGTCGATCCGCCCACGCCGGACCCGCGCGTCGGGCTCGCACCCGGCATGTTCGACGCAGGCGAGGCGATCTGGAACCTCGACCTCGTGTCCACGACGACGCCGCCCGACCCGTTCGTGGGCCAGACGAACTCCGACCTTGCCTTCTCCGGCCCGTACGCGATCCAGGGGAACTACGACGGGATTCAGATCTGGGACATCTCCGATCCGGCGAATCCCGTCTCGGTCGTGACGTATGTCTGCCCGGCTTCCCAGAGCGACGTCTCCGTGTACGAGAACCTGCTCTTCGTCTCGGGCGAGGGGTTCGGCGGGCGGCTCGACTGCGGGGATCAGGGCGTTGAGGAGGCCGTGAGCCACGACCGGCTGCGCGGGATCCGCATCTTCGACATCTCCGACATCACGGCGCCCGAATACGTGGCGAACGTCCAGACCTGCCGAGGCTCACACACCCACACGCTGCTGGAACACCCCGGGGATGACGAGAACGTCTACATCTACGTCTCCGGCTCCGCGCCGGTGCGTCCGGCGGAGGAACTCGCGGGCTGCTCGGGCGCCCCGCCGGCCGAGGATCCGAACACCGCCCTCTTCCGCATCGAGGTGATCCGCGTGCCGCTCGCGGACCCGGCGAGCGCCGCGGTCGTGAGTTCGCCCCGCATCTTCGAAGACCTGGTGGCGCCGCCGACGCACGGTCTGGCGCCCGACGACATTGCCGCGATCGAGGCGGCCCGGGAGCGCGGCGCCTTCATCATCGAGGTGAGGGGGCAGGAGATGGTGCTGCCCGAGCAGGCCGCCCAGCAGATGCTCGGGCAGTTCGTGGCCCAGCGCGGAGGCGAGGGCGCGCCGACCGCCGCCGATAGCGCGGCGCTGCGGGAAGCGCTGCCTTCGATCGTGGCGCAGATGATGGGACCGCAGGGAGACGGAGACGGTCCGGAGCCCGGCCCGACGCAGTGCCACGACATCACGGTCTATCCCGCCATCGGCCTCGCCGGCGGGGCGTGCGAGGGCTACGGCATGCTCCTCGACATCTCCGATCCCGAGAATCCCCGGCGGCTCTCCGCGGTGGCCGATTCCAACTTCTCCTATTGGCACTCGGCCACCTTCAACAACGACGGCACCGCGATCCTGTTCACGGATGAATGGGGCGGCGGCGGCGCGCCGAAGTGCCGGGCATCGGATCCGATGGAGTGGGGCGCCAACGCGATCTTCACCATCGAGGGCACGGAGATGGAGTTCCAGAGCTACTTCAAGCTGCCCGCGCCGCAGACGCCCGAGGAGAACTGCGTGGCCCACAACGGGTCGCTCATCCCGATCCCCGGCCGCGACATCATGATCCAGGGCTGGTACCAGGGCGGGATCTCGCTCATCGACTGGACCGATCCGGCGAACCCGGTCGAAATCGCCTACTTCGACCGCGGTCCGGTGAACCCCGACCGCATGCAGATGGGCGGGAGCTGGTCCGTCTATTGGTACAACGGCGTCATCGTGAACTCCGAGATCGCGCGCGGCCTCGACATTCTCGAGCTGACGCCGAGCGAGGCGCTCACGCGGAACGAGATCGACGCGGCCAACTCCGTGCAGTTGACGCACCTGAATTCCCAGGGCCAGCCCATCTTCGAGTGGCCCGCGACGTTCGCGCTCGCCAGGGCCTACCTGGACCAG
>LXNJ01001764.1_pt1 | contig 12468 bp, 6 predicted proteins | sample 809081 | NCBI WGS metagenome assembly LXNJ01 (sample SAMN04870510, study PRJNA318959) | sponge metagenome | biome: sponge; feature: marine sponge reef; material: water | host: Petrosia ficiformis | place: Greece: Milos, Mediterranean Sea | collected 2013-05-29 | depth 5-7 m
GGTTGGCCCGGCACCCGAAGGTATGGAACCAGACGGCGGGCGCCGGTTCGCTGGATCCGGCGGCGTCGGAACGGACCGGGAGCCGGATCATCGACCTGCCCGGCTGCAGCGGGTGGCCGAGGCGGGCTCGGCGGGAATGGCGTCCGGGGGGCGCCGCGCGCACGCTGCGCGCAGGTGACGTTGTGCCATGCGGTCGGTCTCGGAGACTCAGTTGGTCATCCCGGCGCTACTGTGGGAAGATTCCAGAATGCGTGAACAGGATGATGGACCGGGATGCCCACGGCAAGTTGACGGAACACCGGTCCTTGGAAAGGGTCAATCTGAGCCGTACAGCACTGGCCTGTACCGTGATGACGGACAAGGCAGGAGGTAATCCGATGTATGAAAATCGATGCGGACGCGCGGTCGGTTCTCTCGTAGTTCTCATCCTGGCGGGACTGGCTGGCTGCGCTGGCGATACGCACACGGCAACCCCCGCCCGGATCACTCAAGCCGCTTTCTGGCAGGAACTGGCGGCTCACTGCGGATCCTCCTACGCAGGGCGGGCAACCCTGGCTCCGGAAGGAGACACAGTCGTCGAGGGCAGAGATCTGGTCATGCACGTCATGGAATGCGCAGAGAACGAGATTCGCATCCCCTTCCATGTGGACGACAACCGATCACGCACATGGGTCCTCACGCGCTCCGATTCCTCGCTGGTCCTGGCGCACGACCACCGGCACGAGGACGGTACACCAGAGAGCAACTCCGGCTACGGAGGCGAGACGGTTGTACCCGGCACAACTCGGTCTCAAGCGTTTCCAGCCGACCGGCCCGCCGGTGAACTCGAGCACCCGGACGGCACCAACGTTTGGACCATGGAGTTCGAGTCCGAAGATCGCTTCGTATACGCGTTTCATCGAACAGGAACCGATCGCCGCTATCGTATCGAGTTCGACATGACGGAAACGGTTCCGATCCCCCCGCCGCCCTGGGGAAGGTGAGCGTAGCCGGCAGAGCCCTCGAGGGTCTGCGGGCCGCCGGCCACGAAACCCGGTCTACTTGAGGATCTTGCCTCCCTTGATGACACGCACGGGGTTACGCAACGCCATCATGTCCATCAGCGGGTTCCCATCCACCACAATGATGTCCGCGAGCTTCCCGGGCTCCACTGTGCCGAGTTCGTCGTCGATCTCGAGCAGCTCGGCCCCGTTTCGGGTCGCCGCAGTCAGAACGTGCATGGGATCCATTCCGTAGTCCACCCACAACTTCATCTGCTGCCACATCGCTTCATAGTGGAAGTTCATGGGAGTGCCGGAATCGGTGCCGAGGGCGATATTGGCTCCTGCTTTGTAAAGCTGCATGAGCTTGTCGCGGTAGGGGGCAGGATTCCCCTTGCCTCCGCGAAAATACCCCAGTCGCTGGAAGTTATCCAGCGACCCGCGGACATCCGCGTAGAGGTCTTCGGGCAGAAACTCCTTCAGCAGGGGATTGTCCAGTCGCTCAGGGAACTGAAGCGTCCAGTAGTATATGGGGCCCCCGTTCCAGGTCGGCACGATCCAGGTGCCGCTATCGACGATCAGCCGGATCGATTCCTCCTCGATGTAGTTCTTGGAACCTCCGGGAAAATGCTCGATGGAGTTGACGCCGGCCTCTACGTCGGCGCGGATGCGCTCCACCGCTCCCCCGTGGGTGGCCACCGTCTTTCCGCGCCTGTGCGCCTCCTCAACGATCACCTTCAGATCTTCCGGGTAGATGATGCCCCAGGGCTTCAGCAGGTCCGCGCCCCCTTCGATGATGTCGATCGCCGCCTGCCGGGCCTCCTCGACGCTGTTGACCTTGACCTGGAAGTACTCGTCGTACTCGCCGAAGTCGCGCACGATGAAGGGGCCGCTCGCGTAGACTCTGGGGCCCACGATCTCGCCGGAGTTGATCTCTTCCCTGACCCGGACGCTCGGCTCCAGGGGAGCTCCCACGTCCCGGACCGTCGTCACTCCCGCGTAGATGAGCTGCTCCGCTGACAGCCTCATGATCTCCAGGATCCGGTCTTCGTAGCGGGGGAAGTACTCCGAATACTCTCCGTGGCCGATGATCATGAGGTGTCCATGGCTTTCGATGAGTCCCGGGAGCACTGTCTTCCCGTTCGCATCTACGATCTCGGTTCCTGCGGGGATCGGGACGGTGCCCTCCTGCCCCACCGCCGTGATCCGTTCACCCGAGATCAACACCACGGAATTCTGGATAGGTGTCCCTTCGTTGCCATCGATCAGCATTCCGCCCACGATCGCCAGGTCCGCGTTCTGGCCGGAGAGTGCTCCGAAGGTAAGTAGCAGCGCCGTGGTCAACATCAGCGTTTGTGCTTTCATCTGAGTCCCCCCTAACGTGTAGGCGTCCAGCATCCCGAAAGGGACATCTTGGCGCGCGAAGGGAAGGAGGGCAATGCGGGATCGGACCGGCGGGGAACAGGTGCCAATCCGGAGAATCGTTGTCGTAGGCGGCGGTACCGCCGGTTGGATGTGCGCCAACGTGCTGCTCGCGCGCAGCCGGTTCGATGTCGTGCTGATCGAGTCCCCCAAAGTCTCGAAAGTCGGGGTCGGAGAAGCCCTCACTCCGTTTTTCTTCGCCTTTCTGAACACCATCGGGTACGATCCCGTCGCCTTCATCAAGGCGGTCCGAGGAAGCGTGAAGCTGGCGGTGCGCTTCGAGAACTGGTTGGGAAACGGCGACGTCTACTATCATCCCTTCCAGGATGGCGGTCACTACATCGCCAAGCCCGAGTTCCGCGTTTCACCGGGATACAATCGGCTAATCAGCTACGCGCTCGCGAAGAACATTCCCCTCCACAACCTCGCGACCTCCTATTCTCTCCTCTGCGACCACGACAAGGTGCCCTGGCCGCGGAACTTCCAGAAGGACGAAGCTCAATACCACGGGTACGGGTCCTACGCCTACCACATGGACACGTACGCGTTCTCGGAGACGTTCCGGGCCCGCGCGCTGAAGGGTGGAGTGGACCACGTGCAGGGACACGTGGTCTCCGTCGACCAGGGAGCCGAAACCGGTCGAATCCGGAGTGTTTCGCTGGAGGACGGCCGGAAGGTGGAAGGGGATTTCTTTGTCGATTGCAGCGGATTCAGACGGTTGCTGATATCTACGATGTCGCCGGAATGGACCTCCTATTCGCCCTGGCTTCCTGTCAATCGCGCCATAGCCTTCAGTATCCCGTATTCCGAGAATCGAGACAGGAGGCACAGCGCCATCCCCCCCTACACCCTGGCCAGAGCCCTGCGGGCAGGATGGCTGTGGAAGATCCCCCTCCGGGAGCGCTTCGGGGCGGGATACGTATTCGCCGACGACTTCATTTCCGAAGATGATGCGCGCCGGGAACTCGAGGCGATCAACCCGGAATGGTCCCGCCTGCCGAGCCATACCATCCGGTTCGAAGCAGGAGCTCTGCGCAACACCTGGATCGGCAACTGCGTAGCCGTCGGCCTCTCGTCCGGGTTCATCGAGCCGCTTGAGTCCACCTCGATTCAGATTGCGCTAACCCAGATTCTCGGGGTCGTGGACGTGCTCCGGAATCCGTTCAGCTACAACCCTCGGGTGCTCGAAGCCTACAACCGGGCCATTGAAGCCGAAATCGAAGACATCCGCGACTTCATCATCCTTCACTACGCAACCCCACGCGGCGATACGCCGTTCTGGGAACATATCCGCAACAACTACCTTGGACGGGTTTATCCGGCATCGCTCCGAGACAGGATCGAGACCGCCTGGCACCGCACCTGCGGCCACAACCGAGTGCAGTCCGAGCAGATCCGGGGGAGGGTATTCGGCGAACTCAGTCACCTGTACGTGATGCAGGCGCTCGGGCTTTTGAATCCCGAAATCGCGCGGGCAGATTTCCTTCAGGAATTCGACTCCATGGAGCGGGCGCTGGCAACCGTCGGCCGGCGAGTGCGGAGACTCCAGACACACCTGCTTCAGTTCCGGAGAGAGTGCCTTTCGCATGGGGAGTTTCTGGACATGCTGTAGCGGGTAGCGGATGCTTCACATGGTTACAACTTGCACGAGCCCGCAGCCAACCGAGGTATCAGGCCGATTCGCGAGGAGAATATCGTGTTGGTACGGAGAACGGATGGTCGGATGAACAGCCGGCGGAGGGCGCTCCTGTCCATTCTGGCGGGCGTCGTTTCAGAGCTCGTGGATGCAACAAGGCATGCCGCCGTGAGCGCTCCAGGGATCTGCCTCGCATGGATCGCTCTGGGAGCGTGCGAACCGGACCGGGAGGACGCGCTTCCCCTGACCCTGGAGAACATCAATCGTCACGACAGGGGTGCTGCCTCGGTCAGCATTTCCCCTGACGGGAGTCGAATCGCGATCGTTGGAACAGGTCCTTCGGGAAGCGGCGCCTACCTGCTGGAGACGGAAGACCGGGGCTCACAACCAGCCTTCTGGATGCCATCGGGGGCGCTGCGCTGGTCGCCGGACTCGCGATCCGTCGCGTTCGTGCACGATGGAGACATCTGGATCGCTCCGGCCCCCTCGGGCGAACCTCAACGCCTCACTTCGGGAATCGGAGATGCCAGGGACCCGGCTTTCTCGCCGGACGGAGAGATCGTTGCATTCTACTCCGGCAAGGGAGGCGCGCAGGACATCTGGCTCGTTCCCGCTGACGGCAGCAGCGCTGATCGCCAACTGACTCAAGACGCCGCCGCGCTCGATGACCCCCGCTTTACGCCGGCGTGGTCGCCGGACGGTGCCACGATCGCCTACGTGTCGAATGGTGCGGACTATTGGGCCGATGACGTGTGGCTGGTCGACGTGGTGACGGCAGAGGCCCGACAGCTGTCACGATCCCTTATGGCGTCATCCTCCCCCGTGTGGTCTCCGGATGGGGAGCGTATCGCGATCTTCGGTACGGCCAAGGACGAATACTGGTATCAGGACCTCGCCTATATCTATCTCCTCGACCCGGGGACCGGGAGCGAGCAGATCGTGGACATGCAGGTCTACGCCACCGACGCCACGATGCGAAACCGTCCCATCTGGTCTGACGATGGAGAGGCGATCTATTTCCCGTACCAGGAACGCGGCAACTACGATCTCTGGTCCGTACCCGCGCAAGGTGGTGTCGCTACGCGGGTGAGCAACGCAGGAGGCGTGATGCGCTCGATCGACGCCGCGCGGGGCGGCCACGCCTTCGTTTTCGTGCGGTCCACGCCTACCCTCGGCGCCGACGCCTACTTTCTGCCGGCCACCGGGGGAACCGTCGAGCGGGTGAGTAACTTCGCGACCCTGTGGGAAGGCGTAAAGGAGCCCGTTGAAATCTCCTTTCGGAGCTTTGACGGCCTTTATGTCCAGGGATTCCTCTATCTTCCCCCCGGCGTTCCCGGCCAACGCGTCTGTCCGGCGCTCGTCCAGGTACACGGCGGCGGCACCAACTCCTATCTGCAGGGACCGAACCTAGTGGAACAGTACCTGGCTTCAAGGGGCTTCGTGGTGATGGCCATCAACTACCGGGGAGGATCGGGATTCGGTCGTCCCTTCCAGGACCTGGCGGTGGAGGACTGGCTGAACGGACAGGCTCTCGACGCGGGAGCGGCGGCGGACTTCCTTCGCCGGCTGCCATACACCACGGACAAGGTGGGGATCTACGGGGGAAGCTACGGAGGGAGCATGTCCATGGCAGCCATCACGCTCATGCCCGACAAGTTCGCCGCCGCCGTTCCGATGCGGGGCGCCTACTCCAAGACCGAGACGCTCGACGAAACCGATCGCCTCGGGAAGATCTTCTCCGTGACCGGACACGGGGGATTCCCGGACGAGCGGCCGGAGATCTACGCGAAGAGCAATACGATCACGCGCATCGGCAACATCACCGCCCCGGTTCTGCTCATGCACGGCGAACTCGACCGCCGCGTCCCGTTCCGGCACTTCGAACTGGCGGTAGAGGAACTCGAACGGCACGGAAAGGAGTTCGAGACCAGGAGCTATCCCGAGGAAGGCCACGGCTTCCGCAATCCCGAGAACCGGATCGACATGTACACGCGGCTCCAAGGGTTTTTCGACCGGCACCTGGGCGCATGTGAACCGCTGTAGGTGACGCGCGCGCGGCCGCCCGCGCCTACATTGAATGCCTCACCCGTGCCCGTTCGATGCCCGAGCACGTCCGGCGCCCCGGCAGGCCGCCGTTGCGGCCTTGTCGACGACAGGATCCCCCGTTTCGTCGAAACCGATGATCACACCGTAGTAGTCCCGTGCCTGGTCCGTGGTCAGGATCTCGTTCAGCACCTCCCACCGCACCCGCTCGGGATCGCGTTCGAGCGGATCCCCGAAGCCGCCGCCGCCCGCGGTCCGGCAACTCAGCACGTCGCCGTCTTCAAAGGGTCCATAAAAGGAGACGCGCTCGGTCAGCACCGTTTCGCGGTCCGTTCCGGGCCGCACCCACAAACGGTTGATGCCGCCCTCGTGCCCTCCGTGCAGTCCGTGAGACCGGCACACGGTCTGCTCGTTTGCGACCTGCACCGATACGTTGTCGGTAAGGAACTGGTAGTCGCGGACGGTTCCCAGACCGCCGCGATACTTTCCTATCCCGTATTCCTCGGTGTGCAGCGCATACTGCACCAACCGGATGGGATACCGGGATTCCGCGACTTCGATGGGGGTGTTGGGCGCGTCACCGTCCCCGTGGAAGATCAGCCCGTCCGCCCCGTCGTCGAAGGAGAACGCACCGCCGCCGCCGTCCACCGGATCAATGTAGATGAACGGCTTGCCGTAGCGGGGATCGATGCGGAAGAACCATGCGCCGAAGAGCATGTACTCTCCCGCAAGCGTCCGGTCGGGCACGGCGTTGGAGAGTGCCTCGCTGACGAGGTCGATGATCATCAGGGCGGCGTAACCATACGAATCGCAGGGAGCCGGCCATGATGGATTGGTGATGGTGTGTTCGGGCGAGAACACCGTCAATGGGCGGCTGTGTCCCTCGTTCGCCGGCTCGTGGGGAAGAGTCGCCGACTTGAATGCGATCTCAGCCGCGGCGCGCGCTCCCGTGATCGGAATGTTGACCGGACCGGTGGCGGTCTCGCCGGTTCCGGTGAAGTCGATGGTGGCGTCGTCTCCATCGATGCGGACCGTGACCCTAAGCCTGCGCCGCCTGGTTGTCTCAATCCCGTCGTGATCCATGCAGGTCTCGGCGCTCCATTCGCCGTCGGGCATTTCCCCAATGAGCCTGCGCATCAGCGCTTCAGACTGATCGAAGACGTGCTCCATGGATTCCCGCACCACGCCGGCTCCGTATTTCTCGCACAGCGCCATGTATCGGTTTACGCCTGTTTTGCACGCGGCAATCTGGGCCCCCAGATCGCCCTTCACCAAATCGGGGAAACGGGTGTTGGCCATGATGTAGTCCATCATCGTCCCGTTCAGCTCGCCCTCATCGTAGAGCTTCAGGTGAGGGAAGATCATCCCCTCTTGGAAGACATCGTTGGAATCCGGGCACCACCCGCCGGGCGTCTTCCCTCCGACGTCGGCCCAGTGGGCCGTGTTCGCGGAAAACGCCTGGAGTTCGCCGTCAAAGAAGATGGGCGTGTAGATGGAGGTGTCGGATATGTGGGTGCCGGTGCTGTAGGGATCGTTGGCGATGAGCACGTCACCCGGCGCGAAGCCGTCGGCGCCGAACTTCTTCACCCCATTCTGAACCGTGAGGGATAGGCACGGAAGGAAGAGCGGTAACGACGACCCCTGGGCCAGCATCTCGCCCTTGTCGGTCAGGAGGGCCACGGCGAAGTCCTGAACCTCGTAGATGAGGGGGTTGTATGCCGTCTTCACCAGCGCAATGCGCATCTCCTCGGCCGCGGCGACGAGACCGCTGCGGATGACTTGGGAGGTAATCGGGTCGACCCGAGTTCCGTTGGTGGTGATCATCATTCCTCCTCGGTAATGATCAGGTTTCCGTAGTCATCGACGCCGAGACGCTGGCCCGGGTGCACGATTGCCGTAGCGTTCCACTCCTCCACGATGGCCGGCCCGCGAAACGCGTCGCCGGCGCCGAGTCTCTCGCGGTCGTAGACGGGGCAGGGGACGGCATCGCGCTCGTCCCTGAAGTAGACCCGACGGTCGCCCTTCAGGGCCTCGTCGCCGTCCCCCATGCCCCTCGGAATCTCCAGAATCGAGGGCTTGCCCGATTCCACGATCGCCGATAAACGAAGGTTGACCAGTTCAGTCGGGGTACCGGGCGACGCGTGGGCGTACATCCGCTCGTGAAGCTGATCGAACAGACTCTGGAGGAGCGGCATTCCCCCGGCCTCGAAATCGCCTGCCGGGGGAAGCGGCACCTTGACGGTGTGCTCCTGCCCTTCGTATCGCATGTCGAGGGCACGAACGAAGCGCGCGCTCTCGGCTGCAAGCCCGCTTGAGGCAAGCTTGTCGGCGGCAACGTCGGCCAGATCCCCGAACATTTCGAGCAACTCCTCGACGGAGAGGGCAGCCGTGGGCATCACGGTGGTCCGTACCACGTCCTCGCGAAAATCGGAATTCAGGATGCCCCACGCGGAGAACACTGCGGGATTGACCGGAATGATGGTCTTCCCGATTTCCATCTCCCGGGCGAGCGATGCCGCGAACAGGCCGCCGCCGCCGCCGTACCCCAGAAGCGTGAAATCGCGGGGGTCGTGGCCACGCTCGATGGTCACGCGCCGGATCGCGTGAATCATGTTCGTGTCGGCCAGATGCGTGATTCCGTGAGCGCCCTCCTCCAGCGACAACCCCAGAGGATCGGCGATCTTGGCCTGGATCGCCGCCTTCGCTCCGGCCACATCCAGCTCCATGCGCCGGCCCAGGAAATTCCGGGGGTTGATGCGACCCAGGACGAGGTGGGCGTCCGTGACGGTGGGCTCGGTTCCGCCCTTGCCGAAGCAGACCGGGCCGGGATCCGCCTCCGCGCTGAGAGGCCCGACCCGAAAGCCCCCGGAGTCGTCGAGCCACGCGATGCTGCCTCCACCGGCTCCCACCGAGGTGATGTCTATGGTGGGTTGTAGCACGGGACGCTTGTTAACGTACGTCTCCGATTTCTCGAAGGGCCGTCCGTCCAGGATCAGCGCCACGTCGAAGCTGGTTCCGCCGACATCCGTGGCGATCAGGTTCGGCTCGTCCAGCTGCTCGCCCAACGCCACCGCGCCAATCACGCCGCCGGCAGGCCCCGACTCGAGCGTGCGTATAGGCATCCGGCGGGCTTCCTCCGATGTCGTCAGGCCGCCCGTGGACTGGATGATGTTCAGCCCGCCCCGGAACCCCCCCACACTCAATCTCTCCTCCAGGCCCGCCAGATAGGCCGCGACGGAGGGCATGACGTAGGTGTTGAGCGCCACCGTCGAAGTCCTCTCGAATTCCCGGAACTCCCCGGTGATATCCGATGAGATGGAAACATGAGCCTCGGGATAGGCCTCGCCCGCGATTCTGCGAACGGCACGTTCATGCTCCGGATTCGCGTAGGCGTGGAGGAAGCAGACAGCGATGCCCTCGACTTCCCGAGCCCTGAGGCGCTCTATCGCCCGCCGGGTGGCCTCTTCGTCGAGGGGCGTGATGACGTTTCCCTTGTGGTCGAGCCGCTCCGGAACCTCGAGGCGGAGGTAACGTGGAATCAACGGAGTCGGTGGCTTGTAGAGCAGGTTGTAGACCTCCGGCCTGTTCCCACGCCCTAGGCCGAGGACATCGCGGAACCCCTTGGTGGTGATGAGGCCGATCCTGCTGCCGACCTCCTGGAGGATGGTGTTGATGACCACGGTGGAGCCGTGGATGACCATGTCGAGGTCGGTGAGATCCACATCGAGACGCACGATTCCCTTGAAGATGTGGTCTGTCAGCCTCTCCTTGGGTGACGGCTCCTTTTCCAGCGTCACACTTCCGCTGTCCTCGTCCAGAAGAACGAAATCGGCGAAGGTCCCACCGATGTCGATGGCAAGGCGTTTCTCGGACATGAATCGGATTTCCTCCGTTTGGACAGATGGCTCTCAGAAGGACCAGAGCGTGGTCAGCTTGGCGGCGAACCGGCGATCAAGCACGGTACCGCTTCCCGTGTCCCGGCGCTCGGTGTACACGAGAAAAAAATCGCTCAGAGGCGCATGAATGTAGTTGAGGCGAAGGTTGGTGATCAGTTCCTCGGTGACTCCGTTGTATTGCACGAAGCCGCTTCCGAAGAGCGTGGTGGAGTACGCGTATTCCACTCTTCCGCTGTAGACCTCGGCCGAAAATGGGCCATTGCCTAAGTCGAGACGGTTGTTTTGGACGGTCGTGTCGAAGGTCACATGGTAGTTCGGCTTCCACTGCGCGGCGAGCCGCACCGACCGGCGGGTGCCGTTAAAGTAGCCGCCCCCGCTAAACCCGACGCTCCCGGAAAGAACACGCCCGGCACTCGACTGGAAATCCACGCTGCCTTCCCGGAACCTGTAGGCCCCCGTAGCGATTGCGTGGCCGCCGAGCACGCGGAAGGATCGAAGGAGCCTCTCGAAACGGTCGTTGTACTGCAGTGTCAGCCGGCTGCCCTCACGGAAGTTGGTCACGAATCCGGCGGTACCGGTTCGGGTCTCAAGAACCGACTCGAGGTTGGTAATGTAGTGCACTTCGACGAATGGATTCAGCTCGTTCCAGAGGGATTCCAAACGCCGGTGATGGACACCGATGGTTGCATGGCTGTGTCGAATGGCCCTGCGGCGGATGTACCCCATTTCGGGCCTGAAGGAGTCCCCGATTTCACGGTACATGACCGAAGTGTTGAGGAATCGGTCCCGCCAAGCCACCGAAGCCCGGCTCGCGCGCCCATTGCCGTCGCCATCGCGGGTCCCCGCCAAATAGGATTGCACGATCAGGCCACCCCACAGGCGCGCGTGCAGGTCCACGCCGAAGCTCCGATTGTACTGGTCCGCGGCAGCCCCGCCCGTGACCGCGCGATTCAGCAGGATCCCCCCCAACTGGAGGTTGCCCAATACGGTCCGGCGAAGTCGCAATGCGGTAAAGTTTTCGGGATCCAGGCTGCTGGTGCTCCGGGTCTGCATGTTGAGCAGCCCAACCCCCCATTCGCCTACCTGCCCCGTAAGCCGGCCACCTCCCAGCACGGGTACCGGGCGACCCTCGTGCAGGCCGATGCGACGGGAATGGAACAACTGGAAGTCCTCTAGCCCGGCACCAAGCCGGTATCCACGCTCCGGGGCATCGCCGAAGTCGAACAGGCCCGCGTTCTCGAGAAAGAAATCCCGCTTTTCGGGAAAAAAGAGCGAGAAGCGGGTCAGGTTCACCTGTTCCTCGTCCACCTCGACCTGAGAGAAATCCGTGCGGTAGCTGAGGTCGAGGGCGAGGTAGCGGCTGACCCCATATTTCACGTCGATTCCGGCATCCGCTTCGTTGCTTGTGCCGTTGCTCGACGCATCGCCAGCGATACGTTCGGCGAGCACAAAGGGCTTCACTTGGAGGCTCAAGCCGCCGGTCAGCCCGGAAAGGCCGAGAAGGGTGCCGGCCTCCGCCATCCGATTGACGTCAAAACGGCCATCCAGTGGCGCCCAGAGGCTGTCTTCACCCCTCCGGCGGATCCGGCGCAGGAAGTTCACTCCCCAAGTCTGTTCCTCCCGCTCTGGATCGAAGCGAAGTGTGGAAAACGGGATAGCCATCTCCACCGTCCATCCCTGGTCGTGCACGCGCGCGGCGCGCTCAACGATTCCATCCCAGGGGATGTTGATGTCACGGCCATTGTCGAAGGTCTGGAGGTCGATGAAGGCGCCTCCGGCATTCACGCCGAAGATGAAGGCGTTCCGGCGATCGAGATAGGTGTCGAGAGCGATCCCCAGAACGTCTCCATCGCCGGGAGGAAAATCCCGCCTCAGCGAGTGCAGCGTAATGTCGCGGGGATCCCTCTCGTAGAGGACCGCGCTCACAAACAGATTCTCTTCGTCGAACGTCATGCGGACGACGGTCCTTTCGCTCGCCGGGAACCCCGTGTTCGGCTTGGACTGCACGAATCCGGTGATGACTTCCGCCGCGTACCAGGAAGGCTCGTCCAGGACCGCGTCGATGGCGATGGCGCCTGTTGCTCGCTGCACCCGGGTCACCGGCCTGGGTACCGTCTCGGGATCCACCTGCCCCCGAGGCGGTAGGCGGTCCGGCGGAGGCACGTCCTGGGCAGGGACCGCCGTGGGCGCCACGGCATGTGAGACACTGCAGAGCAGAGCAACCGCGCTCCAGTGCCTCATTGCTGCCCGCAATGCTGACACCGGTCGACTGAACTCCCTGGTGGCGACAAGCATGTCACGTCCTCTTTCTGGAACTGACGCTATGTTATGCCAGTCCTGCGGGGAAATCCATCGGCCGGATGTCCGCTTGGCTGGTATCGGCGGAGGGCGTCAAGCTAGCTTGCAGACATGACCTCGGGATACGGGCCGGCACTCCGCTTCTCACGCAGCTTCATGACGGGCTGGGCTCCCGTTATGGAGAGGGAGATTC
>LXNJ01001765.1_pt1 | contig 12467 bp, 9 predicted proteins | sample 809081 | NCBI WGS metagenome assembly LXNJ01 (sample SAMN04870510, study PRJNA318959) | sponge metagenome | biome: sponge; feature: marine sponge reef; material: water | host: Petrosia ficiformis | place: Greece: Milos, Mediterranean Sea | collected 2013-05-29 | depth 5-7 m
CTCGCCCTTGAGGGCGGCGTGGCACATGCGGCTCATGGGGTTGAACATGCTGTAGTAGTAGGGGCCGTAGATGCTGCCGATGCGGAGCGAGACGACGTTCACGCCTGCGCGCGCGGCGTAGTGGAAAGCGTGTATCTCCATGCCCTTCTTGAACGCCTCGACCTGCGTGCCGGAGTGGATGGGCAGGGGCATGTCCTCGCGGAACGGCCCCTCCGGGATGCTGCCGTAGACGGAGGTGGAGCTGGCGAGCGAGACACGGCGCATGCCGAGGATGCGCGCCGCCTCCAGGGTGTTCTGCAGCCCGGCGGTGTAGATGCGGTAGTCCTCTTGCGGGCTGATGCCGCGCGCGGGCGGCGCCGCGAACGAGATGATGCTGTCCGCCTTGTGCCGGCTGGCGACGTCCATGACCTCATACAGCTTCGTGACGTCCATGCGGTCGACGAAGGCGCGGTCGTTCAGGTGCGGCGCCAGCGCGTCCGGCACCCGGTGTGCGCTGTGCTGCGTGATGACGATGCTCTCGCCGGTGTCCAGCAGCCGCAGCGCGGTGTTCAGTCCGATGAAACCCATCCCGCCGATAATCAGGATCATGTGCTCGTTCTCCCTGGTGGTCGTGCTTGTCGGGGCGTCTCCCTGTTTTACCACGAGCGGAGGATCACTGCTTCTGGAGTGGTTCGAGATGGGTGAGGATTCCTTTGGGGTTCAACCGAAGCTGTACTAACGATTTCTCAATTTGGGCCAAGAGGGTGTCGTCACTCACGCTCGTTGCAGTTATGTCCTGGAACAGCGAACGGGCTCTCTGTATCAGTAGATCCAGATTGTTGAAAGTAAGCGCTAAGGTGTCACCTGGTGTGACACTGTTCGTTACTAGCGGGACAGAGTTAACGATTACACCTTGGGCCGCATGAGCAGGATACTGCGCTGAGAACCACTTCATCGCCTCAAGCAACTGGCCGTGGTCCGACTTGTTGGCTGGCCTTCTATCCGCCTTTCGGCTTTTGGCCTCAATCACCAGGGCTTCAGTCGAGTTCAACAGCCACAAGACATCAGGGCCGATGTTCTCCTCGTCATCAGGGCGGCTTGTGCTGTAACCCAGGAGTCTGCCAAGATTCTTGAGGGACTCCTCAAACTGGTTACTCGAAGAATTGGGCGTGAGCCAGTCAACCCACTCCTCGAATTCTGCGAGGAGACCTCGGCGCGGGCTGTACGCATCTAGCTGATTCAGCACCTGCCGTGACTGGACCGTTGGCGAAGCCATTGGTGTGTGATGGAACCCGACTCGTGGCCTGAGCACCATCTTGTTGGAATGATATGCCTGCCGCTGTAGCTCGTCGGACTTCTCGTGGTGGCCCCAGAGCCAAGCGGCCCGAGCAGATTGCTGGCAAAGCCATCCTCTTACCTTGTTATCCACGGCAGGATTACTTTCGAGGAAGGCGCTGTGTGTGTCGATGGCCTTATCGAAATAACCATCAAGAAGGAGCCGGAAGAATCGTCTCTCCTGCCCTGCAACAAGTAAGTTTGTCTTGTTGATAGAAGGGCTTGAAGTTTCTTCGGCCAGAACCTGGGCTTGGTACTCAACCCAGCCTTGGTCTCGGTTGAAGGATTGGAGTACTGTTTTTCCAAGCTGGCTCAATGAGTAGATTTCTTCGCTGATAGCAATGCCTAGTTCCAACTGAACACGGGTCGGTGATGTAAGCAAGGAACGGTTCGCGTGATTGCTAATCCACTTGGCCAGTGCATTATCCGCAAGGACAACCACACAATGGTCCCCGGCACCTCGAGTTCCCCTTCCCATCCCTTGCTCAATTCTCTGTGCGATGGTAGTGCTGATAGTTGCGCTGCCTTCGAGTACGGTTGCTCTGTACAAGTCGTACGAATTGCTACCGGCAGGAAGGCCACTTAGAACCAAGAGTCGACAACTATCACCTGGTAGGTCAATACCGTCGTATCTGTTAGCCATGACTATCGGGCCGTTCTTTGTCCTACCAACTAACTCATCAATCGCGCCGGCTACGGAATCACCGTCCACTGTCTCCGCGATGTCCTCCCATACTCGGGTTTGCCTTGTTGAGGGTACGAGTATGACTGTTCCAGCTTTCTCTGCCGCCCATGTAACGAGTCTCCGTAGGGCGGGAGCAAGCTCCGCGCGCTCAATCCCCATGAGGTTTGGCACAAGAATCATGCGTTCGCCAACACCAGCAAGCGACAAAGGGGCAATAGGTGATGAGACTGAAGAAGGGTTGGCTCCGAAGGTTCGTACGATTGAACTGTCATCAGCCACCGTAGCGGACATGTATATCCTTCGGGGACAGTCAGCGAAGGATGGAAACATTGCGACGTTGGGGTACAAGAGTGTAATTACAAAATCGCGACGGCTGACAAACGCGTGGCATTTGTCAAAGTGGTCACGTAACAGCGGCCATTGCCACGGAAAGTTCTTCGCCTGGAGAGAAGCCAGCTGCTGCCGGATCTCTTGATGACTCCCCAACCAACTCCAGTATGGGACTTCGATTACCCCCTCGTCCCTAGCTTCCGTGATATCGTCGAAAGTGCCCTGCTTGCCGATTTCCTGAAATGCATGGCGAAAGCTTTGCGTGAGTTCTCGGTAAGTGTCAGGCAGTTGTTCTCGTCCTATGGATATTGAAAACTGATCCCGAACGACAGAAAACGCGGTGTGTGCATCATCCAATATGATTGCAGTTGGGTGGACTATGTCTTTCCTTCCACCGGCCACTCCAAACTTGCTCAGTCCATTAAACAGGGCCTGATACGAGGCAACCATGATTGCCTTGCCACTGAGAAAGTCACCGTCTAAATCTTGTCCGCTCACATACGGTACCACACGGATACCGAATAGTGTCGCATGAGAGACTGTCTGCTGAACCAGCTGGTTTGTAGCGCATAGGAATAGAACTGGACCACCGTTCTCAGCTAACGTGGATTGCGCCATCAGCAACCCTACTAGAGTCTTGCCACCACCTGTATTTAGTTTGAGCACGAGGTCCTGCTGGCCTCTCCTGTCGAACCATTCGTCAAGAGCCTCGGCTTGGCTCTGCCACAGATCGCCTATTCCTTCCGGCTTCGGCAGACGCAAGAAGATGTCTTTCGGATTGACTACTTTAGCATTTGAGCGGGCTCTTCTAAGTCGATCAAAGTCGACCATCGTGCATCTCCTATTCAGGTTGGCAGCTCTATCGCCGTCTTCAGCGTTGGAGCGTCCCTTGTAGGTAATGCCTACATCTAGATTGGGCCAGCGTGCGCACCATAGCTGAGGGCATTCGCCATTATACGGCACGTTCACTCTATCCTATGCTCGCAGATGGATTATAGCCCACGGGTTGGGAACTGAGCAGGGAGGGCGGCCCGATGGCCGGAGGCACCTACAGAACCCATGCGGGCGGGAGAAGAGGAGGAATTTGCCTTGCCTGGTGAAGAGCGCCTTCGGGGAACCAGTATGAAACAGGAATTCGACTACAGGGAGCTTGCCGGGGGCCGTGACGCGCTCGCCCCGGACGGTTCGGAGATCCGGTTGCTGTCGGAGACGAGCAGGGGAAGCATGGTCCACTGCACCCTGGGTCCGGGCGAGGTGTCTGCGCCTGTCGCGCACAGGACGGTCGAGGAGGTCTGGTACTTCCTCGAGGGCACAGGCCGGTGTGGAGGAAGCATGGGGGCGAGGAGCGGGTCGTGGACGTAGCCCCGGGAGCCAGCCTGTCGATCCCTGTCGGCGCTCACTTCCAGTTCAGGACAACGGGCGACCGTCCGCTGCGGTTCGTGATCGTCACCATGCCGCCCTGGTCCGGCGACGACGAGGCCTTCCCCGTGGCAGGCCACTGGCCCTCGTCGGTCCAACCCAGTGAGAGCAAATCGCATGGCTGACGTCACGTACAGACTCATGCTGGCGGGAGAGGAGGAAGAATTGTCCCGCCTGGTGATGCGCGCCTTCGACGAGTTCGTCGCGCTGGACCTCCCCGAGGGAGGCAGGGAGAATTTCAACGACTACGCATCGCCCGCCCGGCTGGGCGCGCCGGAGCGCCGGCAGGACACCGTCGTCGCCGTCATCGAGGGGCGGCCGGTGGGCGTGGGCCGCATCGGGCGCCGCAACGAGACGCCGCACGTGGACCTGCTCTTCGTCGAGAAGGAGATGCACGGGCAGGGCATCGCGCGGGAGTTGGTGAGACGGCTGCTGGTCATCGCGCGGGCGAACTTTCCAGCCGCCGAGCGCGTCACAGTCAACGCGACCCGCTACGCGGTCCCCTTCTACGCAAGAGTGGGCTTCGCTCCGAGCGGGGAGGAACAGACCGTGGGCGGCATCATCTCGACGCCGATGGAGGTCAGGCTGGCTGAAGGGCGGCCTGTCCCCTGACCCGGAACCCCCGGAGCCGCGTCGAGGGGAGCATCCTGAGTGTCTGGCTCTGGGGGGCGACCTCGATGCCTGCTGACTCCAGCGCGGTCACGCCCAAGAGCGGTTCCGCATTCCCCTCTCCGAACACGATGGTGGTCCCAACGACCTCGCCCATGATCTCGATCTCCGCGACAGTGACCTCCATCCGCACGGCGCTGCCGTCGGCCAGGCTGTATACGCGCTGACCCTTCGGCGCCAGTCCGATGGCCTCTAACTGGGGGCGAGGGACAAGGCAATCGATGGCCCCGGTGTCGACGAGGAAGAGACCCTCCCAGACTTTCTCCGGGTCGGCGGGATTGCGGATGGTCGTGGTTACCTCTGTGATTCCCATGGTCACGGCCTCTTGCGCGTATGTGTCCAATGTAGGGTGCCCCTATGTACGTGTCAATCGGGCGACAACACGTGTGAAAGTTCAGAGTTGTCGAAGGGAGATGCCTTCGGAGGGTTGTCATTCCGAGCGGAGCCGAGAGCCTGCCCTGAGCCTGCCGAAGGGAATCTATCGGGGGGTTCATATAGGCGAGGCGCACACCCGAGAGATGCTTCGACTGCACCTCCGGCTCCGCTCAGCATGACAAGGGTCGCCCCAACCCCAGGCTGCGAGGTTGCGCGCTGAAGCGCGGGCCTCCGCAGGAACGACGAACTCATCAATTCTGAACAGTTACCAACACCGCGTGAGAGGAGGCATTCACATCTGTGACACCGGCCCGTTGCGCGGACAACTTGTTCCTCCCTATCATGTCCCCATGACCACCCACCGGCCTTGGACCGCGGCACGCCCAACCTAGCCCCGATGCAACGGAATGCAACACCACCCCGCCGGCTGAACTTGTAAATGCATGAGATTGTTGTTGCCTTGTTGCCGGGAGGCAGGCCGTGGCCTGGAAAATGCCTGTCAGAGGGGGAACAAGAATCTCAAAACGCAACCCCGTCTCACTCGTAAAATCAGGAACAAGGATCTCATCGAGACCCCCGTTGATATTCTTGTTCAGACCCTGATTCCCTCGCGGGCGTTGGCCTCTTCCACGAGGCGGTGGATGCCCCGGACCTGCGCGCTGAAGACGAAGGCGAAGACGGTGACGGCGATGACGGCGCCGCCGCCGAGGGCTATGGCGAACGGGGTGCTCGTGTACTGGGCGACGAAGCCCGCCTGCAGGGCGCCCAGCGGGGCGAGGCTCCACATCACGCCCCGCAGGCCCATGACGCGCCCGCGGAACTCCGTCGGGACGAGCAGGTTGAGGAGCGTGTTGGAGGCCGTCTGGAAAACGGCGTAGAGCCCGCCGCTGGCGGCGGCCATCGCGAGGGCGAGCCAGTACCACTGCATCTCCCCGTTGACGCCGAACAGCAGCACGGAGAGTCCGAGCAGGCCCGCGCCGCCGCCGAGCATCCACGCCTTGCTCTGCTGTTGACCGAACGAGGCCGAGAGGAAGACGCCGGCGAGCCCGCCGATGCCGCTGGCGGTCTGGAGCAGGCCCAGCCCCTCTGGCCCCAGCCCCAGCACGTCCTTCGCGAACGCGGGCAGCAGCCACTGGTACGACAGCCCGAAATACCCGATGGAGAAGCTCATCATGAGCAACAGGAGGAAGATGCGGTGTCGCACGACGAAGCCGAGCCCGTCCGCGATGTCGTGCAGGAGGGTGCGCCCCGTCGCGCGGCGCATCTCCGGGAGCCTGATCGTGAGGATGGCGATCGCCATCGTGGCGAACCCTCCCGCGATGAGGTAGAAGGCGACGGCCGCGCCGAGGTGGAAGTCGCCGGTGATGCCGCCCACGATGGCGATGGGCATCGCGCCTACCATCGGGGAGAACGTGCGCGTGCCATTCCAGACGCTCTGGTTGAGCGCGGTCGCGAACATGAACTGCTGCCGCTCGACCAGCGCGGGCCAGACGACGCGGCGGGCCGGTTGGTCCAGCGACGTCGAGATGCCGATGAGGAACGCGGAGGCGACGACGTGCCAGACCTCGACCCACCCCAGCAGCACGAGCGTCGCCAGGGCTGCTATGACCAGCGTTGCGACACCCTCGCCGATGACGATGAGGCGGCGGGGGTCCAGCCGGTCGGCGAGCGCCCCGGCCAGAAGGTTGAAGACGATAGCGGGGACCGCCTGCGCGGCGGCCACGTACCCGAGGACCACCACCTCGCCGGTGATGTCGTAGAGCAGCCAGCCCTGGGCCGTCATGAGCGCCTGCTGCGACGTGACGCTCCCGACGAGGCCCAGCCAGTAGCGGCGGTAGTCGCGCCGTCGCAGGACGGAGACGAACTCGAAGCGTCGGGCCAGGAAGTCGCGCACTAGGCTACGTTACGCCTGTGCCGTTCCGGCGTCGAGGATTCAGGGGGACGCGTACCGGTTCAGGGCGGGTAGGCGAATGGCCCCCTCTATTGTCATGTTGAGCGTAGCCGAAACATCTCTCGGGGGCGTTGGCATAGGGCGGGCGCTTGCCCGAGAGATTCCTCGGCTCCGCTCGGAATGACAAGGCTACGCTCAACATGACAAGGCAATGCGCCTACCGGTCAATAAAGTCTCACCAACTCTGAACAGTCACAGCGAGGCGTACCAGTCGGCGAGCGCCTGCCCGACCTCGTCCGGCGAGTCCTCCTGGATGAAGTGCAGACCTCGGACCGTCACCTCGCGCTGGTTGGGCCACGTGCGGCAGAACTCGCGTTGCGCGCCGGTGAGGATGATGCCGGGCTCGGCGTTGACGAACAGCTTCGGCAGGCCGCTCATCGAGAGCCAGTCCGCGTACCGCTGCACCAGCTCGACCACGTCGGCGGGCTCGCCGTCCAGCGGTATCTGTCGCGGCCACGTGAGCGTGGGGCGCCGCGACTCGCCCGGTTCCAGGTAGGGTCGGCGGTACGTGTCCATCTCCCCGTCGGTGAGCGTCCGCATGATGCTGGCGGGCAGGACGCGCTCCACGAACACGTTCTTCTGCAGCACCATCTCCTCGCCCGCCGGGGAGCGCATCGCCCGGAAGATGTTGCGCGCCTGCTCCGGCCACTCGTCCCAGGTCATCGGGCGCACGATGCCCTCCATGTAGGCGATGCCCTTCACCCGCTCCGGATGACGGCACGCCCAGTCGAACCCGAGCGCCGAGCCCCAGTCGTGGCCGACGAGCACGACGGGCCCGGTGAGGCCGAGGGCGTCGTACCACGCGTCGAGGTAGCGGGCGTGATCGGCGAACCGGTACGAGCCGCCGGGCGCCTTGCCGGAGTCGCCCATGCCGATGAGGTCCGGAGCCAGGCATCGCGCCTGCCCCGCGAGGTGGGGGATGACGTTGCGCCAGAGGTAGGACGAGGTGGGGTTGCCGTGCAGGAAGACGACGGGGTCGCCTTCGCCGGTGTCGACGTACGCCATCGTGCTGTCGAGGACTTCGACGGTGCGCCGGGGATGCGGGTCTGCTGCGGTCATCGAGAGGTCATTCCATGCGCTGCCGGGATCGGGAGAGCACCGGCTCCGCCCGGTTGCTCGCTCAGGGGTATCCTATCAACAGTGGCTACCGGTGCAGAGGCCGTGGTTCGACAGGCTCACCATGATGGTTCTACGGGCTCACCATGAGCGGTCTACAGGCTCACCATGAGCGGTTGAACCGCTGGCACCAAGGAGATGACTGTGACTGAGCATCCCACACTTGGCGATTTCATCCTCGGCTTCCAGGGACTTGGCATCATGCGCTCCTGGACGCTGAACCCCGACGGCGTCAAGGCGCGAGTGCGGGGCATCGTCGAGATGGCGGGCCGCCTCGACGAGGAGCCCTGGTCGAGTCCCGTGGTCGTGGGTGAGAAGGCTGTCGCGGAGGGGTACGCCGAATGGGCAGCCGTCTACGACGCCCAGCACAACCCGGTGTTGCTCGCCGAGGAGCCGCTCGTGCACGAGATGGTCGCGGGCTACCCGGTCGGCGATGCGCTCGATGCAGCATGCGGCACCGGCAGGCACGCGGCGCACCTGGCCTCGGCGGGCCACCGCGTGGTCGGCGTCGACGCCACGCCCGAGATGTTGGAGTACGCAAGGGCGAAGGTCCCCTCGGCGCGGTTCGAGACCGGCGACCTCGCTGCGCTCCCGATGGCCGATGGCGCGGTGGACCTCGCAGTCTGCTCGTTCGCGCTCACGCACTGCGCCGACCTCGGTATGCCGGTCAGCGAACTGGCACGCGTCGTACGACCCGGCGGCCACGTGATCATCTCGGACGTCCACCCGTTCTCGGTTGCCCTCGGCGGACAGGCCCGCTACCGGCCCGTCGAGGCCGGACGCGGGTTCATCCGCAACCAGGTCCACCTGGCGTCGGACTACCTCGCGGCGTTCCAGGCCGCGGGGCTGGGCGTCGTCCGGTGCGTGGAGCCGCTCTGGGGCGACCGGGAGATCGCGACATTCGAGTTCGCGGACGACTTCCCGGACATGCTGGAAGCCGCAGTGAAGGGGCTGCCCATCGTCATCGTGTGGGAGCTGCAGAGGCGCGGGTAGCGTCCACCCCGATTCACCCTCACCCCAACCCTCTCCCGCCATCGGGAGAGGGAGCAGACCCTCGCTGAATCCCCAGCCGCGCACTTGGCGGAGTGATGCAAGGGTCTCATCAAGGGGGAAGGATCAGCTTGCCGGTGCGGTTTCGGTCGCGGGGGCAGGCTCCGCACGGCGGAATAGCCTGTTCAGGAGCCGGGGGATGCTGTCGTTGAACAGCATGTAGACGATGGGCAGGACGATCAGCGTGAGCGCAGTCGAGCTCATCAGGCCGCCGATGACGACGGTGGCCAGCTCCGCGCTGATGATGCCGCCGCTGCCCTCAGTTGCCACCGCAAGCGGCAGGAGGGCGAAGCTGGTAGTGAGGGCGGTCATGAGGATGGGGCGCAGGCGTACGCGAGCGCCGGAGACGAGCGCCTCGTAAACAGCCATCCCCCTGGCCCGCTGCTGCTCCACGAACGCGATGAGGACGATAGCGTTCGTCACGACGATGCCGATGAGCAGCAGCATACCCATCATGGCGGGCAGTCCGAGCGAGCGCCCGGTTATGGCCAGCGCAACGAACACGCCGATGAGCGCAAGGGGCAGCGTCGTGATGATGACGAACGGGTTCCGCAGCGACCCGAGGCTGGCGACCATGACGAGATAGACGAGGACGATGCCGACGGCCATGGAGATGAAGACCGCCTGGAAGCCCTCCGCGATGTCGGCGAAGATGCCGCCGCTCTCGACGCTGACGCCGGGCGGGAGTTGCAGCGCGTTGATCTTCTCCTGGACGAGGATACCTACGGCCTGCGCGTCGTCCGCGGTGATGTCGCCGGTGATGCCTGCGGAGCGCACGCCGTCCGTCCGGCTGATCTCTACGGGTCCCTCGCGCATGGCGAGTTCGGCGATGCCTCCGAGCGGCGCTGAGCCGACCGGCCCGGCGATGATGAGGGAGCCCAGGCCGCTCAGTCCTCCGGCGGCGCGCGGGTCTCCGGAAACGACCACGTCGAAGGTCTGGCCCTCTATGGTCATCGTCGTTACGGTCTGGCCGATGAGGTACTGGCTGAGCTGGAAGCCGACCTGGCGCGTGGTGAGGCCGAGGAACGCGGCCTTCTCCGGGTCCACCTCTATGGCGACCTCCGGGCGGGCCTGCGTGACGGTGTTCTCCAGGTTGACGACTCCCTCTATCGTGCCGAGGGACGCGGTCAGCTCTCGTGAGACGCCGGCGATGTCGTCGTAGTCGGGTCCGGTTACGACGATGTCCACGCCGCCTGCCGGAGGACCGGCCTGTATCTCGGTGATGCTGACCTTGATCCCGGGCTTCGGGAGCTCCTCCCTGAGTATCTCGGCGATGTCCTCGGGAGCGTCATCTCCGAGGGTGACGATGAACTCGGCACGCCGGGCCTGTCCCCCGCCCGTGAAGCCGAACTCCGACGCGCCGATGGTCACCGAGTAGAGGTCGGAGAAGTCGTTCAGCCGCTCTTCGATAGCGACGACTTCCGCAAGGGTCTGCTCAGGGGGGCCTCCAGGCGGCAGGGTCAGCTCGATCTGCAGGGTGTCGGTTTCTCCTCCGAACAGGTTGACGGGGATGACGGCCAGCAGGCCGAGGCTCGACAGCGTTATCAGGAAAGCTGCGAGCAGCGTGATGAACCTGCGCCGCAGTACCCAGCGCAGGATGGCCGAGTAGATGCGTTGGAGGGAGGTTTCCGGCAGCGCCAACTCGCCCTCGTCGCCCGCTCCTTCCGGCAGGTCGCCGGGGCGGAGGAGGTAGGCGCCGAGGACGGGAACAGCGGTGAGCGCCACGAGCAGGGAGGCGATCAACGCGAATGTGACCGTGAGCGCGAAGGGCGAGAAGAACGCTCCGAAGAGCCCCGGGATGAACGCCAACGGGAGAAAGACGACGACGGTGGTCATGGTGGAAGCGAAGATGGCCGGACCGACCTCGGTCGTGGCTTCCAATGCGGCGCGCCATCGCTCGCGCCCACCCTGGATGTGGCGGTAGACGTTCTCCAGCACGACGATGGAGTCGTCCACGACGCGGCCCACGGAGATGGCGAGCCCCCCGAACGTCATGAAGTTGAGGGTCATGTCCTGCGAGAACATGAGCAGGATGCCGGTCAGGATGCTGAGGGGGATGGAGAGGGCGATGACGATGGTGGGGCGAAGCGTGTTGAAGAAGCCGCGCACCACCGTGGGCCGGATGGTGAACATGAAGGCGAAGACGACGGAGATGGCGAATAAGAAGCCGAATATCGCTTCCCTGGCGAGGGTGTCGATCTGCCGCTGGATGTCCGGGCCCTGGTCCGATACGACGATGACCTCAACGTCCGGCGGCAGCCCTTCGATGTCGCCCAGCGCCTCGTTGACCGCGGTCGTCACGTCTACCGTGTTGGCGTCGGGTTGCTTGGTGACGGAGACGACGATTCCGGGTTTGCCATTCGTGCGGGCGATGCTGTCGGGCGCCCCGTTCCCGAGGGTAACGGTGGCCACGTCCGCAAGGCGCACGACGCCGGTCGTTGCGGAGCCACCGACGATGAGGTTCTCGATGTCCTCTACCGACTCCAGCGTGTGCGTCGTCTTTGCGATGACGGCCTGCGAGCCGTCAAAGAGCAGTCCGGCGGGGAGGGTGAGGTTGTTCTCGCTCAGCGCCCCAGCGACCTGGAACAGCGGGACCTCGTTGGCCGCCAACTTATCGGCGTCCACGGTGACCCGCACGCTGCGGTCGACCGTGCCGGCCAGCGAAACGTCCCTGACTCCGTCGAGCCCGGAGATCTCCGGGACGATGCGTGACCGCACGATCTCCTGCATCTCCGCCAGGGGTCTCTCCGCGACCACGCTGAACTGGATGACGGGGAATTCGTCCGGAATGAAGCGCCCGACGGTCGGCTCCTCGACGCCGTCCGGGAAGGCGATGCCGCTGACGGCGGCTTCGATGGCCGATTGCGCCTCCGCCATGTCTGTGCCGTAGACGAAGTTGGCGAATATCGACGACCTGCCCTCGGAGGAAGTGGACTGTATCGATTCGAGTTCCGGGGTATCGGAGATGGCCCGCTCGATGGGGCCGGTGACCGAGCGAACGACGGCCTCCGGGTCGGCGGAGGGATAGGCCACGAACACCGCTACCAGCGGAAAGTCGATCTGGGGGAAGAGTTCAACCTGGAGAGAGCGGTAGGCGCCTACCCCGGAAACCAGGACGAGGACTATGGCAAGCAACGTCACGGTCGGGCGGCGCAGGGCATTCGCTGTCAGGAATCTCACGCGGGTATCTCCTTACTCCCGGCTCCGCGCGGGAACAGGAGACACTCGCCGGGTGTCGACTGCGGGTCCGTGCAGGATTCTCTCGGGCGGCACTGGGTCATCGGTGGCAGCTTAAGGATAACGTGTTTCCTCAGTGAACAACCGATCAATAGTCAATTACGTTGTTCCATGGGTCTTGGATCTGTCGCGATGTGGCGTATCTGGCCCATCACGCGTAGCCGATTTCATAACTCGTCGGCCGAGGGCGACCTCCGCGATGGCTGCCCCGTCGATGTCGTTGTCCTCCGGCGTGGGAATCGAGTAGTGGACCGTTGCGGCGCCGCTCCTGAAGGACAACTGAAGCGATAGACGCCGGCCGGGCGACGCGCTCTTGCACCC
>LXNJ01001766.1_pt1 | contig 12466 bp, 8 predicted proteins | sample 809081 | NCBI WGS metagenome assembly LXNJ01 (sample SAMN04870510, study PRJNA318959) | sponge metagenome | biome: sponge; feature: marine sponge reef; material: water | host: Petrosia ficiformis | place: Greece: Milos, Mediterranean Sea | collected 2013-05-29 | depth 5-7 m
GGCAAAGGTCTTGAACGTGGTCTTGCCGCTGCTGCCTGTCACCGCCACGACCGGGGTATTGAGGCGTTCCCGCCCCGCCCGGCCCAAGGCCCAGAGCCCGTCCAAAGTGTCCGCAACCCGTAAATGGGCGACTGCGGGATCCGCGGCTCCACGGCGCGTCTCCACGTCGCGGTGGACGAGAACCGCGACGGCGCCGTTCTCAACGGCATGGGGCACGAAGTCGTGGCCATCGCGGTCGGACCGGGACGTCGCCTGGAAACGGGGACCCGGGTCGCCCGGCAGCGCCACGAAAAGATCGCCGGGTTCGGTCAGCCGCGAGTCGATCGCAATGCCCCTCACGGCCGGTCCCGCCGCGCGCGGCAGACCGAGTGCGGCGGTCAACTCCCTGTACGACCAAAGGCTGCTGTCCACGTCCGCACTTCAACACACCATCGGCGGGCGCTCAAGACGCAGCCGGCGTTGGCGCAACTGTCGTTGCGGGTAAGATGCGCCGCCCGACGAGGACGGACGTGACGCCAAGATGCCGGAACGGTATGTGCGCTCGGGGAAGGCCCGGCTGTGGACCTGTTCGACGGGCGCCGGGACGCCTTTCCTGATGTTCAACGGCGGTCCAGGATGCGACGACTACCTCGCGCCCGTGGCCGCCATGATCGAGGACATGTGCGAAGTGGTCCGCTTCGAGCCGCGTGGCTGCGGCCGCTCCGACTGGGACGGTCGCTACGACGTCGACATCCTGTTCGACGATGCCGAAGCCGTGCGTGATGCCTACGGCCTGGAGCGCTGCATCGTCGGCGGGCACAGTTTCGGGCCTAGCGCCGCGCTGGCCTACGCCCTCCGACATCCCGGCAGGGCTCTCGGACTCGTCGGCATAGCCGGTGGCACGGTGGTCAATGACCGAACGTGGAGCGCGGCCTATCACCGCAACCTTGCCCGCGTCGGCGAGGATCTCGGCGGCGTGGTCTTCACGGCGGACCAGGACGTCAACAGGATCGGCAACCGCAGTTGGCGGGAATACATCAAGCGCCCCGAGTTGTTCCGGGAGATCGCCGACCTCCCCATCCCGGCAACGTTCATCAATGGCTCCGAGGATATTCGGCCAAGCTGGCCGACACGCCAGTTGGCGGCGCTCATCCCGAACGGACGCTACGTCGAGATCGCGGGAGCCGCGCACACGGTTTGGCTGACGCATGCGGAGGAACTGCGCACAGCCATGCGCGAGGCCGTCGCACACATCCTTAGCGTCCGGTGACGCGCCGTTGTTTACAATTCGTCGTCCAATCCTGTTGAGGCGCGTGCCATGTCCGTCTTTGACGCGTTGAAGGCCGTTTTCGTCGGCATCGCGCGCGCGTTCGCGTTCGCGCGGGTCGCGTTGGCCAACCTGCTGATCCTGGCCATCCTGGTCCTCGGCATCGTGCTGCTGTTCGCAGGTCCCGACCCCGTCGAAGTGCCGGATGGCGGCGCCTTGGTGGTTTCGCCGGGCGGCACGATCGTCGAGCAGGCCGGCGCCCAGGATCCAATCCTGCTGCTGACCGGCGGGGTGCAGGGCCAGACTGTCCTCGCGGAACTGCTGGACGGCATCGACAAGGCGCGGGACGACGACCGAATCAGCACGCTGGTTCTCGACGTCTCTTCATTGGGCTACGTGGCGCCGGCCCAACTCGAGGTGCTCGGCGCGGCACTCGAGACGTTCCGCGGCGACGAGGGTAAGACGATCATCGCCAAGAGCCGGTTCTATGGTCGCGACCAGTACTACCTTGCGAGCTTCGCCGACGAGATCTACGTCCATCCCATGGGCGACGTCATGCCGACCGGCTACGGGATGTTCCGCAACTACTACCAGGGCCTTTTCGACCACCTCGATGTCAACGTGCACGTGTTCCGCGTCGGCACCTACAAGGAGTTCGTCGAGCCCTACACGCGAACCGACATGTCGCCCGCGGCCAGGGAAGCCAACCAGGCTCTCGTGGACAGCCTGTGGTCGCGTTACGTGAACCGGGTCGCCGACAACCGCGGCATCGAGCCCAGTGCTTTCATGGACTACGTCGACCGCTACGACGAGTTGCTCGCGGGCGTGGGCGGCGACGCGGCGAAACTCGCCCTACAACACGGTCTCGTCGACGGCATCATGGTGAACCAGGAAGTGACCGAACGCCTCCAGGAGGTCGTTGGCGAAGAGGGCGAGGCGTATCGCCGCGTTGCATTCGGCGACTATGTGCAGCCACGGATCCCGCCGCTGTTCGGGGACGTCATCGGCGTCATCTCGGCGACGGGCCCGATCGTTATGGGCGAAGCGCCGCGCGGCACGATCGGCGCCAAGACCATGGCCGGGCTGCTCCGCCAAGCGCGCGACGACGACGCGGTCAAGGCCGTCGTCCTGCGGATCGACTCGGGCGGCGGCAGCGCATTGGCCTCCGAGGTCATCCGCCGCGAAGTGGTACGGGTACAAGAGGCCGGCAAGCCGGTGATTGCATCGATGGCCGGAACGGCCGCGTCCGGCGGCTATTGGATCGCGGCCACCGCCGACGAGATCTGGGCGGCGCCGACGACGATCACCGGGTCGATCGGCATCTTCGGGCTCGTGCCGACGTTCGAGGAGACCTTGGGACGCGTTGGCGTGACGTACGACGGCGTGCGCACCGGGCCGCTCGTGGGCGACTCGGTTACCGGAGGGATCAGCGATGCCATGGCGCGCGTCCTGCAGGCAACGGTCGACTACGGCTACCGGCAATTCATCGACCTGGTGGCAAGCGGCAGGGACATGACCACCGAGGAGGTCGAGGCGGTCGCCGAAGGCCGCGTCTGGACCGGCGAGCGCGCCCACGAACTCGGCCTCGTGGATCACCTCGGCCATCTTGCCGACGCAGTCGACAGCGCCGCGGCTCTCGCCGACGTCGAGCGCTTCAACGTGCGCTACATCGAAGAGCCCCTGTCGCCGCAGGAGGTGTTGCTGCAAGAGGCCATGGACAACCTCGGCCTCGTCGACAACGCGGATCAGTCACCCGGCATCATGGGCCGCCTGGCCGAACAGTTGCGGTCGATCGTCGCATTCAATGATCCGCGCCACGTCTATGCCCTGTGCGAGGCCTGCGGACTCGAGGACTAGGCGCGTCGCCTGACGGCGACGCGATGGAGGCGGACCGCAAGCGGTCCGATGCTGCGCATTTCTCCGACCGGCGTCTGAAATGCAGGTGGCGCGTGTTCAGTGCACGTTGCGCCAATAGTCCCGCACCGTCGCCTTCATCTCGCGGGCCAACAGCACGATGCCGAACAGGTTTGGCAGCGCCATCAGCGCGAGCGTGACGGCCGAGACGAGCCAAACGAGGGAGGTGTCGACCACGGTGGCCAGGAAGAACGCGGCGACGTAGAGCAACCGATACGGCAGCACCGCCGCCGTGGAGCCGCCGAACAGGTAGGTCACGGCACGGTCGCCGTAGTAGGACCAGGCGACCGCGGTACTGAACGCGAACAGCACCAGTCCCAGCGTGACGGCGTACTGGCCGTAGTCGCCGAGGAAGCTCTGTTTGAAGGCCTCCGCTGTCAGCGGCACGGAATGCAGGAGCGACTTGCCGTGCATGGCGACATCGTCGACGAGCACGCCATCCACGACGGTGATCTCGCCCGTGTAGGGCTCGCCGTTGGCCAGGAACACGACGTCCTCCGCCACTGAGCGATTGTGTAGCACCGTGACCCCTGCCTGCTCTAGCCTGCCCGCTACCACGTCGAACGTGCCGTTGGCCCGGTCGAGCGGCGCATGGCCGTGCAGATGGTCGAACAGGATCTTCACGTCCGCGGGGTCGTCGTCGGTGTAGACGCCGACGATGAAATCGGTGTCGAAGGCCTGGAACTCGTTGTCGAACTTCTCCTTCCAGACTCCGGACGACAGAATCACGAGGCCGGTCAGCGTACAGATGATGAGCGTGTCGATGAACGGCTCGAGCAGCGACACCATGCCTTCGGAGACGGGCTCGTCGCCACGGGCGGCCGCGTGCGCGATCGGTGCCGACCCCTGCCCCGCCTCGTTCGAGAACAGCCCTCGATTCACGCCGCGGTTGAACGCATACGCAAAGCTCGCGCCCAGGAATCCGCCGCCGGCGGCCGAGCCCGTGAACGCGTCGCGAAACACGGCCAGGAACGACGGTACGACCTGATCGAGATTCGAGGCGATCACGGCGAAGGCGCCGATCGTGTAGAGCACGCCCATGGCCGGCACGATGGTCGAGGCGACCCGCGCGATCCACTTGATGCCGCCGATGATGACCAAGAACAGCGCCGCGGCGAGCACGGCGCCGCTCACCCAGGTCGGGATGCCGAACGAAGCGTTCAGCCCGGACGCCATGTTGTTGCTCTGCGGCATGTTGCCGGAGCCGAGAGTGCTCAAGACCGTGGCGATCGCGAAGAACACCGCCAGCCACTTGCCGAAGCGCAGGACGCGTTCGTTGCCGATGTGAAGATCCAGCGGCAGGCCGCGCTCCATGAAGTACATGGGCCCGCCGGCGATCCGCCCCTGGTCGTCCTTGACGCGGTACTTGTGGGAGATGGTGACCTCCACGAACTTCGTGGTCATGCCCACGAAGGCGGTCGCCCACATCCAGAACAGCGCCGCCGGCCCGCCGAGGGAGATCGCGAGGGCGACGCCGCCGATGTTGCCAGTGCCGACCGTGCCCGACAGGGCCGTGGACAGCGCCTGGAAGTGGGACGTATCGCCCTCGGCGTCGGGACGGGTGTGTCGACCGAAGAGGATGCCCCATGCCCGCTTGAAATAGCGTATCTGCGGAAACCCGAGGTAGACCGTGAAGAAGAGGCCGACGAGCAGCAGCAGCCACGGGAAATAGAACGCGGCGCCCAAGAGCGCGTCGAGGGTGTGCAGGAAGCTCTCGAAGGCAGCCATGATCTCCGCTCCCCGCCGCCGGATGCTAAGGCGTGCCGAACAAGGCTTCGCGCATCACGGCGTGCAGTTCGTGCTGATCCATCACTCCGCCAACGCGGGCCGCGTTGACGCCGTGCGCGTACGCGGGGACGTCCTCGCCGGCATGGGTTTCCGCCGCCATCGGATGCGTCGCGGTTTGCCGGTAGTTGGGGTCGGTCGGCGCAAGCTCCTCCGAACCCCTTTGCGCACCAGGGCCATTGGCATAGCCCAAGGTCGTATACGGCGTGCCCGCAGCGTCCTTGAGCGCCTCGCCCGCGGCGTCGGCGGCGAAGCCGAGAATCGGGTTCCCCCGCGCCGGATAGCCCGAGATCGTCAGTGTATGGCTGTGGTCGGCGGTCACGATGATCAGCGTATTCGCGGTGTCTGTCATCGTGCGGGCGACGGCGACGGCGTCCGCGAATGCCACCGTGTCGGTCAAGGCCCGGTAGGCGTTGCCGGCATGGTGGGCATGATCGATGCGACCGCCTTCGACGATCAGGAAGTAGCCGGCGGTACCGGTGAGCCGGTCGATGGCAACGCGCGTCATGTCGGCCAGCGCTGGTTCGCCCCCCGAGTCGTTGAGGCGGTCCGCCTCGTGTTCCATGTGCGACACCTCGAACAGGCCGATGACCTGGCCGTCGGGCGGAAGCGCGTCGAACCCGGCCTGGTCATGCACGAAGTGCCGCGCGTCGTCGCCGGCAAGCCACTCCTCGATGAGGTTTCGGCCGTCCTGCCGGTAGCCGGTGAGACCCTCGTCCTCCGGGTCGGCCATGGTCGCAGGCAGGAACATCGCACGGCCGCCCCCGAGTACGAGGTCGACGCCGTCGCCGTACGGGAATTCGATCAGTTGGCGAGCGATGTCCTTGCAGGTCTCGCGCGCGTCCTCGGGAACCGCGGCATCGATTTCCCAGTTGCGATCAGGCGCATGGGCGTAGGCGGCGGCCGGGGTGGCGTGGGTGATGCGCGCGGTCGACACGAGGCCGGTCTTCATGCCCTGCTGCTCCGCCTCTTCGAGCAACGTGGTCAGGATGTTCCCGGCGGCTGCCGCGCAGTCGCCGCGGGGTGCCGCCGGAGCGATGCTGAGAACCCCGGCCCGGGCCTTGTGCCCCGTGACGAGCGCCGTCATCGTCCCGGCGGAGTCCGGCACCTGGGCGTCGACGTTGTAGGTCTTGACCAATGCGAGGTGTGGAAACTCCTCGAACGACAGGTAGCCCTCCTCGCCCGGTTCGCCGCGCTGCTGGCCCGCGAAGATGCGCGCCGCGGTCACGGTGGACACGCCCATGCCGTCGCCAACGAAGAGGATGACGTTGCGGATTCCGTCATCGGTCGACGCGCAAACTGCTGGCATGGCCAGAATCGCTCCGGAAAGTACTCCAAGACCATGCTTCAACATACTGTTTTTCATTCGTTTACCTTGCCAACTCACGCATCGTCACAAACTCTTCCGCCGCTGTCGGGTGGATGCCGATCGTGGCATCGAAGTCCGCCTTCGTCGCGCCCGCCGTGATCGCGACACCCAGGCCCTGGATGATCTCGCCGGCGTCCGGGCCGCACATGTGCGCAGCCACGACCCGGTCGTCGTCCGCGTTGACAAGCAGTTTCATCAGCGTGCGTTCGGGCCGACCGGACAGCGTGTGCTTCATCGGCTTGAACGCGGACTCGTAGACCGAGAGATTCGCGTAGCGTTGCCGCGCCTCTTCCTCGGTGGGGCCCACCGTGCCGATGTTGGGCTGGCAGAAGATCGCCGTCGGCACGTTGTCGTAGTTGATGCGTCGCTGTTCGCCCTTGAACAGGTTGTGCGCGATGCACATCCCCTCGGCGATTGCGACAGGCGTCAACTGCAGCCGGTCGATGACGTCGCCGATGGCGTAGATGTTGGGCACGTTGGTCCGGTAGGCGTCGTCGACGACGATGGCACCGCTCTCGGCCAATGCCACGCCCGCAGCCTCGAGTCCGAGCCCGGTGCTCGCTGGGCGCCTCCCCGTGGCAACGAGCACGAGGTCCACGTCGAGGCTGGTTCCGTCGTCGAATTGGCACCGCTTGGCGCCGTTGAAGCGCGCGATGGACTCGATGCGCTTGGACGTGGCCACGGCCACGCCCTTGGTCGTCATCTCGTCGAGAACGAACCGGCGGATCCCCTCGTCGAAGCCGCGAAGGAACAGCTCCCCCCGATAGGCCAGCGTGACGTCGGCACCGAGGCCGGCGAAGATCCCGGCGAATTCCACGGCGATGTAGCCGCCGCCGAGGATCAGCACCCGTCCCGGGAACTCGGGGAGGTAGAATGCCTCGTTCGAGGTGATTGTCTCGTCTCGCCCGGGGAAGTCGGGCACGCTCGGCCAACTGCCAGTGGCGACCAGAATGTTCCGTGCCGTCACCGTCGAGTCGGCGACGCGGATCGTGTGCGTGTCTTCGAGGACCGCCCGGGCCTCGAAGATGTCCACCCCGGCGTTGGTCAGGAGTCCGCGATAGACGCCGTTCAGGCGTTCGATCTCGCGGGTCTTGTTGTCGCGCAGGGTCGGCCAGTCGAAGCGTGCGCCGTTGCCGTGCCAGCCGTAACCTGCGGCATCTTCGAAGTCCTCGGCGAAGTGCGCGCCGTAGACGAAGAGTTTCTTCGGCACGCAGCCGACGTTGACGCAAGTGCCGCCGAGGTAGCGTTCCTCGGCGACCGCGACACGGGCACCGAAGGATGCCGACATGCGCGCGGCGCGAACGCCTCCGGAGCCGGCGCCGATGACGAACAGGTCGTAGTCGTATTGAGCCATGGGATCGGAGGACGACTCCGCAGTTGGTTGTCGAACAGTCTACCGGCTTCCGAGCGGCTACAATCCATAAGCAAACCACTATCGCCGTCACCCGTCTCCATGAATATCACCATCTTCGGCACCGGCTATGTCGGGCTCGTCACGGGCGCCTGCTTTGCGGAGATGGGCAACGAAGTGGTCTGCGTCGATGTTGACGAGGCCAAGGTCGCCGGCCTGACGCGCGGAGTCGTGCCGATCTACGAGCCTGGGCTCACGGCCATGGTGGCGAGCAACACCGATGCCGGTCGGTTGCGTTTCACCACGGACGCTGCCCTCGGCGTGGACCATGCGGAGATCAACTTCGTAGCGGTAGGCACGCCCTCCGACGAAGACGGCTCCGCGGACTTGGGCCACGTCCTGGACGCGGGGCAGGTGATCGGAACGCACATGACCGAGCCGACCGTCGTGGTCACGAAGTCAACCGTACCGGTGGGAGCGGCCGATCGCCTTCGCGCGCGGATCGCGAACGCGTTGGCAGAGCGCGGTGCCGACCTTCGCTTCGCCGTGCTGTCCAACCCCGAATTCCTCAAGGAGGGGGCGGCAGTCAACGACTTCATGAAGCCGGATCGCATCGTGATCGGGAGCGACTCTCACCTCGAATTCGACGCGGACGCCGCGCAGCGCCTCGAACGCCTGTACGCGCCCTTCAACCGCAACCACGACAAGGTTCTGCACATGGACGTGCGCTCGGCGGAGCTCACCAAGTACGCCGCGAACGTCATGCTGGCCACCAAGATCAGCTTGATGAACGAGGTCGCCAATCTTGCCGACCGCCTCGGCGCGGACATCGAGGCGGTACGTCAGGGCATCGGCGCCGATCCCCGCATCGGCTACCATTTCATCTACGCCGGTTGCGGCTACGGCGGCTCGTGCTTCCCGAAGGATGTCCGGGCGCTCATCCACATGGGCCGGGAAGTCGGCTACGACGCCGAGATCACGCGCGGCGTGTCGGCCGTGAACGAGCGTCAGAAGTTGCTGCTGGTCGACAAGATGGTCGACTACTTCGGGGGGGATCTGGGCGACAAGACGATCGCGCTATGGGGGCTTGCGTTCAAGCCCAACACGGACGACATGCGCGAGGCACCGAGCCAAGCCGTGATGGCCGCGATCTGGGCGGCCGGCGGCCGCGTACGCGCCTACGACCCGCAGGCCCTTGGCGAGGCCGACCGCCTCTACGGCGAACGGCCCGGCCTGGTGCTGTGCGCTACGCCGCAGGAGGCGCTCAAGGATGCGGACGCGCTGGCGGTGGTCACCGAGTGGAACGAGTTCCGGAGTCCGGACTTCGACGCCGTCAAGGCCTCGTTGCGTCACCCGGTGGTTTTCGACGGCCGCAACCTTTACGACCCTGCGGTGCTGCGCGAACGCGGCTTCGACCACATCGCCATCGGCAGAGGCCTGCGCCGCCATGCTGCGCACGGCTGAGCGGGTCATCGCCGGAATGCGGACGCGAACCGCAAGCGGTTCGTGGACGTCCGCGCACCGACGCGGGCGCAGCGTGCTCACGGCGAGTCTTGCCCTCGTGGTCGCGCCCGCCTACGGCGCGATCGAGGACCATCAATGGTGCCGGACTGAGACCGAGCACTTCGACCTGGTCACGGACCTGGATCTGCGCAGCACGGCCGAGTTGTTCTACTCCCTGGACCGATTTCGGGCGTCGGCATCCGCGCTGTTGCCCGGCCTGCCCCCTGAACACCCGGCTCCGCTCAAGATCCTCGTCTTCAAGAGCACGCGCGATTTCGCCCTCGTGTACCGCTCTCCGAACATCGCCGGATTCATGCGCCCGAGCCTCAATCGGAGTCTTCTGGCGTTCGGACCGGATCGCAACGGCCGCTACCTCCATGCGATTGCCTTCCACGAGTACACCCACTATCTGCTGCGCAGCCGGGCCACCGTGAACCTGCCGGTCTGGTACGAGGAAGGGCTGGCCTCGTACCTGTCCACGCTGGACATGGACCCGGCGGGCGTTGTCACCGTCGGTCGGGGCCCGAGTCCGCTTTTGGCGTTCGTGGTCAAGCAGCCGGAACTCGCCTTGGAGGACGTTATAGCCGAGCGCTTCCGCCTCGACTGGCAGAGGCACGACCTGTCCAACGTCTACACCCTGGCCTGGGGCATCGTGCGCTTCCTGCACCATGCACGGCGGCCGGACGGCACCATGTACGCCGCGCAACTCGGCGACATGCTCGACGCAATCGACCAAGGCGCAACGTCGGCCGACGCCATGGCTAAGCATCTGGGATTCGAGGCCAGCGAACTCCAGGACCTGATGCGCCGCTACTACGACGGCAGCGAGGAGAGCATGCTCGGCGTGTACAAGTTCGCGGTAGACGGCTACGAGATGCCGGCGTTCGATCGCACCTGCCTCGCCGCGGACGAGGCGCGCGAGGTACTTGCCGATGCCGTCGGCTTCCGACGCGCCGACCTGGCCGGCCAACTCTATGACGACATCCTCGCACGCAAACCGCGGCATGTCGGCGCCCTCCTCGGTCGATCGCGCGTCCATCCGGATGTCGAGGTCCGGCGGCAAGCTGCCCGGCGGGCGTATGCGGAGGATCCGCAGGATCCGGCTGTGAACCTGCGCATGGCGCAGATCAGTGTTGCCCCTTGCGGGGAAGGGGTGACCGACTGTGATCGCGACTGGGAGGCGGCCAAGGCGTTCTACCACGTCGCACTTGGACCCGAGAGGGATCGTGCCGACGCGGCGTTCGGGCTGGGGATGGTCTACCTGCGCGAAGGACAGCCGGAAGAAGCCCTGGAGTACCTGGCGATGGCGTACACCCGCGCACCCTGGTCGCCGCGGGTCAACTACTACCTCGGGGAAGCATTCGGCATGCTTGGCGTGGTGGATCTAGCCCGCCGCCACCTGCGAAAGACGCAGTACTGGGATTCGGAAGAAGAGTGGCGGGAACGCGCGGCCCGGGCGCTCGCCAGGCTCGACAGCGCGGTAGAGGGAGCGGCGTCGACAACCTTGCAGTGAGTTGGGCGCGCGGGCTCCTGGGTAAGCCGCCTTGTGCCGCGCTGGAAGGCGGACGTGGACGACCGCGTACCGTTACCAGTCTTCCTGGAGTTCCCTGATCAGTTCGCCGGCGGTTTGAATGCGCTCGTCCGCGGTCAGCCGCAGGCATTGCATGCAGATTGACTCCAAGCGCTTGGGAACAAGGGTGTTCGCGACCTGCGACGGCGTCGCGAGGTCCCCAGCCAGTGTCTGGTTGAGTATTTCGTCGACGCTCTCGCCGACGACGGGCGGGCGGCCCGTGAGGACTTCGTAGAGCACGGCACCGAGGCTGTAGATGTCCGTCCGATAATCCAACTCGCTGTCGTCGCGGATCTGCTCGGGCGACATGTACGAGATGGTGCCCTCGAGTGGGCCTTGGTCCACCGCCTCGGATTCGCCGTCGGGATGCCAAACCTTGGCCAGTCCCCAGTCCATCAAGAGGACCTCTCCGAACGGGCCCACAAGGACGTTTTCGGGCTTGATGTCACGGTGCGCCACGCCGTGCCCGTGCGCGTATTCGAGGGCATGGCCCACTTGGATCACGACTTCGACCAGGCGCGTCAGGTCGTAGCGTTCGCGGAAATCGAAGATCTCGCGCAGCGTGTAGCCGTGCACCAGTTTCATGGTGAAGTAGTAGTGGCCGCGCATGTCGCGGCCGATCTCGTAGGTGGGAACGGTATTCGGGTGCTGCAGCATCGCGGAGACCCGCGCTTCGCGCACGAACCGACGCTGGTGATCCGCGTCGTCCGCAAACTCCGCCTTCAGCGCCTTGTAGCAGACGACCCGCATCAAGTGCAGGTCCTTGCAGGACTGGATGATCGACCGACCACCCCGCGCGATGGTCTTGAAATACGCATAGCGCGTGTGCGGGTGGATACGCTTGGGAAGCGGCTTGTCCGTGTCCTTCAGGTAGACGACGGGGTAGTTGTCCGTGGCTTGCGGAAACCGTGGATTGCCTCGGCTCACGACGTCTCCACGCGGCGCAAACGCTCGATCAGGCTCGAGGTGTCCCACCGCCCTCCGCCAAAGGCCTGCACGTCCGCGTAGAACTGATCGACCAAGGCGGCGAGCGGCATGCGCGCGTCAACTTCGCGCGCCGCAGCGAGGGTCATGTCGAGGTCCTTGCGCATCCAGTTCACCGCGAAACCGAACTCGAACTCGCGGCGCGCCATCGTTGCCGCCCGGTTGTCCATCTGCCAGGACTGTGCGGCGCCCTGGGAGATGACATCGACCACGGCATCGAGATCCAGCCCAACCTTCTCGGCGAAATGCAGGCCCTCCGAGAGGCCCTGCACGATGCCGGCGATACAGACCTGGTTGACCATCTTGGTGAGTTGGCCGCTGCCGACATCGCCCATGAGCTTCACGATCTTGGCGTAGGAGTCGATCACGCCTTGCGCCCGGTCGAACACCGCTGCGTCGCCGCCAACCATCACCGAGAGCTGCCCGTTCTCTGCCCCTGCCTGGCCGCCGCTGACCGGCGCGTCCAGGAAACCGACGCTCCGTTCGGCACCGGCCGCCGCCAGTTCCCGCGCAAGCTTGGCCGATGCGGTGGTGTGGTCGACCACGATCGCACCCTCCCCGGCCCCGGCGAAGATGCCGTCATCCCCGTAGCTGACGCTGCGCACGTCGTCGTCGTTGCCGACGCACATGAACACGATCTCGGCACCTTCGGCGGCCTGCCGGGGGGTCGGCGCCGTACGGCCTTCGTAGTCCTGCACCCAGGCATCAGCGCGAGCGGCGGTCCGGGTGTAAACGCAGACCCGG
>LXNJ01001767.1_pt1 | contig 12461 bp, 12 predicted proteins | sample 809081 | NCBI WGS metagenome assembly LXNJ01 (sample SAMN04870510, study PRJNA318959) | sponge metagenome | biome: sponge; feature: marine sponge reef; material: water | host: Petrosia ficiformis | place: Greece: Milos, Mediterranean Sea | collected 2013-05-29 | depth 5-7 m
CCTGCTCTTCGCGTGCGTCAACCTGGCCCGCCATCTCGGCGTGGACCCGGAGGCCGCGCTGCGCGCCGCCAATGCCAAGTTCACCGCGCGCTTCCGCCATGTCGAGGCGGCGCTGGCGGCAGCGGGACGCCGCGCCGACGAGGTCGGGCTGACCGAGCTCGACCGGCTGTGGGAGGAAGCCAAGCGCGCCGAGCGTTCGCCGGCGGGCGCGGCGGCGGCGGCCGATGAGGGACCGCCCGGGGAGCCCTGAGGGGCGAGGGAATCGGGAGGGGATTCAGGGGCTTTGGGAGCGCCCCCTCCCCGGCATTCAGTGCAACGGGCGCGGGCTACATGCCCATACCGCCCATTCCACCCATGCCTCCCATTCCACCCATACCGCCCATGCCACCCATACCGCCCATGCCCATGTCGCCCATGCCCCCGGCACCGGGCGGCATCGGCGGCGCCTTTTCGGGAATCTCCACGACGCCGGCCTCGGTCGCGATCAGCAGGCCGGCGATCGAGGCGGCATCCTGCAGGGCGGCGCGGACCACCTTCGCCGGATCGAGGATGCCGGCCTCGATCATGTCGCGGTAGCGGTTCTCCTGGGCGTCGTAGCCTTCTTTCGTGCCGCGCTTGTCGACGAGCTTCGCCACCACCAGGGAGCCGTCGGCGCCGGCGTTCTCGGCGATAAGGCGGGCCGGCATGCGGATCGCGTCGCGCACGATGGCGATGCCGCGGTCCTGGTCGGAATTGGCGCCTGCGAGCTTGTCGAGCTTGCGCGAGGCCGTGAGCAGGGCCACGCCGCCGCCGGGGACGATCCCCTCCTCCACCGCTGCGCGGGTCGCGCGCATGGCATCGTCGACGAGCTCCTTGCGCTCCTTGACCTCCAGCTCGCTGTCGCCGCCGACCCTGAGAACGGCGACTCCGCCCACCAGCTTGGCGAGCCGCTCCTCGTAGCGCTCCTGGTCGTACTCGGAGTCGGTGGTCTCGATCTGCAGGCGAAGCTGGCGGCAGCGCTCGTCGATGTCCTTCTTGCTGCCGCCGCCGCCGACGATCACGGTTTCGTCCTTGCTCATCTCGATCCGCTTGGCGGTGCCCAGCAGGTCGAGCGTGGCGTTCTCCAGCTTGACGCCGATCTCGTCGCTGATCACCGCGCCGCCGGTGAGAATGGCGATGTCCTCGAGCATGGCCTTGCGCCGGTCGCCGAAGGCCGGCGCCTTCGCCGCCGCGACCTTGAGGCCGCCGCGCAGCCGGTTGACCACCAGCGCCGCGAGCGCATCGCCCTCGACGTCCTCGGCGATGATGACGAGCGGCCTGCCGGTCTGGCCGACCTGCTCCAGCACCGGCAGCAGCCCCTGCATGCTGCCGAGCTTCGCCTGGTGCACCAGGACGTAGGCGTCGTCGAGCTCGGCCGTCATGCGCTCGGCATTGGTGACGAAGTAGGGCGAGACATAGCCCTTGTCGAAGTTCATGCCCTCGACGACATTCAGCTCGGTCTCGATGCCCGTCGCCTCCTCGATGGTGATCACGCCGCGCTCGCCCACCTCTTCCATGGCGCGCGAGATCATGTCGCCGACCTCGGGGTCGTTGTTGGCGGCCACCGTCGCCACCTGGGCGATCTCCTCGCGGGTCTTGACCCGCCTGGCGCGCTTGCCGATCTCCTCCACCACCGCGTCGACCGCGAGGTCGATGCCGCGCCGCACGTCCATCGGGTTCATGCCCGCCGTCACCGCCTTGGCCCCCTCGCGAACCAGTGCGCGCGCCAGGATCGTGGCGGTGGTGGTGCCGTCGCCGGCTGTCTTCTCGGTGCGGGTCGCGGCCTCGCGCACGAGACGCGCGCCGATGTCCTGCATCCGGTCCTCGAGCTCGATCTCCTTGGCGACGGTCACGCCGTCCTTGGTGATCCGCCCGTCCCCGGCCGCGGTTTGATACACCACCGTGCGGCCCTTGGGGCCGAGGGTAATCGACACGGCGTCGGTAAGGATGTCGACCCCCTGCAGGAGGCGCTCACGCGCGTCCTCTGCTTGATGGATACGCTTCTTGGCCATGCCGATCGCTCCGGATTCGTGTCTCTTCCGCGGGGCCCGATTACTCGATCACACCCATGATGTCGGACTCCTTCATGATCAACAGCTCTTCGCCGTCGACCTTGACCTCGGTGCCCGACCACTTGCCGAAGAGGATGCGGTCGCCCGCCTTGACATCGAGGGGGGCGAGCTTGCCGTCCTCCCCGCGCGATCCCGAACCGGCCGCGACGACCTCGCCCTCCTGCGGTTTCTCCTGGGCGGTGTCGGGAATGATGATGCCGCCCGAAGTCTTCTGATCCTGCTCGATCCGCCGCACCAGCACGCGGTCGTGCAAAGGCCTGATGTTCATGCCGCCCTCCCGGGAAATGAGCGTATTCAGAGGTTTACATCCCACGCCCAAGGCCTGTTAGCGCTCTGGAGTGGTGAGTGCCAAGGGTTAATAGGGGGACGGCGGGGAGGAGTCAACCGCGAGGCGCAACGGGCGATGCAAATCCTCGCGGCGGTCTCTCAGCAGGCTGCGACCGAGATGCCGGGGCGCTGCTCCAGCCGGCCCGCATCGGCCGGGGTAAGGCCGACACGCAGCAGCGCCTCGCTTCCGTCGTCGGCGCGATCCAGCACCTCGCCGTGGCGGTAGAGCCAGGCCAGGGTCGCGCCGTCGGCGTAGGGGACCCGCACCTCGACGATGCGTCGCGCCGCCGTCAGCCGCGCGTCGATGGCCTCCAGGACAAGGTCGAGACCGGCGCCGGTGAGCGCGGACGCCGCGACCGAGGGGTAACCGTTGACCCGGGCGACGCCCCCCTCCCCCTCTCCCTGCCCGAGGCAGGCGCGCTGGCGGGGGTCGAGCAGGTCGAGCTTGTTGAGCACCTCGACGACGTCGGCCTCGAGGCGGTCTTCCAGGCCCAGCTCGCCCAGCACCCGCAGCACGTCGGTGCGCTGCCCGGCGCTGTCGGGGTGGGCGTAGTCGCGCACATGGACGATGAGGTCGGCGGCGACGACCTCCTCCAGAGTGGCCCGGAATGCCGCCACCAGGTCGTGCGGCAGGTCCGAGACGAAGCCGACCGTGTCCGAGAGGATGACGCGGAGGCCCGAGGGCAGCTCGAGCCCGCGCATGGTCGGGTCGAGGGTCGCGAAAAGCTGGTCGCGGGCCGCCGTGCCGGCCCCGGTCAGCCGGTTGAAGAGGGTCGACTTGCCGGCGTTGGTGTAGCCCACCAGCGCGACCACGGGATAGGGAACGCGCTGGCGCGCCGCGCGGTGCAGGCCGCGGGTGCGCCTGACGCCGTCGAGGGCGCGCTCGAGACGGCCGATGCGGGCGCGGATCTGGCGCCGGTCCGCCTCGATCTGCGTCTCGCCCGGCCCGCCCACGAAGCCGAGGCCGCCGCGCTGGCGCTCCAGATGCGTCCACGAGCGCACCAGGCGGCTGCGCTGGTAGCGGAGCGCCGCGAGCTCGACCTGGAGCCGGCCTTCCCGCGTGCGCGCCCGCGCCGCGAAGATCTCCAGGATGAGGGCGGTGCGGTCGATGACCTTGCAGTGCCAGGCGCGTTCCAGATTGCGCTGCTGGACGGGCGTCAGCGTGCCGTCCACCACCGCCAGCCCGAGCCCGTGGGCGGCCACGGCTTCCGCCATCGCGTCGACGCGCCCGGGTCCGAAGAGGGTGGCCGGCCGCGGCTTCTGCACCGGCACGACCTCCGCAAGCGCGATCTCAAGATCGATCGCCCGGGCGAGGCTGATCGCTTCGGCCAGGCGGCTCGCGGGCTCGCGCACAGGGTCACTCCCGCGCCGGGCCGCCGGCGGGCGGGCCAGCGCCGGATGCAGGACGCAGGCGCGCGGCGGCTCCGCGCCGTCCCGGAGCGCGCGCGCGTCCGCCACTTACGCGCCTTCCTCCTCCGCAGGTCCGGCGCCGGGATCGAAAAGCTGAATCGGCTGGACCGGCATGACTGTCGAGATCGCATGCTTGTAGACAAGCTGCGAGTGGTCGTCACGCTTGAGCAGGACGCAGAAATTGTCGAACCAGGTAATGATCCCCTGGAGCTTGACCCCGTTCACGAGAAAGATCGTGACCGGCATCTTTTCCTTGCGCACGTGATTGAGGAAGACGTCCTGGAGATTGTGGGATCCCTTGCCAGTCATGTGTGCCTCTATCCGTTCCTGCCCCGTCGCTGCGGGGCTGGGGCCCGGCGCCACGCGCGTGAGTATGCGCCTTCACCGATTATATGGCGACCCCGCAGCGCCGCAGCAAACCCTGCAGCCCCCTGTGGTCGGAGACCTGATAATCCGGCTCGCGCGCCCGATCGCCGTCGCGCGGCGGATCGGGACTCACGATCACCGCGACGCACGAGGCGTTGCGAGCGCACGTCACGTCGATGCCCGTATCGCCGACATACCACACTTCCGCGCCGGACGTGATGCCGCTCCCCTCGAGGGCCAGCGTCATGGCCTCGGGCGCAGGCTTGTCGGCAGGCGCATCCTCGGCACCGACGATGCGTCCGAAATAGCCGCTCCAGCAGAGGTGCGCCGCTTCCTCCCGCACCAGGTCGCCCAGCTTGCTGCTCACCACCCCGAGCGGTATTCCGCCCCGCTGGAGCGCGCCCAGCGTTCGCCCGGCACCGGCGAGCGGCGTCAGCAGGCGCAGGTGGTGCGCGCGGTAGTGGCTGTAGAACAGCTCCTCGGCCCGGCCGGCGTCGGCGCCGAAGAGATCGGGGAAGGAGTCCCGCATCGAGCGCCGCACCCAGGCCTTCGTCTGCTCGAAGGTCCACGGCTCGCGCCCGAGGTCGAGAAAGGTGCGGCGCAGGCTGTCGTGGATGATGTCCCAGCTCGCGACGAGGGTGTTGTCCCAGTCGAAGACGACGGCGGCGGGCCTGTTCACCGGTTGGCGAGCCCGCCGCGGCAGTAGCTCAGGTAGAGATCGCGCAGCCGCAGCGTGACCGGCCCCGGCTTGCCTTCGCCCACGGGGCGCCCGTCGATGCGCACGATCGCGCGCACGAAGGAGGTGGTGCTGGTCAGGAAGGCTTCGGGCGCCGCCAGTGCCTCGTCCAGCGTGAAGGGCCGTTCCGCGACCTCGATGCCCGCCTCGCCGGCCAGCGCCATCACCCGCCGGCGGGTGATGCCGCCGAGGATGTTCGCGTGCAGGTCGCGGGTCACTGCGCGGCCGGCATCGTCCACGATCCAGGCATTGGTGGACGAGCCCTCGGTGACCCGGCCCTGCGCGTCGACGAACCAGGCCTCGTAGGCGCCCTGCTCGCGGGCGGCCTGCTTGGCCAGCACGTTGGGCAGCAGCGAGACGGACTTGACGTCGCAGCGGCTCCAGCGCCCGTCGGGCACGGAGACCACCGCGGCGCCGCCGTCGTCCGCGGCCCGCTCGGGCCAGCGGACCGGCCGCGCGGTGAGGACGACAGCCCCCTCCGCCGCCTCGGGAAAGGGATGGTCGCGGGCCGCGGCGCCGCGCGTGACCTGCAGGTAGACGATGCCGTCGCGCACCCGATTGCGGCGCAGCACCTCGCGCGTCACGTGCCTGAGCGCGCTGCGCGGGAGCGGCAGGTCCATCCGGAGCGCGCCGAGCGACCGTTCGAGCCTGTCCAGGTGCGGCTCCTCGTCGATCACCCGGCCGCCGCACACGGCAGAGACCTCGTAGACCCCGTCGGAGAACTGGTACCCCCTGTCCTCGACGTGGACGTGGGCCCGGTCGTGGGGCAGGTAGCGGCCGTTGACGTAGGCGATGCGCGACATGCGGGATCTCCGCTCAGAAGAACTCCAGGCGCACGGCGAACATCTGCTCGATCTTCTTCACCGCGCGCGCCGCCGCCAGGATCACGATCCGGTCATGCTCCTGGATGACCGTCTGCGGGCGCGGAATGATGACCTCGTTGCCGCGCAGAATCGCGCCGACGATGATCCCGGCGGGCAGCTTGGTCTCGACCAGCGGGTGGCCCACCAGGGGCGAGGTGCCGAGCGCCTCGGCCTCGATGAGCTCGGCGGCGCCGTCGCGAATGGAACGGACGGCCAGGATGCGGCCGCGCCGGATGCGCTGGAGGATCGTCGAGACGGTGGATTCCCGCGGGCTCACCGCCACGTCGACGCCCAGGCTCCCCATCAGCGGCCCGTAGCTCGAATTGTTGACCAGGGAGATCGCGGTGCGGCAACCGGCACGCTTCGCCAGCAGCGCCGCCAGGATGTTCACCTCGTCGTCGTTGGAAACCGCGATCACCGCCTCGGCGAGGCCTATGTTGATCTCGATGAAGATATCGGAGTCCAGCGCGTCGCCGCAGACGATGGTGGCCTTGCCGAGCCGCTCGGCCAGATAGCGCGCCCGCTCCTCGCGCATCTCGACGATCTTGATGTCGAGCATGGGGTGGCCGGTCTCCAGCTCCTGCGCCAGGAAGTGGCCGATGTTGCCGCCGCCGATGATGACCACTCTCCGCGCCTCCGGCTCCTCGTGTCCGAAGACGGCCATGCCGCGGGTGACATGCTCGGAGTCCACGGCGAAATAGACCTCGTCGCCGATCAGCATCTGGTCGTCGCCGCGCGGCACGATGAGGCGCGCATCCCGGCAGATCGCCAGGACCGTGATGTTGAGCTCGGGAAAGAGCTCGGTGAGCTGGCGCAGCGGCGTGTTGATGATAGGGCAGCCGTCCTCGCAGCGCACCGCGATGACCCGTACCCGCCCGCCGCCGAAGGGCAGCATGTCGAGCGCCCCCGGCACCTGAAGCCTGCGCTCGATGGCGCGGGCGACCTCGATCTCGGGCGAGATGATGAGGTCGATCGGCATGTGCTCGCGGCTGTAGAGGTCTCCCCAGGCCGGGTTCAGGTAGCTCTGGTGACGCACCCGCGCGATCTTCTCCGGCACGTCGAAGAGCGAGTGGGCGACCTGGCAGGCCACCATGTTGACCTCGTCGGAATAGGTGACGGCAACCAGCATGTCGGCGGTCTTGGCGCCCGCGTCCGCGAGCACGTCGGGGAGCGACGCGCTGCCCACGATCGCCCGCACATCCACCGAGTCGGAAAGACGCTGCACCACCGCGCGGTCCCTGTCGATCACGGTGACGTCGTTCGCCTCGTTGGCGAGCTGGCGGGCGATGCTGGCGCCGACCTGGCCCGCACCGCAGACGATGATCTTCATGGGTCGGATACCGCGTCGCCCTCGGCGGGTTCGCCCCCGGCACTGCCGTTCCCGCGGCCGTGCTCGCCATGCACGCGCTCGGGCATGTCGAGGGCGCGCAGCTTGCGGTGGAGCGCCGAGCGCTCCATGCCGACGAACTGGGCGGTGCGCGAGATGTTGCCGCCGAAGCGCTCCACCTGGGCTCTGAGGTAATTCCGCTCGAACTCCCGGCGTGCGTCGCGCAGCGGCAGCGACATGAGATCGGCCGGACCCGGCAGGGCGGGCGGGTGCCCTGCCGCCGGCCCGAGCGCGGCCTGGATCATGTCGGCGCCGATGGGCCGGTCGGGAGCGGAGGGCGCCATGATGAGGAGCCATTCCACGAAATTGCGGAGCTGGCGCACGTTGCCGGGCCAGTCGAAGGACTGCAGGATCGCCATCGCATCGCCGCCGATTTCGCGCGGGGGCAGGCCGGCGTTGTCCGCCGCCTGCCGGATGAAGAAACCGGCGAGCACGGGAATGTCCTCGCGGCGCTCGCGCAGCGCCGGCATCTCGAGCGGCGTCACGAGCAGCCGGTAGTAGAGGTCGCCGCGAAAGCGCCCCTGCTCAATTTCGCTCTCCATGTCGCGGGTGGTCGCCGCCATCACCCGGATGTCGACCTCGATCGGCTGCGTTCCGCCCTCGCGCTCGAAGGTGTTGGCCTGCAGGGCGCGCGCGATCTTCCCCTGGGTTTCGAGCGGCATGTCGGCGATCTCGTCGAAGAAGAGGGTGCCGCCGTGGGCCCGCTCGAAGGTGCCGATCTTGCGCGAGCGTCTGGCGGGAGGCCCCTCCCCTTCGCTTCCGAACAGCTCCAGCTCCACGTTGTCGGGCCGCATCATCGCCGCATTGGCCACGACGAAGGGGCCGGAGGAGCGCTTCGAGAGGCTGTGGATGAGGCGCGCGGCGACCTCCTTGCCGGCGCCGGCGGGGCCGGTGATGAAGATTCGCCTGTCGGTCGGCGCCGCGCGCTCGGCGGCCATGCGGAGCTGCCTGATCGCCGGCGACTCGCCGATCAGTTCCTGCGACGTGCCGCCCCCGCGCAGCTTGAGCTCGGCGACCTCGCGCTTCAGCTCGGCCGCCTCCAGCGCGCGTGAGACCGTGAGCATCAGCCTGTCGCTGTCGAGCGGCTTCTCGATGAACTCGTAGGCGCCCTTCTTGATGGCGGAGACGGCGGTATCGATGTCGCCGTGGCCGCTGATCATGATGACGGGAACCTCGGGGTGGCGGTGCGTCACCGCCTCCAGCACCTTCATGCCGTCGAGCTCGCTTCCCTCCAGCCAGACATCGAGGATGACCAGCGCCGGCGGCGGCCCCGAATCGATCGCCTCGAGCGCGGCGGCCCCGTCGGCCGCACCGCGCGGCGCGTAGCCGCCGTCTTCCAGGATGCCGGCGACCGACTGACGAATGTAAGCCTCGTCGTCGACGATCAGGATATCGCGGGCCATCAACTCTCGGCCTCCGAAGGAGAGGGGCGCTCGGTCGCGGCCGCAGAGAAGACGAGCGTGACGCGGGCGCCGCCGCCCTCCCGGTTCTCGAGAACCAGGCGGCCGCCGTGATCCTCCATGATTCTGCGCACGATGGCGAGACCGAGGCCGGACCCGTCGGCGCGGTTCGTGACATAGGGCTCCGCCAGCCGGTCGCGCGAGGTGGCGGGCAGCCCCGGCCCGTTGTCCTCGATCTCGACACGCCACTGCCCGTCGGATTCGCGGACACGAAGGGCGATGCGCCCGCCACGCCCCTCCCCCTCGTCCGGCGCCTGGCTTTCGATCGCCTCGATGGCGTTCTTGAGCACGTTGGTGAGTGCCCGGCCGACCTGGCGGGCGTCGCAATAGAGGTGAAGGGTCTCCTCCGGGCGTTCGATCTCGAAGACGATCTCGGGGTTCGTCAGCCGGTGCAGGGCTACGGAGCGCTCGACGACGCCGTTCAAATCGGCCTGCTCCAGCACCGGCGCCGGCATTCGCGCGAAGGCGGAGAAGGCATCGATCATCTGACGGATGTCGCCGACCTGGCGCACGATGATGTCCGTGCACTCCTCGAAGACCTCGGGCGTCGTGCTGATCTCGTCGAGGTACTTCCGCCTGAGGCGCTGGGCCGAGAGCTTGATCGGGGTCAGCGGGTTCTTGATTTCGTGGGCGATGCGCTGCGCGACGTCGGCCCAGGCCGCGCGCCGCTGCGCCGAGACGAGCGCGCTGATGTCGTCGAAGGTGACGACGAATCCGTCGATCCGGTCGTCTTCGTGCTCGGTTACGATTCGCACGAGGAGGGTGCGGCGGCGTTCGCCGCGCACCAGCTCGACCTGATCCCCCACGAGCCGATGCGGACGCTCCCGCGCCTCGGCCAGCAACCCGGCCATCTCCGGTATCGCCTCCTCGAGGGGATGGCCGGCGAGGTCGTCCGCGGCGGCGTCGAGCAGACGAAGCGCCGAGGGGTTGGGCAGGGTGACCCGGCCATCCGCGTCCAGCCCGATGACGCCGGCAGAGACACCGGCGAGCACCGCCTCGGTGAAGCGCCGGCGGTCGTCGAGCTGCCGGTTGGCGTTCTGCAGCGCCTGCTGCTGGTTGTGGATCTGGCCGGTCATGCGGTTGAAGGCGCGGCTGAGAGAGCCGATCTCGTCGTCCCGCGCGGGTTCGGCAACGCGGGCCGCGAGTTCGCCGGCGCGGACCCGGTCGGCCGCGGCGATGAGGCCGCCGATGGGATAGACGATGCGATCGGCGAATTGCAGCCCTAGCCACGCCGCCGACATCAGCACCAGCAGAGCCACCAGGATGAAGATCGCCACGAAGGTGATCTGGATGCCGTGGCGCTCGTCTTCAAGGCGCTGGTAGTCGCGCATCACCCCCTGAATCTGCCGCGTGTGATCCACCACCTGGGGCTGGAGGGAGCGCGTGACGTAGAGATAGGTGTCGAGGAAGCCGCCGAGCTTGACCAGTGCGCGCACGCGGTCGCCTGTCGGCGGCAGCATCACGAGGTTGCCCAGCGCCGCCTGGTCGAAGGCCCAGCTGGACGGGGTCTCGATCTCCACGCCCAGGCTCCGCTCGTTGCGCGCGACGATGTTCCCGTTGCGGTTGAGCACAGCCATGTCGGTGAGCAGGAAGACGTTGCTGGTCTGGTTGAGCAAGCGGGGCAGGTGCTGCGGATTGCGTGAGAGGTAGGGAACCTGGCTGTTGAGGGCGGTCGCCGCGGCCAGGCCGCTGATGCGAATGCCCTCGTTCTGCTCCTTGACGTAGACCTCGGCGACCACCAGGGAGCGATTGAGGGCGCTCGAGACCTTCTCGCTGAACCAGGCCTGTACGCCGAAGTGCAGGAAGAGCGCCGAGAACACGGCGACCGCGATGCTCGGCGTCAGCGCCACGAGGCTGAAGAGCGTGGCCATGCGCGTGTGCAGACGTGCCCCGGCCGCTCCGCGACGGCGCTCGATCCACAGCCTCACCACGCGCGAGGCGACCAGCGCGCTGAGCGAGAGCAGCAGCACGAGATCGATATAGAGAAGGATCAGAACGGTCTCGGGATCGGGCGCGAAGGGCGCCGATCCGCTCATCGCCGCATAGGTGAGCCCGCCCGAGATCACGGCGGCGCAGGCAAGCGCGATCGCCAGCGCGCGGGGCAATTCGCGACGGCGCGACCACGACACGAGACGCTCGCCGAGGGTGCGCCCCGGCCCCCGCTCCGTCGCCTGGGGACGCTCGGTCCCGATCAGCGCCTCGTCAGCCATGTCCGATCCCTGCACCGCCCGCCACGCCGCGCCCGGCGTGGGCGGTCAGCCGGCTCCCTCGCCGCCGGGCGGGCCGTAGAAGACCACCCAGACATAGAAATCGTCGCTGAAATCCTCGAAGCGGTGCGGCACGCCGGCGGCCACGAAGAGCACGTCGCCGGGCTGGAAGGGATGGCTCGCCGGGCCGTTGCGAAAGGTCCCCCGGCCGCTCATGACCACATAGACCTCGTCCTGGTCGTGCGGCTGCTGCGTGTCCTCGCCGCGCGGCGCGTAGAGGCCGACGCGGAGCGTCCCGCGAGCGATCAGCTCGGCGTAGGGCCTGCCGCCCGCCGGGCTCTCCGCGAGCGCCGCCACGGCCCGGGCCAGAGTGACGTGCCCGGATGCATCCGCCGGGATCCCGCTCATGGCGTTCTCCTTTCTCGTCCCATACCCGATCCGGGCGAAGAGATCAGCCCGCGTCGTCCCACACCCAGGCGATCTGCTCGGTGTCCTCGAAGGCCTGCCAGTGGACGATGGCGCCGCCCGCGACCCGGAAGTACCAGGCGGTCTCCTGGTGCAGCAGGCGGCCCGTGCTCCTGGCCGCCGTGGTCTCGTCGATGAGCACCAGCACGTGCTCGCCTTCGCCGAACATCAGCGTCACGGTGTGGTCGCGGATGTCGAGCAGCGCCTCGATGGCGCGGAAGCACTGCTTGATGGGCTCCCTGCCCTGCCAGCGGCCCGCCCAGGCGATCTTGAACGAGCCCGGCAGCACGACCACGGCGTCCTCCGCCAGCAGGCTCATCATGGTCTGGCCATCGCCGCCCTTGATCGCGGCGAGAAACTGGCGGACCACTTCCTTGGCTGCGTCGCCTGCCATGACCGAGTGCCTCCGTGCAGTGTGATTGCGTGTCCGCCGGCCCCTCCCCGCAGCGCAGATGGCTCCTGCCCCAGCGCCGATATGGGCCCGTCCGCCCATATTGCACCCCTCTCCGAGTGCTGTATACAGAGCCGGCGCTTGGCATCGCAGCGCCCGGAGCCCGCCGCATGGCCAGGACCACCGCAGATCTCATCGCCGCCCAGGCGGAGGCGGCCGGCCGCGCACCGCCTTCGGACGAGCGCGCCCGTGCCCTCGCCGAGGCAGTCGGCCTGCTGGTGCAGGCGGCAGACGAGGCGGCGGCGGGGCTGAGCTTCGAGGCCGAACCCGCCCACATCCTCAGCGCCATGGACGAGACCGCGGCGCCCTGACATGAGCGGCGGCATCCACCTGCTGAGCCTGGTCGAGCTCGCGGACGCGATCGCCGCGCGCGAGCTCTCCGCTCTCGAGGTCATGCGCGCGACCGTTGCCCGCGCCGAGCGGCTGCAGCCCGAGCTCAACTGCTTCATTTCCCTGCAGGCCGAGGCGGCGCTGGAAGGCGCGGCCGCCGCCGACGCGGCGCTCGCGCGCGGCGCAGAGCCGGGGCCGCTCCACGGCGTCCCCCTCGCCCACAAGGACATGTTCTACCGCGCCGGCCACGTCACCACCTGCGGCTCGCGCATCCGCAGGGATTTCGTGGCGGACCGCGACAGCACGGCCCTGGCCCGCCTGCACGAGGCCGGCGCGATCTACCTCGGCGGGCTCAACATGGCGGAGTTC
>LXNJ01001768.1_pt1 | contig 12448 bp, 14 predicted proteins | sample 809081 | NCBI WGS metagenome assembly LXNJ01 (sample SAMN04870510, study PRJNA318959) | sponge metagenome | biome: sponge; feature: marine sponge reef; material: water | host: Petrosia ficiformis | place: Greece: Milos, Mediterranean Sea | collected 2013-05-29 | depth 5-7 m
GCTATAGGGCGATGTGAGAGAGGTTTGATAAATTTACACACTTCCCCGAATTGGTCGTGAATTGCTTCCACCGGACACACCATCCCACAAGCACTACAATCAATACACACATCCGGGTCAATGATGTGCAACTTACCACGATCACCAGTAATTGCATCTACCGGACATTTACATAGACACTGCAGACACCCGATGCATTCGTCAGTGATGAAATACGCCATAACAGTTACCTCCTACCTTCTATTCTATCACATTCCAAGATGTGTAGCCACAAGCTTTTCTAATCTTGCAGTCCATGCTTCAGGTGAATGTACTTTTCCTGACCGTGCATCAATAATTTTACCATCGGTATCTATCAGCAGAAGTGTAGGGATTTCTTGAATGGCAAATTGCTGAGCAAGTGGACCCTGTTTCAATTTGCCTCCATCATAGATATGGTGGCCTTGATAGTTTTTTTTACTGAGTAATCGGTGAAAATCTTCTTCATTTTTCCATCCTGCAATGTTGACATCGACAATGTCAAATCCCTTGGTGTGATATTTTTGATAGACTGCGTCCATATAAGTTAGTTCTTTTTCACAGTAGTCTTGGCTTGTCCAAAAATAGAGTAATACAACTTTACCGCGATATGCCGAGGGTGAAACAAGATTCCCATCTACATCAACTGCTGAGAAATCCGGAACCAGGTTACCAACACGCGATGCTTCTGCCCACTTCACGAGTTGTCCCAATGTCTCTCGTCTAGTTCCAACTGATATAATTGTCCCATCCCTGTCAATAAGCCATTGCGAAGGAACACTATTTATTCCAAAATACCGAGCAAGGTCACTTTCCCAACCTTTTCCATCAAAGATATTTGGCCACGGTATATCATGTGCGTCAATAAACTCACATAGTTCCGCTTCGTTTTCGTCAAGACTCACACCAATAACTTCTAACCCTTTGTCGTGATGTTCCTCATAGACTTTTTTGAGATAAGGAATTTCAGGCGCACAAAAACCGCACCATTTCGCACAGAAATTTAGCACTAACATTTTACCACGGTAATCCGATACAGATATAGGTGTGCCATCAAGTGGAGTCGCTGAAAAATCTGGCAGTTTTCTGCCAACCCATGCTTTCTGTTGCCATGCAATCTTTGTATCTGAATGTCCCTCCCACGGATATTTTTGTGTCAATTCGGTCTCACCCAACGTTTCATAAATATCACCGAGTCCGCGTAGAGCATACCAGTCATCAGGTTCCTGTTCCAGACGATGCTCAAAAGTCTGTTGTGCTTGCACAATCAATGCTTTATACCGTGTAATCAACTCTACGTTTCCCTCGGAACTTTTCATCAACTTCCGGTAACTAACACATGGTGTTGTACCTATCTCTTTGTAAAGTCTTACTAACCAATGGTACAATTCTGATTCGCCTCGTCGTTGTGCCCTTTCAAACAACTTTTCAAGTAACGTAAGCGAAGTATTATAACTAATTGCATAAAAGCAGATTTCTGCGTCATTAGGTGCCAAAGTGATTGCTTGTTCATTAAATGTAATATAACCTTTCTGCTCAATTACCGCTAACATTTTTGCTGCAGCACCATTTTCAGGTTGTTTTTCATATACCTCTTCAGCGAATTCTCTCAGCTCCAGAAGCATCGCATCAGGGAACAGTGGAACGTACTCTGGAAGTTGTGATGGTAACGTAGTCAGACCGTCAATAACCCCGGCTTCTATTTTTGTCTTGAAGTAATCTAAAAGTTTTTCTTGCACCTTGGGTACCAGTTTCCATCTGGGTACTGAAAGTCCACGGTCTTCTAATGTGTCAAGATAAGCATCCCAAAAATCTGTATTCTCAGATGTTTCCTTACCAAAGATGTTTGGATTGTCTGATTCTTCTACCATTACTTTGTTAAATGCTGCTTGTTCTTCGGATATCAAATCTCTACATTTCCCAATTGTACCTTTACCTTCACCTATTCCCATAATCCTGTCCCCTTCTCGCTTTTCCCAATATCGTTTATCGAATGTTTTTAGTCTTGTATATACTGAATAAGGTGTTACTCTATGTCGCCGATAGAAATTTCTCACTTCATGGTAACGGGCAGAATTATCTTGTTGTTTTGCCCACTCAAATACGTTTTCAAGTACAGTGAGAATAATTTGTTCCGCGGCTCCGCAGTTCCTCCCGTACTTGTAAATTATAAGTAAATTCAGACATAGATCTTTTGGCACAAGTGTTAATGCTTTTCCTACAAACGGCAATGATCCGATACTTCCCATCTCCGTATAGGCAACAGTTGCCAATAGCACGGATGCTGGTCCATTGTCAGGATCCGTGTCAAGAAAACTTTCTGCTAATGACTGCAGCTTTGGCAGCATTTCTTGTGGAAAACGCGATAAATAGTCGGAAAGAGTAGGTGGGAGTACCGTTTCCTCGTTTGTAACTCCCTTTTCAATATTTTCTTTGAGGTAAGCGAGAAGTTTTTTCTGCATCTCCTCGTCCATTTCCAATTCGCCCCTACCAGCTGAGAGTCCCTCGTTATGGAGTGAATTGATGAACGTATACCAGAAATCTGTAGAATCGTATTTTTCTCTCATACTCATAATTGTTCTCCGAGGTGTACGTTATTCATTTAGGATGCATTTATGGTAGACTTTGGAATTACTTGGGCACTCTGCACCAGCGAGGTTAGGAAACCTCGCCTACCGGGGACGCAAGTGTCTATTTATTTTTATAATTCACCATAATCTAAATTTAGTATCGCGTTTTTAACCTTTGTTTGTCCAGCGAATATTTACATCTTTTAATAAAAAGAAGGTGTTGCCTAACGAATGATATAGCATAGATTTTATGATTAAAACCCACACGTATATCAAATAATGTTAAGACAACACCCTTAGTTTTTGACTGACAAGCAATCAATTCGGTGCTATTTACTCAAAATATGCAGCGTTAATCTCTATGAAATGTTCCCATTCTTCCGGCAAATCTTCTTCCATAAAGATAGCTTCAACGGGGCATTCCGGTTCGCATACGCCACAATCGATGCATTCTTCCGGATCGATGTAGAGCATGTCTACTTCTTCGAAGTCGTCAGGTGCATCTGTTGGATGCGGGTGAATGCAATCTACTGGACAGACATCAACACAAGAGCTGTCTTTTTCATCTATGCAAGGTTCGCAAATTACATACGTCATTTTGTCGTTCTCCTTTCGTTTGTTTTTTTGCTTAGACACTAAGTTGTTGTTTATTGAAATAATCAGCGTTTATTTGTATGGAATGTTTCCATTGTTCAGGAACATCCTCATCAAAAAAGATTGCTTCAATAGGGCATTCCGGTTCACACACACCACATTCGATACATGTTTCTGGGTCAATGAAGAGTTGATTTACTCCTTCATAGTCCTCGGATTCCTCCCTTGGGTGTGGGCGGATGGAATCACAAGGGCAAATATCAACACAGGCACTGTCTTTTACATCAACGCACGGCTCACAAATTACGTAAGTCATTTAACTGTACTCCTATTATGTGTATTTACTAACATATTGTCAATTGATTTTTTATTATTGGAAATAATCAGCGTTTATTTTTATAAAGTGTTCCCATTCTTCTGGCACATCCTCTTCTATGAAGATAGCCTCAACAGGACATGCAGGTTCGCATATAGCACAATCAATACATTCTTCAGGATCAATATAGAGTTGTTCTACTTCTTCAAATTCGTCTGGGTTTTCGTCACGCATTGGGTGAATACATTCAACAGGGCATATTTCAGCACAAGCGTGATCTTTTACATCAATGCAAGGTTCGCAAATTACATAGGTCATTGCAGAATTCCTTCTTTTATATGTTTTGACTGGACGGTTTGTTATTTTATGAGTTCCGACAAGGATGAGCACACATGTTAATCCGATGTTCTATTTAGAAACTATGGGAAGGCGGTATTCACGTCAGCAGATTTCCAATGAATTTCAGGGTTTGACACGTCATTCGAATAATCACAACCATCTTGGATATAGCGGATACCTACCATAATCTTTAATCGGTAGATGAGTTCCTTCACTTCTGCAATATCTATTGCGTCGTCTTGGTCTTTATGTAGTCTAAAACCATTATGGAGCAATCGCACATGTAACCCGTGTTCTACTAATAAAGACGAGAGATGATTTGCCAGTGTATTGACTTCCGAAAACAGAAGTTCACCATCATCTTCCTTGTGTCGTAAACTAAAACCGCTATGACGTACTGGAACATCTATGCCCTCTTTTGTTAAAAGTGCTTCCAGTTGCATCATATCTTCACTGCAATAGTCTATCCCTTCATCAGTTAGGATTTCCAATTGAAAACCACCATCAACAACGGTCAAAGGGAGTGTTTGTTCAGCGATTAATGATTCCAATATATGCCTTATCTCTGTCGTGCGATGTGTGTCCAAAGCAAGGCGCGTTGCTGCCTTATCCCTCTCTTTCACAGGCAGTCCGACAGAAATGACCCAACTACGCTTGCCTCCATCAGACCAGTGTTCTAACACATTTTTTGCTCGTGATCGTGTTGAACTACTTCCCGGTCCAAAAACTAATGTAGGTCCATTATGAGAAACAGAAACATGGATTGGTAATTTGAGTTCGTTGATCAAAGTGTTGAGTAATGCCTTAACTTTATTTGGGTTCATAATTTATACTCCTTTTGTGTTGTTAAAGTTACCAGGGCCGGGATGAACTTACCCGTGCGTGTTTCCAATTAATTGTGTGTGTCCATCCAGGCTTCACACCCTTTTTAGGTCCCATACCGTAAGCTCCTACACTATAATCAATACCTGTCATAAACATTAAACGGGATGCCAATTCCTTAGCCTCCGCGACATTTATCTCAACTTCTCTGTCTTTCTCTAATTGAAAACCGTTATGGATCAATCTCACTTGTAGTCCGTGCTTTCCTATTTTAGATTGTAAACGCAGTGCTGCTTCCTGCACCTTTGAATACTGGACATCGGGGGCATCTTCCTTTGGATATAGGGAAAAACCTGCGTGACGGACATGAAAGTTGGTATTATCTTCTCCGAAACATCCTTCAAGGGTCATCCGCTCCTGCAGGGTCTCAAGTTCTACCATATCGTCAGTACGGAATTGCATCGGATCATCCGGGAGAATAACTACTGTAAACCGTAAGTGAAGGATATTGAAAGGTAGCTCTCGTTCTTTAATTAAGGATCGGAGTACCTCCTTAACTTCCGCAATACGAGTTGAATTTGACGCTAAATGTTCTACTTCGTCATATACATCAGAAATCTTACGCCCTCTTGAAAGACACCAATGTCCACTGATTGTAAATTTTTTTAATTTTTCCGCGATTTCATCTCCCTTCCACCGTCTAATTATATTCTCCGTGTATGATCTCGAAACAGGATTGTCATCTTCAGAGATCAATAGAGGGCCTTTTTCGACAGAGGTGATTGATAGGGCAAATTCGTTAATCAAGGATCTCAGTAATTCGTTAACATCATTGGGATCCATAATTCAACCTCCTATCGTAGAATCAGGTTGCAGTAAAGTATAGTCTTTCAACTTTTCCATTGGCGTCGTGGGAAACGCCACAAAGAAATTCGGATATTGGCACTTGTGCAACTCGTAGATTTAAAGACTTCCTCGGAAGGTGGTGTGTTGTATGAATCCAACACATAGTTGATGCCGAGAGTATCATCTATCCGTTTTGCAATCTCATCAACTTTTGAGAGAGGTATGTTCACTTCAGAAGTCTTCTCTAATCTGAAACCTCGGTGGAACAATTTCGCCTTGATACGTTTTTCCTTTAGGAGCATTTCAAAGCGATTTGCCACCCCATCAAGCTGCGTTGACAGAACCTTAGCCCCCTGTTTTTTTTCTAACCGAAATCCACCGTGAAGAATTTTGACAGGGTACCGCGTTGTGTCATCCTCAGCCAATGTAACCAATCGGAAACCATGATCGGTGAAACAGGTAGGCAATTTCTGTTCTGTTATGATAGATTCAAGGAGTGCTTCAATTTCTAAGGATTCTAACAATTCTTTTGCAGGCGAAGCAGAATCGGTTTTGGTATAGAATTCCATAATTTCTGCTCGCCCGGGATGACGCGTGTAAATTTTACCATCTTTGTTCCATTGATGGATAACATCTTTGATGCGTCCCTCTGTGGTATAATCCGATGTGTCTAAGTCCTGTGAAGGGGTTACTTCAATAACATCAATCGATAATCCCTCCTCCGCAATTAAAGATTTTAGCAACTCCTTGACATCATTCGGTGTCATGTGTGTCCTCCTTTTAGAATAAGAATGCAAATCGGCTTAAAAGGTTACATAAAATTCGTTTTGCTGGACTATTCAACCTGTTTTGCATCCTTTTGTTTTTCAAATATGTGGTCAAATTCACCGGGATATTCCGCTTTCATCCAAGCAATAACTTTTTTCTTTGCGCGATGTAGCCGAACTTTGGTGGCTGGCAAAGAAATGTTCAACATACTGGCAATTTCTTCCAACATCATTTTGGGGTTTGCCAGCTTCATTTCAAATACTTCTTGCTCGGAAATTGGCAGTCGTTGTGCTAAAGCATAGACAATCTCCATCTGTTCTTTCGCTATGATACGATAAATTGGGGAACGATGTTCAAGGTCAACCAGATATGCTTCAGGATTCCCTTCAAGTGAACCGATTTCGAGTTTTCTCTTGGCTTCGCGGAAGTGCGCTGCAATGAGTTGGTGCGCGATGCTAAACAGCCAACTGGAAAAACTTTTTGGGTCCCGAAGTGTCCGTAGATTTTGATGCACTTTAATAAATGTCTCTTGCACAAGGTCTTGCGCGGTTTCCCAATTGCCAACGCGCCTATAGAAAAAACTGAGGAGTGGGCCCTCGTAACGGTGATAGAGGATTTCAAATGCTCCGTCATCAGCATCGCCTATATTTTGATGCACCAATTCTTCGTCACGAAACTCATTCATTACACCACAACCTCAGTTTCTGTCATAACTTAATTGAAATTCATTTGATTCAATGATGTCTATTGTTTTGTGAAACGCTTAATTTTATTTGCCTTGAATCTCTGCTTTTTGAACCTTCATTGTAAGTTAAGAATGAAAATAAGACAAAAAGGTTACATAAAAAGGCAGACCGGTTTGGAATGAAAATTTTCGTTATGCTCATTATGTGAAATTTCAAGGACATTAGCAAGTTTTTTTGAAGAAAAGGGATTCCGTTGATAACTAAAAATAAAAAGGATAATAGTTTATGTATGGTGGAATATAAATATATACAGGGTAGCAGGCACACTCCAACATGTCATCCGTACTTTGTTTGAAAGGAAATCATAATGTTTCAGGAATTAGGTAAAATTTGTGGTATAATCACGTTATTGGTGTTTGTTATTGGATGTGGCGACGTTGATAAGATTCCGGTGTCATCTGAGGATTATTTAGCAATTAACGGTGTTTTAAAACGGTGGCGAGAGGGTTATGAAACTGAAGATGTGGAAACCTACATGAGTGCCTACTGGTCGCAAGGTTTCCGATACGTCTCAGACTGGGGAACAGACGGCGATAAAACTGACGACCTCATATTTGATGATATTCGAGACGAACGTGATTCTGCAATTCATGTCTTTAGCCGATTTCAGGATATTGAAATAGAACTCTCTATCCCACCAGAAATATCTATGAATAAAGATGGCACGCAAGCCGAAGTCCGAAATCACTATCGAATCCAAGGCTTTGTGGCAGATGGTGAGTCACTTGAAGGTGGATTTGTCGGATGGTTCGCGGAAGGCGATAACCTGTTTATCTTCGAAAAAAGAGACGATGAATGGCGTATCACTGAATGGCATGACGAAAGTTTTAGTGATGAAGAGATTCGCATTGCTAATAATCTTTAGCTTCCTATAGTTTGGACAACATTAGAACATTCAGAATGAATTGTCCAAATTACAGTTATATTACAAGGTATCTCATAAATCTTTATGGGATACCTTGATTCTTTTTCACAGGTGGGGTATGCTTTAAACAGATTGATTGCAGAGATCCGTTTGAAAGAATGTTTCATCTTGCCTTTTCCAACGCCAAGCACACATTGTCCGTTAGTTCACAATATCATTGTTTTCACGATTCTGATTCACACGATTATTATGAACCATCTCACATGAATCGGATAATAAACCTTATGTACAACGCTATTCTCACACATATCGTTCTGTTCATGGTATGCTTCGGCACTTCTATAGGAATCTGTCAATCCCAAAATGTCGGCACAATACAAGGACAGGTTACAGATAAACAGAACAATCCCCTCACCGGTTACATCATCTCAGCAATTTCACAAACAGACAACATAACTTACGCCGCCAAAACGGATTCAGGGGGGCAGTTTGCACTAACGAATCTTCCTACTGACACTTGGGAGGTAACAGTCCAGCATTTCAGGACACTGATAGCACAACGCGAAGTTACGGTTGGTGAAAAAACAGAAGTTAATGCAGATTTTGTGATTAAAGGCACAGGAATCATTTCCGGATTCTTGCTTGATTCCGTTAACAAATTGCTGCTACCGATTACGGATGAAATACAGATTGGTCTACTTACACATGACGATGAACATATAGAAAGGATATACCGTGGCAAAGTCTTAGATGGATATTTTGAAGTCAAAAACCTGTTGTCGGGACGCTACGTTATTATTGATGCTTTTGATAGTTATGTTTTTGCGATTATGCGGAATGCCTTACGCGCATTCCGCTCGCCTATAGTGACGGTTTATCCGAGTAGCCATGTCGGCGGTGTAGAAGTATTTTTGAAACCGGGAGCATCCCTTCAAGGACGCTTTGTTGACGCAGAAAATAGGCAGCCTATATCCGGAGTTTTTGTTAGCGTGGCATCAGAAAAGATAGGGAGTTTTTATCCTGATGGGGTATTCGCGCATGAGACAGAGTCGGATACAAACGGTGAATTTCGCCTCACAACACCGAATGATGCCGAAAATTATTACGCTTTTACGCTAATAACATCGCATCCACGGTATCAAACACAACGTTGGCGATGGAATATGGATCCGGGCAAAAATGTGTATGCATTAGGTGAACTCGTATTGCAACCTTTTCTCTCCTTACAAGGCAAGGTTTTTACTTCAAACTCAAAAAACACCGTTGAAGGACTCACAGTGCGGTTAAAAATGCACAACAGATCTGCGGACTTTTTTCGCGCCGCAGCGCAACCTGAACATACTGTACACACCGACGCAGAAGGTAATTTCCTGTTCTCTGAACTCCATCCGATTGAATACAGTTTGACAATGTCTCGGAATGATGTTATTATAGCATTTTTAGAGTCGGTCAATCCACAAAGCAAAAAACATCTTAAAATCCGCTTGCCGAAACTGAAAACCTTATACGGTAAGGTTGTTGATGTACAACAACGTCCCATTACTGATGCGAAACTTTATGCAGCACGCCAAAGTGAAAACCCAAACGGACACGCCGCGATCCTTGCCATGACGCAAACGGATGCGAACGGTGCTTTCCAAATGCAACTGTTAGAAACAGGACCGCACCTTTTGTCCATTGAGGTGTCAAAAAAAGGTTACCTTTCAAGGGTATACCCGAAAGTGGAAATCGGAAAAGGTCCGTTGGATGTTGTGCTTCAAAAAGGGTATGCTATTAAGGGACGCATTATCTTTTCCCGTGATATTCCATCAGATGGATATTATGAAGTGAAGGTTTTCCCCGAAGATGTCAAAATGGAACCAACGCTGAATCCTCTGACACTGGACAAACCACTCATTTCCAAACAATTTCCTGTAACGGAAACGACTTTTGTATTGGATGGTCTCTTTGAAGAAAAATATAAACTCTATATTGTGGGAAAAGATATTGCTGCAACAGAAGTAGACGTCAAAGCATCTGAAAATGGCGGAGAGGTATTCATCGTAGCGGATAGGCCAACGTCAGAGATAAGAGGACAAGTGTTTTGGGTAGATACAGGCAGGCCAGTGCAGAATGCCTTAGTGTCGCGTTCATGGTATCCATGGGAATTAAGCCGATATGATATGTCATTAACATTAGACCGTTTTGAAATGGAGACAGACGCACAAGGTAAATTTTCGTTTTCAAATTTGAATCAGGAACGTTATCAGTTACACATCCGTGCCATCAAATCGGTATTCGAAAAAGAAATATATCAACGTGTGCATATTCAGAAAGAGGTTGCAATTCCAGTTTGTAGCGATAATACATATCATATCTATCTTGGAAAGGCCGATGGAACACCATTTGCAACTACATCCACAAAAAAATAAAAAACATAAAGAAAATGGATAAGCAGAATTGGAATTTAACCTATTTGACACATGCCTCGTAAAATTAGAGAATTCATTAAAGACCTGGAAACTGCTGGATTTGTAAACTGTGGTGGAAAAGGGAGTCATAAAAAATTTGTGCATCCCAAAGTTTCGAAATTTGTAATCCTTTCTGGTCAGCTCGGTTCGGACGCAAAACACTATCAAGAAAGGGTTGTCAAAGCAGCTATTGAGGAATCAAAAAAATGAAACCAAGTACCCGTTACGTAAAAATTGTTGAATGGTCTGATGAAGATCAGTGCTATGTTGGTAGTTGTCCTGGCCTCTTTTATGGTGGATGTCACGGTGATGACGAACAAGAGGTTTTTTCAGAATTGTGTGACATCGTTGAAGAGATAATTGATCAATACCAGAGCGAGGGTAAAACCCTACCTTTGCCAACATCTGGTCAGGATTATGCTAACGAGATGTTGAAAATTGCTTGGCAGAGAGTCTAAATTTCTGGTAGTTAGGGTCTCAGGTTTCTGTCTCGCATCCTTGACTGAATTCTTAATCCTTAAACCAATGAAAACATGATAAACGTCTTTAGAATGTTCATCACGATTTTTGCTTTCCTCGCGTTACAAGGAATCGCGAGTGCTGTTACATGGCAAGATGACTTTAATCAAGAAATGGAAGATAACTGGCAACTACAGGGAAGCGATTCTGTATGGCAGGTTGAGGAAGGGTTTTTAAGGGCAAAAATTGAGACACAAAAACAGTGGCTCCCTATATTTGAACTCTACCAATTTACTGCCTTCCAAGGACCTTACGATAACATTACAATTAAGATTGATAATATCGGCGCAGCAGGGGATATTAAATTCGGCATAGCACTTGGAAAACATTTCTTCAATGACGATGCGGAGATAGAGGAGATAGGCTATTACCTATTTTTCACGAATGATATGCAGGCATCAAGAGATGGTAAGGTGTTTCTCGGTCCCGGCAAACGCTGGGGCACAGATGCCCTCAACGAGATGGTGCTCCACTTTGATGGGGGCAGATTTCAGCTGTTCGGTGATGGCGAATCGCGCATGGATTTTAGGGACGCGAACTTACCGAAAATGGACATTATCGGTTTTGTTCTCGTTGGGTATGTTACTGATATGGCGAACATAGGCGAAGCATGGGTTGATAAAATTACTATTTCTGGACTTCCAGTATCACCAAAACGGAAATTAACAACAACATGGGGACATCTGAAACGAGAATAGTCCTAAAAATAAAAAAAATAATGTTGCGGAAGAATTTAGATCTGGTTTTTAATGCTTTCTTGCTATTCGCAGTTTTAGGCGTGGCGTTCTGGAGCACATTTGCAAAGGCGAAGTTGAATCCGAGCGAGCGCGCTGCGCCTGCGGCATCGGGATCATATTATAGAACCCCCGGTAAAAACGGAAAATGGTTCGGTCCTGAAGTGAACTCCTTAACACTCTGTGAGGGAGTGCATAACCCTTATAATAACAGAGGATTTTTTGACATTATAGAAACTATTGAGAATGCCGTTGTATCCAAGTCAAATATTAGAGGTGCGTTACATTGGTACCGGCGGCAAAAGTGGGGTTTTGCCAGTGATCAAACACCTTGGGGCACAAACGTCTCCTATATCACACTTCATGATGACCTCGGGTGGAGTGAAATTAATCGTGGCACTGGGACAACAGGTTACCCATGGAGTGGGATTGAACGACATTGGCGAGATGGCAACATTATCCGATCACAAGCCTCTGTGATGGGATGGCGGCAGTATGCTCGGGGGAGGGAACGGTGGATCTGCCCGATGTATTATAAAACCGGTGGATGGGAAGGTGAAAATCTTGAGGTAAACTGTAAAACGCTGAGAGCATGGTTTCCACCAGACTGGAACGTCTTGCGGCAGAAAGATCGTGACTTTGGTTCCCCTGTTGAACGAAAACCCGGAGTGTTGAGTCGAAAAGGAAAGCGGACACTACGGTGGTACGATTGTATAAAGATCAATTGACACAACACATAATTGTTGTTAGTTTTAACGTGAGCTTGATAATTAGAATAAATATAGATGTCCGTTGGGTAGAGCGAAGCGAAACCCAATCAACGCTATGAATGCCTTTTGGCGGAATACGCTTTTGGTATTC
>LXNJ01001769.1_pt1 | contig 12446 bp, 6 predicted proteins | sample 809081 | NCBI WGS metagenome assembly LXNJ01 (sample SAMN04870510, study PRJNA318959) | sponge metagenome | biome: sponge; feature: marine sponge reef; material: water | host: Petrosia ficiformis | place: Greece: Milos, Mediterranean Sea | collected 2013-05-29 | depth 5-7 m
GTTCACCAAGGCCGAAATGAACGCGCGGGTCGTTCGACGAGAAGTAGCTGGCCGCGAACTGGACGTCCCGAGCAAGCCGCCTGCCGTCGACTACAGCGGTGACCGTCGCGCCAGGCGCGTCCCGCCCAGCCTTCGTCAGCACGCGAAAGGCGACCCACCGACCCCGTTCCGGCACCCGGTTGATGAGCACGTAGGCCGGTCCATCGCGGTTGACCACCACCATGTCCAGACCGCCGTCGTCGTCGAGGTCGCCCACCGCCAGACCGCGACTGGTGTGGACGAGGGGCGTCGCGACCCCTCCTGCGGGTCGAACCTCCTGGAACCGCAGCGTCGGCGCTCGCAAGCCCCGGTACAAGACATTGCCTTCTGCGAAGGGATCGGGCGTGGCCTCTGGATTGCCGTCAACCTTGCCGTTGGCCTCGTACAGGTCCAGCGTGCCGTCGTTGTCGAAATCGGCGAGCGCAACCCCGAAGCGTGTATGGCGACCGCTACCCGATAGCCCCAAGCGAGCCGTGGCGTCGGCGAACCAGTTACCTTCGTTCCGGTAGAAGGAGTCCGATTCGCCCTCGAAGTTGACCACGAGGAGATCCGTGTCGCCGTCGTCGTCGACGTCCGCCGCGGCAACTCCCATGCCGGCTTTCGCCATGCCGTGTTCATCGACGGCACATCCCCAGACGGCGGCCTCATCCTCGAAGCGCAGGCCACCCCGGTTGAGCCACAGCTGGTTCACGTTGCGATCATTCGCGACGAACACGTCGAGCAGACCGTCTCGGTTGAAGTCCGCAGCCACGATGCCCAGGCCATTGCCGTAGGCGGTGTTCAACCCGGCGTCGGCGGTGACGTCGGTGAACGTTCCATCGCCGTCGTTGCGGAACAGCCGATCAGGCGCCGGGGCGGCGTAGGTTGTCGGCGCACAGTAGGTCGGCTCGCCGCGGTCATGGCAATCCCGTTCGATCGACGGCGTCCAGTTGATGTAGTTGACGAGGAACAGGTCCAGATCGCCGTCGACATCGAGGTCGAGGAACGCCGCGGCGGCGCCCCACCCCGGATCGTCCACGCCCGCCGCTTGCGCCACATTCCGGAAGACGCCGCCGCCGTCGTTTCGCAACAGGGCGTTGGCCCCGTAGTTGGTCACGTAGAGGTCGACATCGCCGTCGTTGTCGTAGTCGCCAGCCGCGACACCCATGCCGTACCCCGGGTCGTCGCCGTCGCCGGTGTTCGCGACTTCCTCGAAGCGCCCGCCTCCGCGGTTGAAGTACAGACGATTGCCGAGACCGGCGTCGCCGCTCAGCGCAGAGGCCAGGCCGCCACTCTGCACCAGGTAGACATCGAGGGCGCCGTCGCCGTCGAAGTCCGCCAGCGCAACGCCGCCGCCGACGATCTCGGGCAGCATGGGTCGAGCCGACAACCCCGCCTCGTGTTCGAAGTCGATGCCGCGTCGCGCCGCCTCCTCCGTGAACCACGGCCGCTCGTCGGCGCAGCCACCGATCAGCCCCAGCAGCGCAAGCGCCACGCTGCCAAGCGACCGGTTCACGAACCCGTCTCCTCGAGATCGGCCAGCCGGGCGAGGGCGGAAGCCAGATCCCTGGCGTGGGTGCCCAGCACCTCGGCTCGGGCAAGCGCCAGTCGGGCCTCGTCGAAGCGACCCATTTCCGCGTAGGCCCGGCCCAGAAAGATGTGGCCCTTGGTCAGTTCCGGATCGAGACGCACCGCACGCTGCAAGGACTCGACAACCGCCGGCCATTGGCTTCGCTCGCCTTCGACCAAGGCGGTGTAGTAGAGGGCAATGGCGCGCTCGCCGTAGGGCGTCATGGCAGCGAACACCGCCTTGGCGGCGTCGTAGTCGCCCTCCCTGATCAGCAGCAGGCCCTTGCGTTCATAGGCAGAGGTCAGGCTCGGCGCCAGTTCGATGGCGTGACCGTAGTGTTCGACTGCAAGGCGCGCTTGGCCACGCTCCTCGTGGAGGTTCGCCAGGTTGTAGTGAAACAGGTAGTAGTCGGGATGAACGCCGATACCGTGCAGCAGAACTTCGTAGGCGAGGTGCGGGCGCCCGGTGAGCCGATAGGCGATGGCGAGATTGTTCAGCAGCGTCATGTCGTCCGGTTCCGCCTCGCGCAGGGACTCGAGCATGGTTGCGGCCGCACGGGACTCGCCGTGTCGAAGCAGCCTTTCGGCCAGACCCAGCCTGCCGTGGAAACCCCGCACGAACTCGTCCTTCGCATCCCGCTGCTCATCGCGCCAACGCAACCGCACGGCATCGCCACCCCTCCCGACAGCGGCCGCGGCCTCCTCGGACCGCCCTGCCGCCCGATAGGCCTTGGCCAAGAGCCCGTACAGGTACGGGTGGCCGATATCGACCGCGACCGGTTCCAGAAGGGCAATCGCATCGGCCTGGCGCCCTTCCCGCAGATAGCTTCGCGCAAGGCCGGCTGTCGCAACAGCCCGGACCTCGCCGCGTGGGTGCCGGTCGAGCAGTTCTCCATATGCTTCGACCGCCTCTCCGACAAGGTCCAGGTCCAGCAGCCACGCAGCGCGCTGCAGTCGAGCCGGCAGATAGGTGGGATCGAGGGCGATGGCACGGTCTACGCTTGACAGTGCATCCTCGATCAATCCGCGTTCGGCGAGCAGGAACGCTCGATGGTAGGGCCACCGGAAATCCCGAGGTTCGAGCGCTTCCGCCTGCCGGTAGCTGAGTTCCGCCGCATCGATGAAGCCGTTGGCGTCGTAGGCGATGCCGAGACGCCCTCGCAGCGCCCCGGACTCGGGAACGGTCCACGCCGACTCGTAGAGTGCGCCGAGGAAGTCGGCAAGCTCCTCGTCGTCGGTGTCCAATCCCGCCGACACCGGATCGCCCACGCCTCCACAGCCTATTAGGCCCAGCAGCAACCCGGCCATGCACAGCCTTGAAAAGCCACGACGGTGAGGATACGGCACGAACGGCTCTCTGCCGCCAGCGCCCCGCAGGGCGTCGATCCGACACGGTTCGCCGCACGCACACGGGCGAGGACAAGTCTCGCCGCTGCGACGCCTTCGCAAATACAGCCTGTCCGCAGCGCCGCTCAAGGAATCGAAGGCAACCCCGAGCGAATCTCGGGCGGAACCCACCATGGCGAGCCACGAGCGAACGGTCGTACGGGAGAACCACCACGACCGAGCAAATCGAGAATCATTTCCGCGTCGGGATGCGGCAGGTCGACCGTGGCGAGTTCTGCGGCCAGTTCACGGTTCCCAGACGCCAGTTCGACCATCGCCAAGGTCATGCGGGTGTCCACGTCATCGCGGATCTTCAGCAGCGCCGCAACCCGCCAGCGCGCTCGAGCGGCATCGCCACAGATTGCATCGGCACGCGCCAGAACCAAGTGCGCCTCGCCCCATCCCCGTTGCAGCTCGAGGGCCCTTGCCAAAGGCTCACGGGCATCGCAGTCGCCGAGTCCCAACCGGGCCAGCGAGAGCCAATACAGGTAGTAGGCGGGCTTGTCCGGGTTCCCCGAGAGCAGGATCTCGTAGTCGTTCATGGCTTCCTTGAAGCGGCGTTCCCGCATCGAGAACGCCGCCGCCAAGACGCGGGTCCGGTCGTCCTCGGCCAAGCGCAAAGACCGCCGTACGGCCATAAGCGACTCCAGCCTGTGTGACTCTTCGTCCATGGTCCGCATCAGCCAAGCGAGTAAGTACCAACCGTGCGCCGACTGCCGGTCGATTCCAAGCACTCGCCGCACTTCGGCGATGGCGTCGACCGGTCGACCGGCGACACCAAGTACATTCGCATAGGTGAGGCCCACATCAACATCATCGGGGTCCAGCGCCGCAGCTCGCGCCAGGCTATCCACGGCCGACCCCGTGTCGCCGCGCTCCAAGGCCCACTCGCCAACCTTGACATAGAACCGGGCACTCAGACTCAAACTCGCGACCTCCAGCAACAGTGGATCATCGATCTTCGGTGCCGCATTGGCGTCACCTCGCCGGGCGAGCCATTCACGTGTCAGGGCGCCGTTGCCGAGCCGGCGGTGAACCATCGCCAGCTTGTAGGCGAGCGCACCGGCATCTGGCTCCAACGTGTATGCACGTTCGAGCAGATCCGCCGCCGCCTGCCAACGTTCCTGCGCGATCGCGATGTCCGCACGAACTGCCAGCATGATCGCCGCATCCCCCCGCCCCTGCCCGAACTGATCGAGTATCCGCGCCGCCGCCTCGTGGTCGCCCGCCAGCAATACAGCGCGAGCCAGGCGAACGGTGGCCGCGAAATCGCCGTGATCGAGCCGTACCGCTTCCCGGTAGTCCGCGGCCGCCCGCTCGATCTCGCCCCGTTCCTCCAGCACGACACCGCGCAGATGGCGCCAGCGCGGATCGTTGTGCTCTGTCAATGCCAGACCGTATGCCCACTCCGCCGCCAGCGCGAGATGCTGGGCATGGAGAAACATGCCGAGCCGACCCCAGGCTTGCGCGCGCGATGCGGCGTCTTTCGCACCTGCCACTTCGCCCTTGGCTTGACCATGGGCTTCCACGACGGCGTCCGCCAGCGCGGGCGATAGGCTGTCGAGATGAATAACCTCCGGCAGCTCGCTTGCGGCCCCGGTCACACACGCGAACAACAGGATGACCGCCCTCACCGTCGTACCCCCTTGCCGCGTCGCAGGCGATGGTAGCGATCGATCTCCAGTGCCCCGAATGCCTCTTCCAGACCGTCGGGCCACTGCACTCGAACCACCTGCGGGCCATCGACGGCACCCAATCCAAATACGATGCGCGGGTCGTGGGCAGATGCATAACTGCCATCGGTGGCGATACGCCGTTTGGTGCAGGGAGCCCCGGCCAACCAGACATTGCTTCCGGTCACCACGGTTCCATCGGCTTCCAGTTCCACACCAAGCCAATGCGCGAAGTCAGAGTCGTTGCGGTATAGCCGGACCTCGCCGTTGTTGTTCGTCACGACGATATCCACATCTCCATCGTTGTCCAGATCGCCGAACGATGCGCCACGGCTCGACGCTTTCAACTCGAAAGCAGGTCCCGCCTCGATTTCACGGTACATCCCATGGCCGTCGTTCAGCCATAGCTGGTTGACCTGTCGAAACGGATGCGCCACGCCGGCGCGGCGTTGCTCAGCAATCTCCGTGATGGCGCCATTGGCACTGAACAGATCAAGGTCACCATCGTTGTCGGCATCGAACCACCCCGTACCGAACCCCGTAAAGGGGCCGCTACTCATGGCCAACCGGCGACGATTGGAGCGATCCGCGAACCAACCCGAACCCTGATTTTCGTAGAGCGTATTCGTCTCCGCCACCAGGTGCGTCATGAACAGGTCGACATCGCAGTCGTTGTCGAAATCCTCCGCATCGACGCCCATGCTCGCTTCGGCGTCCCCATCGCCGTTGACCGCAACACCAGCCATCCAGGCGTGGTCACGGAAACGGCCGCGTCCTTGATTCAACCAGAGGGAATTCGCCACGGCATCGTTGGCCACATAGAAGTCCACGGTGCCGTCGTCATCGAAGTCTGCGGCAACAACCCCCAAAGCGCCTCCGTAGGAACCCTCGATCCCGGACTTGGCACTGACGTCCTCGAATACCCCGTCCCCCAGGTTTCGGTAGAGACGGTCTGTCACCGCCTTATAGCTATGGGGAGCACAATACGTCGGTCTGGATGCGAGGTCACGGCAGACCTGGTGATTGCGCACGCTGAAGTCCAGATAGTTGACGACGAACAGATCCAAACGCCCGTCGTCATCGACATCGGCGAAACTCGCACCGGTCGACCATTCGTCACGTCCCCCGATTCCCGAACGTTCCGTAATGTCCTCGAAGCGGCCGCCACCGACATTGCGGTAGAGCTGATTCGGACCGTAGTTCGACACGAACACATCGAGGTCACCGTCGTTGTCTATGTCCCCAGTAGCGATCCCCATGCCGTAACCCGTGGCCCGAACACCGGAGAGTTCGGTGATATTCGAGAACAGTAGTTCGTCTGCATCGACATTCCTGAACAATTGATCCGAGAGTCCTCCAAGAATCTGGCCTCGCAGGTGCCCACTCTGAACTAGCCAGACATCCAGCTGCCCGTCGTCGTCGAAATCGAACACGGCAACTCCAGCTCCGAGAATCTCGGGAAGCCACTTCTCGCCAGACATGCCGTTGACGTGCGTGAAGTCCAATCGCGCGCCATGCGAAGCGTCGACGAACCGCACCATGGCCGATCGGCGTGTCGCGTCCACGGGTTCCGAGACGCTTCGCTCCTCCTTCGAGCAGCCATCGTCAACGACCACACCACGACCGGAACCGTACCGAAGGACGTGATAGGCGTTGACCGGCATCGATTCGAACGACTCCTCGACCCCGTTCGGCCAATGCACGTACACCGTTTGTCGAGCGTCGTTGTCGCCCAGGCCGAAGATGAGCCGCGGATCGTTGGCCGATGCGTAACTGCCGTCGGTACCTACCCGTTTGCGCTCCGCAGGCGAAGCGGCCAACCGGACCACGGCGCCGAAGACATTCCCCAGACCGGCACCGGGGCGAAGGTCCAGTCCGAGCCAGTTCCCCTGCCTGGTCACGTTCTGGTACACGCGCGCTGGCCCGTCGTTGTTCGTCACCACGACGTCGATGTCCCCATCGTTGTCGAGGTCCCCGAATGCAGCACCGCGACTGACGCCCTCCTGGTCGAAGGCCGGCCCCACGCTCGCAAGCGAGAAACGTCCCCGGCCATCGTTCACCATGACCTGATTGACCTGCCGTAGCGGGGGGTCGATGCCTTTGGCCACTTGGGACTCCACCACCGCCACGGCACCGTTGACGTTGATGATGTCGAGGTCGCCATCGTTCTCGAAATCGAACCACCCGGTGCCGAACGCCGTGTAGGGCAGGCTCGGTGCCGCCAAATGGGCGGACACGGTCTGGTCGTCGAACCATCCACGTCCATCGTTCACGTAGAGCGTATTCGACTCCTTGATGTCGTGGGTGACGAAGATGTCTGGATCACCGTCCCGGTCGAAGTCCGCAACGGCAATACCCATGCTCGCCTCCGCGATTCCGTCCGCGTTGACCGCGACTCCCGAAAGCAGGCCGCCGTCCTCGAATCTGCCATCGCCGCGATTCAGCCACAGGAGGTTGTTCATGCCGTCGTTGGCGACGAAGAAGTCCGTTCTGCCATCGCCATCGAAATCGTCGGCGACGACGCCCATCGCACCACCTCGGGCCGCCGCGATCCCAGACGATTGGCTGACGTCGACAAAGCGTCGCCCGCCGATATTTCGGTAAAGGCGATCCGCGACCGGATCGAAATTGCTAGGAGCGCAATAGGTGGGTCGGGTCGACCACCGTCGACATTCCTGCTGTCGCTCAACCTTGAAATCGAGATAGTTGCCGACGTAGATGTCCAGCAGACCGTCCTGATCGAAGTCCGCCATGCTGGCGCTGATCGACCAGTCACTACCGGATAGCCCGGACGATTCGGTCACGTCCCTGAAAAGACCATCGCCAAGGTTCTCGAACAGTTGGTTCGAGCCGTAGTTCGCCAGAAACACATCCGTATCGCCGTCGTTGTCGACGTCCCCGGTCGCGATGCCCATGCCGTACTCGACCGCGTCGACGCCCGAACGGCGTGTGATGTCTTCAAATCGAAGTTGACCGCCGCGACCAAGATTGCGGAAGAGCCGGTCGCCTACCCTTTCGACGGACCCGGCACGCGGCGAAGGCTCCCCCGTTCCAACCGAATCCGCGACGGGAGTCTCACGCCGTTGCGTGTCTGCGCGATCCAGCGGTCCACCCTGCACCAACCAGACGTCTAGCCAACCATCGCCGTCGAAGTCGAGAACGGCGACGCCGGCACCGGTAATCTCCAGCGTCCACCGTTCCCCACGCTTGCCACTGTCGTGGACGAACTGCAGACCACTTGAGTCGGTGATATCGACGAATTTCGGCTCGCTGGCTATCGCGTTGCAGGCAAGCACCAGGAGCAAGCCCCACCGTCTGCTCATACTTGCGCAACGATGCTCTTTCGAGTCAGGTTAGGGGCCGCTGCCGATAGGGGGAGTGAACGCCGGCAAATCGCCCGAATCGAGCACATCGCGATAGTCCGGCGCGTCACGGAAGTCGCACTTCAGCCTTGAGATGTGGGTACCGGCCAACCGCGTATTCTCACAGTCGACGCGAGTCGCGTCCGAGCCGTACTTCGCGATGTAGAACTCGACGATCTCTTCGATCCTCGGCCCGTAGCTTTCGGGGAAGTGCGCCAGGACCCGCTTGTAGTAGTCCCTGACTTCGGGAGAGGTGGCGGGCGTGGCGGCCACCCCCAACCACCCGATGGCGGCTTCGGCATCGCGTGGTACGCCCAAACCCCGTTGATACAGGTAACTCACCCTCGCCTGGGCCAGCTTAAACCCTTGCTGCGCGGCCGCCAGCAGATGCGGGAAAGCCTCTTCGTATCTGCCTTTTCTGTAGAGCCAACCGCCCTTGCCGTTGGAGTTGTAGATCTCCGACATCACCACGGGATTGATGTCCTGCTGCCTCTCCCCCGTGACGATCACCTCCTCGATCGCATAGTCCCTAGGCCGCGGTTCCTCTGCAGGTTGCACGGCGATCGTGTCCAACGTTGCTTCGTCCGCCGCCTGAACCGGGAGAAACAAGAGTCCAGCGAGGACGCACATGGCGGGGCGAACCGCAATCCAGGCAAATCCGCCGGGTTTCGCGATACAACGCCGCAGACAACGACGCCGAATCCGAAGGATCGACACGGATGGTGGGTTGGGTATGGCCGCCGTCGAAAGGGTCATCGGGCGTTCTGCTCCCATTGCAGGTACATTCCTCGAGCCTCGAGGTGCCTATGCCAAGGACGAACTCTGGCCGAGAGGGCAGCCGTATTCTGTACGATCACATGGTGCCGATCAACAACAGAACCGACGGGACGAACTGACGGCACCCGAAATGCCGGATTCCGAACCGTCCGCTGGGCAGCCTAACCGGTCTCGGGCGGGCCACGCAGGAACGCCGAGCGAGGCGCGCCCAGACCGACGAGGCATGCCAAAAAAGAGCCCCTACGGTGTCTCCCCGAGTTGCAGCCCGCCACACGCACCCGCCGCGGCCTCCGGCACCGTCGCCCCAACGACTCTCTCAGAGTCCTCCACGGGTACGGGCGCCCTCCCGGCGCATGCCGTCGCCTTGCCGCAGGTCCACCGTCTGCCCAGCTTCGAAGTCGCCGAACGCCTCCGTCGCGCCGTCGGGCCAGCGCACCCTGACGTCGCCAACCGAGGTTCGCGATCCCAGGCCTAAGTGCACCTGCGGCGCCGGTGACGAGAGATAGCTACCCCCGGCCGGCACGTCCCTGTGCATGCGCACCTCGCCGACATTCGCCGACACCGTGGCGCCGAGCGCATGGCGCCCCGAACGCGCTCGAACCTGGAACCGTAGCCAGGCGCCCTGCCCGGAGACGCGGTTCATCAGCAGGTAGGCGGGGCCATCCCGATTGACCACAAGGAGATCCATACCGCCGTCCGCGTCAACATCGCCCACCGCGACGCCGCGACTGGTGTGTATCAAGGACCGCGCGACGCCGCCTTCCGGCAGGACGGGTCCGAAGGCGCCGCCGGCTGTGCCACGGAAGAGGGCGTTGGGTTCTGCAAAGACATCATCGGCATCCGGCTCGGGAGAGTAGGCGACCCGACCGTTGGCCTCGTAGAGGTCCAACCGACCATCGTTGTCGAAGTCCGCCAAGGCCAGCCCGAACCGGGTTCGGCGCCGGGTCGTCGCGCCGAGACCGAAGCGGGCGGTGGCATCGACAAAGTGATCACCGTCGTTGCGAAAGAAGGAGTCGGTCTCGCCCTCGATGTTGACCACGAGCAGATCCGGATCGCCGTCGTCGTCGACATCCCCCGCCGCAACACCCATCCCGGCTTTCGCAATGCCCTCGTCGTCCATCGCGCATCCCCACATCACGGCCTCGTTGGTGAAGCGCAAGCCACCCCGGTTGAGCCACAGGTGGTTCAAAGTCTGGTCATTCGCGACGAACACATCGAGCAGGTTGTCGCCGTTGACATCGACGCCGACGACACCCAAGCCGTTACCGAGTGCGTCCGCGATTCCCGCCTCGACGCCGACCTCGGTGAATGTGCCGTCGCCGTCATTGCGATAGAGCCGATCCGCCGTCGGCGCGTTGTAGTTGCGCGGGTCGCAGTAGTTGCGTACCCCGGTCCCGTAGTCGTAGCACGCACGCTCGATGCCCGGGCGCCAGAGCACGTAGTTCACGACGAAGATGTCCAGATCGCCATCGGCATCGAGGTCGGCGAAGGTCGCGGCCGTACCCCAGCCGAGATCGCCCACGCCCGCGACATCCGTGACGTCCTCGAAGCGCCCGCTACCATCATTGCGGAGCAGCACGTTGGCGCCCACATTGGTGACGTAGAGATCCACGTCGCCATCGTTGTCGTAGTCGCCCGCCGCGACGCCCATACCGTAGCCACGATCTTCCGCACCCGAATCGGCAACCACCGCAAAGAAGCCGTCGCCTCGATTCAGGAAGAGGCGATTGCCGGAGTCCGCAGAGGCCGCGCCCATCAAGCCCTCGCCCGACTGCACGACATAGGCATCGAGGTCACCGTCCCCGTCGACATCCGCCAAGGCTGCGCCGCCACCCATGATTTCCGGCATCAGGTACTGCCCTTCGCTGCCTGACACATGATGGAAGTCGATGCCCCGCTGCACGGCTTGATCCTCGAACCACGGTTGCAGGTCGATCACCCCGCCACTGGCGGCGTCACCGTCCGAGCACGCTCCCAAGGCAGAGCAAACGCTTGCGAGGCCCACCAGCACCGACAGAGCCTCCGGTCCGCTCCCCTTCTCGGGCATTCGCATGGCGACCTCTCGCATGGGACAAGTGCTCGTATGCTGGCTGGCGGTCAGCGGCGCCGCGAAGAAGTCGCGACGCTCATGGAGACCCCTCAACGCGATGCTCGAGCCATGCCAACGCCGCGCCGACCTCAGCGGGGTGCGAACCGATTTCATGGGCACGCTGGAGAGCCGACCGTGCGTCGTCAAACCGCCCAACCTCCGCCAATGACCGCCCCAGCCCGACGTGACCCAGCGTGAAGGACGGATCAGCCTCGGTCGCCCCCGTGAAATGTTCGATCGCTGCCGCCCAGTCGCGGCGGGAGGCCTCCGTCATTCCGGCGTAGTAGTAGACCGCCGCCTGCGGGTCCAGTCCGAGCGCCGTTTCGAATGACTCCAACGCCTCGTCGAGCCGGTCGCCTTCCAGCAACAACAGGCCCCGTTGCGCGTGCGCCCAGCCAACGTCCGGGTTGAGTTCGATCACGCGGTCGAGATGGCCAAGCGCCCTTCCTCCGTCGCCGCCGGTCAGGTGGTATTCGGCAATCTTGAGATGGTAGGAATAGAAGTTCGGGTACAAATCGATCCCCCGGGTCAGCACGCCGTATTCCTCCTCCCGACGTCCCGAACGGCGGTAGATCTCGCCCAATACCGTCAGCACACTCTGGTGATCCGGGTAGCGCTGGTAGAGAGTCTGGGCAGCGCGCAGCGCCTGCTCGAGCGCGCCGTCGGCCAACAGTGTCCGGATATTCGCGATCCGAGCACCTATGCTGGCCTCATAAACCTTCTTCGCTGCGCTGCGGGAGTCCGGCCATTGCAGAGGGCCGGTCTCGGTGACCTCGGCGAAAGCCGCGTGCGCCTCGTCGGCGCTGCCTAGTTGGCGATGCGCTTGCCGGGCCAGCTTCAAGGTGTGCGGGTGTACGTCCTCGGCCATCAGCGGATCGAGAAGTGCCAACGCGCCGCGCGCATCGCCACGGCGCAGCGTGGCGCGCACCAGTCCAAGCTGAGCCGGCACTCCTCCGCTCCGCGCGATCGCCTCATCGAACGCCGCCGCCGCCTCCTCCACCCGGTCCAGATCAAGCAACCAAGTCCCCCGCCACATCCAAGCCGGCGCATGCCCCGGGTCGAGCTCGATGGACCGAACGAGGAGCCCAAGCGCTTCGGCCACTTCACCACGGCCCGCCAACAGCAATGCCCCGTAGTAGGGCCATCGGGCGTCGTCGGGGTCGAGCACCGCGGCTTGGCGGTAGCTCTCCTGCGCCGCCGCCGCGAAGCCATTCACTTCCAGGGCCATCCCCAGCGTACCCCGGTGTTCGCCCTCGTTCGGTTCCTTCCGGGCGGCGGCGAGCAATGGCTCGAGGACCGCGCCCACTTCCTGGTCGACTGCTCCCAGCTTCACCGTCACGGGGGCCGCCGGACCGGTAGTCGGTTCCTCGGGGCCGGTGGTCCCACGCGAACAAGCCGTGACCGCGAGCGCCGCAATGATGACGGGTGTCGCGATCGAAGCAGACGCACGTCGGGATCGCGACTGTGCCGGCCCTAGACTCCTTGAGCGCCCTTGATGTTCACACTCAGGTTGCAAGTGGAAATTCGCTTCGAACTGCTCTTGAACGGCTCGCGTACTCGCGAGACGCACTA
>LXNJ01001770.1_pt1 | contig 12441 bp, 9 predicted proteins | sample 809081 | NCBI WGS metagenome assembly LXNJ01 (sample SAMN04870510, study PRJNA318959) | sponge metagenome | biome: sponge; feature: marine sponge reef; material: water | host: Petrosia ficiformis | place: Greece: Milos, Mediterranean Sea | collected 2013-05-29 | depth 5-7 m
CCCCCGCCATCGCAGGCTTCGTTATCCATGCCGCCGGCGCCGGCACCTCTTTCTTCATCTCGGCAGCCGGCGCAGCCCTCATGATCACAACGATCCGTCTTCTCAATGTCGACCGGATACCACGTGACAAACGCGGAAGCATCCTGCAGAGCATCTCCGAGGGCATGAAGTACGCATGGGGCTACGGCGTGTTTCGCATCGTCATCGGCATGGCATTCTTCAACAGCCTGCTGGCCATGGGCTACATCCTCATGCTGCCTGTCTTCGCTGCGGACGTGTTCGAGGTGGACTCGCGAGGGCTCGGCCTTCTCTACTCCTTCGGCGGCGCCGGAGGGATCGTTGCCCTGCTCACCGTCTCCAGGATGATTAACAGGTTCGGCTCCGGCAGGGTCATCCTGGGAGGCATCCTCCTCCTGAATTCTTCCCTTGTCGCGTTCGCTCTGAGCCCCTCATTCGCGCTCGCCGTGGCCCTGATGACCCTTGCCGGATACGCTGGACACATCTATCTGACCGGTGGTGAGGTGCTGCTCCAGATGCTCGTTCCGGACGAGCTTCGTGGCCGCGTGATGGGCCTTTACCAATCGCTCTGGAGCATCATGCCGCTGGGCGCGGCTATCCTGAACTCGATCGCCGAGTATGCCGGCGCTTCCCTCGCACTCGCAGGCGGCTCCGCGACCGTCCTCTTATTCGCCCTGGTGGTCGGCGTTCCCAACAAGGCGCTCCGCTCATCGCACGCTGAGATGTCCCGGTCTGCGCCAGACCGGTCGGGACAAGGCTAGGCGAGAGAGCAAGGGCAGCCGTCGAGCGCTTCTTCGAGCGAGGACCGGGAAAGCGAACCTTAAGCGAAGCGTCGAGGCGTTGTACGCCTCGACGCTTGTTGGTTGCCGGATGCTCAGGTCTGTCAGCGCCGCATCGCGGGCGTCTGAAGCCCCATCGCCGGCCGACCAGCCGGCATTGCCTCCTCCGCCTTCGAGTACATCGCCTCCAGGTTCTCGGGGAAGGAATGGTCGGTCCAGTCCAGGTATTTCCCGTAGCCGTGGTCGTGGTTCCAGTCCGGCACCGAATACAGCATGCCGGTCACGCCGCTCCCGTCCTGCCCGGCGAGGAACAGCGTGATCGGAACAAGGTGTTCCGGCACCACGGGGCGGAACCCGTAGACAACTCCCTTCTCCTGCCAGGCGTTCGCGGTGGTGTCGAACCAGGATGCACGCGTGTGACCCGGCATGATTGCATTCACGGCAACGCCCTGGCCACGGACTTCGTCGCCCAGGTAGAAGGTCAACGCCATGACGGCCGCCTTGGACGATTGATAGGGCATCTCCAGGGTGAAGGGACGAAGACCGAACCATCCTCCCCCACCGGCCACCGGCAAGACGCCGCTGCTCACCACGTTGACGATGCTGCCGCTGCCCTTCTCGATCATCGGCTGGATGAAGTGGCGGATCGCTTTCACCACGCCGAAGACGTTCACTTCGAACATCGTCTTCCAGTCTGCATCCGAGGTGTCCAGTGTCTTCACGCGCCCGGTCGGCGCGAACAGTGTCTCCGAGACCAGTGCCGCATTGTTGACCAGGACGTCGGCTGGGCCAAGCGCATTCGTTATCGCGGCCTGGGCGGCCTCGATCTGGCCGTCATCCGTTACGTCCATCTCCACAGCGATCCCGCGCCCCGAAGACTCCAGCTGCTTGCCGAACTCGTCGGCGCCTTCCAGCGTCTTGTCCACGACGGCTACCTTGGCGCCCGCACGCAGCAGCGCCTCAGCCATGGCCCTTCCGATACCTCGAGCGCCCCCCGTGATCACCACCACCCGGTCCTCGACGTCCTCTCGTGAACGCTCTATGGCGCGTTCGACCATCTCAGCCTGAAAACTCTCCCTGTCAATGATCTGAGCCATCTGTTGTCCCCTTTGCTTTCCGCCTCCGCTGAGCGAACGGGAGGCTTAGAAGAATATCGAGATGCCGCGAGGCAGAACGATCGAGTCCAGCAGTACTTCGCGCCGCGCGATCTTCCAGCCGCCGTTCTCGCGCCTCAGCACGTCCTTCCTCCGCCCGGCCCACCAGGCTTCCTCCCGCAGCTTCCTGGCCTGACGGACCAGGAAGTTACTGAACACGCGCAGTTCGTCGTCGTTGTCGCCGTCCTCGATCAGGATGTTTGTGACTATGTGCTCCGTCAACGAGCGGGGGATCTCGACGTGCGAGAGCCCGGTATCATGCTTCTTGGCCCGCATCGTCAGCATGAGTTTGTCGTCCTTCATGATGGGATGCCCGGGCGGGTCGACCTCGCCCTGTGTCTGCTCGCGCAGGGGCATGACGTACTCGATGTCCTCGGACAGCATGTCGAGCCACTCGTCAAAGCGCATCTCGTCCAGCAGAAACGCCTCGCGATAGAGAAACTCCTCTACTTCCCGCTTCTGTTCCAGGGTCAGCATGATCTCTACGCCTCCATGAGCTCGAGCCAGAACCGGTAGAAGTTCCGCTGGTTGACTTCGCTCGGGTTCGGACCCATCTGTCCGGGAACGCCTTGCGGTGCTTCTTCCTCGTGGCCCAGCTGCAGCCTGTAGTTGTGCGGCCGGCGCCAGTTCCGCGGCGCGCGCATCGCTTCCACTATCCGCTCCTGGTTCTCCACGTCGTCCGGGGCGATCGTCCCCGCCATGTGCTGGCCGCGGTAGGCGTACTCAGCCGCCACCTCCTTGACGATCGCAGGGGCCTCCTTCTCAACCATCGTCCACTGCCACTGCTCCATCTTAGTGACGCCACGGGGGTGGAAAAGGAGGAATTGGCGGCCTGCCATCGGTGAGAGGAAGCCCATGAGCCCCAGGTTCGGGAATATAGCGCCGTTCTGGAAACTGTACGGCGCTATCTCGTAGTCCTTCATCTGCTCCTGGAACTGCCTGTGGCGGTACTGCACCCACTCCACGGCTTCCTTGCTCAGTGTCTCGGCCAGTCCCAGATCGCTCTCATAGGCCTGCTCGCCTATCGTGACGTTCCCGAAGCCTATCGGACAGCCCTTCAGATAGCCCGTCGTTGCCTCGTATCTGCGCGCCGCCACAGCGCCGGCCCTTCTGATCGGGTAACCCTTCTCCTTGAACTCCTGCAGCACCTTGAGCCACGACACGTGCGTGGCCGCGATCACGTGGTAGTCGTCGCCTATGAAGTTCTCCGCAAGGTGCTTCCAGTTCCCCGGCGTGCTGTAGCGATGCCAGCCCGGCAGCGCCTCGAGTCCACCGATGTGCTCCACCAGCACGTAGTTCCGCAGCCACCAGCAGCCGTCCTCCCCAAGCCAATCCTCCAACCCCGGCGCGGACTGGTCGAACGTCGCGAATATCAGACCCTTGTAGCTCGCAACACGCGCCTGCTCGAGTCCCCAGTTCTCATGGTCGATCTCGTCCCGGTACAGGTCCTTCTCCATCGGAACGCCGATCAGCTTCCCGTCGATCTCGTACGTCCATCCGTGGTACGAGCACGTGAACGCTCGCGCGTTTCCCCTGTCAAAGAGACAGACTTCGTTCCCACGATGCACGCACCGGTTGACCAGCACGTGGAGTTGTCCCTCCATGTCGCGGGAGACGATAACCGGCACTTCGCCCATGTAGTTGGTCACGTAGTCGCCCGGCTTTCGCAGCATGTCCTCGTGACCCACCACCAACCAGGCCCTTTCGAAGACCTTCGTCTGCTCTTCGCGGTACAACTCCTCGTCGAAGAGGACAGTGGGCGAGATGAGCCCTTCCTTCCAATTCACCGCGTCGCGCAACTCATTCACGCTGACCATGGTGCCTGCTCCTTCCGATGCGTCAGGGTCCCGCTCTACGCCTCCATGAGCTCGAGCCAGAAGCGGTAGAAGTTCCGCTGGTTCACTTCGCTGGGGTTGGGGCCTACCTGTCCCGGGATGCCCTGCGGCGCTTCTTCCTCGTGATTCAGCTGCAGCCTGTAGTTGTGCGGCCGGCGCCAGTTCCGCGGCGCGCGCATCGCCTCCACTATCCGCTCCTGGTTCTCGACGTCGTCCGGGGCGATCGTCCCGGCCATGTGCTGGCCGCGGTACACATACTCAGCCGCCACCTCCTTGACGATCGCGGGGGCTTCCTTCTCAACCATCGTCCACTGCCACTGCTCCATCTGTCCGACACCACGGGGGTGGAACAGAAGGAAATGCCGGCCCGCCATCGGTGAGAAGAAGCCCATGAGTCCCAGGTTCGGGAAGATGGCGCCGTTCATGAAGCTGTAGGGAGCTATCTCGTAGTCCTTCATCGCTTCTTCGTACTGCCTGCGGCGGTACTGCACCCATTCCACGGCTTCCTTGCCCAGCGATTCAGCCATCGCCAGATCGTGTTCATGGACGACCGGGTCCATGGTGACATTCCCGAAACCTATCGGGCAGCCCTTCAGGTAGCCCGTCGTCACCTCGTATCTGCGCGTTCGAGCCACCGAGGAGTCGATCCGCCGCAACTGGTAGCCCTTCTCCATGAACTCCTGCATGACCTTGAACCACGAAACGTGCGTGGCCGCAAACACGTGATAGTCGTCGCCTATGAAGTTCTCTGCAAGGTGCTTCCAGTTCCCCGGCGTGCTGTAGCGATGCCAGCCCGGCAGCGCCTCCAGGCCACCGATGTGCTCCACCAGCACGTAGTTCCGCAACCACCAGCAGCCGTCCTCCCCAAGCCAATCCTCCAACCCCGGCGCGGACTGGTCGAACGTCGCGAATATCAGTCCCTTGTAGCTCGCAACACGCGCCTGTTCGAGACCCCAGTTCTCATGGTCGATCTCGTCCCGGTACAGGTCCTTCTCCATCGGAACGCCGATCAGCTTCCCGTCGATCTCGTACGTCCACCCGTGGTACGAGCACGTGAACGCTCGCGCGTTCCCACGGTCGAAGAGACAGACCTCGTTCCCCCGGTGTACGCAGCGGTTGACGAGGACGTGGAGTTCTCCCTCCATGTCACGGGAGACGATGACCGGCACTTCGCCCATGTAGTTGGTCACGTAGTCGCCCGGCTTGCGGAGCATGTCCTCGTGACCCACCACCAGCCAGGCCTTCTCGAACACTTTCGTCTGCTCTTCGCGATACAGTTCCTTATCGAAGAGGACGGTGGGCGAGATGAGTCCCTCTTTCCAGTTCACCACTTCGCGCAATTCACTCACGCTGACCATGGCCCCTTGCCTCCCTTCCTGTGCTCAGACGCCTCGCCTTTATGCTTCCATGAGTTCGAGCCAGAAGCGGTAGAAGTTCCGCTGGTTGACCTCGCTGGGGTTCGGCCCCATGTGTCCGGGCATCCCCTGCGGCGCCTCCTCCTCGTGGCCCAGCTGCATCCTGTAGTTGTGGGGCCGGCGCCAGTTCCGCGGCGCGCGCATCGCCTCCACTATCCGTTCCTGGTTCTCCACGTCGTCCGGAGCGATGATGCCAGCCATGTGTTGACCGCGGTACACGTACTCGGCCGATACCTCCTTGACGATCGCGGGGGCTTCCTTCTCAACCATCGTCCACTGCCACTGCTCCATCTGCCCGACTCCCCGAGGGTGGAACAGGATGAAGTGCCGGCCTGACATCGGTGAGAAGTAGCCCATGAGTCCCAGGTTCGGGAAGATGCCGCCGTTCATGAAGCAGTACGGGGCTATCTCGTAGTCCTTCGTCACTTCTTCGTACTGCCGGCGGCGGTACTGCACCCATTCCACCACATCCTTGCCGAGTTTCTCGGCCATCGCCAGATCGTGTTCATAGACGACCGGGTCCATCGTGACATGCCCGAAGCCCATCGGGCAGCCCTTCAGGTAACCCGTCGTCACCTCGTATCTGCGCGATCGGGAGAGCGATGCGTCGACCTGCCGCATCTCATAGCCCTTCTCCGTGAACTCCTGCAGCACCTTGAACCACGAAACGTGCGTTGCCGCGAACACGTGGTAGTCGTCGCCTATGAAGTTCTCAGCAAGGTGCTTCCAGTTCCCGGGCGTGCTGTAGCGGTGCCAACCTGGCATCGCCTCAAGGCCGCCGATGTGGTCCGCCAGCACGTAGTTCCGCAGCCACCAGCACCCGTCCTCCCCAAGCCACTCCTCCAACCCCGGCGCGGACTGGTCGAACGTCGCGAAGATCAGGCCCTTGTAACTCGCAACCCGCGCCTGCTCGAGTCCCCAGTTCTCGTGGTCGATCTCGTCCCGGTACAGGTCCTTCTCCATCGGAACGCCGATCAACTTCCCGTCGATCTCGTACGTCCACCCGTGGTACGAGCATGTGAATGCCCGCGCGTTCCCACGGTCGAAAAGGCACACTTCGTTGCCACGGTGCACGCACCGGTTGACCAGTACGTGGAGCGAACCTTCCATGTCGCGGGAGACGATGACCGGCACTTCGCCCATGTAGTTGGTCACGTAGTCGCCGGGCTTTCGCAGCATGTCCTCGTGGCCCACCACCAGCCAGGCCTTCTCGAAGATTTTCGTCTGCTCTTCGCGGTACAGCTCCTCGTCAAAGAGCACGGTGGGCGAGATGAGTCCCTCTCTCCAGTTCACCACTTCGCGCAACTCACTCACGCTGACCATGGCTCACGCCTCCCTTTCCGGCGCCCTGCGTTCCCGAGACTCTGCTCTACCTCCTGCCTCACTCCACATCGAGCCTGCGTCGAATAACGGGTCGATGATTGAGGCTGTCGACTAAAGACACACGTCAACGTGCGTACCTTACTGCACTCCCATTCGATGTCAAGTTGAAGCCGCCCACGCAAGGATTCACGCGGCTTTATTTCGTTGGACGGCGCCTGTAGGCGGTGTACTCACGCATCAGGTTGCTCAGAAGCGGGAACGGGGTTACTGACCCGCTATGACTCTGCTTGACGTTCGATTGTGAACGTTACTACTATCGTTTCACAAACGTTTCACAATCGGAGGACGGAGCTACATGACCACCGAACCCCAGGTCCCGGGAGTGGTCGTCGAACGCCTTCCCCAGTACCTCCGGGCGCTGACGCACCTGCAGGAGATCGGGTTGGAGGTCATCAGTTCCCAGCAGCTCGGCGAATTCCTTCAGGCGACGCCCGCACAGATACGCAAGGACCTCAGCTACTTCGGGCGCTTCGGGAAACAGGGGCGCGGCTACAGCATCCCCAACTTGCTGCTGCAGCTCCGGCGTATCCTCGGCCTCGACCAGACCTGGAATGTCGCCGTCGTAGGCGTCGGACGGCTCGGCAGGTCCATCATCAGCTATCCGGGCTTCGAGCCGGAGGGTTTTCGCGTCGTCTGCGCATTCGACTCCAACTCGCAGGTCATCGGGCAGATGGCGGGGGGGCTGCTGGTGCACGACTTCGCCAGGTTCCGCGAGGTCGCTGACACCGAGGACGTGAAGATCGCCATCGTCGCAGTGCCAGCGGGCGTCGCGCAGGACGTGATCGACCAGCTCGTGGAGGCGGACGTAAAGGCCATCCTCAACTACGCGCCGAAGTCCGCAATCGTCCCGAATGGGGTGCGGATACAGAACGTCGACCCCGTCGTCTCGTTGCAATCGATGACGTACTACCTGAACCAGCACGAGGACGGAGACGTAGCCGAGGACGAAGAGTAGCGGGCGGGCCTCAGGCCTGGGAGCCGCGCTCCCGCTGCGGTACGCCTGCGCCCCTGCGGCGTCGCGTTATGTTCAGCCGTACCTGCGCCCTGCGCAGCGAATGCAATGCTCGCTCGAGGTCCACGTCACCCTGACGCTCTGCGATGCGCTGACGGGCGCGGTTGACGGCTTCCTCGGCTCTTGCGAGGTCGATCTCGTCCGCCCGCTCCGCCGCGTCCGCGAGAACCGACACCTTGTCGCCGTGCACGTCGATGAACCCGCCGGTCACCGCGAAGCTTTCTTCCCTGTCGCCGGTGCGGTAGCGGAGCTCGCCGGGCTGGAGCACGGTCATCAGCGCAGCGTGCTTCGGCAGGATGCCGATTTCGCCGTCGATGCCGGGCGCGACAACGGCCTCCACGTCGCCCTGGAAGAGCACGCGCTCCGCAGTTACGATCTCAAGCCGCATGGGCATGGCGTCCTACGCTCCCGCCGCTGCGCGCTCCGCCGAGCGCTCAACCACCTCGTCTATCGTGCCCGCCATGTAGAAGTCCTGCTCCGCGACGTCGTCGTGCTTGCCCTCGAGGATCTCCTTGAAGCCGCGCACCGTCTCGGTAACGGGCACGTACCGGCCGTCCCGTCCCGTGAACTGCTCCGCAACGAAGAACGGCTGCGACAAGAATCGCTGGATGCGGCGCGCCCGGTTCACGGTCGTCTTGTCCTCGTCGGAAAGCTCTTCCATGCCGAGAATGGCGATGATGTCCTGCAGGTCCTTGTAGCGCTGCAGGACTGCCTGCACGCCGCGCGCCGTGTTGTAGTGGTCCTCGCCCACGATGAGCGGGTCCAGGATGCGGGAGGACGACGTGAGCGGGTCGACGGCGGGGAAGAGGCCCTGCTCCGCGATGGAGCGCTCCAGCGCGACGACCGCATCCAGGTGGCCGAAGCTCGTCGCCACGCCGGGGTCGGTGTAGTCGTCGGCGGGCACGTAGATCGCCTGGAAGGAGGTGATGGAGCCCTTGTTGGTGGACGTGATGCGCTCCTGAAGGTCGCCCATCTCCGTGCCGAGCGTCGGCTGGTAGCCGACCGCGGACGGCATACGGCCCAGCAGCGCGGAGACCTCCATGCCCGCGAGGATGTAGCGGTAGAGGTTGTCCACGAACAGGAGCACGTCCTGGTTCATCGTGTCGCGGAAGTACTCGGCCATCGTCAGGCCGGTCATGGCGATGCGCAGGCGCACGCCCGGCGGCTCGTTCATCTGGCCGAACACGAGCACCGTGTTCTTCAGCACGCCGGAGTCCTGCATCTCGTGCCAGAGGTCGTTTCCCTCACGCGAGCGCTCGCCCACGCCCGCGAACACGGAGTAGCCGCTGTGCTCCTCCGCGATGTTCCGGATGAGCTCCTGGATGATGACGGTCTTGCCGACGCCGGCGCCGCCGTACGCGCCAACCTTTCCGCCCTTCGTGAACGGGCAGATGAGGTCCAGCGCCTTGACGCCGGTCTCCAGCACCTCGGTCGTCATGCTCTGTTCTTCGTAAGCCGGGGGGTCGCGGTGGATGGGCCAGAACTCCTTGGCGTCGACTGCGCCAAGGTCGTCCAGCGCGTCGCCGGTGACGTTGAACAACCGGCCGAGGCTCGGCTCGCCAACGGGGACGGCGATGGGCTGGCCGGTGTCCGTCGCAACTGCGCCGCGGGTCAGGCCTTCTGTGGGGCCGAGCGCGAGGCAGCGCACCCAGCTGTTGCCCACCTGCTGCTCTACCTCCAGCACGAGCTTTTCGCCCGCGAGTTCGAGGTCCAGCGCGTTGAAGATGCTGGGCAACTGGTCCGGCGGGAACTCCACGTCCACGACCGTCCCGATCACCTGTACTACTCTGCCTTCGGCTCCTGCGGCCATCTCCGCTCCTCCTGACGCCCTACCCTTCGAGGGCGGCGGCGCCGCCGACCAGGTCGAGCAGCTCCGCGGTAATCATATTCTGGCGGGCCTTGTTCAACTCCAGCGTCAGCGAATCGATCATGTCTTCCGCTGCCTCGGTCGCATTACGCATCGCGACCATGCGCGCGGACTGCTCGCTCGCGCTGTTCTCCAGGAACGCCTGGTAGACCTGCATCTCCAGGAAACGCGGCAGCAATGCGCCAAGCACCGTGCCCGCGTCCGGTTCGTAGATGTAATCGGTGGCCCTGCCGGACTCGTCCTCCAGCCCCTCGGCTGCTAACGGCAGCAACTGCCGCACCATGGGCTGCTGGGTGAGCGTGTTGACGTATCGCGTGAAGGCGATGTGCACCTCGTCCACGTCGCCGGATGTGTACATCTGGACCACCAGGTGCGTCACAGCCAGTGTGTCGGCCATGGTCGGCCTGTCGGTTATGTCCGTGAATGAGGCCTTGAGGTCCGCTCCGGCGCGCACCATGAAGTCGCGCACCTTTTTCCCCACGGTGATGACCGACACCGGGTGCTGGCGCTGCTGCGCGCGCAGGAACTCTCCCGATGCCCGGGAGAGATTGCCCGGCATGCCGCCCGCGAGGCCGCGGTCCGGCGATATGGCGAGCAGCAGCACGTTGTTGACCGGTCTGCGCTCGAGCAGCGGATGCGACAGGTCCGGGTCCACCGCGCCCTGCCCGACGAGCCCGCCAAGCACCTCGCGCAGCTTCTCCGCGTACGGACGCGAAGCGGTCGTCGCCTCCTGTGCGCGCCGCATCTTGGACGCCGCGACCATCTGCATGGCCCGCGTGACCCTCGATGTGTTGCGGACGCTCCTGATGCGCCCGCGTATCTGTCTGACGCTCGGCAACGCCGGTCTCCTAGAACGTGGACTTGAAGGCGGTTATCGCTTCTTTCAGCGACTCTTCAACCGCCTCGTCTATGTCTCTCTTCTCCTGGATCGCGCTCATCAACTCAGGCTTGGAAGTCTCCAGGTAGCCGATGAAGCGCTCTTCGAACTCCCGCACACGGTCCACCGGAACGTCGTCCATGTGACCGTTCACCGCGGCATACATGGAGCAGACCTGCTGGCTGAGGCTCAGCGGCCGGTACTGCGGCTGCTTCAGCAACTCCGTGAGCCGCTGGCCGCGCTCGAGCTGGGCCCGCGTCGCTGCGTCGAGGTCGGACGCGCCGAACTGCGCGAAGCTGGCGAGGGCGCGGTACTGCGCGAGTTCCAGCCGCATGCGTCCGGCGACACGCCGCATCGCTCGCGTCTGCGCCGAGCTGCCCACCCGGCTCACGGAGAGACCCGCATTCACTGCGGGGCGGATGCCGCTGTTGAACAGGTCCGCCTCCAGGTAGATCTGGCCGTCCGTGATCGAAATGACGTTCGTCGGGATGTAAGCGGACACGTCGCCCGCCTGCGTCTCGATGATGGGCAGCGCGGTCAGCGACCCGCCGCCGTGGGCGTCGTCGAGACGCGCGGCGCGCTCCAGCAACCTGCTGTGCAGGTAGAAAACGTCGCCGGGGTACGCCTCGCGGCCCGGAGGCCGGCGGAGCAGCAGCGACATCTGGCGGTACGCCCAGGCGTGCTTCGTGAGGTCGTCGTAGATGATGAGCGCCTCGCGCCCGCTGGCCATGAACTCTTCGCCGATGGCGCAGCCTGCGTACGGCGCGAGGTACTGTAGCGGCGCGGGGTCGGACGCGTTGGCCGCAACGATAACGGTGTGCTCCATCGCGCCGTACTCTTCCAGCGTCGCCTGCAGCGAGGCGACCTTGCTCTGCTTCTGGCCTATCGCCACGTAGATGCAGATGAGGTCCTGCCCCTTCTGGTTGATGATGGTGTCCAGGGCGATGGCGGTCTTGCCTGTGAAGCGGTCACCGATGATCAACTCACGCTGCCCCCGGCCTATGGGGATCATGCCGTCGATGGACTTGATGCCCGTCTGCACCGGCCTGTTTACCGCCTGCCGGACCACGACGTTCGGTGCCACGATCTCGATGGGGCGGATGCCGTCCGTCTGCACCGCGCCCTTGCCGTCCAGCGGCTCGCCAAGCGGGTTGACCACACGTCCGAGGAGGGCGTCGCCCACCGGTACGCGAGCGATCTCGCCGGTCGCCTTGACCAGGTCACCCTCCTTCACACCGGTGTCCGAACCCATGACTGCGGCGCCGACGAGGTCTTCCTCCAGGTTCAGCGCCAGACCGGCCAGGCCGCTCGGGAACTCCAGCAGTTCGCCGAAGCCGACCTTGCTCAGACCATGGATGGTGGCGATGCCGTCTCCAACCGCTACGACGGTCCCCACTTCCGTGAGGGTGGTCTCGCCGCCGAACTCCTCGATCTGCCGCTTCAGTACGGCTGTGATGTCCTGTCCGCGAGTCGTCATGCCCGCTCCTCCGTTTCACGCGACGTCCGGGGGAGGCCCTGACGTTCCAGGTTCTGACGCAGACCGTCCAGGCGGGAGCGCACGCTCCCGTCCATGATCTGGTCTCCCACCCGCACGACGATTCCGCCGATGATGTCCGTATCCTCCTGAACGTCGAGGACGACCTCTCTGTCCAGCATGGCCCCGAGCGAGGCCGTCAGCGCGCTCCGTTGCTCCGCGGACATGGGTACAGCGCTCGTTACAGACGCCTGCACCCGTCCGAGGCTCTCGTTCAGCAAACGTCCGTACTCGCTGGCGACCGCGCCGAACGAGCCCGCGGCCTGGCGCTGCACGAGCAGCCCCACGAAGTTGCGCACCAGTGGGTCTGCGTCGCCGGCCAGTTGCGCCGCCGCTTCCGCTTTGCGCGCCGCCGGTATGCGCGGTTCGTTGAAGAACAACGCAGCCGACGGGTCGGCCAGCCCTTCCGCGATGCCGGAGAGGCTGCCCAGCCAGGCCTCCTGCTTCCCCTCGGCCTCTGCCAGGGAGAAGAGCGCCTGCGCGTAACGCTTCGCTATGGGCGCTTTCGCCATCCCCCGCTCCTAGTTCCGCCCTGCGCGGGCGTCCCCTTCCGCAAGCACCTCGTCT
>LXNJ01001771.1_pt1 | contig 12437 bp, 12 predicted proteins | sample 809081 | NCBI WGS metagenome assembly LXNJ01 (sample SAMN04870510, study PRJNA318959) | sponge metagenome | biome: sponge; feature: marine sponge reef; material: water | host: Petrosia ficiformis | place: Greece: Milos, Mediterranean Sea | collected 2013-05-29 | depth 5-7 m
CAGCGGGATGGTCGGGGAGCTTCCAGCTGGCGAAGCCGTACGTGTGACCCACCGGGGACTGGACGAAGCGTGGCGCACGGCGGGATTGAATTCACGCGACTGACCGGATGGCGTTGTAACACCGTCCGAACTGAGCAGAACGTGGGATCGCGTCAAGTTATCGGAGAACGTCATGGAATCCATCGAAACCTTCGCCGGGAGATACATCCGTGAAAACGGAAAACTCCTGGCGTCGTTGAATCCCGCGGACATCGCGTCTGTCATAACGCTCATGCGGAGTGCCAGGGACTCCGAAAAGCGGATTTTCGCCATAGGAAACGGAGGTAGCGCAAGTACGGCCTCTCACTTCGTGAACGATCTGGGTAAGGGGGCGTCGGTCGGTCGGGAGACTCGTTTCAAGGTGATTCCGCTGACCGACAACGTGGAGTGGATGACGGCGTTGAGCAATGATCTGAGTTACGATGACGTGTTTGTCGAGCAATTGAAAAACTTCGCGGAACCCGGGGACGTATTGCTCGCCATCAGCGGGAGCGGGAATTCGGAAAACGTCCTCCGGGCCGTGCGTTTTGCAAACGGTAGGGGTTGTCATACGGTCGGTTTTGCCGGATTCGGTGGCGGAAAGCTGAAGGATCTGGTGCGTCACTGTATCGTGGTGGAATCGGACCACATGGGCAGGGTTGAGGACATCCACGTGGTTCTGCAGCACATCGTCTGTTACTATTTCATGGATGCGGAACCGTCGAGATGAGCCGGACCCGCTCGGCCGTATTCGCTGTCCTGCCCCTGATGTGCGGATTGAATCTGGAACTCGGATACTATTGGCACCTGGTTTTCGGCCAGGCGAAATTGCTTTGGAACCGGCGGCCGATCTCGAACCTGCTCGCGAGCCGGCACCTGGACCGGGAGGTCCGGGAGCGGCTCGAATTCATCCAGGAGGTGCGACGGTTCGCCGAAAAACAGATCGGGCTTGCCAGGTCCCGTAATTACGGCACATACATCGATATCGGCGAAGGACCGGTTTCGTGGCAGCTGACTGCGTCGCCAAAAGACCGGATCGAGCCCGTTCAATGGACGTACCCGGTAGTGGGACGGTTTCCCTACCGGGGTTATTTTGATCTGGACCGGGCGAAGCGGGAACGGAATCGACTGGAGGCCCGGGATTTCGATACGCTGTTGCGGCCCGTTGGCGCGTACAGTACGCTGGGCTGGTTTGAGGATCCGATCCTGAGCACGATGCTGCGCTATGGCGACGGCGATCTGGCCGAACTCATCATTCACGAACTGGCGCACACGACGGTGTGGATTCCGGGTGAGGTCTCCTTCAATGAGAGTCTGGCGACCTTTGTGGGAGAGGCCGGCGCGCTGCAGTTCATGCGACAGCGTCACGGACAGGAGTCAGCGGTCGTGAGAGGCATGTTGGACAGGCGGTACGACGAACGGACGTTCAGTCGATTCATGAACGACGTCGCGAATGAACTCCAGGCGCTCTATGGATCGGAACGAACCTATGGAGAGAAGCTGAAGAAGCGAGAAGTCATCTTCGAGAGCGCAAAGCGCCACTTTTACCGGCTGGATTTGAAGACCGGCGCGTATTCCCGCTTTCCACGGCGGCGATTGAATAACGCCGTGATGATGGCCTATCGAACCTACCACGAAAAAGTAGACGTCTTCGATCGCGTGTACCTGACGCTGGATGGGGATCTAAAGGCAGCCGTCCGGATCTTCAAGGAATGTGAGTCGCAGACGGACCCCTCCCGATACCTGGAAGATTGGCTGCAGAAAAACAGGGGTCGGCATCGGTAGTCCCCCTCTCTCGGGATCCATCATTTTCGCACGGATCGAACACGAGATGCCGGAATTTGAGCGCACGTTTCGAAGGATCTATCGGGCGGTGGCCAGAATTCCCGAAGGGACCGTAGCCACCTACGGCCAGATTGCCGAAATGGTGGGAGTGGGTCCCAGGCAGGTGGGGCGGGCGCTCAAGGCATTGCCGGCAGGCACCGTGTGTCCGTGGCACCGTGTGATTAACGCACGGGGGACCGTGTCCATTCGCACGGCCGCCGGAAAGGCGCATCTGGTCCAGGAACGGCTCCTCGAGGCCGAGGGCGTGATCTTCGTGAACGGGAAAGTCGACCTGGACGTGTTCCGGTGGCACGCGGATCTGTAGACGGTTGGACGGATTGCCGTATCAATCATCGGAGTCCACTATGACGCTCAATCCCTTCAGACCCTTCTGGACGCATCTGAGACCCTACAGGAATCGTATTCTCACGGGTCTGCTGCTGCTGTCGGTCGGGCAGTTGGCGTCAAGCGCGATCCCGCTTGCTTTAAGAGAGGCGGTCGATCTGGTAAAGGAAAGCCTGGACGGCGCTCCTGGCGGCGTCGATCCTTCCGGGGGGAGTGTCGGCGAGCAGGTTGTTTTCTGGGTATTGATGATCGTTGGTCTTGCACTCGTGCAGATGGGGTTGGAAATGGGCATGCGCTGGTGCCTGAACAGCGTGTCGAGACTCGTCGAGTATGATATTCGACGGGATTATTTCAAGGCGTTGTTGAGGCTGTCTCTGAGCTACTTTCATCGGACGCCGACGGGAGATCTGATTTCCCGGGCGACCAACGACATGAACGCCGTCAGGATGTTTCTTGGATTCGGCGTACGCATGTTGTTTGGCGCGGTTCTGGGTCTTGCCCTGAGCATGCTGGTGATGTGCTGGATCGACTGGAAACTGGCGATTCTTGCGGTGGTGCCGATGCCCGTGATGGCTCTGGTCATGAACCGTCTGGCCGGCAGGGTCCATCACGGATTTCGATCCGTGCAGGAACAGTTTTCGCGCATCAGCGCCCGCGTCCAGGAGAACCTGTCCGGCATCCGGGTGGTCAAGGCGTTCGCTCAGGGCAGGGCGGAGATGGACGCATTCGACGAACTGAGCCGGGACTACATGATAAAGAATCGCAGCCTGATACGTATTCAGAGTCTTCTTTTTCCGTTGACCTTCCTGATCAGCGGCGCGTCGCTGGCGGTCATTCTCTGGATCGGGGGCGCACAAGTGATCGCGGGGCGGCTGACCCTGGGGGATTTCGTGGCATTCAACGCCTACCTGACCAAGCTGATCTTTCCAATGATTACCCTGGGTTGGATGATCGACCGGTATCAACGAGGACTGGCGTCAATGAAGCGAATTGAGGAAGTCCTTGCGACGACGCCCGAAATTCAGAATTCGGCGCATGCAAGGGCGATCGGGACGCTCAACGGTAAAATCGAGTTCCGGAATCTGACCTTTTCGTACAACGACGTCCCGGTGTTGAAAAACGTTAACCTGCATATCCCCAGGGGCAGCACACTGGCGCTTGTTGGACGCGTGGGATCCGGGAAGACCACGCTGGCTCGTCTGATTCCACGGTTGATCCAGGCGCCGAGGGGCGCCGTGCTGATCGACGGCATTCCGGTGGAAGAGATTCCGCTGGCCACACTCCGCGCCCGCATCGGTTTTGTTCCGCAGGATACGTTCCTGTTCTCGGACTCGCTTCGGGAGAATATCTGCCTGGGGAGCGATGAAGCACCCGAGTCCGACGTTCTGTGGGCGAGCGAGGTTGCCGGTCTTTCGAGCGATCTTGCGAGTTTTCCGGATGGGATCGAAACGGTCGTTGGAGAACGCGGCGTCACCCTGTCGGGTGGCCAGAAGCAGCGTACGGCTCTGGCCCGGGCGGTGATCCGTCGACCGGAAATTCTCATCCTGGACGATGCGCTCGCCAGCGTCGATACCCACACTGAAGAGAGGATTTTGAATCGCCTGCGCGGCACCATGCAGTTCAGAACCACGATACTGATTGCGCACCGCATTTCAACCGTGCAGAATGCAGATCAGATCGCAGTACTGGAAGAAGGGGTGATTGCCGAGCGCGGTACCCACAACGACCTGATCAGCCGCGGCGGAATCTATGCCGCCATGCACCGCAGACAGCAGTTGACCCGCGAGCTGGAAGAGATCTGATCACCCGGTATCCTCGCCTGCACGAACGCCGAGCCCTGAATGCCTGACTCAAACCGCGATATACACGAAGAAGAAATAAGCCGGAAGCCGTTCGACGCACGGCTGATGTGGCGCCTTCTGGGTTATCTCAAACCGTACACGATCTGGGTAATTGTCGCATTCCTGCTGATTCTGCTGACGTCGGCAGCCAGGCAGGCCGGTCCCTATCTGAGCAAGATTGCCGTGGACGACCACATCCTGCCGGGAGACCTGGCGGGTTTGAACCGGATCGTCCTCGTGTTTGTGGGGCTGCTTGTGTTTCAGTTCCTGGCCGACGTCGCCCAAAGGATGGTTACACAGATGGTTGGCCAGTGGGTGATGTACGATATCCGAAAGGCGATATTCGGGCACCTTCAACGGTTGCCCATTCGATTCTTCGATCGCACGCCGATCGGACGCCTGATGACCCGAAATACAAACGACGTGGACGCGCTCAACGAGTTGTTTACGGACGGGGTCGTCGCCGTGTTCAGCGATATCTTTACGCTGATCGCGATTATGGCGTATATGTTCTACATGGACGCGTCGCTGGCGTTGCTGGTCTGCGCGACGGTGCCCGTCATGTTCGGGGTGACGTTCTGGTTTCAGGGCCGCATGCTGCGGGCGTTTCGCCTCGCCCGCAGCCGGTTGGCGCGACTTAACGCCTATTTGCAGGAAAACATCACGGGTATGTCGGTGGTGCAGCTTTTCGGCCGGGAAGGCCGCCATGCGGATCGATTTGACGGTATCAACGGCCGGTATCTGAATGCAAATCTGGAGTCTACGCTTTATTATTCGCTCTATTTTCCGATCATGCAGTTGCTGGGTTCCATTGCCATGGCGTTGGTTATCTGGCAGGGCAGCAGCGACGTCGTCAGGTCGCAGATCGAGTGGGGCGCTCTGATCGCCATGCTGCAGTACATTCCGCGGTTCTTCTGGCCCATTCTGGACGTTGCTGAGCGGTACGCGATTCTCCAGGCGGCAATGGCGTCGTCGGAGCGGATATTTGAACTCCTGGATACCCGGCCGGAGCCCGGTCTCGACAAGGCGGGGCCGAAGAAGATTCGGGGCGAGATCGAGTTTTCAGACGTCTGGTTTGCGTATAACGACGATGACTGGGTACTGAAAGACGTTTCGTTCGTGGTGAAACCGGGGGAACGTCTGGCTATTGTCGGCGCGACGGGCTCCGGAAAGACGACCGTTATCAACCTTCTGTGCAGGTTTTATGACATTCAACGAGGGCGCATTCGAATTGACGGGGTCGACATCAGGGAGTGGGACGTGGAGGCATTGAGGCGGCGTGTTGGCGTTGTTCAGCAGGACGTCTTCCTCTTTTCGGGGGACGTCGGGGCGAATATCCGCTTGAGAAACAGCGAGATCTCGGAACAGAAGGTCGAACAGGCCGCAAGGGACGTCAACGCGGACCGGTTTATCAGTCGTCTGCCCGGGGGATACGGGCATGCCGTCACCGAGATGGGCGGCACCCTTTCCGGCGGGCAGCGGCAGTTGCTGGCTTTTGCCCGGGCTATCGCGTTTGATCCGGATATTCTCGTCCTGGACGAAGCCACGTCAAGCATTGACACGGAAACAGAGGCCTGGATTCAGGATGCCGTGGAAAGACTCATGCGGTCGAGGACTTCAATCGTGATCGCGCATCGCATTTCAACGGTTCGGCACGCGAACCGGATTCTGGTCTTTCACAAGGGTGAAATAAGGGAAACGGGTACCCACGAAGCCCTACTGGCTGCAAGGGGCATCTATCACCGGCTCCACAGACTCCAGTACATCGGCAGCACCCGGCAGTAAACTGTTTTTTGTTGACAAAGCGATTCCATTTGTATATCCTTTCCGCTTGTCCAAACCAAGACGACGGGTGTGTTTTTCGTTGAGTCAAAAGCCAGTCTCGAAAGGGGTTTCGGTGACCAAAGCCGATATCGTCAATCAGATTGCAGAGGCCACGGGGTTGCCGAAATCGGATACGGCGGCTGTGGTGGAGGGTTTCCTCGACTCGGTTGTGGCGGCGTTAAAACATGGCGAGCACATCGAGATTCGAGGGTTCGGGACATTCAAGGTCGTGACCAGAGCGCCCCGGATAGGGCGCAATCCCAAAACCGGCGACGTCGTAAAGATCCCCGAACGCCCCGCACCGGTTTTCAAGCCATCCAGAGAATTGCGGGCAGGCCTTACGGATGAACAGACAGTCTGAACCCGCGTCGTATCAATGTCAGTCCTAGAAGAAGGAGCATTAATTGCCCTGCGGAAGAAAACGGAAGCGCCACAAAATCGCGACACACAAGCGCAAGAAACGGCGCAGAAGAGATCGCCACAAAAAGGCCTGACCACTTTCAAGGGCCAAGCGGGGCATTAGCTCAGTCTGGATAGAGCGCTGGTCTCCGGAACCAGAGGTCACAGGTTCGAATCCTGTATGTCCCACCATGCCATTCAAGGCGAGCCGTCGATCATTCGACGGCTCGCCTCTTTATTTGCAATCCGCTTACGGATAATCGGGGATATCGAACCCGGAATGCGATCCCGGTGTCCGGGCGGGAGTCATGCCGCGACTCGCGTCGGGGATCCGAAGAAAGTGGAACTTTCACGCTTCCAGGTCGTTCCAATCGTACGTCGATCCATATCCGTTCCGGAATCGCCGGCGGGATTGGACGGCGGCTTCACTGTCGCAGGGGAGTGCACTCAGCTTTGGACTTCCAGGAACCGACAAAGAAGCGTCTGCCTCACGACGCCTCCGTACAGCGATACCTGAAGGAACTGCGCCGCTATCCCCCGATGACGCGCAAAGAGGAGACGGCAACGCTCGCTCGTGCCCGTAAGGGCGATCACAAGGCGATCGAACGGCTCGTTACTTCCAATTTGCGTTTTGTTGTGAGCGTTGCCCTCGAATATCAGGGCCGCGGCGTGCCGCTTTCGGACCTGATCGCCGAAGGCAACATGGGGTTGATGGAAGCCCTGAACCGGTTTGACGAAACCCGGGGATACAAGTTCATCAGCTATGCCGTCTGGTGGATTCGCCAGGCGATACTGAATGCGCTGAAACGAACGTCGGCGGTGTCCATGCCTGCCAACCGGCAGGAGGACATGGATCGCATGGCCCGGCGGTGGGGCCAGATGACTCAGGAGCTGGGTCGAGTGCCTACGGTCGAAGAGGTGGCGAGTGATATGAAGATCAGTCGAAAGCGCGCTGAACGCGCGCTTCGATGCGCCCGGTCGGATCTCTCTCTGGAATCTCCGATCGACGCCGAAGGAGAAAAGACATTGTTGCAGGTGCTTGACTGCGACGAAGCCCACCCTGATCTGGAGGTCCTGGAAAGAGACCGCACCGAACTGATTAACGCATCCCTCGCGGGCAGTCTCGATACGAGGGAGGCAAACGTCATCCGCTCCTATTTCGGGCTGGAAGGCGGCGATCGAAGGACGCTCGGAGAAATCGGCATGGAACTGGGTGTAACGCGTGAACGCGTTCGGCAGATCCGAAATCGCGCTTTGGGCAAACTGCGACGATATTTCAAGCAACGGGTACGAACCGAGGAGTCCTGGCAGGACCAGGTCTGATTCCGGATCGGCGGCGGATCTTGCGGGCAGGGGTTCTCCTTGACCCGCATTTTTATTGTTTTTGCCTGAGCCCCTGCATCGCGTCATTTCAGCCACGTACCGGGTGATGCAGCAAGGGTATAAAGTCATTGATCCAACGGCATTTAATGGTTAACTTGAGCGTGCAATTCGCACCTCGCGGCGCCCCTGATACGACCGTGCAATCCCATTGCGTCGCCCAATCCGCAGGACCCCGGTCACGGTTACGAAAGGTGGCCGATACATTTCAGGAACTGACCCGTGAGACGTCTGTTGGAATTCCTGGGCATGAAGACGGCCCGGTTTCTTTTGCTTACCTATTCGATGTACGGGTATTTCCGGCGTTTTCTTGGCGAACTGCCCAACGTCTATTTCTACAGGCACCAGATCATCGAACAATGTTACTCGGTTGGCGTGAATTCGCTGTCTCTTGTTATCCTTGTTTCAGCTTTCAGCGGAATGGCGGTATCCACAATGATGGCCTACCAGATGGAGGACTACGTACCGGACTACATGGTCGGCAGTATCGGTGTCCGCTCGGTGCTGCTTGAACTGGCGCCAATTCTCATGGGGCTTGTACTGGCGGGCCAGGTGGGTGCGGGCATCGCGTCCGAAGTGGGCACAATGAAGGTTTCCGAGCAAGTGGACGCGCTCGTTTCACTGGCTGTGGACCCGGTGGGCTACCTTCTCATGCCGCGGGTTCTCGCGGGCATCGTGATGATTCCCGTGCTGGTCGTATTCTCCGCCTTCACGTCGATCTATGCGGGTTACGTGATGTCCATCCTGCTGATGGATATCACGGTTGCTGATTTCGTGAAGGGCATGAAGCTGGACTGGAGTTCGTACGATCTCGTCGTATGCGTCATCAAGTCCATTGTTTACGGGGGCATGATCACCTTCTACGGTTCTTACGCCGGACTGTCGGCAACCGGCGGGGCGCAGGGCGTGGGCCGCGCGGCTACGTCGGCAGTGGTCATTTCGGCAGCTTCAATTCTGATTCTCGACTATTTCCTGACCAAGACGTTGCTGTATTGAAGCCGGTTGTCTTCTTCAGTTTGGATGTGTGGCCTCCCGTGGTGCGGTTTCGATGAATGGGACGAGAAATGGCGGATAACGGCGTTGCCATCCGTTTCGAAGCGGTGCACAAGCAATTCGAAAACCTGGAAGTCCTGAAAGGGATGGATCTGGAAGTCCGGTGGGGTGAAGTCACCACCATTCTGGGGCCCAGCGGATGCGGTAAGAGCGTGACGCTGAAACATATCATCGGGATCGAACAGGCCGACCACGGGCGGGTGACGGTGGTCGGTCACGATATGAATTCCATCCGGCAGAAGGATCTGAAGGAGCTGCGGAAGCGAATCGGGGTTCTGTTTCAGTCCGCGGCACTGTTCGATTCGATGAACGTAAAGGAGAATGTGGCATTCGGTCTGCGGATGCATACCCGGATGACAGAACGAGAGATCGATGAGCGGGTCGGCGTATGCCTCGACGCGGTTCGGCTTTCCGGGGCGGAGATGACGATGCCCGTCGAACTCTCTGGAGGGATGCGAAAGCGCGCCGCACTGGCAAGGGCAATTGCAATGTCTCCGGATTTCATCCTCTATGACGAGCCGACTACGGGCCTGGATCCCGGTACAGCCGCAGTGGTTGGCGATTACATATTGAAGCTTCAGAAAGAGCTGGACGTAACCTCGGTTGTGGTTACGCACGATCTGCCGCTTGCCCGCAGGATTTCAGACAGGCTTGCCCTGCTATACAACGGAAAAACCGCCATCCAAGGGACACCGGAGGAGATCGAGAGGAGCGGAAACGACGTCTATGACCTGTTCGTTCAGGGTAAAATCTAAAGCAGGTGTCGCATGATAAGCCGGGAAAAACAGTTATTCCTGGGCGCCGTCATTTTCCTGGCGATTGCGATAGCCGTTCTGGGTGCGGCGTGGTTGTCGGAGAATTACGCCGGCGCGGCTGGTGGTTATCAGCTGCATGTCTTTTTCGACAGCGTACCGGGGTTGCAGCCTGGCGATCCGGTATTCATCCGGGGGGTCTGGGCCGGAAAGGTCCTCGATATCAGACTTACCCACGGTTTGCCACTCGTAAGTATCGGCTTTGCCGAATTCCGAAACCTGCCCCGAGACTCGAAAGTTCTGTTGCAGGCGGAGGGATTGCTGGGTGGCAAGATGATCGACGTGCAGGTGGGAACGGAATCCGGCAGGGTGTATGCCGACCACGACACGCTTCGCGGGTTGTCGGAAGGTGGCATCGAAGCAATGACGGAACATGCCGGCGTGCTGGCGCAGCGTCTTGAGACGGTTCTTGCCGACAGGAATCTGGTCCACGTCGAAGCCCTGCTCGCGAATACGGACAGCGCGGCCGCACTCTTGAAGCAGGCTGTCGCAGAGAACCGCGATACCCTTAAGGTTTTGCTGGATGCCGCGGCCCTGGCCGCCGGCGACGCTCGGGAAATTCTGGGCGAGAATCGGCCCGAGGTGCGTCGGGTCGTCGGGAACATGCGGCGTACGTCCGAAAGGTTGGATGGCATGGCGCGGAAATTCGAGACGGCGCTGGAAACACTTGAGAAGTCACTGTCAGATCTGAGTGAGGCCAGCGGGAAACTGCGGCGCGGCGAAGGTACACTGGGCCGTCTCGTCCACGACGAAACGCTGTATCTGGATCTGCAGCGTACGCTTGCCTCGGTTGACAGCCTTATAATTGACATCAGAGAGGACCCAAAACGGTATCTCAACGTTGACGTCAGCCTGTTCTGATCGGAGGTAAGGGGTGCGGGAGGTGTTCGCCCGAAACGTATTCTGGATGCTGGCATGCCTGTGTGCGGGTCTGACCCTGGCGCACGCAGGCGACCTGGAATGGTTCCGATGGACCACGGGTAAAGAGGTGTCCTTCGGCGGCGCCCTCGGCGAAATGCGCACCATCAGGACGATACCCGCTGGAGCCGACTCGGTAAAGCGTCTGGTCTACGGAGACCGGCAGGGCCTTTTGCACGTGCTCGAGTTCAACGAGGGGCGTTCACGAGAGGTGTGGATCAGCCAGTCCCTGAAATCGTCTGTGGCTCAGGTTTTCGTGGCGGATGTCAATGCGGACGGTACCCTGGAGATCGTTGCATATTCGCATTGGGGCGACATCGTGATCTACAATGCGGATACGTACGAGTTGATCTCGCGCAGCAAAGATGACGAGTATGCGACCATCTCGACGATGGCGATCGAAAATCTGGATGGCGACCCGCAACTGGAGTTGATCTTCCTTGGTGAAGCGGAGGATGCGTCGGGTGAACGGGACTCCCGGTTGTTCATCTACGACGGCAGGCATCTCGCGGAGGAGAGGCGGGGAGAACAGACCCTTATCGGGGAAAGCATCGTCGTCGCGAACCTGGACGAAGACGCCGAGCTTGAAATCGCCATCAATACCGGTGTGGTCATCGATGCAGGGTCCCTCGAATTCGAATGGCACTTCGGCGGATGCGACCGTATAGGGTACATGGACGTGAATTATGACGGCACGCCGGACCTGATAGGAGAATACGGGAGTTTGCGGCCCGAGCGACACATCAAGGTGATTGCAATCACCTCGGATTTTCGTGGAAACCACGGTACGGAGGTATCCGGAAGGATCGCGGACTGTGCCTCCTGCCACAAACTCAGGGCGTTCTGCCAGGACTGCCACGAGAGAGAGGGCGTAACCAGCACCGTCGGACATCAAAACCCGGGTGGACGCATCGACGAAGAGGCCTATCATTTGAGGGAGGCGCCTTACTTTGCGCCGTACGGTAATGTGAACGAGTGCACGAGTTGTCACAAGCTCGAACTCCGGGAAGTGTGCCTGGCGTGTCACCAGCGTACCGTTCCCGACGGTGAGGAAGCAATTCGGGCGAACACCGAGATATATTCGATTCTGACCGAGCTCAAGGGCCGATAGTCATGAAATGCAACGTCTGGATGGCTGTGCTGTTCTGGATTGCGGCGCAGATGCCGGTCCAGGCCGGAAACCCGGACTGGTATCTTCTTCGCAACAACCGGCACATCCGCTGGGGTGGGAGTATCGATGAAATGCCTCAGATTCGTATCCTCCCGTCGGGTGACGTGGATAACCCGCGTGTTGTCTACGGAGACGCGCAGGGAAGTCTGCACGTTGTAAGATACGTCGACGGACGAGGATACGAGGAGTGGAAGAGTGAGCCATTGGGGTCCGCCGTCCTGGGTGTCTTCGTGGAAGACGTCGATGCGGACGGGGAATTCGAGATTATCGCCTACACCTTTACGCGTATTGTGCTATACAGTGCGGAAGACTACAGTTTCATCTGGCAGATCCGTGAGGATATCACCCACATGGCAATCGCAAACGTGGACGATGATCCTCAATTGGAACTCGTCTATCTGGTCAAGAGTCTGGGCCATAGCGAAATGCACATCCATGTGTACGACTGTCTGGAGTCGTTCGAACAGGGTATCAGCGACGTGATACCGAAAGAATCGATTCACGCCCAGAGCATGGTAATCGCGGATTTCGACGACGACTACGGCCTTGAGGCCGTGTTGAATACGGGTGTTGTCGTCGACATGGAAACATTGATCGTGGAGTGGTACTTTGCCGACGGATTCGGAGACCGTCTGGGATTTCTGGATATTGACGGAGACGGTGTCCTTGAGTTAATTGGGGAGGTGGGCGGGCTTCGCCACAGCCGCTACCTTCGCATATTCAATGTAGACATTCAGTCAGAGACGTTTCTGGTCCTGCGGGACGATGGGGAGGACGCTGAAGCGGAGGAGTGACCGCTAGCGGTTATCGTCATGGATACGGAATCACAGACAAGACAGGGGCAAGCCGAGG
>LXNJ01001772.1_pt1 | contig 12429 bp, 7 predicted proteins | sample 809081 | NCBI WGS metagenome assembly LXNJ01 (sample SAMN04870510, study PRJNA318959) | sponge metagenome | biome: sponge; feature: marine sponge reef; material: water | host: Petrosia ficiformis | place: Greece: Milos, Mediterranean Sea | collected 2013-05-29 | depth 5-7 m
AACCGCGAGTCCGGGAGCATCTCGGCGTTAGCTGTGGTATTGGTACCTCCAATCCAGGGTCGAACCGCTACAGGGTGCCCTCGATCCTGTCCTGCATCCGCCGCATCCCGTTCAGCCAGCGTTCCAGGTCGCCGGTCTTGCGCGCCATCCACGTCTCGGCGATGGGGTCGGTGAGGATCAGGAAGCGTTCCTCGAACACGGCGTCGGACACCATTCGGGCCACCTCTTCGGGTTCCTTGATGGGTCCGGCGGCGTTGCTGACGAAGCCCGATGACGAGGATCCGAGCATCGGCGTCCGTACGCCTAGAGGCGCGAGCAAAGACACCCGAATGCCTTTGTTGTGATACGTGATGGACAGCCACTCGGCGAGTCCGACCACGGCGTGCTTTGTAACGGCGTAGGTCAGGTTGCCGTGGCTGGTGAGAATCCCGGCAATGGACGCCGTGTGCAGCAGGTAGCCCGATTCGCGTTCGAGCATCGTCGGCAGTACCGCGCGGACGGCGAACACGTGGGCCATGACGTTGACCTGCCATTGCTCGTTCCAGGTGTCGATATCCGTGTCCAGGGGATTGCCACCGGTGGCGATGCCGGCGTTGGAGAAGAACACGTCCACGGGCCCGTTGGCGCGTTCGGCTTCGCCCACTAGCGCGTTGACATCGGCTTCGTTGCCGACGTCGCAGGCGACGGCCATTCCACCGATCTCGTTGGCCACGTCACGGGCGCCGTCGGCGTTCATGTCGGCGATGACGACGCGGGCGCCCAAGCGCGCGAACTCGTGTGCGGTTGCTTGGCCGATGCCGCTGGCGCCGCCGGTGATGATGGCGTGCTTGTCTCGTAGGTCCATGCAATTCCTCCTTTCCGATCACAGTATCAGGCTGTCGGGACCGTCGAAAGCGCAAGCGAGAGAAGGCGTCCTGTGTTTGCCCGCACGGACGATTCGCTCCATGATGGAACGCTTATCTGGCATTACCTGGAGAAGTCATGGCCATCGTCGAGACGCACTACGGCAAGGTGGAGGGGGCCAGCGACGACGGCGTCCACGCCTTCAGGGGCATCCCGTTCGCCGCACCCCCCGTGGGTGAGAAGCGCTGGCACGCCCCGGAACCCCCGGTGTCCTGGAGCGGCGTCCGCGCGGCGACCGATTGGGGCAAGCAGGCCTGGCAACAGGCGGTGGAGAACGCGGGGATGCTGTCGTTCGTCTTCAACATCCGCAACGCCGCCTATCGCGACGAGGACTGCCTGCAATTGAACGTGTTCACGCCGGGCAACGACGATGCCCGGCGCCCGGTGCTCGTGTGGATCCACGGTGGCGGCTTCCAGGGCGGGACGGGTGGCACGCCGGTATATGACGGATCGAACCTCGCCGGGCGGGGCGATGTCGTGGTCGTGACCGTCAACTACCGGGTCGGCGCGCTCGGCTGGCTCAACCTCAACGAGTTGACCGGCGGCCGAATTCCCGCGACGGGCAACGAAGGTCTGCTCGATCAGGTGGAAGCCCTTCGCTGGATTCGCGACAACGTTGCGTCGTTCGGCGGCGATCCCGGAAACGTGACCGTCTTCGGCGAGTCGGCGGGCGCCATGAGCGTCGGCGCATTGCTGGCGTGCCCGGCGGCAAAGGGACTCTTCCATCGCGGGATCCTCATCAGCGGTGCGACCAGTACCGCGAATCCGCTGGCCCGGGCCGTGGAGGCCGCGGATGGCCTGCTGCACAAACTCGGCCTGTCGCCCACCGACGATGTCGACAAGCTCATCGCCCTGGAACCGGAAACGCTGATTACGGCCGCTGCGGGTTTCCGGCTGCCCGGCGGCGGGATGACGTTCCAACCCTGCATCGACGGCACGGTGGTCACCGAATTGCCCCTCGAAGCGGTCAGGCACGGCGCCGCGGATGGCATTCCCATCCTGGTCGGCACCCAGCGCGACGAATGGCGCGGCTTCACGTTCAACAATCCGCAAACCGCGAATCTCGACGAGGCGGGGTTGCTGGCAGAGGTGTCGAGCAATGTGGAAGACGCGGCGTCGCTGATCGCCGGCTATCGCCGCATCCGCGAGGGTCGCGGCGACACCGTCGATCCGTCGTCACTGTTCGCGGCGATCGAAACCGACCGCAAGATGCGGATGCCGGCCATCGATCTGCTCGAAGCGTTGGCGGCGCGGGGCGAGTCGGGCCATCACTACATATTCGCGCACGAGTCGCCCTGGGAGGGTGGCCGAATCGGGTCGCCCCACGCGATCATCATCGGCTTCGTGTTCGGCACCCACGCGTTCAGCGACGAGAGTGCGGCGTTCTTCGGCAAGGGTGCATCGGCGGACCATGTCTCGACGCATCTGCAGGACGCGTTCTGCGCGTTGGCGAGAACCGGCAGTCCGCGCACCAGCGCAATGGGCGACTGGTCACCCTACGAGGCGCAGACGCGCTCGACGGGCATCTTCGTCGACCCGGTCGAGGTGGTGGACGCCCCCTTTGACGCGGAACGCGCGCTGTGGGTTGGCCGCGAGGTCGGCGAGCCGTTCGGTCCGAGCCGGTGGTAGTCGAGGAGGCGTGCCTCGTGGTCGCAAAACAGCAAGTCAGCAGCAACGAACCCGCTTGAGTTAGCCCCGTACGGGACTCGCTCAAGCGGTACGACCGTGAAGTCGGATGTCGAGGGGTCTCCCCCGTTACATCCGCCAGTTGACCTCGAAGCCAAAGGTCCGTGCCCGACCGAAGTTGTAGCCCTGCTGATTGCGTTCGTAGGCAACGACCTGATCGAAGGCATTGTTCAGGTAGACGGCGAGGTCGTAGTTGTTCTGCCGCAATGTGAGCCGCATGTCCGTCCTGTGCCAACTTGGCGTCGGGCGCTCGTTGTCGGGCCCTCGCCACTGCTCGGTGACGACATAGTGTTCGCCCCGCGCGGTTGCCCGGAATCCAGCCAGCTCGAAGTCGTAGGACAGCGAAACGCTGCCCGTGTATTCGGGGCTGGCGGGGATGCGGTTGCCGACCTGGACGCCGAGCGCGGTCGATCCCGCAACGCGCGCGTCGTTGCCCGCGGATGCCGTGCCGATTTCCGCCGTCCACAGCCAGGAGCCGCCGGCTTGCAGCGTTAGATCATCCGACAGACGTGCCTCAATCTCGAACTCCAATCCCTGTGTTTGCGCATCGCCTGCGTTGTCCGCGTAGGAAAACGGGAACGGAGAGACCTCGGGGATATTCTCGGGCGAAAACGACTCGATATCGATGATGATGTCCGTCCAATCGATGTTGAAGAAGGCGGTGGTAAAGCTGACCCGGCCGTCCGCCACCGTCGCCTTCACACCGAGTTCCAGGCTCTCGGCCTGATCGCCCTGGATGGTCTGCTTGTCGACCAGAAAGTTATACAGATCGTCAGCAGCCTGGGAAGCGCCACGGTGGGGTTCCACTTGGGCGATCCGGTCAACCACCGCGCCCTGCACGATGCCCGGCCGGAAGCCATGCGACCAGATGCCGTAGAGCATCCAGTCGTCGTTGGGTCGCCATGTCAAACCGATCTTGGGGGAGGTCTTCGTGTCGTCGTCGAGCCTGAACGAGGTGTCGATCGTGTTCGAGGGATTGAAGCCGTTAACGTAGTCGTCAACCTGTACCTGAACGTCGGCGACCCGCACGCCGACGGTGACTTCCCATTGGGGAGTAATGGCGTAGCTTACCTCGCCGAAGTAGGCGGACTCTTCGACGTAGTTCTCGTCGCGGGATCCGGAGAACAGGAACCTGTTGAGGAAATTCTTGACGATCGAGGCCTGACGCTCTGGCGTTATGCCGGGATTGAAGAGCCACAGCAGGCTGCAGTGCTCGTCGAAGGACTGCCCATCCACTTCGGTCTGCAATATTCCCGCATAGGGCACCTCGGCCGGGCATGCCGCGTGGGTCCCGTCGAACCGATAGTTATCCTTGGCGTAGTAGCCGACGGTCCACCGCAAGGGACTGTCGGCGGTGGAGACCAGGCGCAGCTCGTAGGACTTGCCTTCAGCCCAGCTTATGCAGGTGCTGTAGCAGATCTGACCGGCCATGATCCCGCCGCGGCCGGTCATTGGATTGATCGTAGGTGCCGTGGACACATCGCATTCACCGGTCGGCAAAAAGCTGAAGCTCGGAGAGAATCCGCAGTTGAAGTCCTCCACGAACCGCCTCGAGAAATTCACGTGCGGCGGCGACTCGTCGCCAGCCCGTTTCGTATACCGGTCGTATTGCGACCAGGTTCCGGTCAATGTCGCGAACGGCAGATCCCACGTGAAGTCGATGTTGAACAGCTCGTACTCATCGACGGTGCCGTCGAGATCGGTCCCGGCTAGCGTCGGGTGGGCTTTGTGCGTGATGTACGGGTCGCGGTCGAACTGCGCGTTGTGGTCCCCCGAACAGTCGAATTCGTTGGGATAGGACGGGATCTCGATGAGGTTGACGTCGACGCGAAGCTCTTCGTAGCAGTGAAAGCCGATGGCCGGCCCCCCGCCCGTCATATCAACATCCATGTACATGGCATGAATCTCGAACTCGTCGGTCGGGTAGAACCCGACGGTCAACCTGCCGCCCGTTTCCTTTTCCCAGTCCGTGTCCTCTCCTCTACCCGGCGCGTCGAGCAGGCCCTTCATGTCCCGCGAATAGAGGATTGCCCGTACTGCCGCCGTGTCGCCGAGTGGTACGTTGACCATCCCGTCGATGCGGTGCCCGAACCCGCTGGAGTGGGCCATGGTGTCCGTTGACGCCCTGACCGCGAAGTCGAGGCCCGCGGGGTTGGGCTTGTTGGTGATGTAGCGTATGGCGCCGCCCATGGTGCCCTCGCCGTAGAGGGTTCCCTGCGGCCCCTTGAGCACCTCGACCCGCTCTAGGTCGAACAGAGGAATCGAAAAGTGCGCGGCATCGCCGTTGGTGGACCCGATCGGCATGTTGTTGAGATACGCACCGACGGGTGAACCGTTGCCCTCCGCGTACGGCGTGATGCCGCGAATCGAGATGTCGTTGAACCCGGACGTGGCCTTCTTCAGGTTGAGACCGGGAATGTTGTTGTAGAGCGAGAAGATGTTGTGGATGCCCTTGTCGATGATCTGATCTTCGGACAACGCCGTAATCGAGATCGGCGTATCCATCAGGTTCGTGTCACGGTAGGTGGCGGTTACGATGACCTCCTCCATCGCCGAGTCGCTTTCATCGTCGGCTTCTTCTTCGGCCATTGCTGCGGGCATGCTGAGTATCGCCATGGCGAAAGTAGCCGTGATGCCGAGCCAGCCTTTGGGTGGCAGTTCGTGTTCTTGTAGGTGCTTCATTCCGATCCCCCGATCAGGTAGTCCCAACTCCGTGGTGGTGGTCGCGTTCATGTCGGCGCCCGTATCGGTGGCGGCCGAAACCAATGGGACGGGTCAGGGATGCGGGCGGGAGCGAACGAGGTACACCATCACGGTGCCAATAGTTGTCATAAATCCTTAGTGAGTGTCCACTATCACGCTGCATCGCGGCAGGCAGGCCGTTCATCGGCGTCCACGAAGGCGATGCGATCGCCGTGGCGGGGTTTGAGTCACGAAGGCGTTGGCCGAACGCTTGCCCCGCCGCGGATCTGTCACTACGATGGTCCACGAGATCGGAGTCGGCGAGCCCCCGTGTTTCCGGTTTGACCGGTCTCGTCAATCAGGGGTTGAGGGGATCCACAATGAGCACAGTCGTCACTTTCCCAAGGGAAAAGCACGCCGCCGGGCGACAGATGAGGGTCAGCGAGATCGAGAACGATCTCGACCGGATGATCTTCGCCAGGATTCTCCTGGAGAACGTCGCCCGCTGGATCGCGGACCCGGACCGGGACGAGATCATCAACATGGACGTGGATCGAGTCGAAAGCCCCAGGCTGACGCCGGAACAGGTCGAGGAGATGGACAAGTCCGGCGCGGGCACCTACGGTCATACCACCGTATTCGAACCTGCGGATCTAGACCTCTACGAGTCCTACATGTACCCGCCGTTGGCCATGCCGGAGAAACCGGAGGTCATGCTGTCGTACTGGGACATGAACAACAAGATCGTGTTCCTGGAGGGCCGGCTCATGGTCAAGGCCCTGTGCCCCGACGGCATCGAGTCGTGGCTGGTGATCAGCGTGCCTGTGCCGAACTTCCACACCGCGCTCGAAGGCAACTGCTGGGGATGGCCGAAATACGTCTGCGACGAGATGACGGTATCGAAGGAACGTTCCGAGGTCATCTACGAGGGCAAGGTCCGCCTGTCCATGGACTTCACCCCGGGTGGGGTGGACGACGCCACGATTCGCCGGTTGAAGGAGCAGGGCACGGAAGGCGGCAACACCGTGTCGTTCCACATCGACGGCGGTGGCATGTGTCTCATCCGCCAGGGGAAGGGCGACGGCAGTGGCCGCCAGGAGACGCACTTCGCCGAGTGGGAGCCGGGCATGATCAGGAGCTACGTTCGCCCGGAGGATCCCTGGGCGGGGCTGTTCCCGGAGGACTGTGTCACGCCGGGGGTCTGGCAACGGTCGTTCGGGCTCGGCGGCGGCGGCGGCGGCATGTACAAGGTCAAGCGGCGCGACTGAATCGGTCACGTAGGGCGACCCTTGCGGTCGCCCGTTTTGATTGTGCGAACAATGACGAGTCGCTGCCGGGCACGACCGTTTGGGGGAGAACATGCCTGAACCACTGAAAGTCGGCCTGGTCGGCACGGGCGGGATTTCCAACCGCCACATGGATGCCTACCTCAGGTTCCCCGATCGGGTTCGCCTCATGGCGGTGTGCGACATCGTCCGCCCCCTGGCCGAGGAATACGCGAAGAAGACCGGCGTGGAAGCCGTCTATACGGACTACGAGAAGATGCTCCGCGAGGCGGATATCGACGCCGTGGACATCTGCACGGGTCACCGGCACCACGCGCCGCAGGCCATCGCGGCCGCCCAAGCCGGCAAGCACGCGCTCACCGAGAAGGCGATGGCGCAGAATCTCGACGAATGCCGGGCGATGATCCGCGCCGCCGACAAGGCGGGCACCACCCTGATGGTCGCCCAGCACCTACGCTATTCCCCGGAGGCCCGGGCGGCGAAAAGGCTGATCGAAGACGGCGGGCTGGGCGACATCCAGGCGGCGAGAACCCATCTCATCATGTCCGGGCCGAGGAAGTCGTGGATGAACGATGCCAAGGAAGGTGGCGGGGTCCTGGCACTGAACTCCATCCACCATCTCGACCTGCTCCGCTACTACGTCGGCAACGTCAAGCGCGTAACCGGTGTCTGCCGGAGCGTGCAACCGGAGATGCTGAACGGCGCCGAGGACCTGGTCGCCGGGACCCTCGAGTTCGACAACGGGGCGATCGGCGACATGTTCGCCAGTTGGACCACCTACGTCGCCCCATCGGTCCCGTCTTACACGGTGATCGGCACGAAGGGGACCATACAGTCGACGCCACCGGATCTCGATACCGACGAGGACCGGCCGGTCTCGCACTTCGGCAAAGTCCTGTTCGCCGACAAGGAGGATCTCGACCCGCGCAATCGGCCGGAGGACTTGCAGAAGATCCTCAACCCGCCCTTCGAGCCCATTCCAACCAGCGACGTCGAACTGCCGAGTTCCAACTTCTTCGTCAACGAGATCCTGCACTTCGCGGAATGCGCGAAGAGCGGTGCCGAACCCATCAGCAGCGGCCGGGACAACATCGAATCCATGAAGGTCATGTTGGGGATCTTCGAGTCGTCCCGGACGGGTAGGGCGGTCGACCTCGACAATCTCTAACTCCCCCTAGCGAAACCGGGGAACTGGGGAAGACGATGCGATTCGGCGGCGCGTCCCGCCACCGCAGAAGGCGCGAAACGCCAGATCTCACACCAGCTCCGACCGGTTGCAGGTATGTCCTGTTTTTCCTGGTATGCGCCTCATGTGGCGCGTCGGTCGCCGAGCTGACCTTCAAGCACGGCGTGTCGTTCTTCGGCGAGTTCAAGTACCCCCCCGAATTCGAGCACTTCGACTACGTCAATCCTGATGCCCCCAAGGGCGGCATGATGGTGCTGGCGACCGACGATCCCTGGAATTCGTTCACCCCCTACCTGAACAAGGGTATCGTCGCACCGGGCGTGCAGCACGACTTCGGCTCCAACCCGTTCTTCTACGATGGCCTGTTCACGGCGTCGGACGACGAGATCGGCACCTTCTACGGCAATCTCGCCGGAGGCGTCGCAATTTCCGACGACTTCACCCAGGTCCGCGTACGGCTGCGGCCGGAAGCCCGTTGGCACGACGGCGTCCCGGTGACGGCCCGGGACGTGCGTTTCACGTTCGAGCACATCGCCGAGAACTCGGCGTTCAACCTGCAATCCGCGTTCGGCATGGTGGACTCGGTGGAGATCCACGGCGACTTCGATCTGACCTTTCACCTTAACGACGTCAACGGTCTCAACGCCGCCGTCGTATCCAGTCTCGGCAAGATCGCGATCCTCCCGGAACACTACTGGCGCGAGGCGGACAACACCAAGACCACCCAGACGCCACCCCTCGGCAGCGGTCCGTACCGAGTCGCCGAGTTCAAGCAGTCCCGTTCCCTGCTCTACGAACGGGTGCCCGACTACTGGGGCAAGGATCTGGGGGTGCATCGCGGCCGTCACAATCTCGACCACATCCGCTACGACTTCTACCGCGATGCCACCGTTGCCCGGGAAGCGTTCCGCAAGGGCCTGATCGACGTCTGGCGGGAGACCGATCCCCGGTTCTGGTTCGACCGCTACGACGATGCCCTGGCGAAGGGCCGGATGGTCAAACGCAAGCACAACTTCCAGTACTACGTCGGGCTGCTTCGCGGCCTGGTGATCAACAGTCGCCGGGAGCATCTCAAGGACCTGCGCGTCCGCGAAGCCCTGACGCTGGCATTCGACTACGGTTGGCACAACCGGGTGATCACACGGGGCTTCCATACGCGGCCGGACAGTTATTTTGCGCCGTCGGTGTTCGCGGCGGTGGGCCGACCCGGTCCCGCCGAGGTACGGCTACTGGCGCCTTTCCGCGCTGAACTACCGGCACGGGTATTCACCGAGTCGTTCGAACTCAAACCCTCGAATGGGATTGGCCGCAACCGGGGTCTACTCATCGAAGCCATGCGACTGCTACGTGACGCCGGTTGGATGGTGCGCGACGGTGCTCTCACGAACGAGTCGGGAGAGCGGTTCTCGCTGACGTTCGTCCTCCGAAGCGTGGAGGAGCGTCGCCTGGTCACCCAGTTCGTCGATCAGTTGCAGAAGTTGGGGGTCGATACACGCGTGCGTTTGGTGGATGCCGCGCACTACATCAACATCATGAAGGACTTCGATTTCGACATTTCCTTCGGCCAACTCGGCGTTGCGAATCCGGCCGGCATCGAGATCATCTCGTACTGGCATTCGAGCAACGCGATGCTGCCGCGAACGAGAAACCTCTCGGGCATACAAAGCGAAGCCGTGGACGAGATGATCCTGCGGGTCCTCAACGCTCGATCCCGGGAGGAGTTGACCGCCGCACAGCGCGCGCTGGACCGGATTCTCCTTTGGAACTTCCTGACCATCCCGCTGATCGCGGTCGAGGGCCCCAAGGTGGTCTACTGGAACAAATTCGGTCGCCCGCCGGTCGATGCCGAATTCCGTACCAGTTTCCCGTCGGCCTGGTGGTACGACGACGCGAAGGCAGCCAAGATACCGGTGCCGGATTAGGACCTGACACCCTGTCAGGGACGCCCTCGCGGCGTCCCGTGCCCGATGAACCGATGCCCTGTGGTGACGGACGCGCGCGCGGGCAAACCTCGCCGCTACGGTCGAGACGCCTCGTCGACGCGCTATGGGTTAGCATCCATCGCTTCGTCTTGCATTGGGAGGGGATGTAGGTGAAGACATCTCGTCTACCAGCACGGACTGTCGATGCAGCCCGCGTGCTGTTCTGTTTCTCGACCGTCGCGTTCCTTGCGCACACGGCATCGGCCGAGGATGCCGCCGAAGGCGTGGCATCCGCGGAACCCGCAGAGCAGACTCGTCCCGCCGGTTGGGTGGACGAGGCGCGCGTCATCGCCGCCGGACAAGCGGAGCCGGGAAGCTGGCTGGCCCACGGGCAGACCTACGACGAACTGCGCTTCTCCACGCTCACCGAGATCAACCGGGACACCGTGGACTCGCTTGGCCTTGCCTGGGTCAAGAACCTGAACATTCCGCACCGGCTGCAGGCGACGCCCCTGGTGATCGACGGCGTGATGTACTTCACCGACTCATGGAGCGTCGCCTACGCCGTGGATGCCCAGACCGGCGAGGAGATCTGGCGCTTCGACCCGGAGACGGACCGCGGTTCAGCACGTTATTCCTGTTGCGGCGGGCCAGCGAATCGCGGGGTTGCCGCCTATAAGGGCAAGCTCTACTTCGCGACCTTCGACGCCCGACTCGTGGCCGTGGACCAGGCCACGGGCGAGAGGATCTGGGATGTCGACACCACCCACTACCCCACCCACAGTCCCTACACCATCACCGGGGCGCCCCGGGTGGTGCACGGCAAGGTATTCATCGGCCAGAGCAGTTCCGAGTTCGGGATTCGCGGGCACCTGTCCGCGTACGACGCGGAAACGGGCGAACTCGCCTGGCGGTTCTTTGTCGTGCCGGGAGACCCCGCCGAGCCCTTCGAACATCCCGAACTCGAGGAGGCCGCCAAGACCTGGGGCGGCGAGTGGTGGAAGCTTGGCGGCGGCGGCACGGTCTGGCATTCGATCGTCTACGACGCGAAGTTCGACCAACTCATCTTCGGCACCGGCAACGGCGCGCCCTGGCCGCGCAAGATCCGCTCGCCGGGGGGCGGCGACAACCTGTTCCTGGGCGGCGTCATGTCGGTGAACCCGAACACCGGCCGCATGAACTGGTTCTACCAGATGACGCCGGCCGACAACTGGGATTTCAACGCCTGCCAGGACATCGCGCTGCTCGACATGGAGATCGATGGCAAGGTCCGCTCCGTGTTGCTGCAGGGGCCGAAGAATGGCTTCTTCTATGTTCTGGACCGCGAGAACGGGGAACTGCTGCGCGCCAATCCCTACGTGCGCCTGAACTGGGCGACGCATATCGACATGGCGACCGGGCGACCTGTCGAAGACCCGGAAATGGCCTACGACGAGAAGGCGCAGTGGGTTCTTCCGAGCAACGCGGGGGGACACAGTTGGCAGGCCATGGCCGTGGACCCCGACCGTGGTATCGCCTACCTGCCGGTACAGGACATGTCGGCCTGGTATGGATTGCCGCAATCGTTCCTGGATACCGGGGAGTACGAACTCAATCCCAACGGCATCAGCCTGGGTGTGGACATGCGTCCGGCCGAAGATGCGCCGCCGCAGCCGGAAGCCGCCGGCTACCTGAAGGCGATCGACCCGTTGACGGGCGAGGTAGTCTGGAGCGTGGAGCGCGCCACGCCGTACAACGGCGGCACCCTGGCGACCGCCGGCGGCTTGGTGTTCCATGGCGATGCCGCCGGCCAACTCGCCGCCTACGATGCCGATGACGGTTCGACGCGCTGGGAATACGACACCCAGGGCAGCACACCGGCGTCGCCCATCACCTACGAAATCGAGGGCGAACAGTATCTGGCGGTTCTGGTCGGTCGCGCTTGGCGCCGCGAGGAGAGCGACGGCCGCATGATGGTGTTCAAGCTCGGGGCTGAAGGCGAGATGACCCGGGAACTGGGTGAGGCCGAGATTCCCCAGCCCCCGCCGTTGACCGTCGGTGAGGAGGACGTCGCGCGGGGCGAAGCGCTCTACAACCGAACCTGCGTGGGCTGTCACGGCATCGGTGGGGTCGCCACGATCAATGCCGACCTGCGCATGATGAGCGAGGAAACCCATGAGCGCTTCCAAGACATCGTCCGTGGCGGCGTGCTGGCCGACAAGGGGATGCTGTCTTTCGCCGCCGCGGTCACCGAGGATGAGGCCGAGTTGATCCGCCAATACGTGATTTCGCAGGCGCTGAAGGCGAGGGCGGCACCCCCGGCACAAGACAATCGAAGGCCGGGTCGGGACTAGGCGCGCCGAGTACCGGTACGGAGCGACCATCGGGGACGGGCTTGTCCCGGCGCGCCCTTCGGGCGCGTTTCGAGAATGCTCGCGCATTTTCGTGGCAACACGATACGGTGTACTGCCTCAGCACCGATGACCGCGCCCTTCGGCAGGCTTGTGCTAGACCGTCAACCCGCCAACATCCAGGCGCTGCCGACGAGGGCGATCGCCGTCCACGCGAAGAAACGCTGCGCCCGGGGACCGGAAAGGTGCAACCTCGTTCGGGCGATGTAGAGGCCGATCAGGAATCCGGCGACCAGTCCCGTGAGGTGGGCCACGACGTCGGTGTTCTCGCCGCCGGTGCCGGTGTAGGCAAAGAATGCGATCGCCGCGAATACCGGCGCGAACCGGCGCTGCCACCGGGCTTGGCGGAAGTATCCGCTTCGCCAGAAGAACGC
>LXNJ01001773.1_pt1 | contig 12429 bp, 10 predicted proteins | sample 809081 | NCBI WGS metagenome assembly LXNJ01 (sample SAMN04870510, study PRJNA318959) | sponge metagenome | biome: sponge; feature: marine sponge reef; material: water | host: Petrosia ficiformis | place: Greece: Milos, Mediterranean Sea | collected 2013-05-29 | depth 5-7 m
GTTGTCGTCGGGAACCCGCAATCGGTTGTGGATGAGACTGGATGTTGCCGTCACCGTCACGGTCGGGCTGAGAACCGTAGTGAGGTTCAAGCGGCCGGAAATGACCTTGTTCCAGTTTGCATCGCCCTTGAGCGAGGCCTCCTGGCCCTTGTAGCTCCCCGAGATGAAGTAGCGCACCGACTGCCCGCCTCCGCTCACGGAACCGGCGTAGCGGTGGTGGTAGCCATTCTCAACCAGCTCCTTGGGGTCGCGGGCCTGGAAGCCGTCGGGTCCCCGGAAGAGGTGGTTCATTCGGCCCGGAAAGGTGTCGGTTGGCGTCCGCTCGAATCCCTGTTCGACTTCGAAGTTCCACTGGGGTGCGCCCGTCCGCCCCCGCTTCGTGAAGATCTGGATGACCCCGTTGGCGCCCTGCGTGCCATACATCGTGGAGGCGGCCGAGCCCTTCACGATCTCGATTCTTTCGATCTCCGAGGTCGAGATGTCCTGCAGCCGGGAGATGTCCATACCGCCGAACCAGACACCCCCCTGGTCGTGGGAGGCGTCGACTCTGATCCCGTCGATATACACCACCGGGTCACCGCTCAGCGACACGGAAGTCATGCCGCGGATGCGGATTATTCCACCCAGGCCCACGGTGCCGGATGCGAGATTCATCGCGACACCCGCCGACCGCCCCTGAATGAGCTGGTCCACGCTCGTGATCGGCGCGGCCGCGGTTACATCCAGGGCGTTCACCGTCGAGATGGAGTTGCCGAGCTTTCGTTTGGCGGTTTCCTGGGCCGACCCCGTAACCACCAGCTCGTCCAGGCTGATCGCGCGTTCGGTGAGCACGAAGTCGGCCGCGACACCCTGCCCAACGGTCACGGTGACCTGAATCTCCTCCGGACCGAACCCGATGACATCGGCCCGGATGGTCAACAGTTCACCCGCCGGCACGTTGGGAATCAGGTAGCGGCCGTTGTTGCCCGTGACGGTGCCGAGACCGCTTCCTGGAACCGAAATCTGCACCCCCGAAAGCGGTCGTCCTCCGACCGAACTGGTCACGAGTCCCGTGACGCTCCCCGTCGTCTGGCCGAGCGCAGGCATCGCGGCCAGACAGAGGGCGGCGAGGGCCGCGAAGCTCTGCCTGAGGGGAGGGGGAATGGATCTGGTCATACGTCGCCTCCTTGTGTTTCGGGCCGCACGCACGCCGGTTTGGCGGAAGGGGTAACGACCCTGCGAGCATTTATCGCGAGTTCAACTCAACTGCGACGCTCGCCCCTGCAAGGAGCGACTTTTCAAGAAGCCGGACGTAGCTGTAGGCCCGCGAAGGGCCCATTGCTGGATACCGTTACGGATACACTTGCCCAGCGGGGTCAACGTACGTGCCACCGGGGCGCCGGGCAAGCTGGCCCGGGCAAGCCGGAAGGTGTCGGCTACACGCTCTCGCCGCCCATTCCTTGGCGGACGTGCCCGACCATGTCGCCATTCGCCGCGAGGTCCTTCCCAAGCCCGGAGCCATGCGGTACAGTTGTGCCCGGGGCGGCGGGCGGTTGAGGCCCGCCACGTTTTGGCGATCACTCACCACCACGAGGACCATGTCCGTATCCAACAGAATCGAAGACCTCCTGGGAGCCGAAGCCGAAGACCTTCTCACCTATCGCGCCAGGGGCTTTCCGCGAGAACAGCTCCACCTGCCCGGCCCCGATTTCGTTGACCGGGTGGTCACGGGCACGGACCGCAACCCGCAGGTCCTGCGCAGCATGCAGCAGATTCTCGGGCACGGGCGGCTGGCGGGCACCGGCTACGTTTCGATTCTGCCGGTCGACCAGGGGATCGAGCACTCGGCCGGCGCGTCCTTTGCGCCCAATCCGCCGTTCTTCGACCCGGGGAACATTGTCGAACTGGCGCTCGAGGGGGGCTGCAACGCGGTGGCGTCCACCCTGGGCGTTCTGGGCTCGGTCTCGCGGAAGTACGCGCACCGGATCCCGTTCCTGGTCAAGCTCAACCACAACGAGTTGCTCACCTACCCCAACCGCTACGACCAGGTGATGTTCGCGAGCGTCCAGCAGGCGTGGGAGCTGGGTGCGGTCGCGGTCGGCGCCACGATCTATTTCGGGTCCGACCAGGGGATGCGCCAGCTGCAGGAGGCCTCCGAAGCCTTCCAGATGGCGCACGAACTGGGCATGGTCACGGTGCTGTGGTGCTACCTCCGGCAATCCGCCTTCAACAAGGACGGGGTCAACTACCACGCCGCCGCCGATCTCACTGGCCAGGCCAATCACCTCGGCGTCACGATCGAGGCCGACATCGTCAAGCAGAAGCAGGCCGAGAACAACAACGGCTACCGGGCCATCGGCTTCGGCCGCACGCACGACAAGGTGTACTCCGACCTGGTCCCCGGCGATCACCCGATCGAGCTGACGCGCTACCAGGTGGCCAACTGCTACATGGGCCGCGTGGGGCTGATCAATTCAGGGGGGTCGAGCGGGGCCAACGACTTCGCGCAGGCCGCGCGCACGGCGGTGATCAACAAGCGGGCCGGCGGGATGGGGCTGATCTCGGGGCGCAAGGCGTTCCAGCGCCCGATGGCCGACGGGGTCAAGCTGCTGAACCTGATCCAGGACGTCTTCCTGGACGAGTCGATCGAGGTGGCGTAGCGCGAATATAGTTAGAGATTGTAGTATATTTGACCCTGATAGAGTCAATATGCAACAATCCATAACACGTGCCGGTCTGCTCGCCGCGATAACCACCCGACTTGCCGAGGCCCCCGTCGTCGCCGTTCTGGGAGCCCGACAGGTTGGCAAGACGACCTTGGCGACACAGTTGTGCTCCTGGCCGGGTGGTTCTCTGTTTTTCGATCTGGAGGTGGCCACCGAGCGCGAAGCTCTGGCCAGAACTCCGGGCAGGGTACTCCGGACCGGCGAAGGCCTGGTCGTTCTCGACGAGGTCCAGCGCATGCCGGAGATCTTCGAGGTACTCCGGCCGATCTGTGACGACCCGGGGCGCAAGGCCGTTTTTCTTCTGTTGGGAAGCGCTTCGATCGATCTCGTTCGCGGCGTCTCCGAGACGCTCGCCGGAAGGATAATGTTCGTGGAGATGGGGGGGCTCGCGCTGGCCGAAGTCGGAGCGGCCAATCACGACCGGCTGTGGATGCGCGGCGGGTTTCCCCGCGCCTATCTCGCGCAGTCTGCAGGAGAATGGAGCCGCTGGATGGAGTCGTTTACCCGGACATTTGTCGAGCGAGACATTCCGGGCCTGCGCCCGGGTGTCTCCTCGGAGGGCATCGGACGCTTCTGGAGGATGTTGGCGCATCTCCACGGTCAGACCTGGAACGCTTCCGAGCTGGCCAGATCGCTGGACACCCGTACGAATTCCGTGATGCGGTACCGCGATCTGCTGGAGGGCGCCTTCATGGTTCGGGTGCTACAGCCGTGGTTCACCAATCTCGGCAAGCGAATCGTGAAGTCGCCCAGGGTCTATCTGCGGGACAGCGGGATGCTGCACCACCTGCTGGGCCTCGAGGACATGAACGATCTCCTGCATCATCCCCGCTATGGTGCGAGCTGGGAAGGGTTCGCGCTGGAGCAGACGCTGCTGGCTCACGGCGAGCGCGAAGCATACTTCTACCGCACGCAGCGCGGAGCGGAACTCGACCTCCTGCTGCTGCGGCGGGGTCGGCGCTGGGGGTTCGAGTTCAAGTGCACCGAAACGCCGCGGACGACGAAGTCCATGCACATCGTGAAAGCGGATCTCGAGTTGGAGCACCTCTGGGTGATCTACCCCGGAGAGCTTGAGTACCGGCTGGCGCACGGGGTTACCGCGTTGCCCCTGAGCAGGGTGCACGAACTGGCGCTGCGGACACAGGCCGGATAGCGTTCGCCCCCCGCCCGTTCAGGCACACCCCGCGACCGCGCTCCTCCGTTCCATCAGCACCACGTCGCGCCAGCGCCCGTCGTGGAACCGGCCAAGGCGGTCGTGCGTCCCCAGAATACGGAAGCCGACCTGCTCGAAGATGTGGATTGAAGCCCGGTTCTCGGGGAAGATCCCCGCCTTGAGGGTCCAGATCCCCTCAGCCTCGGCCTCCTGAACGAGCCGGTCGAGCAGCCGCCTGCCCACACCCTGGCCGCGCGCCGACGCGGCGATGTAGATCATGACTTCCTGCACGCCAGCGTAGACGGGGCGTCCGGACACGGGGCTCAGCGCCGCGAACCCGACCGTCTCCCCGTCGGCCTCGGCAATGATCCGGCAGGCGGGGTGTCGCGCGGCGTGCCAACTCTCCCAATCCGGCACTTCGGTTTCGAAGGTCGCGTTTCCGGACTCGATGCCCTGCCGGTAGATCTCCGCGACGGCGGGCCAATCGCCCGGGACCATGGCGCGGAAGGTCACCTCCGGGGAGCGCGGCATCACCACGATGGCGTCTCCTCGGGCTCTACCGTTTCACGACCTCGCCCGGCGCCTCACCCGTCATCTCACCGTGGCGAAGCACCGGCACGCCGTTGACGAGGACGTGCACCATCCCGTCTGCGAAGCGCTGTGGATGATCCCAGTCCGATCGGTCGATGATCGTGGCGGGGTCGAAGATCGCGATGTCCGCGCGCATGCCCGCGTCCAGCCGGCCACGGTCGTCGATGCCGTGGAAGTCGGCGGGCAGCGAAGTGACCTTGCGCACGGCCTCTTCCAGCGACAGCACTCCCTCGTCCCGGGCATAGTGGCCGATCAGACGGGGGAAGGTGCCCGCGCTTCGGGGGTGGCCGGCCGGCGCGTCGGAGCCGTCGGCATAGCCGCCGTCGCTCGCGATCATGTTCCAGGGCTGGACCATGAGGCGGCGCACGTCGTGCTCCTTGATCGCGCCCAGGGTGAGGTTGACCGGCTCCGACGAGCCGATGATCAACTCGGCAACCGCGTCGAAGGGGTCCTGCCCCCGCTCCTCCGCGATCTCCGAGAGGTAGAGCCCGACGAGTTCGGGATAGTCCGCCGAGCTGGTAATCCTCATGCTGGTGTACCCCGTCGCCCTCAGCCACGCGAAGCCGCCATCGACACCGTTCTCGCTGGCGTCCTTCAGCAGGGCCCTGGACGCCGGGTCCGCCAAAGCCGTCTTCAGCTGGGCCATCGCTTCGTCCGTCCTACCCTGCCGCTGCATGCTGCGGAAGGCGTCGAGACCTTCCAGGTCCGGCGGCGCCACCACGATTCCGGTCAGGCTGGCCGTCGCGGCGCCGTCGTACGGGTACTGGTCGGACACGATCACCACCCCGCGTTCGCGCGCGCCCTCCACCAGCTCCACGATATCGGCGATGACGCCCTCGTTGTGCAGGCCCACCGCCTTGAGGTGGCCGATCTTGCCCGGAAGCCCCGCCGTTTCCGCAATCTCCACCACCTCGCGGTCCGACCCGACGAAGTCGTGCACCGGGTTCCGCACGTGCGAGTCGTACACGCCGCCATAATCCGCGGCTTCCATGGCGAGCGCGATCACCTCGGCCGTCTCGGAGAACATCCCCGGTTCGTACATCAGGCCGGTCGAGAGGCCGAAGGCGCCGAGTTCCATCCCCTCTCGCACGAGCGCGCGCATCGCCTCGAGCTCCCCGGCGGTCGGCGCGCGTCGCTGGTCGACGCCCATGACCTGGCCGCGGATGCCGTTGTGCCCGATGTAGAAGGCGACGTTGGTGCCGATCCCCCGCGCGGCATATGCGTCCGACAGCTGCCGTATGTGGGTCGGGGCGAACTGCCCGTCCGGTCCGCCGAAGACGGTCGTGACTCCCTGCCGGATGAAGCCTTCGTTGAGGCGGTTCCGGGGGTCCGCGAGGGCGGGCGGCGTGTGATTGTGCACGTCGATGAAGCCGGGGGCCACCACGAGGCCGGTGGCGTCGATCGTGTCTGAGGCCTGGGCGCCGCCGCCGTCGGCCGCCGCACCGCCCACGGTGACGATGCTGTTCCCCGCGATCACGACCGTTCCGGTGCGGGGCCCGTCGCCGGAGCCGTCCACGATCGTCCCGCCGACGATGATGAGGTCGGCGGTTGCGCCGCCCCGCGCGCACGCGCCGCAAAGGAGCGCGGCGAGCAGCGGCAATGTCGCACCGAGCCGGCGGAGGAGGAGGCCGGCGTGCGGGTCGACCCCACGGCTGACGATGGATCGGCGCGTCATGGTGGCCTCCTGAATTGTCCTGTCGCTGTTTCGGCGCGAATCCGGCGCTCCGGCGCCCCCGATGTCAGCCGTTCGTGACGGAATGCACCGCGAACGGCACCCCCTGCGCGTCAAGGCATTGTGCGATGAAGTCGCCCCCCGGCACCTCCATCGGGCCGTTGAGGACCTGTCCGCCCATCTCCTTGACGGCCTCGGCCGCCGCGTGCGCGTCGGGGACGCGGATGTACAGCAGCCAGCCCGGCGGCATTCCCTCGGGTGCATTATAGATGCCGCCCAGCGGATGCGCGCCCCGGTGGAACATCTGGTAGAAGCCGTTCGGTCCCATGTCCATCCGGTCGGCGGCCTCGAGACCGAACACCTCGGAGTAGAAGGCCCACGCGGCGTCCATGTCGGTGGTCGCGAGGTCCCGCCAGGAAAACTCGCCGACCTCGGCGGGGCCATCGTGACCGGCCGCATCGCCCTCGGGCTCAAGCACCGCAAAGACACCGCCCTGCGGGTCCATCAGTATGGCGAAGCGACCCACCTCCGGAACCGCCATCTCCTCCATGACCGTCCCACCGAGACGCCGGACGCCTGCGAGCGTCTCGTCCAGGTCGGGGGTCGACAGATAGGAAAGCCAGCACGGCGGCACCTCGGGATCCGGCAATCCCATGACTCCGCCCACCGGCACCTCGCCGTTCATCCACATCTCGTAGGGGCTGTCGCCGCTGTCCCAGATACTGGTTCCCCAGCCCGCCAGACGCGTGTAGAAATCGCGGGCCGCATCCGGATCCGAGGTCATGAGTTCATGCCATGTAAAGCGCCCCAGGGGTTTGTCGGACATCATCGTTCTCCTTGGTATCTCCACCACCCATCCAATCGCGAACCTCGAATACTACAACCCCTCGCCTGATCGGCCAATCACGGCTTTGCGCGAGGGCAGGGCCCCGCCGGCCGATGGGCGGCGCGTCTGCCGCGGACTCCAACGCACCCAGACGGTCGGCGGCGTGCGAAACTCGTGCCCGCAGGGCCGCGCCGGTCGATTCGCATCAAGCTGCAAACCCGGCAACCCCGCGAAAACCCGCCTCAACGCCTGCTCCGCTTCGATCCGTGCCAGCGAGGCGCCCAGACAGAAGTGCCTGCCGGCCCCGAAAGCCAGATGGTCGCGTGCGTTGTGCCGCTCGGGGTCGAAGCGGTCCGGGTCCGCGAAGTGAGCAGGGTCACGGTTGGCGGCGCCGAGAAGGCAATGGACCGTCTCGCCCCTTGCGATCCGCACCCCGCGGATCTCGACGTCTTCCGTGGCGAAGCGCATGCAGGACTGCACGGCCGGTTCCCACCGCATCGACTCCTCGATCGCACCGCTGAGCACACCATCGCGGGCACGCCCCCCACTGGCACATTCCGCCGTCACCCGCCGCGCCGCATCAGGGTGTGACAGCACCGCCCAAAAGGCATTGCCGATCATCGACTCCGTGGTCTCGATTCCGCCGAACAGCACCAGCAGGAGGTTCGCGACCATCTCCGTTTTCGAGAGCGGGTCCGTGTCGTCCCGCAACGTCGCAATCAGCGAGTCGTCGGGCACCTGCCGCTCTGCCAGCAGAAAGGGCATCACGTAGTCGCCGAACTCCGCGGCGGCTTCCTTCCCCTCGGCCCGTACCACGGGATCGCCCGTGAAGTTCTCCAGGGCGGCCGCGAAGCGGTCGTACCACGCCAACAGCGTCGGCCCGTCGCCTTCCGGCAACCCCAGGACGCGGCAGATACTCCGCACCGACAACGGACGCGCAATCCGGGCCCGCAGATCGGCTCGGCCCGCGTCGTCGGTTGACGCGCGCGCCTCCCGTTCCAGTTCGTCCATCAACCCGTCCAGCACGGCGCAAACCGTGCCCAGCAGGTTCTCCTCCAGCTTTCCGCGCCTGAACGGTCCTATGAAGCGCCTCTTGTAGCGGATCTGCTGGTCGCCGTCGGTCGTCAGCATGTGGGATCCGAAGATGTCGCGGATCGTCGACGCGGCGGAATCCGTGGTGAAGCGCTGCCAGTCGGCGAGAACGCTCACGATGTCGTCGCGGCGCGTGAGCAGCCACATGTCGAGCGATGGCGCCCACGTTACCGGCTCGCTCCGCCGCAGCTCGTGAAAGACGGGATAGGGATCGTCGGCAAGGACCTCGATGGTCACCCGGCGTCCCAGGGGGAACCGTGCGGACCGGTCGCTCATTTGCTCAGCGCCGCCGTTCAATCTGCCGTGATCGTGACATGTCGTGGCCCAAACGTAGAACCGCCCCCTGACCCGGACTACCCCGGTCCAGAGGGCGGCCTCCCCGGACTTGCGTCCAGAACCCTGTCTAGCTTGACGAAGATCCGAGCTCGACGTGCACGCTGTACCAGTTGAAGTCGTGGCCGGAAGCGTCGAGAGTGACGTCGCGAACCTCCCCCGCCGCAAGGTCGACCCTGGGTGTCGGGCCGAGTTCGATTCCATTGGACAGGTGGATCTCGACGCGCACGTCGGTGACGGTCGAGCCCGTGGTGTTGGTCACGGTACCATCGAACCGCTGGGCCGACGAGTTATAGCTGATGACCAGTGTCACGCCGCTGCGGGTCTCGGTCGCAGTTTCCGATCGATCGTACTGCGTGCCGGACTCGCCCTCTTCGGTGAGGCTGTTGTTGCACGCCGCGGCGAACATGGCCACGAGGGCCAGGGCCGTGGCCCGGATGGTGAGCGCCTGCTTTATCATGGGTCTTCCCTCTTGTTTGGTGGTTTGTTGGGGTGCCGTTGCCTGGTACCCTCTCTCAAGTGCTCCCTTGCGTTCCTTCGTAGTGCAGGTCCGTGGAGAGACTTTTGTCCATCACGCCGAACTTGTCTGCGACGGACGGCCGCACACCCGCGGACGCGGGCCGCTCCTCGTGGGACTCGCCGGTTACGGGAGCCACCGCAGGAGCGAACAACGGGGCCAGTGCCAGCAGGCCCACGACACTCATGCGCCGCCAGGGCCGCGATGGCGTCCGCGACGAACGGTGTCCGTCGATGAGGCGGCGGACCCGCAGTTCCAGCTGCGATCGGTGCCTGCCAATGCACGGGACCGGGGTGCGTCGATCGCTCCGCACCAGCCACCGAGCCACCTCCGTGAGGCAGCTCGCCATGGCGAACCGGTCGTCGAACTGATTGGCCGCCCAGTCGTCGCACTGTTCCTCGGCGGCAAGTCGTATTTCGCGCACGGCCATCCGGAAAAGCGGCTGGAAGAAGAACACGGCCTGAACGACGTTCAGGAAGGCCAGGCGGATGACGTCGTTGCGCAGATGGTGCGCGACCTCGTGGCCGATGAGAGCGCGAAGCTCTCCCTTGTCCAGCTCGCGGAGGGCCCGGACGGGCACGCAGATCTCGCGACGGGTTCCCAGGCCCAGCGCGATCGGTGAGCCCAGTTTGCGGCTCTTCGTCAGTCGTAGTGGCGACCCCAGGGCTGCTCTGCGGGTGAGCGCAGCCAGCGCAAGTGACGCGCGCGGGTCGACGACCGGTGTGCGACCCCGGAGGCGGCGTCGCAACTGCTCCAGCCGCACGAAATAGAGCGTTAGAAGACCCCCGGCGAGTACGACCCACAGACTGCCAACAGCAGCGGTGCGGATGGTGACCGCCGTCTCGTCGCCCCCGGCCTCAGGACGCGACACGGCGGCGACGCCGGCTGCCCCGTGCTCGTGGCCCCGCTCCTCCCGGACGTAGTGCTCTCCGCCGGCGACGAACGAAGGCATGGGAAGTCGCCAGATGGCGGACTCCTGCGAGGTGATCGCATGTACCGTCGGAGTGATCAGGCTGGCGGCGAGCGCCGTGTACCAGATCGTCTCCCTCAGACGCGCCGGGGTTCCGGGGAACAGCCGCAGGCCGAGCCAGGCGGCACTGCACCAAAGGGTGCTGTGCACGAGGAACGAGAAGAGCCACGCTGTCATTTCGATTCTCCCTTCCGCTCCCTCGCGACGATCTCGCTCAGATCCTCCAGATCCTCCGCTTTGATCTCACCGGATCGCACCAGGTGATTCACCAGGGCCGCGCTGTCACCGGAGAACACGCGGCTCACCAGGTCGGCGACCATCCGCTTTCGCACGTCCGCCTCGGCGATCGCGGGCCGGTAGATGAACTGCCTTCCGTTCGTTCGGTGCTCCACGCACCCGTGCTCTTCCAGCTTGCGGAGCATCGTCTTGATCGTCGTGACGGCAAGCCCCCGCTCTGCAAGCAGCGCCTTGTGAACCTCAATCGCCGGCGCCTCGCCCCGCTCCCACAGGACGCGCATGATGGCGAGCTGCAGGTCTCCGAGTCGGCGTTTCCGTTTCATCCGTGCTCTCCGTGAATGGAGGGTCTATCGATTACTCGGATAGTTACTACACAGGTAGTCACGCGGAGTTCCCCCCGCTGCTACGACCGCCCCCGGGCCCCGAGATCGACCTCGAACGCGTGCAACTCACCGCGCAGGATCTGGAGCTGGTTGTACAGGGGCCGGTAGGCCGGATCGGCGGGGCGGGCGCCCTCGCCGTCGCGTTGATCGGTGCGGCCCTCAGCGCCACCGTGCTCGCCGCGACCCTCAGCGCGCCCTTCAACGCCACCGTGCTCGCCGCGGCCCTCAGCGCGCCCCTCGCCGCGTCCCTCACCACCCTCTTCCCCTCCGGCACCGTGTCCCTGCTCGACCCCGGCTTCCGGGTGACTGACCCACGAGGCGAAGCTGTTGCCGAAGGCACCCAGCTCGACGGGGATCGTCTGGCCCGGACGGACATCGGTGCGCTTCGTGGGGCCGAGTTCCGTGCCGTTGTCCAGGTGTATCTCGACTCGCACCTGCGAGAGGGTTCTCGCGGTGGTATTCGTAACCGAACCCACGAACACCTGCGTCCTGGGGTTGTACTGAAGGACCAGGCGAGCCCCGTTCGCGAACACCTTGTCCTGCTTCGTCATCTTCGCGAGGTAGGAACTCCCTTCCTCGCCGTCCTGTCCGCCCGCCCCGTGCTCGCCACGGCCCTCGCGGCCGCCGTGCTCGGCACCGCCTTCGCCGCCATCATCGCTCGTGCGCAGGCTCGGTCGCGGCCCGGCCGCGTAGGCATCGAGTCCCGCCTTGACCCGCATCTCCCGCAAATCGGCCCGCGCCTGCTTGACGAGGTCGAAGAGTTCGTCCGCATCGACGCTCTGCTGTGCCGGTACAGGGTCCTGCACGACGGGCACGACGGGCTTCGCGCTGATCATGTGGGTCGTCACGCGGGCGCCTGCAAGGCCCAGCATTACCAGTGATATCGCTGCGATCTTCATCATGGTTCTCCCTTTCGGAGTCGGATAGCGCCGACGGCGTCACTCGCGCCCGACAGACGACTATCACACTAGTTGACTACTGTAATAGTCTATACGAATCGAAAAGGTTCCACAAGGCAGCGTTGGGGCGGAGGCGTCCCCCGTGGCGGGCGTCGCGAAGCGGGCGCCCCCGAAGCGGGCGTCCCGTGCGGAAGCTCTCCGGGGGCGTGGGCTCCCCGGGACGGAATCTCGCCGCGGCGACCGGGGTCTAGGGCGTCCCCGCCATGGCGCCGAGACTGCTCAGCAGGTCCCTCGCCGCCGCTCCCAGGTTGGTCTGCCCCCGGTTGTAGTTCCGCAGCAACACCGCCGTCAGGCCCGTGGCGGGCTCGAAGAGCAGGTAGGCGGTGTACCCCGCAACCGAACCGCCGTGACCAGCGAAGAGACGCCCGTCCACCGTTGCGAGCGAAAAGCCCAGGCCGTAGCCGGAGTCCGGATTCTCGGGCGTCTGCACGGACAGCACTTCCGCGCGCATCGCGTCGCCGAAAAGCAGCGGACGTCCTCTCCCCATAACACCAGCCGCGAAGGCGGCGAGGTCGTCGACGGTCGAATACACGCCTCCGTTGGGGACCTTGTAGCCGCGTCCGTCGTGTTCACGGGCGGGCCGCTCGGTGTTCACTTCGCCGTCCGGGCCATTGGCATGCCCGACGGACAGTGACGGCCGCAGGCGGTCGTCGACGATGAAGGTGCTGCTCGTCATCCCGAGTGGCTCGAAGATGCGCGCCTCCACCTGGTCCATAAACGGTGCCCCCGCCGCGCGCTCCAGACCGAAGCCCAGAATCCCGAAGCCGATGTTGGAGTACGAATACTCGGTCCCCGGATCCGACTGGTAGTGCGTGGTGGGAATCGACTCCAGGATCTTCGAGGTCCAGGTTTCGATGGGGCCGGCGGCCGCGTCCGGCAGCCCGGGTTCCCGCGCCAGGCCCGCGGTGTGGCTCGCGACCTGCCGCAGCGTCGGGTTGGCTTCGGGCGGCCGGTCGCCCAGTTCGCCGATTTCGGGTACCAGATCCTGCAG
>LXNJ01001774.1_pt1 | contig 12422 bp, 8 predicted proteins | sample 809081 | NCBI WGS metagenome assembly LXNJ01 (sample SAMN04870510, study PRJNA318959) | sponge metagenome | biome: sponge; feature: marine sponge reef; material: water | host: Petrosia ficiformis | place: Greece: Milos, Mediterranean Sea | collected 2013-05-29 | depth 5-7 m
AATGACGCCCGGTCCTGATCCGACCTCTTCTGTCACACTTACAGGTTCCGTTACTCAACGCGAGACTCCGAAACGCAATCCGTTTGGAGTCTCTTGTGATTCCAGGAGCGAAATCACATTCATCCTCGACCTGGATTGCAGACGACCAGCGACGGAAATCCCCCACCACCGTCGCCGGCCCCTTCGACCCTTCGACAAACTCAGGGCGGCGGCTCGAGCAAGGGCGGTTCACGAACCGCCCCTACAACGAGAACCACGCGACGTTCAGGGCGATGACGGTGTTCGACAGATCAGCGCGGAGAATCTTCTGGCTGCCTGTCCTGCGCATGCACGTCTGATATAAGTCTGTTTAGCCGGTGTTTTCATTCGATCGCCTTAACGCCCGTCCCGGTAAATGTTCCGTTAACAGTCCGTTGAAAAAGTCGCTCTGCAGGCGAGGCCGAGACATTGTGGTCGAAGACAAGGCGCGCGACCGCGTCGAATCGAGGATTCGGCGAGGGAGCGCAACGCAGTATTTCGGCCACAAGGGCCGGACGCCTGTCTGCGTGCACCGCACAGGCAGGCAGCCCGGATGGACTTTTTCAACGGACTGTAAAGGTTTCGTTGATGCGGTTGTCAGGAAGAGAGGGAAGCCCATGGATATCGCGGGGATTCGCGGCCAGATGCCGGGCCTGAAACACGGCGTTTACCTTAACACCGCTGGAATCGGTCAGTCGCCGGTCAGTGTGAACAAGGCGGTCGCCGAGGGCTATCAGCAGTTGCGCAGCGGCAGTGTCAGTACGAGCGACTGGTACAACGCAATGGCCGAGGCCGAGGACGAAGTGCCGGCCAAGATCGCCGGCTTCTTTGGCGCCGATGCAGGGGAAATCGCGTTGACGATGAGCACCGGCGAAGGGTACGGCATGGTGCTCGGCGGGCTGCGTTGGCAACCGGGAGACGAGGTTCTCATTACCAATCAGGAACATCCGGTACCCCTTCAGGCCGCCCAGGGTCTGGCGGACCGGGAAGGGGCGATCGTCAAGGTGGTCGAGATCGACCAGGATAAGGACCTTTTTCTGGGCCGACTGGAGCAAACGATCACCCCGCGTACCCGGCTGATCTGTTTCAGCCATGTCACGACGGATTGGGGGACCCGGTTGCCAGCCCGCGAGATCTGCGGGCTGGCGCGGGCCCGAGGCATTCTCACGCTCTGGGATGGCTGCCAGGCCATAGGGCAGTTTCCGGTGGACCTGCATGAAACAGGCTGCGACTTCTATGCCACCAATTGCTACAAATGGATGCTCTCGCCGATGGGTACCGGATTTCTCTATGTCAGGAAAGACGCGCAGCAAGTGTTGAAGCCGCTGCGGCGACCGCACGCTCCCGATGGTACGGCCCGGCAGTACGAGACGGGAACGCCGGCCATAGCGCTCTACATGGGTCTCGGCACGGGTCTCGATTTTCTGGCCGGCATCGGCGGGCCGCGGGCCATCGCCATGGAGGCGGGACGAAAGGCGGAATCGCTGCGCGAACGCTTCGACGCCATTCCCGGCGTGCGCGTCATCGGATCACGCCGCGCCGAAACCCGGACCGGCATCGTCGCTTTCGCTGTCGAGGGCATAGAAGGGAACGAAGTCTCCGACGCACTTCGGAACCGCTGGCAAATCGCCCAACGGGCTACCAACATCAACGAACCATCCGGTGTGCGGATTTCGGTGGCGTTCTACACCAGCGACTCGGAGTTGGATACGCTGGTCGAAGCGGTCACGGCCCTGGCGGGCGAGAATGGGAATCGGTAACTCGTAAAACGCTGATTCCTTTCACCTTTTCGGTAATCGAGGTAAAGTCGGCACGCAGCGTCGTGGTCAGCCGGAGGAGCACAACTACCATCAGGCCGCTCTGGCCGATCCGGCCGGTTTCGTCACCAGCCTGCCTGAGGCGGTGAACATTGAGCAGCACGGTCTGGGGGGTGTGCGCAGTCGGTCGTACCACCCGATTTCCATACCGAACCGTGTACCAATTTCGTCCCTGTTGCGCTAAGCAGCCAAGGACCAATTCCAATGACGCGTGTGCCAGTTCAACAGTTGGAAAAGGTAAGCAGACCACTTCTGTACTGCTCATCTGTAGCACCCATTGCCTAACCCCTTGCTATCTTCATCCCAACTTTGACATTTGCACTTGACACGATTAATCCTGTTGCGTAATCTTTACGGAAACGATATGTGAAAGATAACCACGGTATTTAATGGACCTCATACCTTCGGCACGAGATAGAGAGTTGTTCGTTGCTGTCGCCAATCCGATCTTCTACCTCTGCACAATCTGTTATATCGCCACCCGAGAAACATCGATTCTTTCCGTTAAAGCCGCTCAAGACATTACGGCCATCGGCATCTTCTCTATCACCATTACCTTTTTCCTTTTGGAGATCAAGGACATGTTCTATGGACAAGCAATGAAACAAATCGGACGGGAAGAAAGGGACCGGGAAATAAGTCAGATACTCGATGCTGCACTTAAAGAAGACCCACCTCCCAGCGCAGAGGATCTTGTTCAAAGAGTGTATGAAAGCAGGAAAAAGTCGCCCAACAAAACCACCGAAAACTCAAATAGCGATAGTTCGCAGCATCCATAACGTTGTCAACAGCCTGCCAGAACAACAGATTGGCAGGTCTTGTCATACCTTCCCCCCCTCGCCTCCTGCTTCCCCTCGACAGAGACTTCTCCAAGCGCCATTGATCCTTGCGTCCCAATCCTTACTATATTGCCTCATCGCAGTCATTCGACAAGTGGGCGCTGGTCGTTCCCTTTTCATTCGCTCACCTGCGCCCGTTTTCCGGAAAGCGTTGGAAGACGGTGAGACAATCCACAACGCGTTCCTTGATCGCGGATTTCGAACGGAAGGGCCATGAAACTCCATTACGATCCCGAAACCGATAGCCTGTACGTTGAGTTCAAATCAGGTGCGGGCACGGAAACGCGAGAGGTCGCTAACAGTCCGTTGAAAAAGTCGCTCTGCAGGCGAGGCCGAGTCATTGTGGCCGAAGACAAGGCGCGCAACCGAGTCGAATCGGGCGATTCGGCGAGGGAGCGCAACGCAGTATTTCGACCGCAAGGTCCGGCCGTAGCCCGGATGGACTTTTTCAACGGGCTGCTAACAGGCTGAATGTCGACCTCGACGCTAACGGAGACATCGCAGGCTTCGACGTCGACGCGGCTTCCAGGCGTCTTGACCTTTCGACACTTGAAACCGAAGCGTTGCCGGTACGCGCTTACAGGATGTACGATGAACCGCATTAGAGGAACAGGGAAGTGCGGTTCGCGGCACCGGATCAAGCACCCCAGGCGCTGATCTCGAAACGTGAAGCGGTTGCAAAGCTGGATTGATGATTGATCACAAGAAAGGATGGAGCCATGTTTGGGAGGAGTGCCCCTTCAAGTCAGCCGGACCTGTTCTCCAACTTCGAGTGGCATTTCGCGAGTCGGAAGCAGGATCAGTTGAATGATCCGAAGTCGTGGCATAATCTGTTTTACGAGCACGTCACGTCAAAGGTCGATGAGGATCTGTTCCTGGTGTTGCACGATGCCGGCGAGGATGGCCCCGATGCGCCGATTCGACAACTGGTGTCGATGGTGATCCTGAAGGAGGGTTTTGGATGGAGCGATGCGCAACTGTTCGAGCATTGTCGATTCAACATCCTGGTGATGCGGGCATTGGGGATGATGAATCTATGCGATGAGGCGCCCGTTGAGTCCGCGTATTATCTGTTCAAGCATGCTTTGTATGAGTATCAACTGAAGACCGGTCGCGAACTGATTGGCGAGACGCTCTCGAGCTTAACCAGGACGCAGGCCAACGCCATTGGTGTGTTGGGTCAGCACGTCCGTATGGACAGTAAGTTGATCGGCTCGAACATTGTGCTTTGTTGTCGGCTGCAACTGGTGGCGCAATGCATTCGAGCGTTCTGGGGGTCGCTGGACAAGGACCAGAAGCGACGTTTATCAACGAAAAAACAGGTTCTGGACGGATTGCTCAAGGTGAAGCCCTATCAGGTTGTCTATGGTCTCACGCGCGTTGAAAAGGGTGAGAAGGTGCAGGAATTCGGGCAGCTTTTGCGCAGGCTTCAAGCGACCTATTCCGAGAGAGACAGCTATCTATACGGTCTGATCGTGCGTGTGATGGGGGATCAGTATACCGTGTTATCGACCTCCAAACAGGTGCTTCCGAAGCCTCCTCAAGAGATCTCCCCATTCTCCCTGCAGTATGCCGACGTTGAAACCGCGGCCTCAGTTTGATCAAGGACGTTGACGTCGATCACGCGATGGCAAACCCCGATACTCTAAATAACGGCACATCGTCAATGACCTCAAACGCAAACAGACAGAAGCCCGGGCACACCCCATCAGAAACCGACCTGCCTGAGCCGGGTTCTCTGGCTCGCCGCCACCCGTTATCCGGGAAGTTTCCTCCGTAGCGCAATCCTTCTGGAGCACTCTATGACAAAGGTCTTTGATCGCCGTCCGCACGCCATGATCGTGCTGGGCGCAGTCCTGGTTCTGTCTGCCCTGCCCTGCAATGCAAACCCCGCGGACCTGTCTGCCGCGCTTCCGGCGCAGGCAGGCGGATCACGATTGACCCTGGAGGCGTGCCTCAGGCAGGCCCTTTCCAGCAACCGCCAGTTGCAGGCCGCCAGGTTCACGGCGGAAAAGGCGAACTGGGACCGCCGGAACGCGTGGTCTCAATTCGCGCCAAGGATCAGCTTCAACACGGAGGTGACGCGGATTGACGAGCAGACGCTGGCGGAGCGGGACTTTTCCAGGTACTTCCCTCCGGAGATCCCCGTGCCGAGAGTGGCATACCGCACCTCCTATTACTCGTCGTTCAATGCGCATATTCCAATCTTCAACGCGGAGCTGATCAACGGCCTTTCCGTTGCAACCACCGGACAGGCCGCGGCCGAACGGACCCGGGAGGCCACACGGGACCGGATCCTGCTCCAGGTCACGTCCGGTTACCTGGACGTGTTGAAACGCGGTGCGATGCTCGAACTGCAGCGCGAATTCCTCGTCCTGACCGGCCTGAACGTGGAAAAGGCCGAAAGGATGCACCGCGCGGGCCGATATTCGAAGCTGGACCTGCTGCGGTGGCAGGTGGAACACCAGCAACAGAAAAGCAGCGTGGCCGTGGGCGAGTCCGCGTTGCGGGATGCAACGGTCCGCCTGCGCCGGCTGCTCAACCTCCGCGCGCTGACGGCCGATGCGCTGGTTGACCGGGTCCCGGACCGGCTCGAAGCGGAGGTGACGCGGGTGGCCGGCCTGTCCGAACCGGAAATCCGGAGGCTTGCGGGCGTGGACAGCCGGACGCTGGTGGACGGAAACGCCATGCTTGCGGCCGCCGAACAGGACCGCGAACGCAGCCGCCTTGTCTACCGGGGGCAGTATTCCAGCTATCTGCCCGACGTGTCGCTCAGCTATTCCACGGCCTGGCGGAGAAACGATACGCCGGCGCTGGACGACTACAGACCCTCCGTGATCATGCTCAACCTGTCGGTGCCGCTGTTCACGGGGTTCCGCAATCTGTCGCGACTGAAATCCGCGCAGTTCAGTTACCGCGCCCAGGATACGCGCTTCTCCGACATGGTGGATGAAACGCGGCAGGCGCTCGGCGAGACGGTCAACCGGATCGTCAATCTGAAAACCCAGCGCGAACTGATCAGGACCAGCCTGACCTACAACGAGAACAACTACCGGATCGTCTCGCGGGAGAAGGCGCACGGGCGGGTATCCAACCTGGACGTTATCGACGCGAAGCTGAACCTGCAAAACGCCAGATTGCTGGAGATTACAACACAATTCGACCTCACCTCGGCGGTGATCGAACTGCGCTACCTGATGGGCAGCCTCGACGATCTGGTCGAGGAAATCGTGGAGCGAAAATGAGATACATGGATGCTGTACCCTTCGCCGTGCTCGCGCTCTGCTTCTGCGTGCTCTCGTGCGCACCGCAGGAGGACTCCGATGCGGGCGGATCTGCCGAACCGGGCGTGGATACGGTGCGGGCGGTGCCGGTCATGGCAAGCGTCGTGCGGCCCGAACCCCTGGAGGAGGCCATAGAGGTCAACGGCGTGATCGCGCCGCACCGGGCGGTGGACGTGGTTGCGGAGGCCGGCGGCCGGCTGATCCGCGTACAGGCCGACGTGGGGCATCGCGTGACGGCGGGAGATACCCTTGCGGTGATCGATGACCGCGTGGCCGCAAGCCGGCTGGTTCACGCGGAAGCGCAGGTCCTGTCCGCACGGAACAAACTGAAGATTGCGCGGCTGAATTTCGAGAGCGACCGTCAACTCCTCGACTCGGGGGACATTTCCAGGCTGGCGTTCGAGACGTCCCGTTTTGCCGTCAAATCCGCGGAAGCCGAACTGAAATCGAACCAGGCTGAACTGAGCCGCGCCCGGAAGGGCTATGAAGACACGCGGCTGACCAGCCCGATCGACGGATGGGTATCCAGGAAGCACATCGAACCGGGCGCAATGATGTCGGTCAATAAGGCCGCCTACCGCGTGGTCGATCTGACAACGATGAAGATCACGCTCGGCATCCCCCAGACGGCTATCGGCCGCGTGAGGCCGGGCGGGTCCGTACGCATAACCATCGACGCGCTGGGAGACCGGACCTACGATGGGTACGTCCGTTACATTTCCCCCCAGGCCGAGGAGACAACCGGGGCGTTTCCCGCCGAAGTCCACCTGGCAAATACGCCCGGCATGACCATTCGTGCGGGATTGACCGCCCGATGCCGCGTGATCCTGGGCGGATCGGACCTCCAGTTCGTGGTTCCCGGTAACGCGGTGGTGGCCAGGGACGGCAAAGAATACGTCTATCGGATCCGGGACGGCATCGCGCTGCTTACCGAGGTAGAAACGCGAAAGACGTTCGGGGGCCACGTTGCCGTGGAAGCGGGTCTCGAGCAGGGGGATTCAATTGTCGTGGAGGGTATGAACCGCCTGGGGGCGGCAACCCGCGTGACCATTCGCAACCCTCGTTGAATGCACGGGCGCTCGAACGGTTTTGATACGAGAGGCATTCCTGATATGTCGTTAGCGAAATTCTCGGTCCGGAACCCGGTACTTGTGAACCTGGTGATGGTTGGACTCGTCTGCCTGGGCGTCTTCTGTCTCTTCAGCATGCCTCAGGAACTGAATCCCCAGATCGACTTCAACTGGGTGACTATCTCAATTCCGTACCCGGGCGCCAGCCCGGAGGAGGTTGAGAGCCTGATCGTGGACCCGATCGAGGCGGAGATCCACGACTTGGATAAACTCGACGAGTTGCAGTCCACGGCGGGCGAAGGCCTGGCCCTGTTTCTCGTCATGTTCGAAGATATGTCGGCGTCCGAGTTCCGGGAGGTGTACACGGACCTCAAGAGTCGTATCGACCGGGTGGACCTCCCGGAGGAGTCCGAAGATCCGATCGTCGACGACTTCGACAGCGGCGATTTTCTGCCCATACTCACGGTCAACATGGCATATACGATTCCGGAAGAGAATGCGCAGATTGTCGCGGACGATCTCGAGGAAGACCTGAAGAACATATCGGGCGTCGCCCGGGTGCAGGTTGCGGGCCTGCCAGAACGCGAAATCTGGATTGAGGTGGATCCTTCCAGGCTGACGGCCCACGGTCTGACGGTCCTGGACGTGGTCCGGGCGCTGCAGGCCAGAAATCTGAACGTCCCCGGTGGCACCCTCACCTACCGGGCGAAGGAATACGCCATCCGGTCCCTGGCGGAATACCGGAGCGTGGAGGAGATTCGCGAAACAATCATCCGTGCGGCCCCGGGCGGAAAGGCCGTGAGAATCCGCGACGTCGCCAGGGTGCAGGACCGCCGCGAGGAACCCGAGGTCCTCTCCAGGCTGAACGGCGAACCGTCGATCACGTTCTCCCTGTCGAAGAAAACCGACGCGAATACAAACGACGTGATCCTGGCCGTCAAGGAAACCATAAGCCGCTATGAGGACCGTGTTCCGGACGGTATCAGCTTCAGCTTTACAGACGACAACTCGGTGTACATCAACCGGGTGATCGCGGTGCTCCGGAACAACGCGGTTAGCGGTATGATCCTCATTTCACTCGTTCTATGGCTCTTTCTGGGGCCCTGGAACGCCTTTCTGGCAACGCTTGGGATTCCCATCTCGTTCTTCATTACGTTCATCCTGCTGAACATTTTCGGTTACACCATCAACGGGAGCACGCTGTTCGCATTGGTGATGGTGCTGGGCATCATTGTGGATGACGCCATTATCGTGATCGAGAACTGTCATCGTTACCGGCTGCGGGGACACAGCGCCGGCGAGTCCGCGGTCCTGGGGACGAACGAAGTGACAACGCCGATCCTCAGTTCCGTAGGCACCAACATCGCCGCCTTCCTTCCGTTGATTCTTCTCCCGGGCGTGATGGGCAAGTTCATGCGGATCACCCCGTTGACCTTCGCGTTGGCGCTGGCCGCCTCCGTGTTCGAGGCGTTTGTCATTCTGCCTTCCCACTATGCGGAATGGACCCGCCGATCCAGGGCCCACAAGCGCGGCGAACAGCCGTTCTTCAAGAAACTCCGGAGGATCTACGGTCGCCTGCTGATACGCACGCTGAGGCGGCGCTACTGGGTTATCGGCTGTATGGTTGGCGTCCTCATCGGCGCCGTGATGATCCTCCGCGTGCTCCCCGTCGATATATACGCGGACGATGAGCTGGACGCGTTCAAGGTGCTCATCAAGTTCCCCGAGGGAACCAGCCTGTACGAGTCGGACCGCGTCACACGCGCCTTCGAAGCAGAAGCGCTCCGGCTTTCCGGTGAGGACGTTGCGGGCGTGGTCACCAACGTCGGCCTGCTGCAAAGCAACAACGAGTGGCTGACCCGAACGAGCGTCTCACAGGTCATTGTTCAGCTGAAGCCCAGGGAGGAGCGGGCAAGAATGTCCTACGAGCTGATCGCCGTGCTCCGGGAGCGTACGGAGCACATCGCGGGTCCCGCTTCGGTCGTCTTCGAGGTATTCGCCGGTGGACCGCCTGTTGGCAAACCGATTTCCGTTAAGGTCCAGGGCCGTTATCTCAAGCAGATGAAGGAAGCGGCACTTGCGCTTCAGGACTCGCTGCGGCGGATCCCGGGCACGCTGGAGGTGGCCGACGATTTCCCTCCCGGCAAGGACGCGATCCGGATCGAGGTGGACGAAGTCCGCGCGGCGCTGTACGGATTCTCCGCTCGGGACGTCGCCCTGAGCGTGAGATACGCGTTCGACGGCGTGAAGGCGACGACGTTCAGGGACGGAGACGAAGAGGTGGGCGTTATCGTGCAGTACGACAGGGCGGACCGGTCGACCGTGGAAGACGTGCTGAACGTTCAGGTGGTAAACCCGGGCGGGAAGACGGTCGCTTTGCGAGACATGGTCTCCTTTTCCATCGGTCCGGGACGCACGGATATCAAGCGTTTCGACCAGAAGCGGACCATCATGGTCACCGGGGATATTGACGAAACCGTAACGACACTGGATCGGATCAACAACAGATTGCTCGGAATCTTTCCATCGATCGAAGCGCGGTATTCCAACGTGAGCTTCGAGATCGGGGGCGAGTTCACGGATTTCATGGAAGCATTCGACGACGTCGCGTCGCTGTTCGCCATCAGCCTGATTTTAATGTTCGTGATCCTGGGAACCCAGTTCAATTCCTACGCGCAGCCGCTGGTGATCCTGACTTCCGTGCCGTTTGCGATTATCGGCGCGTTGGTGGGTCTGTTGATTTCCGGCAACCCGTTCAGCCTGATTTCGGTTTTCGGTTTCGTCGCCCTGGCGGGTATTGTCGTCAACGACGCCATTGTGATGGTGGCTTTCATCAACAGGCGGCGGCGTACGGACGGCTCCGTGACAAACATCTGGCGGAGCATTGTCAATGCGGGGCGGCTGCGGCTGCGACCGATTATCCTGACGTCGGTAACGACAATATCGGGCCTGCTGCCGATGGCGATCGGCCTCGGCGGAAAATCGGCCCTCTGGTCGCCGCTGGCGAACGTCATCCTTTTCGGATTGCTGGTTTCCACAATCCTGACGTTATTTGTCATCCCGTGCTTCATGGCGGCCCTGGACGATATCAAACGCGAGCGCAAAAAGGCGCGCCTGCGGGAGCCCGCGAAATCTCCGGGTACAATGGCTCACCGATGACCACCGGCGCGTGATACACGCAAAGGAGGCACAAATGGCACTGACCGAAGCGGAACTGAGACAATACGAGGAACAGGGCGCTGTCACAATCGACAGCCCGTTTACAACCGCCGAACTGGACCGGGCAGAAGCCGCGTGGGACCGGCTGACGGAAAGCGGCCGGCCGCATTACGAAGAACCGGACTACCTTGACGTCTTCCAGCACCCGTTCTTCGAGGAAGTGGCCATGGATGTATTGCGCGCGGACGCCGTACATCTGTGGTGGGGCGTGTCCCCCCACGGGCGATCTCCTTCGAATGCGCCATTCGGAAGCGTACGCGACCAGTGGGGCGGCGGATGCCATACCGACATTCAGGCCACGTGGGAGGATTTCCAGGCCACGCCCCGAAGGATGCGCGCCGAACTCTGGTTCTGGCTCAATGACGTGCCGGCGCATCGCGGCGCAATGCGCGTGATTCCCGGCAGTCACCGCCCGATTATGGAATATTGGAACCGCGTCCTCACCCCGGAGCACAAGGCCATGCTTCCTCGCGTCCACGGTGTGCGCCCGAGTCCGAAGGAAGGCGCGGGGTCCTACCCGGAACACGTTCCCGACCTGACGGATACCCCCTGGCTGGAGCAGGATCCGACGCCCATGGTGGCCCGCCGGGGGCAGATGCTGGTCCTGTGCAGTTCCGGCCTGCACTCGGCCTGGCAGAACGAGGACTCGGTGCCGCGCAAGGCAATGCTATCCGCCTGGGCCGCTTCGGGCGTCTCCTGCGGACTTCCGAAGGGCCAGCGCGACGCGCTGATGGATTTCTTTCCCCGGCTGCGCCGGAGACTGCGGCCCGACCGGGCGCACATCGTTCCGGAGGACTTCGACTGGCTCTTCGAAAGCAACTACGAGCCGAAGTGGCCCGAGACGTTTATTGGTTCCTGATCTCCTTTATTGAAAACCCAAACTTACATCGAAGAACAGGATAACAAGGATAAAAGCCAAATCCGATCAGGATTGACGTCAATTCGAGAATAGACAGACGTTAAATTGGCCACAAAAAGCACAGAAGGTGTCGGTGCTTCGGCTCATTCGCTTGAGAGTCGTGTTTGCCATGTTCTTCCCTTCAGACGGTCGGGGAGACACCCGGACGGTAGAATCGTTGCCGGAAAGTCCGAAACGTCAACCGCATCCAGGGTGGACTGATCTGGCCGATCCTGCTTTGGCACCATATGGGTCAATTAACATGAGCCTAAGCGTTTTCGTTGAACGACATATAGAGTGGCTTGAACGATTTCGAATACCTGGTTTTATACTTGTAGCAACCGGTTATCTTTTCGTTCTCAAATTGCTTTTGGCTATGATCGTTGCTGTTTTTTGGTACGGATTCATAGAAAATAACGGAAGCACAGTAAATGGAGATGTGACTGAAGGAATGGAAGAGGGTTATTTGGAGACATTTGTAACTGTGGCTATTGCTGCGCCTCTTATTGAAACATTCGTTGGACAATGGATACCAGTTCGACTGGCATCGCTTGTCACCAGTAGAATACCCGTAATGGTTTTTCTATCACTCTGTGTTTTTGCCGGAATGCATATTCTGCCTGCGCCCCTTAGCATGACGGATTGGGTCGTTGGAATTTCATGTGGTTTTGTTTTTGCTCTTTCTTTTGTCCATTGGAAACGTTTAAGTTATTGGAGGGCCTATTGGGTCACGGCAATTGTCCACGGATTCCATAATGCAGTGGTATCCATGATAAGATTCCTTTAGGCGATTAGACTCTACTGGACATCAGGCCTTCAATTCTACCAGGTTCTTAGGCCCAAGACCCTTTTCCCCACACAACAAAAAAAACCGGATAACACCTGGAGGACTTACCATGCAGGCGGTGGACCGCGATCGATTCCTGGAAGAGGGCTACCTTGTGGTCAAGGAAGCCATTCCCCGGGAAAAACTGCAGGGCGTCCGACGGGCCTACGAAACGCTCGTGGACCGGCAACGCGAACACTGGAAGGCCATGCGAAAGGAAGGCGACCCGCCGGGAGGCGAGTGGGAGACGAGCCCGCAGCCCCGGCTGATGCTCAACCGGCCGCCGCTGGTCAACGGAATCAACGACGAGACCGCGCCTGCCGCGGAGGTGTGGCTCGAGCCCAACGTTCACGGCATCAGTTCACAGCTTCTGGGCGTTGCAGACGCGGCGGTAACCGAAATGATGATGATGTGCAATCCGGTCCGGGACCACGGCCCCGCGAAGTGGCAT
>LXNJ01001775.1_pt1 | contig 12421 bp, 12 predicted proteins | sample 809081 | NCBI WGS metagenome assembly LXNJ01 (sample SAMN04870510, study PRJNA318959) | sponge metagenome | biome: sponge; feature: marine sponge reef; material: water | host: Petrosia ficiformis | place: Greece: Milos, Mediterranean Sea | collected 2013-05-29 | depth 5-7 m
CCGGGAACACGAATGCCGGGCGCTGCGCGGACACGCCGTGCGAGGTCCGGATGGCGGGCCAGGTGGTCGTCGATCGTGCCCGCATCGGCCTCCAGGTCGAACAGGCGCGTCAGGCGCTTGACGATGTCTCCGGTTCGCTCCTGCAGGCGGGGCGGGACATCGACGTCGAGCGTGTCGCCCAGCATCCGGGCTTCCAGCCAGGCACCGGAGCGGAGCCGACGCCGGTAACCGCATCCGCTCACCGCCTCCAACTCGGGAAGCGCGCGTCCTTCAAGGAACGAGAACAGCTGGCGGGCGTTGAAAGGGTTCTTCAAAGGCAGCCGCAGCAGGCACGCTTCGGACTGTTCGGCACCCGCTGTCGTCGACATGCGTTCACTATAATGCACCCATCCAGAGCACGTGGCCCGCGTGTTCCGGCGATGATCGGCTTGAAGCCCGGGACCACCATTGAGCGAACCGCCAGCCATCCTCGAACCGGTGACCGTCGACAAGCCGTGGGGGCGGGAGGTCTGGTACAGCGGCGTCGAGGAACGCGGTGAGAGCGGGGTGCGAACGGATTCCGGCATCGAGCCGCTGTCAGGCTACCTGGGGGCGCGCGGTCGAACGGATCCCGTCGTTCTCCTCAAGGCGTTGGAGCCAACGCGCGGCGACCTCTACCTGGAGGTGCACGAGACGAAGTCCGAGGTCTACGTCGTCGACCGAGTCGAACCGGAGCCCGGTCGCATGTTGCTCGGCGTCTGCCCGGACAGGCGAAAGGTTCTGGGAGATGACGGGTTCCGCAGCGCGTTGCTCGGGGCGGCGCGGCGGGCGGAGTCGGGGGCGACGAGTCTCGAGCCGGTCCAGGCGTTCATGAACGTGGTCGAACTCCGGCCCGGCGACGTGGTGTCGATCCCACCACACGTACCGCACTCGTTGCTGCAGGGCGTCCACGTGATCGAGTTCCAGACGCCGGCGTTCGAACGCAAGATCCTGGCGGCGAGCCAGCCGGTGGTAACCCAGCATGGCTGGGACAGCGCTGCGGCGGCGGCCATCATCGATCTGGCCGACACGCCGGAAGTGGTGCCTAGAGGGCGTGAAGCCGAGCAGGTCTTCGCCATGCCGGGTTTCAAGGTCACCCGCCTCCGACTGGACGCCGGCTCGAGCTTCGCCGTGCCGGCGTGGTCCGTCGGTTGGATCGCGGCTGGCGGGCTGCAAGGCGTCGGCTGCGAGTTCGCGTCTCGGTCCGCCTTCCTCGCGCCCGAGGCGACCACGCTCCGAGCCGTCGAGGAGGCGGAAGTGTTACTCGGCGTGGACTCGCCTGATGATCGACTTGGGCAACGGCATGGCGCTTGACGACGCCGTGACGTAGTCGGGCCCGACACCGGTGTGTTCCAATGCAGCCTGGGTTGGGGCGGGAACCGGAGCCTTCGGGCAAACGGTTCCGTGAGACATGCCGGGGGAGTCCGTGACCGAGGCCGAAAGCGAACTGATCGTCGAACAGATCCAGATCGGACCCATGGCCAACTTCACCTACATCGTCGGTTCCCGTTCCACCCGGGAGGTGGCGGTGGTCGATCCGGCCTGGGAGATCGACGGCCTGCTGGATCACCTCGCCGAGCGCGACTACACCCTGACAGCCGCGCTGGCGACCCACTACCACCCGGACCACGTCGGCGGCGGCATGGGCAGCCACAACATCGCCGGGGTCTCGGAACTGCTCGCCAAGCGTCCGGTGAAGGTCTACGCCCACCGGGACGAGGCACCCGGCGTCAGGCGCGTCACGGGAATTTCGGAATCGGACCTCGTCAAGGTCGACTCGGGCGACAAGCTGTCCGTGGGACCCATCGAGATCGAGTTCCTGCACACACCGGGTCACACCCCCGGATCGCAGTGCTTCCGCATCAAGAACACGCTGGTGTCCGGGGACACCCTGTTCATCGACGGCTGCGGCCGCGTGGATCTGCCGGGCTCGGACGCCGAGGAGATGTATCACAGCCTGCAGAAGCTCAAGGCGTTACCCGACGACACCCTGCTGCTTCCCGGCCACAACTACAGCAACGTACCCAACGCGACGATGGGCGAAACCAAGAAGATGAACGCCTACCTCGCGGTCAAGGATCTGCCGACGTGGCGGCAGATCATGGGATGACAAACAACTAGGAGACAGACTCGATGGACACCGGCCAATTCAGGGGCTTCAACGTCACGATGCGCGATCCGGGGATCGCGTGGTTCCAGTTCTCGACCCCGGAACGATTGAACGGCATGACCATGACCATCAAGCGCGATCTGGTCGAGGCGGTCACCCAGGCGCAGATGGACAACGCCGTGCGCGTCCTGGTCTTCACTGGCTCCGGGCGGGCGTTCTGCGCCGGGGACGACTTGAAGGGCTACCGCGGCGCACAGATCCCGGGCTCGCCGCTGGTGCCCGAGATCACCCACGGCCACGACAGCGGCATCGGCACGTACAACGCCCTGCGGACGATCTCCCAGCGGGTGAACACCGCGGTGCGCAGCCTCGACAAACTCACCGTCGCCGCCATCAACGGGGTCGCCATCCAGACGGGGTTCTCGTTGGCGCTGTCGTGCGACTTCCGCCTCGCCGCCCGGGGCGCTCGGATGGGCAGCGCCACCCTGCGTTTCGGCCTGCTACCCGATGAAGGCGGCCAGTATCTCCTGGTGCAACTGCTCGGCGTTGCCAAGACCATGGAGTTCCTGATGAAGAAAAAGATCATCCAGGCGGAGGAGGCCTTGGAGCTCGGCTTGGTGAGCGAGGTGGTCGAACCGGAGGAACTCGAGGCGGCGACCATGGACCTCGCCACGGAACTCGCCAACGGACCCCAGGTGTCCATGCGGCTGCTGAAACGTTCGGTGTACAACGCTGCGGAGATGAATTGGGAGCAGAGCCTCGACGAGATCGCGGCGAAGACGGGAATCTCGGATCACCACCCCGACTGCAAGGAAGGCGTCCGGGCGTTCCACGAGAAGCGCCAGCCGAAGTTCAACGACTGGTTGGAGTAGGCGCGCCTGTTGGGCGCGATCGGGTCGCGGCTACGAGGTAGAGCTGCTTGCCACGGCCTCGGCGCGCTGCTTGAGGGCGCGACCGGTGTCGTCGAAGCCGCGCAACACCCACCGCGCGAAAAACAGCCGGACGAACGGCGCGAGCAAGCCAGCCATCCGATCGGTCGTGTGATACGAGCACGATTTGTCGTCGATCGGCGTGAGGTGTTGGGTCTTGCTGGCAGTCAACAGCGCCCGCGCCCCGAAGTCCTTTCCCCAGGCGATGCGAAGGGGCGGTTCGACGTTCTGGATGGTCTCGGTCAGCTTGAGCGTCAGTGCACCGAGTGGGACATGCATGTGGATCGGCGAGCCCGGCGCGAAATCGGTGTCGATTCGCGGCGTGAACGGATTCCACTCGCCGTAGCGTTCTGCGTCCAGGATGATGTTCCAGACGAACTCGACCGGGGCGTCGATGACGACCGGCTCGGATTCGACGACGAAGCTGAACATTCGCCCGCGCTACGGAAGTAGCGAGGCCACCAGTTCCCGCTCCTCCTTGAGTTCCCCCTCCGTGACATCGAGCTTGGCCCGGCTGTAGTCGTTCACCGAGAGCCCTTGGACGATCTGCCAGTCGCCGCCCGCGCATCGTATCGGGAAGGAGAAGAAGAGACCCTCCGCGATGCCGTAGCTGCCGTCGGATTGCACTCCCATGCTGAGGATTCCCCCCGTCTCGGACATCCAGTCCCGCACGTGGTCGATGGCGGCGTTCGCGGCCGAGGCCGCGCTGGATGCGCCGCGGGCATCGATGATGGCCGCGCCGCGCGTCTGCACCGTCGGAATGAAATCGGTGTCGAGCCAGTCCATGTCGACGAGATCCAGCGCCGGCCTGCCCGCCACCGTGGTGTGGTGGAGGTCGGGGTACATGGTCGGCGAGTGATTGCCCCAGACTGCGAGGCCCTCGATGTCCGCCACCGACGCCCCGGTCTTCGCCGCGAGTTGCGCCAGCGCGCGGTTGTGGTCGAGGCGCATCATGGACGTGAAGTTGCGCGGGTCGAGGTCGGGCGCGTTGCGCTGGGCGATCAGGCAGTTGGTGTTCGCCGGATTGCCGACCACGAGCACCTTGACGCCCCGAGAGGCACCGTCGTTCAGGGCCTTGCCCTGCACCGAGAAGATCGCCGCATTCGCTTCCATCAGCTCGCTGCGTTCCATGCCCGGCCCGCGCGGTCGTGACCCGACGAGCAGCGCATAGTCGGCGCCTTCGAAGGCGACGTTCGGATCGTCCGTGGGCACGATGCCCTGCACCAGTGGAAACGCGCAGTCGTCGATCTCCATGATCACGCCGTTGAGCGCACCCATGGCGGGAGGAATCTCCAAGAGCTTCAGGATCATCGGCTGATCCGGCCCCAGCATGGCCCCCGAAGCGACCCGGAACACGAGGGCGTAGCCAAGTTGGCCGGCGGCACCGGTGATGGTCACGGTTACGGGCGCTTTCATGGAATCTCCAGGCAAGGTGAGTCGAGAGGCGGCAATTCTAATGCAACAGCAGGGAACGGGCCGTCCTGAGGGCTTCGGGATAGTCGTTGTTTGCACCGTCGGTCACATCGCCCACCCAGTCGTACCGATATGGCAGCCAAGTGGTGTGGTCGCGGACCATCCGGCGTCCACAGAACCACTCGTCCCGGGACGATGCCGACTATGCTGACCATGGTCGTTGACCATGGTACAGTTTGACGCATGGACGAGATCAAGATATCGGAATTCAAGGCGACCTGCCTCGCCGTTCTCGCGCGTGTCGGGGAAACCGGTCGTCCCGTCTTGGTTACGCGTCTTGGCAAGCCGGTTGCGCAGATCGTGCCGCCGCCCCGCGATGCGGCGGACTGGCTCGGCGCCATGCGGGACAGGGGTGCCATCAAGGGCGATCTCGTCGAGCCGTGCGGCTCGTCGGAGGACTGGGAGGTCCTGACCGATCTTGGTGGCGAGGCAGGGGGTCGTTGATGCTGCTGGACACCCACGTCTGGCTATGGAGCCTGCTGGAACCGGAGCGTTTGTCCGCCGATGCCCTCAAAGCCATCGAGACGCCGGGAGCGCAGCATCACCTATCGCCTGTCAGCGTGTGGGAAACCATGATCCTCATTGAGAAAGGGCGTATTGCGGTCGATGAGGAGGCCGCGTCGTGGACGCGGGCCGCGCTCGCATCGAGTCCGGTCGTCGAGGCACCCCTGACTTTTCAGGTGGCCGTCGAGAGTTGCGCCATCGATCTTCCCCATCGCGACCCCGCTGATCGGTTCATTGCGGCGACCGCGAAGGTGTACGGCCTGACGTTGGCGACGGCTGACAGGCGACTACTGGAGTGCGGCGACATCGAAGCCGTGGCCGCCTAGTCCGGCCCGCGCGGGGCCTGATCTGCGAATCGCACCAAGGGTCGGAGCAAGGGAGGAGACGCAGAAGTCGCTCACGGTCGACGCGAACGGCTTGTGCGCGTCCAAACGCTCGACTCGCGGTTCGCAATTCGTTGCATGATGTGTGGCAGAGGATATGCCGTGATCCGTGACGCCGCACCGAAGGGACCGACGGTACCCATCGGCGAACCCGTGGGACGGTGGGCGCGCCTGCCGTGTTGCTCGTCGCCGCGGTCGCGGCGGACCGCCATCCCCTGCCGGACGGCTTCGTGTACGTGGACCAGGCGGTCCCGGCATCGTCGTCGAGCTGCGCTACGCCACCGACCACAACTTGCTGCGCGGTTCCGGACCCGCGTGGTCTCCGCCCAAGGATCGCGCGGGGGTGGTCGCGACTTCGTGGTCGAGGACGATTTCGCCGAAAAGAGTCGTTTGTTCGCTACAACTCGCGGTACCAAACGCCTCGGGCACGGCACTCGAGCGCAACCCCGACGAATGCCACCGTCGGGGATGGCAGCCGGTGGGCCAGCGCGAAGACCATGTCGTCGCACTTGTCCGGCTCGCCGATCCCGGGTTCGCCGGACCAGTCCTTCGCCTCGAAGATGAAGTCCACGCCGCCGTCGTAGGGCATCACCACCGCGGGCACGATCTCGGCGACTTCGATCCGTGCCTCCTCGCGGCACTCGCGGATCGCCGCCGCGGTGACCGTCTCGCCGGTCTGTCGGTGGCCACCCGGCAGCGCGTAGTGTCCGTCCATGAAACCGGTGTTCGAGCGCCGCAGCAGGAGTAGCTCGCCGGCGGCGTTGAACACCAGCGTGTGGACGACGATGACGAACGATGAGCGCATGCGGCGCGGCTCGACAGGGAGATGACAGCATCTAACCAGAAGTGGTGTCATGCCGTCATGGAGCACGACAGGAACTTCGACGGCGTCATTCGCCGCACCGTGGCGGACTCGACGGCGTCCTGGACCGCGAGCCCGCCCCGTCTCAAGCGCGCACCCAATATCGTCATGATCGTGCTGGACGATGTCGGCTACGCGCAATTGGGCTGCTACGGCTCGGATATCGAGACGCCGGCGCTGGACAGCCTGGCCGCCGACGGCCTGCGCTACGCCAATTTCCACGTCACACCGCTGTGCTCGCCGACTCGTGCCTGCCTGCTGACGGGTCGGAACCATCACAGCGTCGGCGTCGGTCGCGTGGCGGAGATGACCAATGGGTTCCCCAACACCCGCGGCTTCGTCGCGAGGGATGCCGCCAATCTGGCCGAGATCCTGCGGCTGCACGGCTATCAGACTCTCGCTGCCGGCAAGTGGCACCTGGCGTCCATCGACGAGACGAGCCCGGCGGGGCCCTACGACCACTGGCCGCTGCAGCGCGGCTTCGACCGCTTCTACGGGTTCCTCGCCGGCGAGACCAACCAGTGGAGTCCGGAACTGGTTCTGGGCAACGAGCGTGTCGAGCCACCTGCCAAGGACTACCACCTGTCGGAAGGCATCGTCGCCGAGTCCTGCCTGTGGCTTCGTCAACTGGCGGCGGCTGCACCGGACAAGCCCTTCTTCCTGTACTTGGCGTTCGCGGCCGGCCACTCGCCGCACCACGTGCCGCAGGCGTTCGCGGACAAGTATCGGGGGCGGTTCGACGACGGCTGGGATGCGGCGCGCGACAGGATCCTGGCCCGGCAGAAGGCATCGGGCCTGCTTCCCGCCGATCAGCGCCTCGCGCCCCGGAATCCCGGTGTGCAGGTCTGGAACGAACTGAGTGCCCGGGAGCGGAAGGTCGCGGCCAGGTTCGAGGAGGTGTTCGCCGGATTCATGGATCATGCCGACGTGCAGATCGGCCGCCTGCTCAGGCAACTCGACGATCTCGGCAAGCGCGACGACACCATCGTGGTCGCGATCTCCGACAATGGCGCCGCGCCTCTGGGCGGTCCCCTCGGCAGCTACGACCATCATCGTTCCCGGAGTGGAGACCGGCCGAGCGTCGAGGAGAATCTGGCGCGCCTGCCCGAGTTGGGCGGTCCGCTCTCCTACGGCATCTATCCCTTCGGCTGGGCGATGGCGGGCAACACGCCGTTCAAGCGCTACAAGGCGCAGACCTACGCCGGCGGTATCCGCGCGCCCCTGCTGCTGCGCTGGCCGGCGGGAATCGAAGCGCAAGGTGAGACGCGTCGGCAGTTCCACCACGTGGTGGATGTGACGCCGACGCTGCTGGATCTCCTGGGCGTGGATCTACCGAGCCATGTCAACGGTGTGGAGCAGATGCCGCTGCACGGAACGTCGATGGCCCACACCTTGAACGACGACCAGGCGGACACCCGCAAGCGAATCCAGTACTTCGAGACCGTGGGGCAGCGGGCGATCTGGCATGTAGGCTGGAAGGCCGTGACCTTCCACACGCGGGGAACCGACTTCGATTCGGACGTGTGGCAGCTCTACCACCTGGACGAGGACCTGGCCGAAATCGACGACCTGGCGGATCGGCATCCGGAGAAGCTCAACGAGATGGTCGCCCTTTGGTGGCGGGAAGCGGAGCGCTACGGTGTGCTGCCACTGGACGATCTGGGCGGTCCGAACGGTGTCGGCTGGTGGCCCGAGCCACCGAATCGCTGGGTGCTCTACCAGGATGCGGTACTGCCCCACCACTTCAAGGCCGGGCCACGGCTACTCGGCACCTCGCATCGCGTCACGGCGCGGATCGAACGCGCGTCCATCCACGACGAGGGCGTCATCGTTGCGGATGGCGGCCGGTTCGGCGGCTGGAGCCTGTTCATTCGTGACAACCGGGCGCACTACACGGTCAACCATTTCGGGGACCGCTGCCGTGTCTCCTCGTCGTTGGCGGTCCCGGCCGGCGCCGTGACGCTGCGTATCGACGTGGTGACGACCGGCGACGATGCAGGACGGGTACGCCTCTTCCTGAATGACCAGAGCGCTGGCGAGGGTTCGTTGATGCCGTTCGGCCGCTTCAACTACGCCAACGAGCCACTCGAGGTTGGCAGAGACGGCCAGACGCCGGTCGATGATCGCTACGAGTCACCGTTCTCCTTCGAGGGCCGCATCGTCGATGTGGTGATCGAGGCCTCGGGGGATGAGGCGGTCGATCAGGGTGCTCTCCTCCAGGACCTGATGCGTAGTCAGTGAGTGTGATCGGGAACCCGGAACAGCGGGTCGCGTGACCGCGTCACGCGCAGCACTATTGGCCCGGCGTGTCGAGGAAGCCTCGCTGAACGCGTGGCCCGCCCTGCACCAGGTGCTGTTCGACGGTTGGGTGCTCCGCTTCACCCGCGGCTTCACGAAGCGCGCCAACTCGGTGACGCCGCTCTACGCGTCGGCGCTACCCCTGTTGGCAAAGGTGCGCCATTGCGAGGAACTTTACGCCCGGGAGGGGTTGCGGGCCATCTTCCGGATGACGACGATCGGCGAACAGACCGAACTCGACAAGGTGTTGTCGGATCGCGGGTACGAAGTCGCCGATCCAACCCGCGTGCTCAGCCTCGGTCTCGGCCGAGGCGACTTCGGGTTAGCCTCGGGATTCGAGGAGTCCACCCTCTCGAGTTTCCTCGCGACCTACGGGGAATTGTCCTCGTCGCCCGACATCGATGCCGTCGCTGCGGGGTCGGCTGCGGACCTCCACGCGACCATCCTGCGGGGGATACGAAGCGAGACGGTGTTCGGATCGCTGCTCGACAACGGCAGACCCGTGGCGTGCGGCATGGCCGTCGTCGACGGCGAGGTCGCCGGACTGTTCGACGTCGTCGTGCATCCCGACAGCCGGCGCCGCGGCCATGGCCGAGCGGTTGTCGAGAGCCTGCTTGCGCGGGCCTCGGCGATAGGTGCCCGCCACGCCTACCTGCAAGTGGTGGAGGACAACGAAGCGGCCCTCGCGCTGTACGAGACGATGGGCTTCGAACGGCTCTACGAGTACCGCTACCGGCTCCGTAGACACAGGCAGCGGTAGGGGTAATAAACCGCTTGCTTCCCATTGCCCGAGGTGGGACTGTACGGACACATACCCCGTTGTGACAGCAGGGTATTTCAAACCCACGGGGGGGTGATCGATGATTTCCAAATTCTCGGCGTTGCTTGCGCTCGGCTGTCTTTTGGCGGTCGACACATGGGCCCAGGACGAACAGGACGAGTCGGGTGGTCGCGCCATCGAGGAGGTCGTGGTCACGGCCGAAAAGCGCGAATCCACCGTCTCGGATACGTCCATTTCCATCACCGCGCTGGACGAGAATGCGATTGAGGAACTCGGGATTCAATCGCCCGACGAACTCGTGAACTTCATTCCGGCCACCACGCGCGATCCCTACGACATTCGCATCCGCGGCGTCGGTCGGAACTTCCGGGCACTCGGCGGCGACCCCGGCGTCGCGACCTACTACAACGGCATCTACTCCGAGGACTTCGGCATCGCGTCCACGGAGAACGCGCTCTACGACGTGCAGCGGGTGGAGGTCCTCCGGGGTCCGCAGGGAACGTTGTACGGACGGAACTCCATCGGCGGTGCCCTCAACTACATCACCCGCGACCCGACCTTCGACTGGACCGGCGAGCTCCGGGTGCAACTCGGCGGGCTCGGCAGCCACGAGGGTTACTGGGTGGCATCCGGACCGATTTCGGATGACCTGCTGGGCTTCCGGTTTGCTGGTTCGAAGCGCATCCGCGATGGCTCCAAGGAAGGCCTGGCCGGTACGGCCGACGTGAACTCGATCAACGACCAGAACGCTGCCATCACCTTGCTGTTCAAACCGACGGACACCTTCAGCGTCAAGACCCGCTACAACGACCGACGGTCGCTGCGCGACATCGACCGCCCGATCGTCATCGACGAGGGCTATGGGGGTCTGCGCGGCCAGCGCAGCACGGACCTGTTCGCCTACGGTGTGGTGGCGGTGCCCGAAGGGACTCCGGGTGCACACCGCTTCACGGATCCCTACACCGGTGCCGTGGCCTGGGGTGCGCCGCCGCGGCCGGGCGTCGACGCCGCGCCCGCCATGCCCGCCCATGCTTTCGGCGGGACGCCGCATCTGAATGGCCGAGGCGACCTCGACGCGGTCGAGCAGAAGGTGCTCACCAACAGCTACAACAACGAGGAATTCGACCACGAGTCGGTGAGCCTGGACATGACCTGGCAAGCCAGCGAGGGCGTGACGGTCCGCTACCTGTTCGGCTACTCCGACTTCGAGTACACGTTCGACCTCGACAACGACATCTCCGACGGCGCCATTTCCCAAGGCTCCAACAAGGTTCTGGAGGATGTCTACACGTACTCCCATGAACTACAGCTCCTCTGGGACGTCGGCGAAAGCCTGGAGCTCACCGCAGGCGTCTACAACTTCTACAGTAACCGGCTGCAGGACTTCACGATCACCAACGTCGCGGCCCAGGGACGCGTCACAACGGCGGCGAACTATGGCTTCCTCGACGTCCCGCTGGCTTTCCTCGGCGGCGCGTCCATCATGCAGCTCGCCGGCATCGGTCCCGCCGTTGGCTTGGACGAAGTGCCCATCGGTTCGACCTTGTCCGGGCGCTGGGTCGGCGGCGACGGTTCGGGCGACCTCTATCGGCACAAGAACAGGAGCGAGACGGACCAGTACGCCGTATTCGCCCAGGGGACCTACCGCCTGGACGAGCAATGGGCGGTGACGGCCGGCATTCGCTGGGCCGAGGACGACAAGACCGTGTTCGAGAACCGTGGGGGCTACGTCGAGATCGACTTTCTCGGCGCGTTCGCGGGCCTGTACCCGTTCCTGCTGCCGTCCCCCGTCCTCGTCGTCGGCCAGACGGATCTGAGCATGACCAACATCCTCATGGGTGCCGCCGTGCCGACTGGCAATCCGGCGTATCCCATCGTCCCGACGTGTCCGTTGAACGCCACCGAGTGCGATGCGCCGCTGCGTCTCGCCGGCATTCCGTTGAGTTGGGCGGGTCGAGCCGAGGCCAGCGATACCTGGGGCGATGTCTCATGGCGTCTGAACCTCGACTGGACGCCCGATGACAACACCCTCGTCTACCTCTCCGCCACGACCGGCTACCGCGCGGGGGGATACGGGCTCGGCATTGCGGATGCCCGGGCGGGTGAAGCCGGCAGCATCGCGCCGCTGTCGTACGACCAGGAGGAGGTCCTCGCCTTCGAACTCGGTTACAAGGGCACGCTCCTCGACGAGACCCTGCAGCTCAACATGGCGGTCTACACCTACGACTACGAGAACTATCAGGACCAGATCGACACCTACGATCCCACGCAGGAGGTTGTCCGTGACGTGCCGACCAACACGGGGGACGCGCGCAACTCGGGCTTCGAGGCCGACATCACCTGGCTGCCGACGGACGCGCTGACCATCAACGCCAACTACTCGTACGCCGACACCGAATACCAGGACAGCTTTGTGATCGCCGAGGATGACAACCCCTTGCGGCCCGTACCGCTCTTCGGCAATCGAGTCACCGACCTGATCGGCAACAGCCTGAAGCGCATCCCGGAACAGAAGGCCACCCTGTGGGCCAGCTACGAATGGACGCAGGCCACGGGCCGTCTCACCGCAAGCGGCAGCCTGAGCTATACGGGCGACTACTACTCCAGTCCAATCGTACGGGATCTCGACCGGGTGCCGGACCGCACCCGCGTGGACTTGCGGCTTACCTGGCTGAACGCCGACGAGTCGTTGCGAGTGTCCGCATTCGTCGACAACGTGTTCGACAAGAACAATCTGCGTGGCATTGGTACAGGAGACCACAACGACTTCTACCGGCTGACCGGTTCCCTGCTGTACCCGCGCTACTGGGGTATCGACGTGCGCCGGACGTTCGGGTCCTGAGAAGGAACGGGAGACTGGCCGACGGCGCTCCGTGGGCGCGTGGGGGATGGCACACGGGCTTTCGCCTTAGGGGGTCGGATACGGGAAGCGGATCGACTCCGCTCTAACGCCGAATAGGGAACGGCCGATAGGGGCGAGCGGCTAGCGCCGACTCGTCGAGATCGATGCCGAGCCCGGGTTCCTGCGGCAAGTCGATGTATCCGTCGACGACGCGCCAGGGC
>LXNJ01001776.1_pt1 | contig 12418 bp, 12 predicted proteins | sample 809081 | NCBI WGS metagenome assembly LXNJ01 (sample SAMN04870510, study PRJNA318959) | sponge metagenome | biome: sponge; feature: marine sponge reef; material: water | host: Petrosia ficiformis | place: Greece: Milos, Mediterranean Sea | collected 2013-05-29 | depth 5-7 m
GCGACAGATCATCCACGACCAGCACTCCCTCGGGCGCCACAAGGTCGCCTCCGCCGCTGATCGCATTGCCGCCATCAACCCCGACACGCAAGTCCGTACCGTCGCTGCCAAACTCGACGAACGAGGGCTTGCCGAGACCATCGCGGACGTTGACGTGGTGGTCGACGGGACGGACAACTTCGCAGTCCGCTTTGCGATCAACCAAGCCTGCTTCCGGCAAGGGAAACCGCTGGTTTCCGGTGCGGCGATCCGCATGGAAGGCCAGGTCGCGGTGTTCGACCCGCGCCGCGCCGACTCCCCCTGCTACCAGTGCCTCTACGCGGACGCCTCGGATGTGGCGCTGAACTGCGCGGAGAACGGCGTTGCCGCGCCACTCGTCGGCATCGTCGGCAGCATGCAGGCGATGGAGGCGATCAAGGTCATCGCCGACGTCGGCGACACGCTGACCGGGTATGTGCTCTACCTGGACGCCAAGCGCATGGACCTGCGCAAGCTCAAGCTGCCGCGCAATCCGAACTGCCCCACCTGCGGCGACCGCTGACCGCTCAGGCATTCGGACGGGCTCTGGGTGCGCCTATGCGGGCAAGCGCGGCATACGCCTATGCGGGCAAGCCCATTGCATACGCCTATGCGGGCAAGCCCGTTGCATACGCCTATGCGGGCAAGCCCGCATAGGGTTCGAACTCGTAGCGGCACGGCTGCTCCATCAACCGCGGGTCGTCCTGCGCCGTGAGCACGGCGAACAGTCGGCCTTCGAGTTGGCGGCGGACATTGGCGTAGGCGGGATCGGCCGCCACGTTGTTCATGTAGTGCGGATCCTCGTTCAGGTCGTAGAGTTCCTCGCGGGGCCGCTTGCCAAACGCCAACTCGTAGAGTGGTTCGACGTCATGGTCCTCCCGGTGGTGGATCATCCACGCCTTGGTGGGGCTGGCGTCCATATCCGCGTAGACCACGAACGTGTCGTACGCGAGCGTCTCGAAGTCAGGCGCCGGCGTACTCGGGTCGTCGAGGCCTTTCGGGTCGCCCATCGGCCAGCGATCAGGCTCGAAGTTGACGATGTAGATGAAATCCCGCGTGCGCAACGACCGCTGCGGATACGGCAGGTAGCCCTCGCGCGCACCCCCGACATGACGCTCGCGCCCGGTCACCACGTGGTCCCGGTCGGGATCGATCTGACCGCTGCGCGGATCGGTCAGAACCGGCATCAAGCTCTTGCCGGTCATGGTCGCCGGGACGTCGATGCCACCTGCCTCGCAGAACGTGGGTCCGAGGTCCATCAGGTTCACGAAGTCCGCGACGATGCGTCCCGGCAGGACCCGTCCGGGCCAGCGCACGGCGAGGGCGACTTCGCAACCGATGTCGTACAGGTTGCACTTGGCGCGCGGCATGCCGGGGATGCCGTGGTCGCCGCTGACCACCAGCAAGGTGTTGTCGAGTTCGCCGGCCGCCCGCAGTTCCTCGACGATGACTCCCAGGCCCTGGTCCACGGCCTGGCATTCGCCCAGGTAGTCCGCGGCATCCTCCCGGATGTCGTGCACATCGGGGAGGAACGCCGGCAGCCGTCCCTTCAAATCATCCGGCTCGATCCCCCACAACGCCTGGCCTGAACCCCGCTCCCACGTGCGATGGGTATTGGTCGGCCCCCACCAGTAGCAGAACGGCCGATCAGCGGGACGAGCATCGAGAAAGCCACGGAAATTCTGTCGGGTCTCGTCGTACAGGGCTTCCTTGGCACCATCCACACCCAGGTGCTCCGCGTTGGCCGTCACCCAGTGGGAGAACTGGTTGAAGTTGCGCCCGGCCGGCTCGAAGCGGGTCCGAGCCGCGCCGATCGGCGCGTTCAAGGTCCGCCCAGGACTCCACACCTTGTACTGGTAGCCGATGAAGTAGTCACCCCTGGCCTCCAGTTCAAGCGGGAAGGTGGGAATGGTCTCGTCCCATACCGCGCCTTGGAGAATGGCACCCAACCCGGTCTGCCAGAAGTACTGGCCCGCCAGGATCGAACTGCGGCACGGCGTACACGAGGGCGCCGGAACCAACGCGTTGGTGAACAGGGCACCCTCCCGGGCGATGCGATCGAAGTTGGGCGTTTCGATCAGTTCGTTGAGCGAATTCGCGCCTTCGTGCTCGGCATAGGCGCGCGCGTAGCGGCCCCAATCGTCGGCAAAGGCAAACAGGATGTTGGGTTTCACAACGGCGGCTTCCTCTCAAGGGCGCAACAGCCGATTGTGCCGCATCGCGGCGCGCCTTACGGGCGCGCGTGCTCGACCTGGTCGAAGCCATACGCACTCGCCAGTTCCCGGACGAGCTTGGGCGTGACCTCGCCGACCGTGCATCCGCCGGTGAGGGCGGCGAGCGTGGTGATGCCTATCCCGGTCAAGCCGCACGGCACGATCCGCGCATAGGGTGCCAGGTCCATGTCGACGTTCAACGCCAGCCCATGGTAGCTGCAGCCGCGGCGCACGCGCAGGCCGAGAGCGGCGATCTTGTCCGACCCGACATAGACGCCGGGGGCGTCCGGGCGCGCGGCCCCCACAACGCCGTAGCTGGCCAATACCGCGACGACGGCCTGTTCGATGCCTGTCACCAGGGCACGCACCGTGACGCCCAAGCGGTGCAGATCGAACATCAGGTAGCCGACGATCTGGCCAGGGCCGTGGTAGGTCACCTGCCCACCCCGGTCGCTCTGCACGACGGGTATGTCGCCGGCGGCGAGCACGTACTCCGCTTTGCCCGCCTGCCCTTGGGTGAATACCGGGCGGTGTTCCGTCAGCCAAAGCTCGTCCACGGTGGTCGCCGTACGCGCATCGGTGAACGCCCGCATGTCGCGCAGCACGTCGTCGTAGAGGGTGTCGGTGCCAAGGTCCCGGACCATCAGGCGGCGCGGCATCGCTTGTCCCACGCCAGTCGCCCGCCTTACGAGCCCGTGGCCTCGGGGGCCTCGCCGTCGCCGCCGAGCAGGTCGCGGAAGAAGAGGTAGACGCTGTCACCCATGCGGGCAAACAGGTTGGCCTCCGGCACCGCTGCGCGCGCCAGGAGCGGCACCTCGGCCAGGACGTCGTCATCGAGCGCCACGCGCACCGTGCCGACCTGCGCGCCCGCCTCGATCGGCGCCTCGATGTTGCGCGGCAAATCCAGCTCGGCTTGCAAGTCGTCGTAACGACCCCGCGGCAGGGTAATGGTCAACGCGTCAGCGACACCAACGGCTACCGAGTCTTCGTCCCCGAACCAGACTTCCGGCGTCGCCAGCACTTCGCCCGCCTCGTAGAGTCGCCTGTTCTCGTAATACCTGAATCCGTAGGCGAGCAGTTTCTGCGCATCCTGAAACCGCTGACCGTCCGTGTCGGCGCCCATGGTCGCCACGATCAACCGCGTACCGTCGCGCAAGGCCGATGCCACGAGGCAGTAGCCGGCTGCGTCCGTCAGCCCTGTCTTGACACCATCGACCGACTTGTCGCGCCAGAGCAGCTTGTTGCGGTTCGGTTGCTCGATGTCGGCGAATGTGAATGCGCGTTCCCGGTACAGGGCGTAGTGGTCCGGATAGCGCTCGATCAGCCTGGCGGAAAGAAGGGCGAGATCGTACGCCGACGAATAGTGCCCGTCGTCCGGCAACCCGGTCGAGTTCACGAACCGAGAATTGCGCAGGCCGAGGTCCTTGGCATGGACACTCATCATGTCGCCGAAGGCGTCCTCATCGCCGGCGATGAACTCCGCCACCGCCACGCTCGCGTCGTTGCCTGACTGGATGACGATCCCGCGCAAGAGGTCCGCGAGCTTGACCGTCGTGCCTTCCCGCACGAACATGCGTGAGCCGCCCGTTCGCCAGGCGGCCACGCTGATCGGCACGTCGTCGTCGAGCGCGATTCGACCAGCGGCGAGTTCCACGGCCGCGACGTAACTGGTCATGATCTTCGTGAGGCTGGCCGGGGGCAACGGCACCGCGCTGTCGCGTTCGGCAATCACGCGGTCGGTCTCTGCCGCCATCAGGACATAGCTCTTCGATGAAATCGGCGGGGGGTCAGGCACGATGTGGGGTGCCGCGTTCGCCGGGCCCCAACAGGTCAGCAAGGCGAGTACTGCCCCGACGCCGAAACGCCAAGCTGTTTCCTTGAAGTGCATTCGTCTGCTCCTGATCCTGCGCGCGACCCCGATCGGCCGCTGTCTAGTTTGCGTGACCGCGGTTGAGCCTCGCAGTCGGGTTACATTTCTCTTACCCGTATGATGTCCGCGCTCCTTGCTGGGGCTTAAGCCCGCTAGATGTCTTGAGAGCGCCCAATGTTGGCACTCAGGTTGCATTTCCGACACCGGTGGGAGAAATGCGGAGCATTTCTCGATCGCGTCGCCGCCAGGCGACGCGCCTAGTCCATGGCACGGCCCGAGTCCCCGAACGCCTCCCGGTCCCAAAATACCAGCAACGCCTGCAGGCGTTCGGCGTCCCGACGTGTCGGGAGTGGCCCGATGCGCACCATGAAGGAGTCCTCGACAGCCAGGACCGTTGCCTGATTGGCACCGACGGTGGCTAGATCCATGCGGGCTGCGTTCGCGCGGTCGCGGTTCTCGAACGGCCCGGCATGCACAAAGTAACTCGTCTCACGCCCCCTAAGCGGGTCGACGTCGCCCGGTAGCAACGTCTCGACCCGCACCGGGGCCGTGCCGACATCGGCGAACCCGAGCTTAACAGCTGAGGCATAGGACAGGTCAATGAGCCGACTCTTGCGGAACGGCCCCCGGTCGTTGATACGCACGATCGTCGTCTTGCCGTTCTCCCGGTTGGTCACCCGGGCGTAGCTCGGAATCGGCAGCGTCTTGTGGGCGGCCGTCAGCGTGTACATGTTGTAGATCTCGCCACTCGACGTCGTATGGCCGTGGAACTTCTCCCCGTACCACGAGGCAAGGCCGACCTCGTCGTAACCGATGGCGGATTCCAGCACCTCGTAGCTTTTGCCGAAGATCTCATAGGGGCTATTGCCGTAGCGGCTCCTCGGGTCCAGCCGCACCTCTGGATCCGGCAGATCGGCAAGCCCCGGTGGCGGCGATGCCGGCGCCGAGTCGCGGATTGGCGCTGGCGCCACCGCCGACGGTCGTTCGGTCTCGGGGTCGGTGGTCGTGGCGCAACTGCAAAGCAGGCCGCCGGTTACGCACCCGACGAACGCGACGCCCCGGCGTCTTCGCCACATCAACCGTCGCTCACTGCGCGGGCGTCGAAGTGCCGGCGAATCTCGGCCGCGAGTTGCAGCACGGCAAGCGCGTACATCGCGCTACGGTTGTACCGGGTGACGACGTAGAAGTCGTGCAGGCCCAGCCAGTACTCGTCGCCGTCCACGGCCTGCATGCGAAACAGCGCCGCGCGCGCATCGGCCGCGAGCGCATCGGTTCCCGTGACGCCCCGGTCGCGAAGGTCGCCAATCGTGTGCCCAAGTTCGAGGCCCGCGTTGGCCAAGCCGTCGAGCGTCGGATTCTCGAGCTCAACGCGCAACGCCGCCGGCCCTTGTCCGCGCCAGCCATGGCGTGCAAAGTAGTTCGCCACGCTACCGATGGCGTCGACCTTGTTCGTCCAGATGTCCCGTACGCCGTCGGCATCGAAGTCGACCGCATAGGCTCGGTAGCTCGATGGAATGAACTGCCCGTAGCCCATCGCGCCGGCATAGGACCCCATGGGCTTGAGCGGGTCGTGACCTTCCTCGCGAACGAGCAGCAGGAACTCGGTCAGTTCGCCCTTGAAGAAGCGCGTCCGCCGGGGGTAGTCGAACGCCAGCGTCGCCAAGGCATCGATCACCCTGTAGCGACCAAGGTAGCGCCCATAGTAGGTCTCGACACCTATGACCGCGACGACGACCTCGGCCGCCACGCCGAATTGCTCCGTCGCGGCCGCCAGCGTGTCGCCGTGCTCGCGCCAGAAGTCGACGCCGGCCACGATACGCTCGTCGGTCACGAAGATGCCGCGGTACTCGTGCCACGGCTTCGCCTTCTCGGCTGGCCGGGAAATGGCCTCGATGATCGAGTCCTTCCGTTCGGCACCCGCGAGGACACCGGACAACCATTGGCGGGAGAACGCGTGCCGAGCGGAAAGCTCGTCAAGGTAGGTTTGGACTTCCGGGCGAGACGCGTAGTCCGCGACCGCGGCGAAGGGGGTCAGCAACAAGACCATGGCGACTGCCGTCGCGGGAAGCGCCTTCATTGATTTCCCTATCGTTCCAGCCGCATTCCTGGCTACCTAGGGAGCGCCCGACAAAGTCGACACTCTCTTATGGCCTTATGGCGCCGCGTTGCACCCGTGGCTTCGCCTACCAGCCGCGGTGACTGTGGATCGACATCACGATGCCGAAACCGGCCAGCAAGGTGATCGCGGATGTGCCACCGTAACTTACCAACGGCAACGGTACGCCGACCACCGGCAACAGCCCCGAAACCATCGCGATATTAACAAAGACATAGGCGAAAAAGATCAAGGTCAGGGCCCCCGCCACGAGGCGGCCAAATGTCGTCGGCGAACTCGTGGCCATGAACAGGGCCCGTGCAATGACGACGAGGTAGAGCGCCAGCAGCAGCATGGCCCCCACCAAGCCCAACTCCTCGCCGACCACCGCGATGATGAAATCGGTGCTGCTCTCCGGCAGGAACTCGAGCTGGCTTTGCGTGCCCTCCCCCAAGCCCTTGCCGAACAGACCGCCGGAACCGATCGCGATCTTCGACTGCGCGATGTTCCATCCCGCCCCGAGTGGATCCTGCTCGGGGCTGAGGAAGGTCAGGATGCGCAGACGTTGGTATTCGTTGAGGAAATACCACAGCACCGGTGCTGCCGCGGCCATCGCGGCCCCGGCCGCCGCCACGAGCCACCAGCGGACCCCGGCCAGGAGGATCACGGCCAGACCGCCCGCAGCCACGAGCACGCTGGTACCCAAGTCGGGTTGCGGTGCGATCAGCGCCGCCGGCACGAGACACAACCCCAAGGCGACCAACAGGTGCCACCCTCGCGGCGGCAGCGAACGCTCGTGGACATACCAGGCTACCGCCAGCGGGACGGCCAGCTTCATCATCTCGGAGGGCTGGAACCGGGGCAGCCCGGGCAACTCCAGCCAGCGCGTCGAACCCTTGGCGGTGACGCCCAGTACCAGAACGAGCACGAGCAGCGACAGGCCAATCAGGTAGGCGACCGGCGCCCACCGCAGATACGTGCGGGGATCGAGTTGCGCCATTACGACCATGACGGCAAGAGCCAGCCCAACGCGAATCATCTGGCCGGTGACGATGCCGGGCTGCTCGCCAACCGCGCTCAAGACCAATACGCCAAAAGCCGCGATGCCGATCAGCGCGATCAACAACGTCAGGTCAAGGTGCACGTTGTACAGCCGCCGCTGCGCCAAGGCGGCGCCCGCTGGCAAGGTGTTGTGGAAGTCGCGGGCCACGAGCTTGCCCTCCCTACTGTACCGTCTCGGAGATACGTTGACTGTTGGAACGCCGTTCGGGGTCGCACTGTCGGACGCGAGGCGAGGATGTGCCGCCGTCAAAAAAAGGCACTTGGGCGGGTTCCGTCATCGTGCTTTCGCTGCGGCAGAAACGTTGTGGCATTTGTCTGGCGGCACACTACGTCCCCGCCGCGGCCGGATTCAGTTGCGCCTCGCTGGCCAGCGCGTCCGCCGACGTTCCATCTTCCGCGTCATTGGGCCGCCCCAGCAAGTACGCATCCACGATCTCCCTCACGATCGGCCCGGCAACCGAACTCCCCCCACCGCCGTTCTCAACGAACGCGGCCAGTGCGATCATCGGATCGTCGGCTGGCGCAAAGGCCATGAACCACGCGTGTTTGCGGTTGTATTCGTCCAGCAGTTCCTCGTCGTACTCCTCCCCTTGCGGAATGCCCACCACTTGGGCCGTTCCGGACTTTCCGGCCAACCGATAGCTGATGTCCCGACCGATGTGGACCCAGGCGACGCCATTGCGCAAGTACCCCTGGTTGCCGAGGTGGATGACATCCTCCATGGCGTCGACCATCTGCTCCCAGTCCGTCTCGGCAAGCCCTTCGACGCGCCCCGCTTGAGCATTGGGGACCACCGTCTCCGCCAACACGGCGTCGCTTGACTTCAGCATTCTCGGCGGCACCACCAGTCCACGGTTGGCGATGATCGTCGCCACCGTCGCGACCTGTAGCGGCGTTACCAAGAGGTCGCCCTGGCCGATCGCCATGTTCACCGTATCGCCGGGATACCAGGGTTCCCCACGCTCGCCCCACTTCCAGTCGCTGTCCGGCAATGTGCCCGGGTCGGCGTCGGCAACGTCCAACGCCAGCACGCGTCCGTAACCGAACTGCGCAGCGAACGCCGGCAGCGCGTCCACGTCCATCTGCGACCCCAAGTCGTAGAAGTAGCCGTTGGACGATCGAAAGACGGCTTGGCGCAGGTTGATGATTCCCTGACCGCCCGGATTACCCGGCCGCCAGTTCCATGCCCGGTAGACGCGCCGCTGTCTCGGCAGACGAAACTCGCCGTGGTCGGCGTAGGTGCGTTCCCAGTCCGTCAGGCCCAGCGCCAGGCCCGCCAAGCCGACGATCGGCTTGAAGGTCGAGCCCGGGGCGTAGCGTCCGACGGTCGCCCGATTGAGCAGCGGCTTGTCGCGCGAGTCCAACAGCGCCTGGTACTGCGCCGGCGTCAGTCCCGAAACGAACAGGTTCGGGTCGTAGCTCGGGTTGCTGACCAAGGCCAGGATGCCGCCGGTCTTCGGCTCGATGGCAACAACCGCGCCGCGCCGGCTGCCGAGCGCCCGCGTCGCAGCGATCTGCAGATCAACGTCCAGGTGCAGCACAAGATCGTGGCCGGCGATCGGCCTCTGGCGCGAAAACTCACCGCGCTCGACACCGTGGACATCCACTTCCACCTGGCGGAAGCCCGGCTCGCCGTGCAGCGACTGCTCGTAGAACGCCTCCACGCCGCGTTTGCCGATGAAGCGCGTCGACCGGTAGCGACGTGCATCGAGATCGATGAGATCCTCCTCGGAAATGCGGCGCACGGAGCCGACCGCGTGTGCGAGCAGGGCGTCGAACGGATAGTGGCGAACGCTTTCGGGACTGATCACGACGCCGGGCAGGCGGTAGCGGTTGATCTCGACGATCGCGCGTTGCGCGGGCGTGACACCCGTCTTCAGGGGGATCTCTTCAAGGGGCCGCCGCTTGCGCTGGACGCGGACGCCGAAAGCCGCCTTTTCCTCGGCCGAGACGCCCACCAGCGCATCGAGGTCGACGAGCGTCCTCTCGAGGTCGGGGACGTGTTCGGTGACGATGGCGATGGACAGGATTGGCTGGTTGTCGGCCAGCAGATTGCCGTTCCGATCGTAGATCAGACCGCGCACGGGCACCATCGGCACCGTCTGCCTATGGTTGTCCTCCGACTGCGTCCGGTACTCCTCGTACTGGACGATCATCAACCAGACCAGACGCGCACCCAGCACGCTGAACAGCGCAGCGATCACGACGAACAGCGTGAACGTCCGTTTGGCGAAGGCCTGCCGGAGTTGCTCGGGATCGACCGGTTGCGGGTTCCTGGGCTTTCGCGGCATCGCGCTACGACCTGTGCGGACGCGAACGGCAAGCCGATGCGAACCGCAAAGCGGTTCGGGGACGTTCGCGCACCGTCAAGGCGCGCCCTGCGGGCGCATTCGAGAACGCTGCGCGTTCTCGCATCGTCTCCGTGAAACTTCGCTCAAGTGTCAAAATCGGACCTGCCCGATAACGCTAGTTTGCGTGACCGCGGTTTAGCCTCGCAGTCAGGTTGCATTTCTCTTACCCGTATGACGTCCGTGCTCCTTGCTGGGGCGGAGCCCCGCTAGGATTCGGCCTGCGCCAGGTGGTACGGATGACCGCGGAGAATGCTCCAGGCGCGGTAGACCTGTTCGGCGACAACGACGCGCGAGAGCAGATGGGGGAACGTCATGGCCGACAGCGACAGCACGTGTTCGGCCTGGCCCCGCGCCCGATCGTCGAATCCGGCAAGGCCGCCGACGAGGAGAGCGACATCGCGACCCGATTGACGCCACTCGGCTAGCAGTTTCGCCATGTCTTCGCTGCTGACGGTCCGGCCGCGTCGGTCGAAGACCACCGCGATCTCGCGCGCGCGGACCTCCGCGAGCAGCCGTTCTTCGTCGGACTGACCGCGGCGCGGCACAACGACGGTCAGGCGCAAGGCACAGTCGGCCGGCAGCCGATCTGCGTACTGTGCGAAGCCCTCTTCGACCCATCGGGGCGCCTTGCCGACAACGAGCAATCTCAATTTCACGCTGATCGCTCCGCTCGTCGCGGTAAGCCATGTGGCATGAGCGGCCGGCACGGGCCGGTCCGCTACTCCGGACCTGTCGAACCGCCCTGCGCCGGCTCTGTAACGGCCTCCCACAACCGTTCGAGATCGTAGAAGGCGCGTGCCTCCGGGCGCATGACGTGCACGACGACGTCGGCGAGGTCGATCAGCACCCAGTCGTTGCCGTCGCGGCCCTCGGTTCCCAACACATTGAAGCCGTTGGCCTTGGCCGTCTCCACAACGCTGTCCACGATCGCCTTCACATGGCGGTTCGAAGTTCCTGTCGCGATCACCATGTACTCGGTCAACTCGGTCATGTCCGAGACGTCGAGCACGACGGGATCGACCGCCTTGCGATCATCCACCGCGGTCGCGACCAGCGCCTTCAACGACTCCGCGTCAGCCTCCGGGCTGCCTGCGACCGTATAAGCCATGGCTCCTAATATATGCCCACACCTCGGGCGTTAGCAATTCACCCACAGCGTCGTCGTTGGCGATTGCGCGGCGAACGCGCGTTGCCGAGACATCGAGCATCGTCGCCGAGGTGAAACAGACGCAGCCGCTCGGCCGATGTGCCAGCGCCGCCGGGTCGTCGATTGGCCGGAAACCCTTCGGCATGCGGGCCTCGTACCGGACGCCGGGGCGATTCAACACCAGGAAGTGGCAAAGCGCCGGCAGGTCGTCCACCCGGTGCCACGAATCCACCGCGGCGAACGCGTCGCCGCCGATCAACCACACCAGCGGTTCGCCGTCGGCCAACGCGGTCAAGGTGTCCACCGTGTACGACGGCCCTTCCCGCCTGGCTTCCCAATCGGACACCTCCAAGTGCGGATCCGCGCCGGCGGCGAGGCGCAACATGCGCAAGCGGTGCTCGACGGACGTCGCCGGTGCCGCGCGATGCCAGGGCCGGGCAGCGAGCATCAGGGTGACCTTCGGTGCGACGAGCAGCGCCCGCCCCGCGGCCGCGGCATGCAAATGGCCACGATGAACGGGATCGAATGTGCCGCCCAGGATCGCCTTCACGGCCTAGGCGTCACCGCGGTCACGCAAACTAGCCCCGCAGCCTGGCGATCAAGCGGCGGATCTCCACCAGCCTCTCCCGCGGCGTCTGCATCTGCAGCAGGCTCTGCTTCGTCTCCGCATCGAGCGGCAGCAGTTCCGCCAACCGGCAGCTCACCGAGCGCGCATCGTCGTAGTCGACTTCAAGCTGCATCTGCTGAATCATCGGATGCTTGACAAGCACCCGGAGCGTATCGACAAGGCCCTCGAACTCCTCGCCGACCGGCCCAGCGCGCTCCTCCGGCAGGAAGTCCACCTCCGCCATCATGAGGTGATCCGACGCGGGCCAGGAGCGCCGGATGCGGAATTTCTCGCCACCGGCGCAGACGATTCCTAGCAGGCCATTCGCCAGTTGGTTGAAGTCCACGATGCGGGCATAGGTGCCGACCTCGAACAACGCCGGCGGCGCATCCCCGGGTTGGTGCGCTTCGCGGCCGCGCCGGATCAAAACGACGCCGAAGCCCGTTTCCGACTTCATGCACCGACCGACCAGGTCGAGATAGCGCGGCTCGAAAATCTGCAGCGGCAGGCGTCCGCCGCCAAACAGGACGTTGCCGAGGGGAAACAGGGGAATCTCGCGGACTCCGTCGCCTGCTTCAGCCATCAGCGGGTCCGTTCGCCGGACGCTGACCGATCATCCACCGGTACCCGAACGGGTCGAGGAACGTGCCGCGCCGCTCCCCGTCCGCCTGGTCCTCGACCTGGCGCAACGTCGTGCCGCCAGCCGCAACCATCCTGGCGGCCACGGCATCCGCATCAGCCACTTGGAAGTGCAGGGCGACGGGCGACCCTCCGAGGTCGAGCGGACTGCGCGCGCCGTAGTCGGGATACTCGTCGGAAACGAACAGTGTCGCGCCGCCGACCCGAATCGTCGCGTGCGCGATACGGCCATCGTCATCGGTGTACTGCTCTTGCGTCTCCACGCTGTCGAATACCTCCGCATAGAAGCGGACCGCCGCGGCACAGTCGTGAAAAGCGAGGTAGGGCGTGAGGACGATTGAGTCCATGGGTCAAAAAGGGATGTCGTCTTCGAAGTCGTCCGGGTCGTCGGCTGGGGGCGGCGCCGGCTGACGGTC
>LXNJ01001777.1_pt1 | contig 12413 bp, 9 predicted proteins | sample 809081 | NCBI WGS metagenome assembly LXNJ01 (sample SAMN04870510, study PRJNA318959) | sponge metagenome | biome: sponge; feature: marine sponge reef; material: water | host: Petrosia ficiformis | place: Greece: Milos, Mediterranean Sea | collected 2013-05-29 | depth 5-7 m
TGGGTAGGAAAGAACAGGACCTTGTAACGGCCCTCGTGCAGCTTGAGTACGCGGGCCAGTTCTCCCACCATGGGATCGACGTGCACTTTGACCGTAATGCCGAAGATCTTCAGCGTCTTGTCGGCCCAGTTCAGGCTGTTGTGCCAGGCTGCGTCGAGCCGCTCCCCCTCGTCCAGGCCCTCTGCTTCGATGGCGAGTTTGTTCCGTACATAGCGCCAGGAGGTCCCGATCCAGCGGGTGAGCCTGGTGGCGCGCTGAACCGGAGAGTACCGGGCGTTTCGCCCCACGTGCGGGTATTCGAGGAAATTGCCGGTAGCGCTCCGGTCAAGCAGGGGCGGCACCGCGATGGGCTGCAGCATCTCGGCCAGTTCCTCGGGAATGCCCGCTTCTTCTTCGCCGTTTCCGATATGCTGGCCTATGCGGTGGATGACCAGGTTGCACTTTTCGATCAGTCCGTGGGCCAGGTCGATCATGTCCCGCGTCAGACTCGTGTAATGATGCCCGTACCAGTAACCGGTCGGTTTCAGTTGTGCGGGGTTCTCCTGGTGCGCCTGGAAAAACTCCACCATCATGGCCTGACCGAGCAGGATATCCTCCTGGATCCCGTCGACCTTGTGCTGGATGTACCTGTGCTGCACATGCCTGCGGCAGAACTCGGCCAGCAGTTCGGCGTCGCTGATGATTTTCCATACGGCGCAGCCGAACCAGGCGAAGTTGGTGTAGGTGTTGTACCGGACCGCCAGCAGTTCCCCCGCGGCAAGATAATCGAGCGTTTTCTGCGCTGTATGGTGGAAGATGTCCCTCAGCGTCGATTCCGTTTCGTTCCCATCGAGCACGCATGCGTAGGTCGCCTGCCAAAGGGGATCGTCCTCCGGCACGATGGCCTTGAGCTTCTCGGCCACGGGCTGGGCGTGGGAAAGGGGCACACGGGACAGCCTGGCTCCGGCCAGGGCCGCCTCGCCTTCGTCCGGCGTAAAGACGTTGCTGGCCCGCAGCGCGTCCACGTAGACTGTCTGGTAGAGTTCAAGGAACTGGCCGCCCGTACCCTGCTCTTTTCGAAGGAACTGTTCTCTTACTCCGGCGTATAGCTGCACCGCCTGGTAGTAGTCGGGGGCAACCCGCCGGAACTGGTCGTAGGCCTCCCCCATCCTTTGATCCCGGAGCGTGGGCACGCCTTCGTAGATCGCACCGATCAGTTTGGCTCGGTAACCCAGGCCCTCAAGGCCGATGGGACCTGCCGGCGTGCGTCCGGGCGGCCACTTCAACAGCTCCGGATCGACCCCCTCGAAATATCCCTCGCTGTTCGCCAGGTCCAGTACGCCCTGGGCGGCCTGGTCGTATACCGTAAGCAGGACGTCCACGTTCCTGGTCAGCGTCTGGTGGTCGAACCAGATCGAAGCGGCATCGATTCGATCGGGCGGTGTGTTCATGTTCGGTTTCCCTATTGATCCGGCCGGGAATGAATGATACCGGTCCGCCGGGACCGTTCCGTCATTCCTGAGCGGCATCCAGGGGATAGAGTTCTCGTTCAAGCCGGTGGTAGGTCAACGTGCCGGGATCATGCACGCCCGGTTCCGTCACCACGTGAATTGCGCCCGCCCATGGTTCGAATCCCGCTCTGAAGTGGGCGGACGACTTGACGCCGATGTAGCGCATTTCCCGGGGATCCAGGCCCAGGGATTCCGAAAAGGCCGTATCGAAGGGTTGCTCGCGCTCGTTCACGAGGATGACGTGGACGCCCTCCTGCCGGATGTGGGCGGAGGGCCCCATCGTACCTTCAAGGCCCGCGAGCATGGGTCCGTGGTACCGGAACCTGCCGTCGGACAGGGCGAGCACTTCCGCCGTCATGGTCACCGGTTCGCCCTGCAACGGCGTAGATTTTCCCCCGACGTCCAGCGTGATCGTGGCGCCCACTCCGGCGTCCATGCACCGGTCCACCGACTCCGGATCGACCATGTACAGGACGCAGGCGTCCTCGAGCCCCGCTTCGATAAACGTCCGCAGCATGCCGGTGCCGTCACCCGGCGAACCGCCGCCCGTGTTGTCGTTGCGGTCCGCGAACACGACGGGGAACAGGCCCTCCTCGTGGACCCGGTCCAGCGTTTCCCTGGTCGACGGCATGTGGAAGTGCCAGTCGGCCCGCCTGTCATACAGGTACTCTCCCAATTCGTCGGCATAACGCTGGGCCATCTCGTGGTCGTCGTCCGTCACGATGTACACCGACGCGCCCATGTGGGGTATGTCGGCGAGGGGGAAACAGGTGGCGATCGATCCGCATACGACCCCGGGCCTCGACTCGATTTCATGCAGATATGCAATTGCCTCCTTCATGGGCGAATGGGCCGTCACCTGGTTCATGCCCCAGGCCATCGGAATCTGGTGCAGCGCCATGGCGGGACGCAATCCCTCCCGCAGGATCCGGACGAGCACGTCGGCGCATTCCCGGCCCCTGGGCGCCATGTCCACCTCGGGGTAGGACTCCCGCCCGATCAGCACGTCGGCCTGCTCGATCATCCGCGGAGTGACGTTGGAGTGTATGTCCAGCTGGCCGACGATGGGCACGTCCCCCACGAGTTCGCGCACGGCGGCGAGGATGTACCCCTCGCCGTCGTCTATGCCTTCGGCCACCATGGCGCCGTGCAGTTCGAGCAGCACGCCGTCAATGGGACCCGCGTTTCGGAAACCCTCCAGCATCTCGTCGAGGATTTCATCGAAGAGCGCACGGGGCGTGGGGCCGCTCGGATGGGGTTCGGCCACGATCGTGGGGATCAGTTCGAAACCGTGCGCTTCGGCGCCCTCGATGAAGCCGCCCGTGGGTTTGTTCGTGCCCCGGAACGCCTCCAGGATCTCGCTGCCCCGCAGGCCGCCGTACCGTTCCTGGTAATTCCTCCGCGTGGTCTCCACGGTCGTGAACGTGCTCGTCTCGTGGGCGATGATTCCGGTTACAACGCGCATGTTTCTATCCGTTTCAAGCCCGGTATATACCGTAGGCCAGGAGAAGCCAGCCGATGATGAACGCCACGCCGCCCAGGGGGGTCACGGCGCCCAGCCATCGGACACCCGTGAGGCTCAACACGTACAGGCTGCCGGAAAACAGCACCGTGCCCGCGATGAACGACCACCCCGCGGCGGGATATATGGATTCCGGCCAGCGCGCGACCGCCCAGGCCGCGAAGAGCAGGGCGAAGGCGTGATACATCTGGTACCGGACGGCGGTTTCAAAGACCTCCAGCATTTCGGGGGACAGCCGGGACCGCAGCCCGTGGGCGCCAAAGGCCCCCGCGACCACGCCCAGCAGCGCCGAGACGCAGCCGGTTATCGCAAAGAGTTTATCCATAGATACCCGGGCCTGGTTTCCCTACCAGATCGGCGCCAGCCAGCCTCCGTCCACGGGCAGGGCCGTACCGGTGATCCATTCGGCGTCGTCCGAAGCAAAAAACACGCAGGCCCGGCCGATGTCCCTGGGCTGTCCCAGCCTGGGCAGGGGAGTCTTTTCCAACGCTTCGGCGACCTGGGCCTCGGTCAGGTAGTCCTGGATGGGCGTTTCGATATAGCCCGGGCAGATCGTATTGGCGGTTATGCCCCATGATGCCAGTTCCACCGCCGTGTCCCGCGTAAGGTTCGCTACACCGGCCTTGGCCGGCGCGTAAGCCGGGCCGCCGCCGCCGTGAAAGGCGTGCACCGAAGCGATATTGATGATCCGTCCCGCGCGGGACCGCTTCAGGTGGGGGACGGCCGCGCGCGTGGTCAGGAACAGGGCCCGCAGGTTGATGCCCATGATGCGGTCCCAGGTCTCGACAGGGGTCGTCTGGCTGTCCCCCGGTTCGAAAATGCCGGCGTTGTTGACCAGGATGTCGAGGGCGCCGAAGACCTCCAGCGTCCGGTCGACCAGGCGGTTCACCGCCGCTTCGTCCGACACGTCGGCCTGTACGAAGAGTCCTTCCGATCCCCGCGCGTTCACTTCCTCCAGGGTCGGGGTCGTCACGTCCCGGTCGTGGTACTTGCCCGGCCTCGGCCGCTCGACGACGTCGCATACCACGACGCGTGCGCCTTCCCGGGCCAGCTCGACGCATATACCCCGGCCGATACCGGAACTGCCGCCCGTGACGATAGCGACCCGATCTTTGAGTTTCAACGGTCCCTCTGTGGTTTCATTGGCAACCGGTTCGAGGTACGTCCTCAACTGATTATAAGTTGATCAGAAAACCGGGGCAAGGCAAGTGTTTATAAATGGATTGCCTTTTTCAAAACCCGCCTTAGTTATATAGTCTTCACGCCTGTCCACAACCATACCATTGCAGGAGGATTCCATGAAGATCACGCATGCCGAAAGAACGGCCCTGAACGTGCCGTTCTACGCCCCTCACGTCGATCATGCCATGGCCCGCGCCAACACCCATAACGAGCGCGTGTGGGTGTACCGGCTGGAGACCGACAACGGACTGGTCAGCATAACGGACGGCCACGGTCCCTCGGACACCGCCGGACTGATCGGCAAGGACCCCTGGACCATCATGTGGGACGACGATATCGGGTTCGGACCTCAGATCGCCGTCTTCGACCTCTGCGGGAAGGACGCCGGAGTGCCCGTTCATGCGCTGCTGGGCAACAAGCTGCGGGACCGCTGCCCGCTCTCCTGGTGGGACATCGACATGGCGCCCGAAGACTGGGTCAAGGAAGCGGAGGAGTCCCTGCGGCGCGGGTATACGTCCTTCAAGATGAAGGCGCGCCCCTGGCGGGACATCATCGCCCAGATCGACGCGGTGAGCCAGGTCGTCCCGGCAGATTACCGGTTCGACGTGGATTTCAACGGGTTCCTCCTCACCCAGGCGAAGGCGGAACAGATCCTGTCGCAGCTCGACCAGCGGGTAAACGTGGGCATGTACGAGAGTCCGTTCTATCTGCGGAAAGACTTCAAAGGCGCGCAGATGCTCCGGGAACGCATACAGAAGCCCATCGTGGAACACTTCAGCGACGAGGTCTGGCACGCGGAAATCAGCGACGGATTCGTGGTCGGCGGCTGCGCTACCGCAACGATGCGGCAGGGAGTCATGGCGGCCGCGCTGAACAAGCCTTTCTGGCTCCAGATGGTGGGCGCGGGACTGACCACGACGTTCGCCGCCCACATCGGCTCGGTGCTCTCACACGCCCAACTGCCCTATATCACCTGCCACGAGCTCTGGCAGTCCGACCTGCTGACCGAGCGCATCGAGGTCGAGGACGGGTACATGCCCGTTCCGGACAAGCCCGGCCTCGGGGTGGAGGTCGACGAGAAAGCCATCGAAAGATACGCCGTGGACGATGACGAACCCACGGCGGTCCAGCGGTACCGGAGCCAGAAGCGCATCCTGCGCGTGGTCTGGCCCGGGCTTGCCGGAAAGCAGCGCGTCTGGGAGTTCACCGACGAGAGCATCTACCAGCCCGAATTCTACAAAGGCAACCTGCCGGGGTTCGAAACGGGCGTGCATCTCGAGGTGATCGAAGACGACCACAGCGCCGCCTTTGAAAAGCGGCACGGGGAACTGGCCCGGCGGGAGGCCGCCGTAGCCCGGGCACCCAAGGGGATCTAAAGGTAGCCGCGGAGCCGGCCGGCTTTAGCCCGGACAGAGGTGCGGCTCAAATATGGCCGGTGGGTACGGCGTCAGTCTCCGTTGGACCGGCGCCGGCGGAACGTTTCGGGAATTACCCGCTGCACCGTTTCGACGACGCGTTCTTCCACGTCTTCCGCGAAACGATTGGGCAATCCGAAATACACCGTGGCGTCGCCGGCTTCGTACCCTCCCTCCTTCCAGATCCGCCGGGAGGGTATGTAACCGGGAAAGTCGTTGGCGTACGCGCCGATCCACAGCCTGGCGGGGTCGTACATGCGCCTCAGTCTGAAGGCGTAGTCCGCGACGACCTCCCCTGCCAGGAAGACGATGGCGAGTTCGTCTCCGAAGGACCAGCCCTGTACCGGGTAGCTGAGTGCGTCCGGGATCGCTTCGCCGTTGTCCATTCTTGCGATCCACTTGCGGGCGTGGTATCCCGTGGCGTCTCGTTGCTCCGCGGTGGCCATCCATGCCTCGCGCGCAGGCAGCGTATCGTAAGGAAGCGCCGCGTGGACCAGACGGCAGCGGATACGTCCCGGCAGGGGCCGTCCAGGGGTCCCGAGCAGGCGGTCCGCTTCCCAGGCGATGTCTCCTCCGTGCCGCCGGGCGAGGGAAAGTCCCGTGCGGGGAAAGGGATTCGCATTGGCGGCGCACCCGATGGTGACCAGGGCAACGGCGCCCGGGTGGTTCTGCCTGATCCTTTCGGCCGCGAAGCCCGCCCAGTCCCCGCACATGAAGTTGTCCGCGGGACCGAACGTCGTACAGTGGCAGGCATAGCTGACCCACACCGCCCTCAGGTTTCCGTCCGGATCATCGACCCGCATCATGGGCATCACGTGATCCACGGGCCCGATCTGCGCGCGGCGGTTCACCGCGAACCCGGCGTGTCCCTCGCTGCAACTCAACCGGGCCGGTTCCCGATTCGACAACGCACGCAGTCCCACTTCCACCAGCCGTCCCGTCACTTCACCGGTATAGCGGTCGATACGCCGTTGGTGCGCGGCCGGGATATCCGTGCTGAACAGCATGGGCGCAGCGCCGGACAGCATGGGCGCGTTGTGGGTGTGGGTGTAGCACAGGGCGATCCGTTCCCGGGCGATCCCCGTCCGCCTGCCCAGTTCCCGTGCGACGGACTCCGTCATGGATTCGGTCACGCCGCAGTTTTCCAGGACCAGCAGAAGTACGGGCTGCTCCGCGCCGATTGCCAGGGCCCGGGCGAACAGCGGCGACTTGACCTTCGCCGTCTCGTCCCGCCGCGCGCCGTAACCACTCAGGCGCAGGGGATAGTCGGGGGTCACATCGACTTCGGCCGCACCGACCGGTACCAGTTCGCTCATCCGTCCTCCCATTTGTTGCTTTCGCGACGCGAACACGACGCGCGCATCAGTACCACTCCGTCCTGTGGGGCGTCCCCGGGAAGAAGACCGCGTCGACCGCCAGGGACAGGGCGACGCCCATGAGAAATCCGAGGATTACGCCAGTGAAGAACGGTTGTGCGGCGCGATACATCCGGACGCCGCCAATCCGCATCAACACAATCTGCAGAAGCCAGGCGAGGAATATGGGGAGAAAGGCGTTGCGAACCACGCCGCCCACGTCCCCGATGGCCATGCCCACCGGGTGAAAGGGCCACCAGGTGAACCAGGCCCGGCCGGCGATGACCAGGCCGTTGATCAACATGCCGGACAGGAGAAACAGGGCTTCCAGGACGCCGATCTGTGACGCGTTCGTTGCCCAGACTATGGTACGTCCGAAGAAGAAAGTGCCCAGTCCTCCGGGCTGGGTATACAGGTTGTTGGCCCCCACCGTATGGGCGGAATGGACCAGGGAGACGACCGAAAGGATGGCGCTGACGCCTATCGCCGCGCAGACCCAGCCGAACAGACCGCGCCCCCGGCCTTCCATTCGGCTCTTCAGCCAGGCGATGTGGGAAAACCCGACCATGGTGAACGTCCGCCAGTTCCGCGCGAATCCGTTGGCCATGCCCAGTACGTTGATGTCGCGCATGGACAGGGACGCCGTTCCGATCAGTCCGACTGTGAAGTAATTGGGTTTCACCGTGAGTTCCGCCATGACCAGACCTGATTCGGCGACCACCCGGGCCAGCACCAGGTAGAAGGTGAACATGACGACGAGAAAGAGCACGCCCACGGGTATGGAAAGTCCGGCGTTGTAAAGCCACAGCACCGCAAAAGCCGATCCGCCGACGAGCCCGAAAAGCGCCCACCGGCAGGAGAACAGCTCCCGTTCCTCGCCCTCGTCCCGGGCGGGCCGCCATGCGGCACGCCACACCGAGACCAGGTGTCGCCTCGCGGTCCAGACCAGCCAGGCGGCGAAGACGATCACACCGCCCGTGTACTGCATGCCGGTCAGTCCCCCCTGCACCACGCTCCCGCTCGTCGAGAACATGCCCAGCCGGCTGAGCAGGCCCTGTTCCAGTACGCCGAACAGTTGAAAGAACCAGAGGCTGAATAGGATCTCCGCGGGCGCAAAGTAAGCGAAGGATAGCGCGTAGAGATTCAGGTAAAGGGGGATGCCCGGAAAATATGGGGCGATTTCCAGGGTGGCCACCGCGCCCGGATGAATGGGCAGCGGGGGCAGCGCGCCCCAGTATGCCGCGCAGTTCCAGGCCATGGCGGAGAAGGTCAGCAGGAGACCCGCCTGAAAGAGGCGGTTGCGGAAGAGTCCGGGCCGCGCTTCTTGTGACTGTTCCTCTTCGGACGCGCCGGTAAGACGCAGGGCCGCCTCCGCCATGGGGAAGCGCAGGCGTTCGTACTCCATCCACTGCCTGCGGAAGATTACCACGATGCTGGCGCCGATCAGCAGAAGCGCGGCAAACAGGCACAGCCACCAGAGGACCGGGGCCATCCAGACCGACCAGGGGATCTGCTGGCCCGGCTGCAGTCCTTCGTAGAATCGCCGGGCCGACTCGTAATCGCTCAGGTAGACCCAGTGGGGCAGGTGGGGAAGGATCAGTTCATCCCACCGGTTCTCCGGCGAGGCGAAATAGGCGGGTGCCGTAATGGCGGAGACCATGTACCGGGTGACGCCCAAGTCGGGCATCATGGACGCCGCCCAGCCCATGGCGAAGACCGTCAGGAGTTCGGTGCGGGTCAACGCCCGTGCCGGGCAGCAGGCCCGGCAGATCAGGTTGGGAAGCAGAACGAGGGCAAGGAAGGGCACCAGGAAGCCGGAAGGCAGGTGGGCGAACAGCATGAAATCGTATCCGCCGCGATCGGCCATGTACTGGGTGCCGAAGCCGATGACGCCCGAAAGGAGGAGGCCGATACCGGCTGCTCTGAGCGTTACGGACTGACGGTCCCGTCCGGCCGGGAAATCACTGTCCTTATGGTTCGGGCGCCGTATCCAGCATCTCCTTGTAGATGTCCGCGTAGATCTTGTCCCGGGGAACGCATCCTACGGCGAACTGGCCCAGCTCGTTGTGCTTGCCGCGCATCAGGGCCGTGCAGTAGCTGACGGTGATGCAACTCTTCTTGCGGATCATCTCGCCGTGCTCGGCCACGTCCTTCGCGAAATCGGGATAGGCCAGCGCACCTCTCCCGGATCCCATGATGGTCACCCGGTTATCGCGGATGTTGGCCGCGCCGGCGTTGACCATGTATTTCTGCAGCCAGCTGTATCCGGTTCCCACGACGTTGAGGCCCGGGTGCGCCTTGCTGATCGCTGCGGCCGCCCGGAAATGCCGGGCGACGCCAAAGAGCGGGTGCTCGGGGGCGTCGTAACCGTCCACTGGTGACCGTTCGGCGGGCCTGCCCACGTGGGGATTGTAGTAGGGGCTTCCCATGGTGACGTTGATCATCCCGATACCGGCGTCCCTGAGCAGGCCGATGGCGGCAACCGGTTCCGACAGGTCCTCCTTCAGGGGATCGTTCATATCCACGCCGAAACCGGAGAGAAAGGGGACCGGATAGGGTGACCGGGGCGTGCCCGAGCCGGTGTCGGGGTCGGTGGCATAGGGTATTCCGTCGTAGACGTTCATCCGGCTGGCCACCACCAACCCGCCCTTCGTCTCCTCCCGGATGCGGCCGATCACGTCTCTGACCAGCCGCGTCCTGTTCTCCAGACTGCCGCCGTACTCGCCGTCCCGCAGCCGTGCGGCCAGTAGTTCGGAGAGCAGGTAGCGATGACACTGCTTGATGTCGACGAAGTCGAACCCCAGCTTCCAGGCCAGGACCGCGACACGCACCAGGGCATCTTCCACCCGGCCGAGTTGGGCATCGGTCAGCACCGGGTAATCCGGGGTAACCGGGATCTTGCGTTTCTTGTCCACGAGGGTAACCGGATCGGCGGCGGGATCGTGAAAGGCGATCAGCGGTTTCCGGTAGCTGTAACGGCCCGAGTGGGTCAGCTGGAGTCCAGTCACCAGATCGTCATCACGGCCATGGATCGCCCGGTGGGCCTTTCGGGTCTGGGCGAGCAGCGCTTCAAAGGAAGCGGCGTTGCCGTCGTGCAACCAGAGCTGGCGGGTATTCGCCCGGGCTTCTTCCAGTACGGCCGTCGCTTCGCCCCAGATCAGTTTGGCCCCGCCCTCGCCGAACAGCCGCCATCGGCGGAATACCAGTTCATCCGGCGAGCCGTCGAGGTGGCCATCGCAGCCTTCCATGGGGTGCACGGCCATGGAGTTCCCGATGGTGCGCCCACCGAAACGGACGGGACGCCAGAGCGGATCGAGGTTTTCGGTCAGGCGGATTTCGTCGTTCAATCCGAGGCGGTCTATATCCTGTTGAAGATCGTCGAGCGAACGGTAACGAAAATGCTTCGGCATGTATTCATCCAATTCTATGGGGGCGCCGCGGCATCATGAAGCGTATCTACGGCCGACTCCCTTTCCGGGTAGCCTCAGGGGGCTGAGTACCATTGATGCAGCACCCGTTCCGCTTCCTTGTTCTGGGGACTGAATTCGATTCTCTCCTCGGTAATGCGGCTCGAATCGGGGTACCATTTCCAGATGAACAGGCCCCGGAACCAGGGCAATTGCCCGACGGACCTGAACAGGGCCTCGTAGGCATTGACCTGCTCGTCCTGATCGACCCGGTAACTGCCCGGCAGCGGTTCGCCGCTCCGGCTCCGGCGTCTCGGCGGCCATTCCCAGGGCCGTATGGTCGTCCCGGGCGCGTTTTTGTAACCGACTTCGGTAAAAAGAACGGGCTTGCCGTGTGCTTCGGCCAACCGGCCGATGCGTTCGATATGCGGCTTCCACCCCGTCATGATTTCCGATACACTCGGACCGGACCGGTCTGTCAGGGGAAAATAGGCGTTGACGCCGATGTAATCAAGATGGGGCCAGATGTCCACCACATCGTAGTCCCGGTACCAGTTCGCCGCGTAGGTCAGCTTGCCGGGATAGACCGTCCTGATCTCCCTGATGAGCGACTTCCAGAACTGCGGGCGGGTCCGCACGGGATTGGAAAGTTCGGTGGCGATGCACAGGATCTCCATGTCTTCGGCCTGCGCCAGTTCGGCGTAGTGCAGGATGAAAGTCCGGTAGTCCGCCTCCCATTTCAGCCATTCCTCTTCCGTATCGAAATCGATTACGCCGATCCAGCCGTCGTCCACGGGCCGGGTCAGCCAGATGTGCGGCTTGAGCATCAACCGAAATCCCAGTTCCCGCGCCTTTCTGGCCGTAGTCCGCAGCCCATGGTCGGTTTCCCCCCAGAACCTTCCGCGCCGGTTCATCCGTACTGCCGGCGTGCGGTGATTATCCATCCATCCGAAGGGCGTCAGCGACAGCCATTCGATGCCCAGTTCCTGTGCGGCCGGCAGGGCGTTTTCGGGCATTTCCCAGCGGCCGCCCACCCAGGATACGCCCTTGTAGACATTCTCCAGCACAAAGGGCGGGTCCTGCGCTGCCGGGCGGCTATCGGCCGGTTCCGCCGGGCTGCTTTCAACCGGTACCGCCGTGCTGCTATCGGCCGGTCCGGCGTACCCGCCGCTCCCACCGATCCAGAGGACGGCACAGGCCAGCAGAACCGATGCGAGGCGTCTGGATATGAGGCGTCTGGATATCATGACGAAGGGCCGAATCGGATCAGGCGAACTGGTCCGATCCCCTTGTAATGAGTGTGCCGAGATCCTCGCCGCGGCATATCCCTTCCATGGCGCCGGGGGAGTTGAAGTCGAAAACGTGAATCGGCAGTTTGTTGTCCCGGGCCAGCAGCACGGCCGTCTGGTCCATCACCTTGAGATCGCGCTGGATGACCGAATCGTAACTGACGACCTTGTATTTCCGGGCATCCGCGTCTACCTGCGGATCGCTTGTGTAGATCCCGTCGGTACCGTTCTTGGCCGAAAGCAGGACCTCCGTTCGGAGTTCCAGCGCGCGCAGCACCGACGGATAGTCCGTGGTCACGTACGGATTCCCCGTGCCGGCCGCCAGGAGTACGATGCGTCCGTGCTCCAGGTGCCGTATTGCCCTGAGCCGGATGTAGGGTTCGGCCACGGTATTGATGGGTATGGCCGTCATGACCCGGACGTCGCCCGCTCCGCGGGAAGTCAGGGCGCCACGCAGCATCATGCTGTTGATTACGGTCGCGATCATGCCGATATTGTCGGCCTCCGCACGCTCGATTCCCCAGTCCTGGCCCAGTTCGCCCTTGAAGATGTTGCCGCCCCCGGCCACGATCCCCACTTCGACCCCGGCGGCGTGCAGTTTCATGACCTCGCTGGCGATGTACTCGATGGCGGAAGGATTGAATCCCCAGGGATTCTGCCCCGAAAGCGCGCCTCCGCTGAGTTTGACCAATACTCGTTTGTAACGCACGGGTCCTCCTTTATCGATTTGGCGATAGATGCGGACTGAATCGG
>LXNJ01001778.1_pt1 | contig 12412 bp, 9 predicted proteins | sample 809081 | NCBI WGS metagenome assembly LXNJ01 (sample SAMN04870510, study PRJNA318959) | sponge metagenome | biome: sponge; feature: marine sponge reef; material: water | host: Petrosia ficiformis | place: Greece: Milos, Mediterranean Sea | collected 2013-05-29 | depth 5-7 m
AAGCCCGATTTATATGTATTTATCGGGGTTGAAAACCCGCAGCATGCCACACGCGCATGCTGCGTTGATTTGGACAAATGCCAAAAAGCGCATTTGGCGGATTTTCAGCCCCGCAGCATGCCATACGGGGAATGCCAACAGGCATTCATACCCGGCGAATGACTAAAGACGAATGCGCTTGGTAGAATACGCTTTTGGTATTCTACATGATTCGCCATGATTCATACCGTTGATTTCTTGATTTGGCGTATTCAGCGTTGATTTGGATTTAACGGCTTGGGTCTCACAAAATCGGGCTTAGAAAGCCCTCCCACAAGAGAAAATCCAACATTTTTTAAGTTGACACCTATGGGGTTTTGCAAGCCCAACCTACGGACTAAATAAATAGAAAAAGGTATAACGATAATAATTTGGAAAGATGTTTTGTGTTTCGTATCAGATTACTCCAACCCCAAGCGTTGCATTTATCAGCGTACTTTTTATGCATACCTTCCGTCGTCATCAAAATTTGATTTCTGACCGGATATTTTATCGTGATCGTACCAAATCTATCTGTCAGATAACATTCTTTCTTACAGTTTACTACAAAACATCTAAGAAGACAACCACCCTATCGAATTTGCCTATACTTCCTCAACAACAACACGATGGTAACGCTTTTTACCAGCACGCAGAAGCAGCGCATTTTCTTCTAACAGATTGGCATCAACGACAACATCTATAGCCTTATACTGTTTCTCGTTGATATAGGCGCCCCCTTGTTGAATTAGGCGACGCGCTTCACTTTTAGAAGTAGTCAATCCAACTTCATGAAACAACTCCATAATAGGGATACCGGTGTGAAGTCTATCACCCAGAATAGTCGTTGTAGGCATTGCATCAAGATCAAGTCCGCCGCCACCAAATGCAGCGCGCGATGTTTCCTGCGCTTTGTCTGCCTCAATCTTTCCGTGGGCAAGTTTAGTTGCTTCGTAGGCAAGAACTGTTTTCGCTTCACGTATTTCGTCATGTTCCAAACTGCCAAGTCGCCTGACCTCATCCATCGGTAAGAAGGTAAAATATGCCAAGAATCGCTCAACATCGCGGTCATCGGTGTTAATCCAGTACTGATAGAATTGGTAGGGCGATGTCTTCTTTGAATCAAGCCATACTGCGCCGCCAGCCGTTTTCCCCATCTTTGCACCACCGGCTGTTGTGAGTAATGGAAAAGTCAAGCCATGGACACGTTCACCTTCAATTCTACGCACCAAGTCAACGCCAGCAAGGATATTACCCCACTGGTCATCACCACCGAGTTGAAGAACACACCCATATTTTTGGAAAAGGCACAAATAATCATAGGCTTGCAGCAGTTGGTAGTTAAATTCAAGGAATGAAAGTCCCATTTCACGTTCAAGCCGTTGCCGATACCCTTCGACACGGATCATCTCATTGACACGAAAATGCTTTCCGATGTCGCGTAGAAATTCAATATAATTTAAGGACAGCAGCCACTCAGCATTATTTAAAAATGACCCTGCCGTGCCATCCAAATCAAGGTAACGCTGTAGTTGTTGCAGAATGCTTGCTCCATTCTTTTCAATCTGTTCAGCAGAAATCATTGACCGCATCTCTGTTTTATCAGTCGGATCACCAATCATTGTTGTGCCGCCACCGATGATTGCAATTGGTTTATGTCCTCCGCGTTGCAAATGTGCCATCGCCATAATCGGCACGAGACTTCCCGCATGGAGACTGTCTGCTGTTGGATCGAAACCAACGTAATATGTAATTTGATTTTCAGAGAGTAAACGAGAAACCTGCTCTGAATTCGTACACTGTTGAACGAAACCCCGTTCTTGTAGGGTCTCAAAAAGATTTGACATGGGAGTTGTTCCTTCTAAGAATTTTTCTACCGAATTTTATAATACCATGCAAGGTGGGAGTTGTCAAATCCGTTTAGGGGCAGGGTTATTTAGTTTTAAGAATTATCAGTTAATACGTGTTACTGAAAAGTTTATATTGTCCGTTGGGTTTCGCTCCGCTCTACCCATAAGTGTAAACTTTAGGATACACCTTCTTGTGGGAGGGGTTTCCAACCCCGCTGAATGCCTACACGCGCATTCAGCGTTGATTTGGCAGCATGCCATACGGGGAATGCCATAAGGCATTCGGACCGTTGATTTGGTGCCTGCCCGTTGCATGGCACGTCCTGCGCAGTGGCGGGGCACAGGGACCCCGCCCTACAGTGGAAAACGCCGCGTAATCATTGCAAATTGAACCTATGTAACCAAATATTTACACACCCGTTGTCAAATCCGTTTAGGGTTTATATTATTGAACACGGTGGATATAGATGTCGTAATCGCCGCCGCGGGCATCACTCCAAACCACTATTGCACTACCAACACCTGCAGAGACTGCCCTCGGCGTAATCTGTTCTTTACCTGCATCGCAGACCGGTACACCATTCTTTTGCCAAAGTGTTGTCCCGTTGGCATCAATCCGTTGGGCATAGATAGCATCCTCAGTTGTATCCCCGAAATCTTCCCGATAGTCAAGCCAGTAAGCAATAGCACCACCTGCACCATCAGGCACAAGCATAGGAATTTGTTGAACGCCTCCCGCAGTGCAAACAGGCACACCTTTTTTATCCCATAAAATTTTACCTTGGACATTAACACGCTGAGCGTAGACGTCGGCAAAAATATCCCGATCATCCCACCATATAACGATGAACCCATCCGCGCCATCACTGATGCAATTCGCTTGTTGTTGATTGACAGGCAGTTCGCAAATCGCTATTCCATCTTTTTGCCATAAGGTTGTGCCATCCGCTGCAATGTGCTGCGCATAAAGTTGGGCGCGCGTGTAGAAATTCGGGTCGTTTCTATAGTCCGACCAAACACAGAATGCGCCGCCATTTCCATCAGTGACAATAGTCGGACCGCCTTGATTACCTTGCGCTGTGCAGACGGGTATAGGTGAATCCCATACCGTGTTTCCTTTGCTATCAATTCGTTGCGCGAAGATGTTCCAATCTGGTGTGCTGATATCCCACCACACAACGATGAAACCGCCTTCTCCGTCACTGATTAAAGCGGGATCATATTGATCCCCTTCTCCACTATACACAGGAATACCATTCTCTTTCCAAACCGCTTTTCCTTCAACTGAAATTTTTTGGGCATAGATATCTTGATTGCCAGTTCGCCAATCCTCCCAGACAACAATCACACCTCCGTTATCATCTGGAATAACGGTAAAATCATCTTGTAATGCTGCATCCGTACACACTTCAACGCCATCGGGATTCCATAGTTTTTTGCCGTTCTCATCAATCCGTTGCGCGTAACTATCTTGCGTGCCGTTGCGCGTATCTCCCCAAACGATGATCGCACCACCTTTCAAGTCAGAAACAATGGCAGGACTACTTTGAGATGCTTCGTGATCACAGACAGGGATCCCATCAGGTGTCCAGACCATGTCGCCTTTGCTGCTAACACGTTGCGCATAAATATCGTAGTTGCCGTTGCGCGCATCGCGCCAAGCAACAATAACACCATCCTTACCATCATCTGTTAACACGGGGAAATGTTGCGCATTTTTAGCCGTACATACCGGCAAATTTTCTGTTGGCATCCATTCTGCTTGGGTTGGTAGGGGAACAATCACAAAAAGGAGAAAGGATAATAAGCAGTAGAATATAGACACACGTGGGAAAATACGCGTCTGTGGATAATCACACATTGAAGAACAATCAGAAAAGAGCATAATTTTAAAACGCAACTTCTTTCTCCGAAAGCCTTATGCTGAAAACCTACAATTACATCAACAATTCTTCACCTATTGGGAAAAATTGGTCTGCCATTGCTTGTAAATCCATTGACGTGTTATGCTCAAATGCGACTACCTCTATCCGTTTATGTTGCTGTTTTATGAGTTCAGCCAACGGACAAAAATCTCCGTCTCCGCTTGCCAGAATAACAACATCTAACATTCCGAGCATTGAGACCACGTCTACGGCGATTCCGACATCCCAATCACCTTTTGCTGAACCGTCTCCGCGCAGCCGTAAATCTTTACTACGAATTTTGTAGCCATTATGCTCTAATAGAGAGATAAAATTGCCTTGTTTAATTTCAGGAATCTGAACAATATAGACGTAGGCGACTATGAGTTGTCGCGGACCAACGATCAAGTCAAGAAGTTTAATATAGTCAACTCGACGTTCAAACCGATCTTTGGCAGCGTAGAACATGTTTTGCACATCAACGAATACACCAACCCGCTGTTGCGCTCCCGTCCGATTCTCTTGAGCTATAGAATCCAAATCAGGTTCGTCTAAATAGTCTACTGTCTGTCGAATTTGATTGAGAGCATTTCGAGATGTCTCATGCGATTTTTCAATCACATCAAAATGATTCTGTAGATCAGTTTTTAGTTGCTCTAAAGCTTGAAATTCCTTATAAACGGCTTCTTCAACTAACTTTAGTTCAACCATAAAACTTTCCTTAGACGTTTTGATTTGTGTGAGTTCGTTGAGTTGTGCTGTGACATCCTCATATTTCGTCTGTAGCTGCTGGTGTTCAGCCTCTAATTTCATAAAGGAGGCGTTGGTTTCCGCGTACTGTGTTGCTTTTTCAAGAAGGCTTTCATTCTCCTGTTGTAAAAAAACGATTTGTTTTTCGTTTTCCTGATAGTCGCCTTCTTTTGTTTTCAATGTCTCGTTTTCTTCAAGCAGGAACTTGCAGTGTTGCTCAAGTTGCTCATGCTTTTTTTCTATTGTAGTATATTCTGCTTTTAAGTCAGCCAAAGCACGTTTAAGGCTATCAGTTTCACTGGTCTGTCCGTGCGACTTTTCCTGAACCTGTTCTAAATCGCTGGTATATTCTGTCTGAATCCCTTGATTTTCTGGGGAAGGCGTTTGTGGCGCATCAAAATAAGTGGGAAATTGCAGTTGTGCATCTACATCATCAAGTTCTTTGTGGGTTTCGTACGCTGCCGTTAATAAGTGAATGCCATGTGAGTGTACATCTTCTCTCGAATCCGCCAAGAGTGCCCAGACCACTTCACCGAATTCACCTGATTTAATTAAGGGGGCGGGAGATTTAAAAAATGTCTGGATTTCATCGACGACCATGTATCCTACTCGCGAAATTGCCGTTTCCGCTTTTTGTGAAAGGTGTTCAATAACAATTTCGTCAATATGAGATTGCCCCAAAAAAGCGTTGGTTAACCTATTCAGCAACTCCTGTTTTGTAGATGAATGTAGTTTGTCTGAATCGGCGACAAGGTTAGTGTTTATTAGCAGTTGGAAAATCTCTCTCTCATTTAAAAGTATGGCAAGAAACCATGTGAGTTGATCATGATGTATTTTTAATTTTAGATTAGGTTTTATCATGAGAGTCCTCCGAAGATATTTGGTTCACACTGGGAGAATAGATATGAAATTTAGTTTCCACCTATGAACCTTATTTTGGGTAAATTTTATCTATTATTAAATTGAGGTGTAATTGCAATACCTCCTAATATGGAATTATCAACATATAGCGTAAATCAATTTCGCTTTTCGCTGGTATGATGTAGAGAATTAGATTTTAATTATTTTGTCCAATTCGTTTTGGACGGTGCGGGTTGCATTGCGTGTATCAACGATGACAGCAGCGTGTTTAACAATTAAATCGTAATCTATAGCGCTGTGGTCAGTAAGAATTACAACGCAATCAACACTTTCTATTAAAGCAGATGTTAGCGTTTGTGAATGATATGTCCCTCCTTCTCCAAGAACAATATTTGAGACATGTGGGTCATGATATAAAATATGTGCACCTTTGTCAAGCATTAATCTAATTACTTCAAACGCGGGGGATTCACGGGTATCTCCGATGTCTTTTTTATATGCTACACCTAAAATTAAGAGGTTTGAGCCATTAAGTGGTTTGCGGTGAAGATTTAGCGCGTGAATAACTTTATCAAGCACATAATTGGGCATACTACTGTTAATTTCGCTGGCGAGTTCAATAAATCGAGCGTGGTAATTGTAATTAAGCGCTTGCCAGGAGAGATAGTGCGGATCAATCGGTATGCAATGTCCCCCAAGACCAGGACCCGGATAGAAAGGCATAAATCCAAAAGGTTTAGTTGCAGCAGCATCAATAATTTCCCATACATTTAAATCCATCCGATCACAAATAAGTGCAACTTCATTGATTAACCCTATGTTTACGCTCCGAAATGTATTTTCAAGCAATTTTGTCATTTCTGCTATTCGAGGAGAGGAGACAGTATACGTCTTATTGATAAATTGTTCGTAAAAGGTTTTGGCAACTTGAGTGCATTTTGGCGTAACACCACCGACAATTTTCGGAGTATTCGTCATAAAATACGTACTGTTTCCAGGCTCAATTCGTTCGGGGGAAAAAGCGAGATAGAAATCACGACCTACCTGTAATGATTCAGTGGAATCGGGGCTTAAACTTGGGGGTTTGGTGTTGCTATCGTTCTCAAGTGTTGTTTCGCTGGAATTGGGTTGGAGCGTTGGAAGCACAATTTCTTCAGTTGTACCAGGGTAGGTGGTGCTTTCAAGAATTACCAGTTGTTCGGAATGCAAATGTTGTGCAATTTGCTCAACAGCAGCGGTGATAAACTGCATATCTGGCGTTCGGTTTTCGTTCAGAGGGGTTGGCACGCATATATTGACGGTATCCAGTTGGCTCAGAACACTATAATCGGTAGTAACCTGAATTTGTCCGGACTTAATAAGCGGACCGAGGACAGCATCTGGCACATCGGGAACATCAGAGATACCGCGTTTCAATCGTTCTATTTTTTCTGGATTGATGTCAATCCCAGTGACTTTGAAGCCAGCATCTGCAATAGCAACCACGAGAGATAATCCGACATATCCAAGACCGATAACGCCAGCATGTGCACTACGAGTTTCTATTTTTTTTAATAGCATAATCTAAATTTGAAAATATCGATAATCTTTGATTTATTAAAATGAGCGGTGTTCACAATTGCATTCAGCCCTGATAGCGGCATACTCTTATCTCACTATTAAAAGTGAAAGATAAGCATGTGTAACCCTGACCGAAGATATTATATCACATTTTTCGCTAAACTTTACACAGAATTTGAGGCAGCTTTCAACTCAAATGGACTTTGTTTTATGGATGTCCTATAGAACGTCTTGTCTGAACCAGGATTTACCAAATCCTGGTTCAGACAATGACAGCTGAAAGCCAGAAGTCACATGGTAGTTGGCACACGCCGTGGGTTTCCGCACACCAAAAGAACGGAAGGCGGACGGCACGCGGAGCGTGCCTGCTACCTTATAGGTATAACAACCAGCGGACATAACATGATGGGTTGGGGGCTAATCTTTACTATAGTTTGGACAATTTCTGTCTGTTTCCAGTTGAGTTTTCAAGTATTTCCTATTTTTCTGTGAGTTATGTGTAGGATCGTAACTCACAAGAAAATAATATTCGGGTGCAGCAAGGGCGCAGCCCCAGCGGGGCGACAGGTGTATAGAAAACGATTTCCTAACCATCATAAGCCCCAGCGGGGCAGCATGCGCGTATGGCATGCTGCATGAGGTGTATCCGTGAAAATTTTATTGGTGTCAAGGTGTTCTATTAACCAGCCTATCGCACAAGAACTCTAAAAATTGTCCAAACTATAGTAATCTTTAGAATAGAAAGTCATCAATCAATCAAATCTTACAATCCTGAAAATCCTATAATCCTGAAAATCCTGGTTCAGACAACTGAAAACTGACAGCCGAAAGTCGAAAGCCACATGGTAGTAGGCACACGCCGTGGGTTTCCGTACACCAAAAGAACGGAAGGCAGACGGCACACGGAGCGTGCCTGCTACCTTATAGGTATAACAACCAGCGGACAGCAAAAGAAAAGGCAGGTAACGCAACGGTTACCTGCCTGATGTAATTCGCTCCCTTGGCACCACTAATCCGTGTTACCATGGAATCTTGGCTTCACACGAGATACCAGAATTCTCAGTCATACTGGCGGTTGCCTTACACGACTCTATGTCAGGGCTACCCATCCATATATCTTTTGTTATTTCTTTAGGTTGATAAAAGGAATAATTTCCTTCGTACCCTATATCCAGGAATGTTGCTGCTTTATGCGGAACCTCAACATCTATATAGTATGTTCCAGCGTTCCAGATACTTAAAGACGAAATTGAACCAGTCGCATAATAGTTAATTCTAATAGTCGGATACTGAACATCATCCGTGACGATCCGTCGAGAATGCGTATAAGAATACGAACCTATTAATGGATTATTTCCTGCAGGAGCGTTCTCTGCCGCGAGCCGGAACGTTCCACGGTTAAGTGCAAAGTCCCCTTCTCTTTCTACAAGACCATTAGTAGCGAAAACGCAAATTGAGAACAACACTAACATTGGGAAAATTAGAAAAAACATCAATCCTTTCATAACTTTTACTCCTTTAGATCAAGAAATTGATACGGATCAATTCCTCCATTGAGATAGTTAATTACTTCAATACCTGCTGGCATATCTTTTTCTCTAAGTCTTTGCCCCGGTAAGTGCCCCGGAATACTATTTATTGTAAAAGGGTCGCCCATCATAAGGCCAACATATCTTTCTTTTTTTACTTCGTTCCATTTCCATTCCACATAGATCGTCCCGGGAATAGTGGGATAAACTAACCCATTTAACATACCCGCGCCTGTTACATTTTTGCCTTGTTCTACAAGTTTTATTCGGACGCGAGCAAGCAATTCGTTATCTCTGTTTCCAATCCTTTTGTCCCAATAGTCTTCGGGGAAACCTGGAGGAAGCTCTGGATACGGACCAAAGCCGTAAGGAGAAACATGCACCTTCTTATTCGTCGCCTGCGTTTGCTGTGTCAGAGTTGCAGAGGTTTTGTCGGAGGTAGCATCTTTCAACTCTCTTTTAGTCGTAGGTTTCCTGGTGGTTGGAGTATAACTTTCTACAGAGGCTGCAGAGGTCACATCGGCTGCTTGTCCCGCCCCGCTATCTGTATCGGAGACCTTTTTGGCTGCCTGTGATTGACGTAGCATTTCTTCTGCCTCAGCAGCAGCCTTTCTATCATCTGCCGTATCGTACTGATACCAGAACACACACGCAACGGCAAACACAATTAAGAAGGCAACACCACCGAGAATCCATCTGTTGGTCAAAATATCACGGAACATCTAAGACCTCCTTTTGTTGATAAAAAAATGGACACACAATTCAAGCAAAATATAGGTTTGCTTGCCATTTCACATAATTATGCCACAAAAAAAAAAAAGCAAGGAAAAAATGAAATTTAAGGAAATTTAAGGAAATTTTGAGAAAAATTGTTGGAATTTAAGGAAATTGCGGCAATTTTTTAACAATTAAACATTTTTTGGCACGCTTAAACATTTTCAGGACTTACGCAATAATCAAAAATTGTGTTATACTATTGGATTATGATTTCATTTACACTTCCTGAAAAGAAGCAAAACTTACATTCCAACTATTGTCAATTTCTGATAGCAAGTTTCACTAATTTCACACAAACCTATTTCGCAGACCATACTGAGAAGTGGAGCCACGATCAACTCAATCGATACCTGAGGAACGAAAACATTCCTTCAAGCGAACTCTGGAAATCTGTAAAACCGGACATTGAGTTTGATGAAGATGGATACATTGCCTTTGATGATGTCGTTCTCTCTAAGAAGTTTTCAAAACAGATAGAAGCTGTTTACCATCAATGGAGTGGTAGCGACAAAAAAGTTATTCGTGGCATCGGTATTGTCACGTGTCTCTATGTCAACCCAAAAACTGGCGAGTATTGGGTCATTGATTATCGCATTTTTGACAAATCGCATGATGGTAAGACCAAAATAGACCATTTACTGGATATGTTGCATAATGCTGTCTTGAAAAAACAACTCCCGTTTCGGACCGTGTTGATGGATGCTTGGTATGTTTGTATGCAAGTGATGAAAGCGATTGAGAAACTTTCCAAGGTTTACTATGCGCCTCTGAAACGAAACCGACTTGTGAATGATACGGATGGTGTTGAACCACACCAGCATGTAGAAGATTTATCTTGGACACAGACAGAAAAGCAACAGGGGAAACGGGTTCACATCAAAAACTTTCCGAAAGGGCATCAAGTGAAGTTGTTCCGGATTGTATCTGAAAACGGACGCACGGAATATATTGTGACAAACGATTTATCTCAATCGGATGCGACTGCGACCAAAAACGAGTGTCGGGTTCGCTGGAAGATTGAGCAACTTCACCGTGAAATCAAACAGGTTACAGGTATTGATAAATGTCAGTGTCGTAAGTTGCGTGCCCAACGAAACCATATTGCCTGTTGTTTTCAGGTCTGGGTCTGTCTAATGCGTGCTGCACGGAAAGCCTCTCAAACGATTTACCGACTCAAAGATAGTTTATTGGATGATTACATGCGACATCAACTCTCTAATCCTTCAATAATTTTCAAAACTGCGTAAGTCCTGATTTTTTAACACGCTCGTTTATTTTTGCAAATTTGGTAATCCTTGCAAATCCTGGTTCAGACAAACACGGCGCGTTTACAAAACGCGCCTACAGGTTAGGACATGCGGTTATAGGCAAATGTCCAAATATTCTTATATTTTACTATAGTTTGTGCGTCCGTGGAACGCAAACTAACAGTTTGCGCTACAAAAATTGCTTACACCAAACTCCCGTTATTTTATAATTTACCAAAGAACATTTATGTGCATCCGTCAGTTAAATGAAGGATACGCATAAATGTTTCAATATTAGAACTGTAAATAAACCGGTTTCTTACCAGTCTTCAACCAATTGTACTAACAACCGCACACCGTACCCGGATGCACCTTCAGGGATATACGTAGACCCTTTCATGCCCCACGCAGTACCAGCAATATCAAGGTGTACCCAAGGGTATCCCTCAGCGAAATTTTTCAGAAACGCTGCACCTGCAAGCGTTCCAGCAGTACCATCTCCGATATTCTGCACATCAGCGACTTTGCTTTTTACGCCTTCATCGTAATCGTCCCAGAGTGGCAATTCCCAGACGCGTTCATGTGTTTTGTCAGCCGCCTTCTTTACTTTTTCCATTAATGCGCCATCGGTCCCCATTGCCCCAGCTGCGACATGCCCAAGACAAGTGATCACAGCACCGGTAAGCGTGGCTAAATCAATAACACCTTGCGGTTCGTACTGTGCGGTCCATCCGAGTGCATCAGCCAAAATTAGCCTTCCTTCAGCATCAGTGTTGAGAATCTCAATTGTTTTTCCACCGTAGGAGGTAATAACATCACCCGGCTTAATTGCAGTTGCCCCTGGCATGTTTTCGGTTGTGGCGATAACACCGATGACGCGCACGTTCGGTTTGAGGTTTCCGATTACCTGCATGGCACCTATAACGGCTGCAGCACCCGACATGTCATGTTTCATTTCATGCATACCGCTTCCGGATTTAAGTGAAATGCCACCAGTATCAAAGGTAATTCCTTTTCCAACGAGTGCGACGGTATCATGTCCTTCACCTTCAGGCGTGTATTCCAAAATGATGAACCGTGGATCTTCTGCACTGCCTTGTGCTACTGCTAAAAGCGTTCGGAAACCTTTTTCCTCCAGCGTCGGTTTGTCGAAAACTGTGCAGTTAAGTCCTGCTGCTTCCGCGACCGATTCTGCCTTCTCAGCAAGTTGTGTCGGTGTGAGATGATTTCCGGGTTGGTTACTAAGATCACGAGCGATGATTGTGCCGTTCGCGATCGTTTGTCCGCGTTCAACGATGCGTTCTAAGGACGATTTTTCTACTTCGCTCCCTACGAGAAGGGTCATAAATTCAAGCATTTTATCTTCGTCATCACTATCATCTTTTTTAGTTTTGTGCTGTTTGAATTCATAGAGTGAGAGAAGACTTGCTTCAACAGCTGCCTGCGCCCAATCATCTTGTGTTTCGGGGGGAATGGGAACTGTGATAGAATTTAGTCCCATATCACGTGCCTGCCGCGCAGTGTGCCCTGCGACCTGACGAACTTTTTCGGCATTGAGTTCCGCGTAAATACCGAGACCTACCAAAATGATACGTGGTGACTTCATAGCACCGTTTGTATAAAGCACGCTGGTTGTTTTCGGTTTGCCTTTGAAGTCTCCGAGGTTCAAAAACGCTTGGATGCGTCCCTCTAAAGCAGCATCAGCGGCTAAAAGTAACTCGTTGTGGAAGTCATCTTCAAGCATAGGGATGAGCACAGCATCAGTTTCTGCTTGGCGAAAATCACCAGTTTCAACAGTAATATTCATAATATTCCTTTGGGTGTGTAAAGTTTTTGTAGCAACTCTGATGTCCAGAGTTGTTGCGAGTTACAATAAAAATGGGTATCCTATCCTAATAAATTCAAAAAAGGAAGAG
>LXNJ01001779.1_pt1 | contig 12411 bp, 7 predicted proteins | sample 809081 | NCBI WGS metagenome assembly LXNJ01 (sample SAMN04870510, study PRJNA318959) | sponge metagenome | biome: sponge; feature: marine sponge reef; material: water | host: Petrosia ficiformis | place: Greece: Milos, Mediterranean Sea | collected 2013-05-29 | depth 5-7 m
CGGACTCGAACCGGGGGAGCGGCGGGACGCCCAGGACCGGTTCGCCAGCAAGGACGCGCTGATCGTGGTGGCGACCATCGCCTTCGGGATGGGGATCGACATGCCCGACCTCCGCCTGGTGGCCCACTACAACCTCCCGAAGTCGGTCGAGGGCTACTACCAGGAGACCGGGCGCGCCGGGCGCGACGGTCAGCCGAGCGAGTGCGTCCTCTTCTTCAGCTACGCCGACCGCGCGGCCCAGCAGCGGTTCATCCAGGAGATCGAGGACCCCGGCGAGCGCCGCCGGGCCCGCGAACGCCTGGACCGGATGATCGCCTACTGCGAACTCACTTCGTGCCGGAGGCGTTACCTGCTCGACTACTTCTCGGACCCCTCACTCGACGGCGTGGCGACGTGCGGCGGCTGCGACGTTTGTCTTGGGCCCGACGCCTCCGGCGACCTCGAGGAATACGACGCCACCGAGATCGCCCAGAAGATCCTCTCCGCGGTGGTCCGTACCGGACAGCGCTTCGGCATGGCGCACGTCGTCGCGGTGCTGCGGGGGTCCCGGGCGAAACGGGTGCTGGAACTCGGCCACGACCGGCTGAGCGTCCACGGGATCGCCCGCGACCACCGGGAGGAAGAACTCCGGGATGCGGCCGACGAACTCGGCGCCCGGAACCTGCTGCGCCGCGAGGGCGAGCGCGGCTTCCCGACCGTGTCCCTCACGCCTGCGGGCTGGACGTTCCTGCGCAAACGCGAGTCGCTCACCCTCACCCGCCCGACGCGTGCGCCGGCCGCTGGCAATTCCGGCAGCGAGCCGCCCGACGCGGCCAGCACGGCCAGCGCCGCGTCGGGCGCCGAACCGCCCGAGCCCGATCCCGCGCTCTTCGAAACGCTGCGGACGCTACGCCTCGCGATCGCCCGGGAAGAGAACCTCCCCGCCTTCATGATCTTCTCGAACGCCACGCTCCGGGAGATCGCCGCCCAAAGACCCGCGTCCGCGACGGAACTCGGCCGAATCCACGGCATCGGCCCGGCGAAGATCGAGAAGTATGGCGCCCGCTTCCTCGCCGCGTTGGCGAGCCACCCACCGGACCCGGTCGCCGTCGCCGAACCCGCCGCGACGGACGAGGCGTCCGCGGAACAAGGCCCGGCGCCCCCGCACCACCCCACCGCCGCCTCGCCGTGCGAGCCAGTCTCCCCCGGGGAGCCTTCGGACCGGGATCGCGGTTCCGAGGGCCGCGACGTCCGCAATGCGACACCGCCGCGCCGCACGGCGGCCCTGCTGGTGATCGGGAACGAGATCCTCTCCGGCAAGATCGCGGACACGAACACCCGCCTGCTCGCCCGCCTGCTTCGGGACAAGGGGGTGTCGCTCCGCCGGGTGGTCACGATCCCCGACGAGCCCGACACCATAGCCGCCGAGGTCGCGTCCCTCTCCGGCGCGCACGACTTCGTGTTCACTTCCGGCGGGGTCGGCGCCACCCACGACGACGTGACGATGGAGGGCGTGGCGCGCGCGTTCGGGACGCCGGTGGTCCACCATCCCCACTTCCTCGCCACCCTCCGGGAACGAGGCCTCGAAGCCACCCACCGCGACCTCGCCCGCGTCCCGGAAGGCTGCGAACTCCGCGAGGGCGCGAGCGGCGCCTGGCCGGTCCCCGTGATGCGGAACGTGTGGATCCTCCCCGGCCTGCCCCCGGTCTTCGAACGCAAACTGGAAATCCTGGCGGAGTGCATCCCGGATGGGCCGGCCTACTTCGCGGAAGAGGAACTGGTCCCCCGCCCCGAAGAGGAACTGATCCCGCTGCTCGACCGTCTGGTGGCCGCCTGGCCGACGGTCCAGATCGGCTCTTACCCAGGATCTCGGGAAACCCGGATCACCTTCGACGGCGATGACGAAAAAGCCGTCGCCGACGCCGCCAGGGAGCTCCGTGGCGCGCTCGAGGGGCGTTTCGGGTCAGAATGAACGGGACTCGATGACTCTGTCCATGCGCCTCCGGCGCCCGCTCCGGTCCACCATCACCGCCGTCTTTCTCCTTGCCGTCCCGCTATCCGCCACCCCACAGGATCGCCTTCCGCTCTCCGACGAGCACAAACGGTGGCTCGAATACGACGCCGTTTACATCATCAGCGACCGGGAGAAGGACGCCTTCGAGATGCTCCAGTCCGAGGCCGAGCGCGAGTCGTTCATCGCTGCCTTCTGGTCGCGGCGCGACCCAGAACCACTGACCCCGGAGAACGAGTTCCGGATAGAGCACTATGAGCGCATCGAATACGCGAACGCCATTCTCGGGCGCGAAAGCGCGCTGCCGGGCTGGCTGACGGACCGGGGGCGGATCTACATCCAACTCGGCGAGCCCGACGAGCGCGAGACCTACGCCGCCGTCCCAGGGCTCTATCCGGCCGAACTCTGGTTCTACCTGGCACAAGAAGAACTTCTGCTCCCACCCCTCTACGTGTTGTTCTTTCGCCAGTACTACGCGGGCCCGTTCATCCAGTTCAACCACGTCATCCACCAGCCCGAGGAACTGATGCCGGCCCAGTCGTTCAATACCAACAACGCGCGGCTGGAGGCCTACGAGTTCCTGCAAGAGATGTCGCCTCAGCTCGCCCACGCGACCATCACTATGCGGGCCGACCGGGGCGTGGCGGCGAGTCTGTTGCAGCCCGACATGGAGATACTCCAGACGCAAACGCTCCTCCAGGACATCAACCGGGCGCCGTACCGCCTCCTGGACACCGGATGGGTGACGGGAGCGGAAGCCGGCCGTGGGCTCGTCGAGAGCGACTACCTGTTCAACTTCGTGCCGAGCGCGGGGATCGCTCGTGTCCTACCGGGTATGGGGCCGGATTCCTGGTTCGTGCACTACGCCATCGAGATCGAGCCCCAGCACTTCACGCTGGCTCGCGAGGAGGACGGCAACGAGTACTTCACCCGTTTCGAGGTCACCGGAGAGGTCACGACCCCGGAAGGTGACGTCGTTCACGACTTCGTGGTCACACCATTTCTGCGCCTCACCGAGAGCCAGCTTCAGGATGTCGGCGCCCGGCCGTTCACCTACCGCGGCATGTTTCCCCTGATATCCGGGGATTTCCGTTTCCGCGTGATTTTCAAGAACGACGCCCGGACCGAGTACACCGTCTTCGAGGACGAGTTCAGCGTCCCCACCAGCGCGTCGACCCTCTCGCGCCCGTGGTTGCTCCATACCCCGCCGGTACCTGTCGAGGCCGAGGACTCGCGTGCCTGGCTTACCGGGGACAGCCAGCTTCTGCCGAACGGTCGCGGTGTGGCGGCGATCGGAATTCCGATCCGGGCAGTCGTCTCGGCGGTGGGCCACGAAGCGGTCACCTTCCGGGTGAGGCCGTGGAGCGCTGCCGACGAATCGGGGACCGCGGGAACGCCCCTCCGGGAGGAGGAGATCAGGGTCGAGAACGGGCTGGCGGTCTGGTCGGCTAGTACCGAGTCGTGGGAATCCGGCCGCTACGTCCTGTCGGTGTCCGGCGCCGAAACCGAACGGATGGTTACCTTCGACCTGAACCCGAGGCGCCGAATCGCGATCCCCTGGGGTCTCAGCGACTCGTTTGACGGTGGAACCACGGGAGCTCTCGCCGCCGCACTCGGCGAGCAGTCGCTGCGGGCCGGCGACCATGACGGCGCCCGCGAGTTTTTCGCAACCGCCCTGACCGAGAACCCGAACCTGGGCCGCGTCCGCCTGGCGCTCGGCAGGTTCGCACTTGACGACGGGGATCCACGCTCGGCAGTCCGCCTGCTGGAACCCGCGCTCGCCCAGGCGCCCGACGACGCCATGCTGCTCCGGGTGCTGGGCGATGCTCACCGGGAGTCCGGAAACCACCCGCGAGCGGTCGAACTCTACGAACGTTCCCTGCCCCTCCAGGCCCCGGACCCGGCGCTCCTGAACGCGCTTTCCTGGTCCCTCGCGGCGGGCGGCAACGGCTCGCGCGCCATTGCGTACCTCGAGCAGTCACTACGCCTGAACCCGGAGCAACCGGAGGTGCAGGAGTTGCTTGCGACCCTGCGCGCCGGCGCCCCGCCCGGGCCCCGGTAACGGCCGTACCCGTCCGCCGGTCCAAGATTCCAGCCTCCTGGTTCGGTTCGTTGGACTGCGAACGCATCCGAACGGATCACCAAGAGGGCATAAACCAAACAAAAATCGATATCTTGAATGAGTTCTTGGTACCGGTTCCGAAGGGTGGCATAATCGTTGCCTATTTTTGGCGCTTGCCACTTTCTCCTGCGGGACCGGCGCTGGTCGGACCGCATCCCTCAAATCTCCAACACCTCACATAGGAGGAACCATGCGGAAGTCCACTTTCGCGCTGCTTCTCGCAGCGTCCCTCGCCCTTCCGGCCCTTGCGTTCGGCCAGGGTGGCGACTCCAGTATCCGCGGGACCGTTCGCGATGACTCGGGGGCGGTGCTTCCCGGCGTCACGGTCACTGCCACCAGCCCCGCGCTGATCGCGGCTGAAGTCACCGTCACCGACAGCCAGGGCGGTTATCGCCTGCTGAACCTTCCGGTCGGCACCTTCACCGTCGAAGCGTCGCTGTCCGGTTTCGCGACCTACCGCCAGGAGGGCATCCTGGTCCGCGCCAGCACCAACCTCGGTGTGGACGTGGTGATGGCCATCAGCGGGGTGGAGGAGACGATCACGGTCACGGCGGAAACGCCGATGCTCGAAATCGCCCGGCCCGGCAACATTCTGACAATCGAGGGTGAGTTCCAGCGCGACCTGCCCATCCAGGCCCGCGGCAACTGGAGCGACTTCCTCGAGATGACTCCCGGCGTCAACGCCCGGCCGTTCGACGACGGTTCCGGACGGATGGTGTACTTCGGCCACGCGACCGAGCACTTCTCCCACGTCATCCAGATCGAAGGCATGGCCGCGGCCGGCTACAACGACGCCCAGATCACCTACGTGGGCATGGGCGCCGACGTGATCGAGGACGCCTCGGTCAAGACCGGCGGCGCCGAGGCCAAGGACCCGATGGGCACCGGGCTGATCATCAACATCATCACCCGGAGCGGCGGTAACGACCTCTCCATGTCCGCGTCGTATGACCATCAGGAGTACGACTGGGGCACCGGAGACGAAGACGGCCTCACCGGCTTCTTCGGCGACAACGAACTGCCGAGCGGCTTCGATCCGTTCGCCTCCGAGAAGGCGAACTTCGCGGCTATGGGCGTGTTCGACCCGCCGGATGACGCCAATGCCGGCGCCGGAACGCCGACCGCGCACCAAGTCCACCAGGCCGATTTCTCGATCGGTGGCCCGATCATGCAGGACAAGGCATGGTTCTTCGCGACCTATCGCTGGGCGGATCTCGCCGCCCGCATCAGCCGCTCGGCCCTCGACGTCGGCTTCCTGCAGCAACTCGGCGGACTCCCCGCAAGCGGCGGGTTCACGACGCCTACCTACACCGAGTTCCCGAACACGACCAAGAGCCATCAGCCCTACCTCAAGTTGACCGCGCAGTTGAACCCGAACCACGAGCTGTCCGGCTACTACCAGCGGGACCAGTTGAACAACACCTCGAACCGTGAGTACGACCTGGCGCACCGTTACATCGTGAAGACCGGCGGTGACCTGTACGGCGCCAAATTGACCTCGGTCTTCGGGGCGAACACCACCGGCCAGTTCCTCGCCTCCTGGAACAACAAGGCTGCCGAAGTCAATCTGAACGACCAGCCCCAGTTTGGGGACACGCCGCTCTACATCGAAATCCACAGTGGCTACACGGTGAACGACAGCGGAACCATCGGGGATGGTGGACGGATCGCCGCGTTCGGCAGCAACGCATCGGGAACCAGACGGCCGACCCGGCTCCTCCTGCTCCGCGCCGACATGACCCACTACCTGGACAACGTCGCGGGCTCCCACGAAATCGGGTTCGGCGTCTATGCCGCTCCCTGGAACCGCTACCCGCAGTACTCCGTGTACAACGCCTCCACCGGCTGGACCAGCGAAAACCACACCCCCGTGGACGCGAACGGCAGCATCGTGACGCGGGACAACCTGACGCAGGCAGTTGCCACCCGGTGGTACCGCCGGTACCGCAACGGCGACGCGAACGGGCCCGCCAGCGAACTCCAGACCCGGGACGCACAAGACCGTGACATCGCGTTCTACCTCCAGGACGCCTGGAAGCCAACGGACCGGCTCACGCTCAACATCGGCGTTCGCGCGGACTTCGTAAAGCGCTTTGACGGCATCCTGGACATCAATCGCATGGACACCCTGGCGCTCGGACCGCGCGCCGGGTTCTCCTACATGGTCACCGAGGATGGCCGGACCGTCCTCCGGGGCAACCTCGGCCGCGTGCACGAGCAGATGAACGGCCGCGACGCGGTGACCTCGAGTCACGCTGGCGCGTCAATCGGTAACTACACCGAATATGACCACGACGGCGACGGCGTGCCCGACCACAGCGTGTACAACGGGCCGCGCTCAAACCTCGACCCGACCTTCCTGTTCGATCCGGACATCGGCCAACCGTTCGTGAACGAGGCGATCGTCGGACTCCGCCGTCAGTTCCAGGGACAGTTCGCCATGGATGTCGCGCTGGTGCATCGGCGCTACAACGACAACTACGAATACCTCGAGCAGAACGGCTTCTACCCCGCCTCCTCGCCCGCTCAGCCCCCGCTGGGCGAGTTCCAGTTCGGGAAGGTGGACATCGATGAGGGCCGGATCCTCCAGCAGACGAACAACACCTGGGTGGACCTCGTCTATACGGCCATCGAAATCACGACCACACGGCGCACCGAGCGGATGTCGGCCACGCTGAACATCAATCGCCAGTGGCAGAAGTACAACGGCGACTGGAACCCCCACGATGCGGCGCGCTTCATCTCGCCCGAGAAGTTCAACAACACGAAGGCGCTCCACATGCCGCGCGGCAACCGCGACCACACGACCCTGCCGTCGAGTTCCTACTCGCCGACCTGGCGCCAGTGGTCCGTGCGCGGCGGTTTGACCTACCTGCTGCCGTACGACATCACGGCCGGGGTCAGCTATACGGGCAACGCGGGTCCGTGGTCCGGCCCCGTGCTCGACCGCCTCTCGTCCGACGATCCGGAGGTCACCCAGTACGGTCCCGGTTCGGCGAACAACGGCCAGACCAACCCGCTCGCAACCCGGTTCCGCTTCGTCGGGCAGGATCGCGGCGATCTGCAGGTGCAGGCCCCAACCGTACACACCGTCGGCTTGTCGGCGGGCAAGATCTTCGATATCGGCGGAATGCAGCTCGAGACGACAGCCCAGCTCTTCAATCTGATGGACGCGTACGGCCACAACCAGTTCACCTACAGCTCGGCGAACCGGACGTACAGCCCGAACTTCCTGCAACTCAGGAGCCGGCAGAACGCCCGGACGTTCCTCTTCCGGACGACCCTCCGCTTCTAGGCGACCCCTCAAGCACCTTCAAGGCGCCGGCCCCCACGGGCCGGCGCCTTTTCTTTTTTCACAGATACTCCTACATCAACGGGTTTCTCGTTGGCCCCTGCCGGTCAACCAGCGCTAGGAGTTCACATGGCCAACTTTGATTTCGTCGTGGTCGGGAGTGGCTTCGGAGGCGCTGTGGCAGCTTGTAGGCTCGCCGAAGCTGGCCAGCGTGTCTTGGTCCTGGAACGGGGCAGGCAGTGGGATGAAACCAACTACCCCAGTGTCACGAATCGGAACTGGATCTTCGATGTCGACGAACCTGAACGACAGAACGGGTGGCTGGACTTGCGCTGGTTCGATGACATGGCGGTCGCGCAGGGAGCGGGGGTAGGCGGAGGATCCCTGATCTACGCCAACGTCAGTGTCCCACCGCCCCCCACGACCTTCGAATCGGGATGGCCGGAAGCCATCACTGCGGCCGAACTCGCCCCATATGTGGCACGCGTCGGGGAAATGTTGGAGGTAGCAACGCTTCCGGAGAATCAGCGCACTAGGCGCTGGGACATCGTACGCCGGGGGGCCGAAGCACTTGGACATGGGAATCGGTTCTCGTCCCTACCGTTGGCTGTGCGGTTCGACAAGAACTACAACCCCCGCCAACTGGCGGACCCTCACAACGACCGCCATGCGATACCCCAAGAGAATCTGGTAGGGCGGCAGCAGCGCACTTGCATCCACCTGGGGGACTGCGACATCGGGTGCCGAGTCAAGGCGAAGAACACACTTGATCTGAACTACCTCGCCAGGGCCACCCAGAAGGGTGCCGAAATCCGACCGTTGCACGTCGTTCGGCGAATCACTCCAGACCGTCGCCGCTGGCAAGTGCACTACGACCGGATTACAGATGGGAAGCGATCTCAAGGTGCTGTAGTCGCGGACCACGTCGTACTATCGGCCGGATCCCTTGGCTCAACTGAGATCCTTCTCCGCTCACAGTTGGCCGGCGTGAGCCAGCGCATCGGCTACGGATGGTCTCCTAATGGCGACTTCCTAACTCCGGCTGTTTCGGATGAGACGGTAGAACCGACGGTCGGGCCAACAGTCACCGCGTGCATAGATCACACGGATGGCGTTGTATATGGGCAGAAAATCTTCCTCCAGGACGGCGGCTTCCCCAACCTACTGCGCTCGAGCGTGTCCAGTTGGGACAGAAAGCTCCCTAAGCGTTGGCGCGAGCACGTCCGGCCATTTGCCGACTGGGCTTTGAACAGAGATCCTCTCCGAAACGTCATGCCCTGGTTCGCCCAAGGAATTGATGCATCAGATGGACGACTGTATCTGCGGCGACGCTACCTCGGCTTGTTTGGCCCGCGCAGGTTGACGCTCGACTGGAAGGTCGATCACTCCAAACCAACTATAGATGCGATTGTGACCGCGCACGAAGCGCTGGCGAGGGCAACGAACGCCAAGCCGATCGTCTCACCCACTTGGACACTCTTGCGCGATCTGATCACGCCGCATCCACTGGGTGGCTGTTCGATGGCCGACGACGCCAGCCGGGGCGTTGTCGACCATGCCGGTCGGGTGTTCAACGCCCGCGGCCTGTACGTCGCCGATGGCGCCATCGTCCCGCGCGCAATTGGACGCAATCCATCCCGAACCATTGCGGCTCTCGCTGAACGTGCCGTAGAGCATTGGCCATAGCGCTAAGCAAACCGCGCGTACGGGTTAGGGCAAGAACCGCAGTTACCACACGTCAGCGACCGCATGACCCGGCGGCCGGCTACCCCCGCGCCATACAGGACGTTGCCGTCCAAGTCGTTCAATACGGTCACATACTGGTGCCGCTTCTGGGAAGAAGTCTCATGCACCGCGAACTCACGGGGCGTCCGGAGCTCGCGGCGCTCCAGCCCGCGCTGAACCGCCCGCTGCTGGGTCTCGGCGACCTAGCCCCCGGAAAGACCGAACTGGAGCACGACTACTGCCCGACTCGCTTCCAGGAGGCACGCGATCACCAGCGCCTCAAAGCGCGCCGCAAACCGGGACTTCGTCTCCGCCCACGACGGCACCACATGCCGCATTTCGTGTGAAGCGCACCGTACCCGCAGCAGCTTCGCTATCAGCCAAGTCCGATACTGCATCCGTCGGGCCCACCGGACAGCCTCCCCGCCTACTTCCACACAAGACCGCAAAGCGCCTTCACCAGGCGGAGTTCCCCGTAGATTCGCTCGTGGGCCGTCCCTTCAACAAGCTGGATCAAGAACAGAAGCACTAGGCTGCGAACCCCCCGGACTCATTTCAGAGTGGTTCGGAACGGTGTCTTGAAGCCACGTGCTGGAAGGCGCGCTGAACCTCTGCGCCGACGCACGAGCCACGCTTCGGCCGTTAGCTCGATACCACCAGCCCGACGGCGGTGAAAGCTTACGGTCATGAAGTGTTCGCGCGTCCGGCGCCGCGGATAAGCCGACAACAGGCGCCCCGGCCAGAACGGCACGAAGAACTGTCCACGAGCCCGACGATCTTTGAAGTAGTTCACCGGGCGCGACCGCCAGCCCAAAGCACGGGCAGTGGCCGCCGGCGGGAAGCTGGTCGGATGGGCAGTGGCCACATTCGTAGCGAGACCGTTCAGCCCGGTCAGGTTCGACAGCGGGGACGAGATGATCTCGATCAGCCGTGTTCCGGTCTTCCCGAGGTCGACGCTGGCGATGCGGCCGAAGTGCACGTCGCCGCTGAGCACGACCAGGTCGTGATCCACGGCACTCAGGGCGTCAAGCAGTTGCGCATATTGGTGTGAGAAGCTGCGCAAGTTCCGCTCAAGCTTGCTCTCAGTCACGATGAGGGGCTGCGAGATGGCGAGTACGCCAGGACACGAGCGGCCTCGCGCCCAGTGCAGGAGCTTCCGGAATTCCGCATCCGGTAGGAATCGGCGGGCCGATCGGTGCGATCTCACGTCGGCCATGCAGACGGTCAGGTCGTTTCCGAGGGTGAACGACTCAACGACCGGTGAGCGCTGGATGTTCTGGACGGCGTCGCGCGCTGCACGGCGCCAATTCCGCCGCACATGCCGAAGTTTCAGGGCCAGCAAGGTCGGCAAGCACGAATCGACGAACGGGTAGTCGTTCCAGTACTCATGGTCATCGGCCAGCATCCAGGTGCCGCCACGGCTCAGGATGCTGCCAAGTGCCTGCCAATGCAGCGCGTAGTCGTCAGCGATGCGCTCGCGGATCTCGCGTGGTATCAACGAAAGGGAGTCGAACCCGATGTCCAGGTAAACCTGATCACCCGTGAGCATTGTGACGTCGGGCCGCACCGCCGAGTCACCCCGGTCATGGAGTGCCTTGTAGGCCGACGCCGCTTTCCCGCAGTCCCGGTGGTTGTAGAAACAACTGCCCAAGCCGAAAGTGAACGTCCCCTTGCCGGCAAGCGGCAGACGTGACGGCAGTGTCCCGAACTGGCCGGAGCGAAGCCGCTGCCAGTGGCGGGGAAGTTCAATCTGCGGGTTTGCCTCCACCCTGCGCTCGAACTCCACTCGATAGTCGCGCCCAGCCTTCAGTTTCCGAAATTGCGCGACGTGGTAGAAACGCCGCTTCATCCCATGGAAGGGACGCTGCCAGTCCTCACGGCGAATCACACGTGTCCTCAGCGCGTGGTTTCCATCGAAGAGCCGGACGCGCGCCCGGTCGGGAAGCTTGAGCGCCGGAAAGAGCGTACCGACCCAGACTTCGGCGGATGTCTGGCTGACGCGGTGGATGGCGAGCGACCACTGCGCAGTTGAGGTTGGATGGTCCACGGACACTGGTGTCATACAGGCAGCCACGCACCATGCTCAAGGGAGTCGGCTGCGTTTCGACTAACCACATCGTATCTGTTTAGCAGGGGACGCCGGACATTCAATGAGATTGGATTTGTACAATTTCCTCGGACCTGTCGCCTAACGGGTGCATGAACGCATCGCGGCGAAAGGACCCGGACCGGAGAGGGAGCGGAAGTGCGCGGCGGATCGGAGCGGCGGAGAGGAAGGTGCGGCGTAATCTGGCTACGAAAACCACCAACCTGCGGTCTTGCCTAGACTCACGATCTGGGCGATTCCTCCGACGATTCCGAAGGCGATCAGGCACCGGTCGCGAAAAACGGATCGCCTCCTGTCCCACTCGCCCAGAAGGTCGTTGTAGGAAAAACTGACGGTCTCGAATCCCCCCAAGCGACGTTTGATTTCGCCATGCTTCATATTGTGCAGTGGGGTATATGTCACCGGATTTTGCTCTCCTTCCCTTTGCTGTGGGAAACCGTTGCTGGACATCCAGCGACGGGGCGCGACCGGGTCCAAGCAGCCCGCCGAAATAAGATTATCCCGGCTCGGGCCAGCCTTGGGCACCGGCCCAGATCCGCGAGCTACGGCCGGGATTGTCAATGGGCTTCTAAGATGTCCCACTTTTTGGAGTGCGCCCCCGCGAGTGGACAGGTTCAGACCGCGGCTATAACGGCGGAGCCATGATGATGAGCCTCGAACTGAGCCGGACTCAGATAGCCCAGCGCCGAGTGCAGTCTGCGGGTGTTCTAGGTGTCGATGAACCTCGGGAGGGCAGGGCAGACCTCCTCGAACGTCTCGTAAGCCATCAGATAGACCGCTTCGACCTTGAGCGTCTTGATGAGGCTCTCGGCCCGGGCGTTGTCCGAGCCCTTTCCCGCACGACACGCGTCCACCCCGAAACCGCACATCCGCGCATACGCCTCGTAGGACCGGTTCAACACCGCCGTCGGCCCCGCTCCCCGCGCTTGTGGCGCGTCAATCAGGATGAGACGCCAGCGACAATCAAGGTGAGACTGGGTCGTTCGGTGGGCTGCCTCGGCCAGACGAGTTCCGGTCGGTAGCGGCGTCGGGGAAGAGGCTTCGCGGAAGCGGGGCCTTTTGGGGAACGAGGTCGGTCAGGCGGAGGCTGTCTTTGTCCGAGGACAGAGGAGGGCTGGATGCCTGGTCGCCACATCACCGACTGTCAGAGGAGGCTGTTTTTGAGCGAACAGCGG
>LXNJ01001780.1_pt1 | contig 12408 bp, 10 predicted proteins | sample 809081 | NCBI WGS metagenome assembly LXNJ01 (sample SAMN04870510, study PRJNA318959) | sponge metagenome | biome: sponge; feature: marine sponge reef; material: water | host: Petrosia ficiformis | place: Greece: Milos, Mediterranean Sea | collected 2013-05-29 | depth 5-7 m
CGGACGCACCCGCCGACGAGGTACGCGTCGAATCCGCCGCTGCGCAGTTTGTCGATCACGGCAACCGCGTTTTTGGAAACACGGCTGCGGTCGATTCCGTGGTCGGCGATGCGATTCAGCAAGGATTTGCCTCGAAGCGATGCAGTAAGGATCCTGATGTTCGACCGCGATTGTACCCGTCGGGGCGACCGCGTGCTCTTGGTGCACGTATTGGTCGCCCGTGCCTAACCCGCATTTCTCACCAGACCGCTCTTTGCCTTGATGGAACCCTCAGGATCCCGCCTACGACCGCCGGGGCCCCCGCTTGCGGGTGCGACGCCGCGGTATGTTCAGCCGCTGCCGGCGCTCCCAGAGGCTCTTGCGGCTGATCCCCAGCTTCGCCGCCAGTTCCGTTTCGGTGAACTGATCCTCGTGGTCGAGCACGAAGTGCAGAAAGTAGTCCTCGAGACTGCTCGTTTGGTCCTCGGGTTCCGCGGCTTGCAGCCGGACCCGTCCGGTGCCGATGGCGAGCCGTTCGGCATCGATGACCCCCTCGTCGGTGAGAATGACGGCCCGCTCCACGGCGTTCTCCAACTCGCGCACGTTGCCGGGCCAAGGGTAGGCGCGCATCGCGTCGAGAGCCGCCGCAGCGAACGTGAGTCCCTGCTTGTTGAGCTTGTTGCAGGTGCGTTCCAGAACGGCCTGCGCGAGAACGACCACGTCCTCGCCCCGGTCTCGCAATGGCGGGACGTGCAGAACGGCGTCGATGCACTGGAAGAGATCGTCACTGTAGCGGTCGCGGCCGGCGAATTCGCCGAGATCTTGGCGGGTCGCGGCGATGATGCGCACGTTCGCATCGCGCGTCTGGGCGCTTCCGAACCGCCTGACCTGGCCGTCTTTGAGGAAACAGACCAGGCGTGCCTGGGCGGGTGGCGGCATGTCGGCGACTTCGTCCAGGAACAGGGTACCGCCATCCGCCGCTTCTATTAGACCGGGGCGCGCGGCGTGGGAGAGCTTGGCGACCCGCGAGTCGAGGCCGAACAGCTCGGGCTCGATCATGGTCTCCGGGATCGCCGCGCAGTTGAAGGCGATGACCTGGGCATGCCGGCGTCTGCTGGAGGCGTGCAGGGCTCGGGCGATGAGTTCCTTGCCGGTCCCCGACTCGCCTTGGATGAGGACCGTCGCCTCCGTGGGTCCCCAGGTGCCGACCTGGTCGAGCAGGTCGCGCATGGCGGCGCAGTGCCCGACGATGGTTGGAAAGGGCGTTTCGCCGCCGACCGCTGGTGTCGCGCGGCTCGTGGCCCGCTCGACGGCGGCGATGAGGGTTGCCGGCTCGAACGGCTGGGGAACATAGTCCGCCGCGCCGAGACGCATGCACTCAACAGCCTGCTCGATGCTGGGCGAGTCGGCGACGAGTACCACGGGCGCCGGCGCGGACAAGGCGAGAAAGTCCCGGGCCTCCACGGCAAGAGCGGCATTGGCCACGACGGCATCCGCCTGCCCCGCGTCGGCCCGTAGAGCGTCTTTCAGGTGAGACGCTTCGATGACGTCGATGCCGATGCGTTCGAACTCCCCGCGTAGATTCCGGCGGCTCGATTCGTCCGGCTCAACAACGAGGACGCGGGTCATCCCGCAATGGTAGCAGCGCCGGCCCGACGTCAGGAAATCGCCGTGAACCCCTGAACGACAGGAGAGGGCGGGATTCTGGCGATGTCCCAATGGTCAATCGCCCATTCGAGGATCGTCGCGATGTTCTCGTCCGGCGGGTCGAAACCGAGAAGGGTCAACGCCGCGCCGACGTTGCGCCGGGCGAAGCGGCGGTTGATCGCCGTCGCCTGGTTGTGCTTCGACAGCTTGACGCCGGAATCCTCCACGATCACGGGAACGTGGGCATAGCTCGGCCGAGCGTCGCCGAGCGCGTCGATGAGGAAGAGCTGCCGAGGGGTGTCGTCAATCAGGTCGGCGCCGCGAACCACGTGGTCAACCCCCATCGCCTGGTCGTCGACGACAACCGCGAGATGATACGAAGCGAACCCGTCGCGCCGTTGCACAACGAAATCGTCGAGCGCGCCCCAGTGCCGGTGTGACGCGGTGGACTCGCCAGGGGAGCATGCCCGTTGCACGCGGTCCACGAACTCGACGCGGCCTTCAGACCGGATACGGATGGCGTTTCCTTCCCAGGGCAGGGACAAGGTCCGGCAGGTACCTGGGTAGCGGTCCGTACCGCGCAGTTCCCGCCGGGTGCAGCGGCAGGCAAAGCAGCGCTCTGCCAGCTTCGCCAGGGCGGCGTGGTAGTGCGCGACGTGGTCGCTCTGTCGGGCGACCGGTCCGTCCCAGTACAGACCGTGGGCCGTCAACGTTGCGAGGATCTCGGACTCTGCGTCGGGGTCCACACGGGGCGTGTCCAAGTCGTCGATGCGCAGTAGCCAGCGGCCGTTGCCGGCGCGGGCGTCGAGCCACGACGCCACCGCCGTGAGCAGCGAACCCAAGTGCAGGGGCCCCGACGGTGTGGGCGCGAACCGTCCGGTGTACGGTGGATTGGAAGGCTCCTTGAGGATCCGGCTTGCTCGTTGAGGGGTGAGCTGCGTGCGGAGATTGTGCTGGTCGTGGTTTCGCGCAGCGCGCCGACGGTGTGGCGAATCTTCCAGCGCGACCCGTCGGGTCGCGCTCTAGTGGTCGACCACTAGCCGCGGAGTTGCTTCTCGCGGAGTTCGTCCAGGGCCTTGCAGTCCACGCATTGCGTGGCGGTGGGACGCGCTTCCAGGCGACGCAGGCCGATTTCCACACCGCAGGTGTCGCAGTAGCCGTAGTCCTGCTGGTCGATTCGCTCGATGGTCTCGTTGATCTTGCGGATCAGACGTCTTTCACGGTCTCGGGTGCGCAGTTCGATGCCGAGTTCCTCTTCGCGTGTCGCACGGTCGAGCTCGTCCGGAAAGTTCGAGGCCTCGTCTTGCAGGTGGTTCACGGTGCGGTCCACCTGCTCCATGAGTTCGTGGCGCCACCCCAGGAGCATGTTGCGAAAGTGCTTGATCTGGTTGGAGTTCATGTACGCCTCGTCCGAGTCACCCTCGTAGGGAACGAAGTCCCTGAACGGCGAGTGGTCGCCTTGCGCACGGGCACCGCGGACGACGGTAGTGGACTCGCCTCCGTCCCCGGTGGACGTGTTGCCAGATGGGTCATTCATAAGCTGTACAGTGTTCGTCTCGAACCGAGAGGGCGCGTAACCTACCAAAACGTCTTGGTGATGGCTATATCGACGTCGTTAACAATCGTTTCACGGTTGTTCGCCCCGGGATGCGCTTCCGGTGGTGCCGGGTGATTTTCGAGCCGGCACTTTGTCAAGGCCTGCTGATTCGGCGATACAAACGTTTCCTGGCGGATGTCGAGACGCTGGAGGGTCGGCGAATGACCATCCACTGCGCCAATACGGGGGCCATGACGGGTTGCGCCGACCCCGGCAGCCGGATCTGGTATTCGACATCGCCGAACCTCCGGCGCAAGTACCGCCACTCGCTGGAGATCGTCGAGGATGCCGACGGCCACCTGATCGGCGTGAACACGGCGCGGGCCAACGGACTGGTGGTCGAAGCGTTGTCGGCGGGGGTTCTGCCGGGTTTCTCGCGGACATCCCCGATCCGGCGCGAAGTGGCCATTCCCGGGGAGGGTGGCCGTTTCGATCTGCTCGTGGGAGATGTCTTCGTGGAGGTGAAGTCGGTGACGCTTCGGCTTGCCGACAGTGGAGCATTCCCCGACGCGGTGAGTGTCCGTGCGACGCGGCACGTCGATGCACTTGCCCGGCTCGCCCGATCCGGGCTCGGGGCGGCGCTGGTTTTCTGCGTGCTGCACAACGGCATCGACGGGGTACGCCCGGCCGACGAGATCGACGCGAACTACGGACTCGCGCTGCGCCGTGCCGTCGACGCCGGCGTGCGCGTGCTGGCGCTCCGCTGTGGCGTGACGGCGTATGCGATCACGCCAATAGGCCTACTCCCCGTGGGGGCGACCCTGGGGCTCTCCTGAACCCCACGGACCATTGGCCCGGAACCGTCTCTTCAGAGCTGCGTAGTCGTCGATGCCGTGCAGTCGTGCACCGTGCTTGGAGACGACTTCCGCCGCCGCGAAGTTGGCGAATCTGGCGGCGTCGAGAGGGTCCGCCCCATGGGCGCGGGCGTGGACGACTGCTCCCGCGTACATGTCGCCGGCCCCCGTTGTGTCGACAATGTCGCTTGGGTGGCCGGGTGCGACCGTTCGCTTGCGCTTGGCGAGCACGAGGCTGCCGCGCGCTCCCAGGGTGATGTTGACATACGGTGCGATGTCGCCGAGTTCAACCGCAGCGACGTCCAGACGGTCGGTTCCCGCCCATAGAAGCGCCTCCTCCTCGTTGCAGAAGAGTTGCGCTACGCCGTTGCCGAGCATCCGCTCGAGACCATGGCGGCAGGCGACGACCATGGAGGGGTCGGAGAACGAGACGTTCACGGGTACGCGCTCGGCCTCCGCCAGCTCACGTGCCCGGACGGCCGCCGCGCATCCCGACGCCGACGCCGCCAGATAACCCTCCATATATAGGTGGGCGGATTCTGCGATCACGGCGTCGTCGAGGTCGTCGACGGAGAGATGCTCCGACACGCCCAGAAAGGTCGTCATCGTTCGTTCGGCATCATCGGTAATCAGGGTCAGGCAGCGGCCCGATTTGCCGTCGTTGCCGTGGTTGCCGATGGTGTCGATCCCGGCGCGATGCATGTCTTGCAGAAAACGATCACCGACCGGGTCCCTGGCAACGCGACACGAATAGACGCTGCGGCCGCCGAAGCCCTTCACCGCGAAGACGGTATTGGCCGCGGAACCGCCGGAGCGGTAGCGCGGTTCGTGATCCGCCAGACTCGCCATCAGGGCTTCCATCCGGTCTTCGTCCACCAGCGTCATATGACCCTTGACCAGGTCCGAGTCGCGCAGGAACGAGTCGTCGACGGCGTACTCCAGGTCCATCAGGGCATTGCCGATGCCGCAGATGTCGTATGCCGGCGGCGATTGGAAAGATGGTGTCATTGCCCCAGCCGTCTCAGTCTGACGCGAGCCGGGCGAATGCCCGATCAACGGCGGCGAAGGTGTGCTCGACCTCCGCATCGCCGTGGACACCGGAGACGAAGACCGTCTCGTAGGCGGAAGGGGCGAGATAGACGTTGTCGTCCAGCATGGCGTGGAAGAACCGGCGATAGCGGTCGACGTCGGACACCGCGACGTCGTCGAAATCGGCCACGATGCCCGACGTGAAGAACAGGCTCAGCATGCCGCAGACCCGATTCACCGCAACCGGCACGTTGTGGTTCCGACCGCGTTCCTCGATACCTCGGGCAAGACGCTCGGTGGTGGCCGCCAGGGTCTCGTAGAACGCCTCGTCCAGGGAGCCGACCATCGCGAGTCCGGCGCTCATGGTGAGCGGATTGCCGGACAGGGTTCCCGCTTGATAGACGGACCCAAGAGGTGCGAGCTGGTCCATGAGTTCACCGCGTCCGCCGAGGGCGCCGACGGGCAGGCCGCCGCCGATCGCCTTGCCGAGCGTGGTCAGGTCGGGGGTCACGCCATAGCGAGTCTGGGCACCGCCGGCGTGCACGCGAAAACCGGTGATCACCTCGTCGAAGATCAGCACCGCGCCGACATCCGAGGCCAGTGTGCGCAGTGTCTCGAGGAATCCCGCGGCCGGGGGGATGCAGCCCATGTTGCCGGCCACCGGCTCGACGATCATCCCGGCGATGTGATCGGCGTAGCGGTCGAAGGCCGCCGTCGCGGCTTCGGCGTTGTTGTACGGCAGCGTCAGGGTGTGCTTCGCGGTGTCCTGCGGTACGCCGGGCGAATCCGGTAGGCCGAGGGTCAGCAGGCCCGAACCCGCCTGCGCTAGGAAGGCATCGGCATGCCCGTGGTAGCAACCCTTGAACTTGACGATCAGGTCGCGGCCGGTGTGTGCCCGGGCCAGGCGGATGGCGGTCATGGTCGCCTCGGTACCCGAGTTCACCATACGCACCTTGTCGATCGAGGCGAACCGTGCAACGACCGCCTCGGCCAGTTCGACTTCCACCTCGCTCGGCGCACCGAAACCGAGTCCGGACAGGGCGCGGTTACGCACGGCGTCGATCACCGGTGCGAAGGCGTGTCCCTGCAGCATAGGCCCCCAAGCTCCGACGTAGTCGATGTAGCGGTTGCCGTCCACGTCGGTGAGCCAGGCGCCATCGCCGCTATTGAAGAAAACCGGCGAACCGCCGACGCCACGGAATGCGCGGACGGGCGAATTCACGCCACCGGGAATGCAGAGTTCCGCCCTGGCGAGCAACTTGGACGAGGTGTCGAGATTCATCTGTCTAGATTCCGAATTGGCTTGGCGACGAGGCGGTTGTCTGCGGGTCCGGCGGCACCCTACCACCAGGCCTGGCTTTCGATGTCTTCCCGGGTCAGCACGCCGACCACGGTTCGCCGGGAATCGCCGTTCGACCTCCATGCCGATCGCGACCGGGTGACGCACAGCGTGTCCACGCCGAAACGGTTGAGTTCGGTGAGCGCTTCCTGGAGCGTGGCGCGAACGTCGATATCGCCGGCTTGGTAGCGTTCGGCGAGACGCAACCGCTCGACGATGTCGGCAGTGGCTCCGGGGGGGTCGTCCCGGTGTTCGAGATCCCTCGCATCGACCACGGAACGTGCGTCACCGGGATCCTCGACGACGATCCAACGCGGCATCGGGTCCAGGCTGTCGCGAAACTCATTGTCTGTAGGCTCGGTGGTTAGTACGAATTCTCGGTCCATCAGGCCAGCCACACCGACACGGAGAAGGTGTTGCGCCGCCGCATGTGGAGGATAGCGAACTCCGAGCGTTGCGAGCGTGGTCAACAGGGCCGAACGACGCTTGAACAGGCTGGTCGTCAGGGTGGCGATGGCGATGATGAGCATGGCGGGCAGGATGACCCGTGGACTGGCGGTGAGTTCCAGCACCGCGACCAGCGCCGCCAGCGGCGCCTGCAGGACGGCCGCCATCATCGCCGCCATGCCGAGCATCACGTACAGCGCCGGTGTCGAGGCATGTTCGGGTATCAAAACGTGGCCCGCGATGCCGATCAGCCCGCCGAGCAGCGCACCCAGAACAAGCGTCGGACCGATCACCCCCACCGGCAGTCCCACACCGACGCAGGCGGCGGAGGCGACGAACTTCGCGACGAGGATCGCCAGCAACGTCGTCCAGGCGAAATTGCCGAGCAGGGCGGCGTTGACGGTGTCGTAGCCCACGCCGAGGACTTCCGGCGCCGCCAGCGCGGCCAGTCCGGTGATGGCCCCCGCCAACGTCGCCTGGGCCCAGAACGGCATGGATCCGAGCTTCGCGAACACCGACACGAGATAGGTGAACGTGCCGGCCAGGAGTCCGACAACGACCCCCGCGACCATGATGTACGGGACCTCCACGAGCGAGCCCATTTCGGTGTGGGGGATGGGAAACTCGATGACATCGCCGACGAACCAGCGGCTGAGCAGGGTTGCCGTCACGGTGGCGATGATGATGGGCACGAAACTCGTGATCGCATACTCCATCATCACCACTTCCATGGCGAAGATGACGCCGGCCATGGGGGTATTGAACGATGCCCCGATGGCGGCTGCGGAACCGCAGGCAACGAGGGTGCGGACACAGTTGTCGGGGAGTCGAAGCACCTGCCCGAGCAGGCTGGAAGTGGCGGCCCCGAGGTGCACGGCCGGCCCTTCCCTGCCGCCGGAAAAGCCGGTCGCCAATCCGATGACCCCGCCGACGAATTGATGCACCGCGCCGCGCCAAGGCAGCCGGCCACGATGCCGCGCCAGCCGTTCCATGACGTGAACCACGCCGAAACGGCGTGAGTCGGGCGGTGATCGGGTGAGCATCAAGCCGACCACGACGGCGCCCGCGATGGGCAGCAGCAGGTGCCAAGTGATGCCGAGAGCCTCGAAGGTCTCGGCATCCGGACGCCCGGTCAGCCAGGCGGCGGCCTCGATGGCCCCGCGGAACAGGAGCACGACGGTAGCCGTCAGAACGCCCACGATGATGGCGAGCATGGACAACTCGGGTAGTGCCGTTCCTCCGGCAAGCTGCCTGTGAAAGAACTCCACGACGGTGCCCTTGGCTCGGGTGAAGGTGGACAGGTGCGGCTCCGTGCCGGTGCTGCGGATCAGCGGAGCGAGTAACTATAACCGTACGGGGGCGCCGGCTTGGGCACGGCGCGATATGAATATATGAATGGAGCGCGCCGATGCGCGACGGCGAACGGCTATAATCCGATCAATGGACGTCAATATCCAATTTTCGCCCCGCGCCGCGGACAAGGTCCGTGAACTGATCGAGGACGAGGGCAACAGCGCCCTTAAGCTCCGCGTGTTCATCACGGGCGGCGGCTGCAGCGGGTTCTCGTATGGATTCACCTTCGACGACAGCGTTGCGGACGACGACTCCGTGGTCGAGCGCAACGGCGTGACCGCAGTCGTCGACCCCATGAGCTACCAATACCTGGTGGGTGCCGAGATCGACTACAAGGAGGACTTGTCCGGCGCCCAGTTCGTGGTTGCCAACCCCAACGCTTCCTCCACCTGCGGCTGCGGCAACTCGTTCGCGATCTGAACGCCCCAGGGCCGACCCCTTGTGGCCCGACTTGGCGAACTGACAATCCACTTGCCGGCACGGGCGACGACAAGGATAGCCCCTACGGGTTGTTCGGCGTGCCCTTCATGGTGGCTGACCGGTATACACGGCACCCAACACCCGCGGCCCGCGTGCCCCGGTAACCGCTGGCGCGTTGCCTGCCAGTCCTTGCAGACGGTGATGTGCGAACCAAGCGAACGCGGCGGCCTCCAGGGCGTCGCCGTCGACCCCGAGTTCGTCGCAAGCCACCACCCGGTAGCCGTCGAGATTGGCGGTCAGTCGCTCCACGAGGTGGGCGTTCCGACGACCGCCGCCGCAGACCACCAGGTCACCTTTGGGTGGTCCCCAACGCCGGACCGCCGTGGCGATACTCCACGCGGTGAACTCGGCGAGTGTCGCCTGCACGTCCACCGGCTTCGGGTCGAGCCTCCGGCAGGCCTCGACGACGTAGTCCAGGTTGTAGGTCTCCTTACCGGTGCTTTTTGGGGGTTGCCGGGCGATGAACGCGTCCGCCTGTAGCACTTCCAGCAGTCCGGGCTGGGATTTTCCGCTTGCGGCCCACGCGCCGTCGCGATCGAACGGTGCGGACAGGCAGTGGCGGGTCCAGGCGTCGAGCAGGGCGTTCCCGGGCCCGGTGTCGAACCCGAGTATGGAGGTCGATGCGGCTGGCAGAATCGTTGCATTGGCAATGCCGCCGATGTTTACCACGATGCGGTGCCGCACGCCGTCCCGGAATAGCGCCTCGTGGAACAGCGGTGCCAGCGGCGCGCCCTCGCCGCCGGCCGCGAGATCGCGACGGCGAAGGTCGGCGACGACATCGATGCCGGTGACCTCGGCGATCCGGTTGGGGTCGCCGATCTGCACGGTGAACGGCGTCGACGCTTCGGGGTGGTGGCGGATGGTCTGACCGTGGCAGCCGATTGCCCGTACGTCGGGAGGCGAGACTCCCCAACGGTCGAGGCACGCGACCACGGTCCGACCAATGAACTCTCCCAATGCCGCATCGGCATCGCCCATTCGTACGATCTCGTTCGCACCGGGACGCATCAGGCTGGTCAAGGCGTTGGCAAGAGGGTTGGGTAGGGGCACGGTATCGGCGGCGTCGATGCGGGGCGGGCCGGTGCCGACTCCCAACAACGCCACGTCGAGCCCGTCGACGCTCGTCCCCGACATCACGCCGACAAACTGCATGGTTCCCACTCGTGTCGAGGCTTTTTCAGTGAAGGCTTGTGCTGACGATCGCGCGGCGTTCGTTTACCGAACACGGGCGACCGCAAGGGCCGTCGCTACCGGGCGGCGTCGAGGGAGGCGAACTGCTGGCTCTTCTTGCGGTTGTCCAGTTCGGCCAGCAGCAGCGCCGCGGAAGAGTCGAAACCCACCCGGTCTTCGGGACTGATGGGGTGCGTCTGAGGCAGTGTCGACAGGGCTTTGCGGGGATTCAGGTGGACACCGCGCACCAGGAACTCGTAGTGCAGGTGGGGGCCGGTCGCCCAACCCGTGGCGCCGACGTAGCCGATCACCTGACCCTGCTGAACGCGTTTGCCCTGCTCGATGCCCCGAGCGAACCGTGACAGGTGCAGGTATTTGGTCTGATACCGCTCACCGTGCCCGATGACGATGTAGTTGCCTTTCGATGACGTCTTCGAGGCGGTGAGCACGGTACCGTCGCCGGAAGCCTTGACGGGCGTACCTGTGGGTGCGGCGTAGTCAATGCCGAGGTGCGGCATCTCGCTCTTCCACAGGGGGTGTATTCGCTTGAGGTTGAAGTCCGAGCTGATACGCGAAAAGTCGAGCGGCGCCCGTAGGAAACGCTTGCGCATGCTTTCGCCGTCGGGGGTGTAGTAGCCGATGCCGCCCTTGCCGTCATCGTAGCGAACGGCTCGGTAGGTCTCGCCCTGGTTGATGAACTCCACGGCGAGGATGTCGCCGAAGCCGACGAACTGGTTGTCGATGCGTTGCTCGTTGTAGAGCACGTGGAACTCATCGTCCGTGCGGACATCGAGGATGAAGTCGATGTCCCAGCGGAATATCTCGGCGAGGCGTGTGGCGAATTGGTCGTTGAGACCGACGCCCTGGCAGGCCGAGAAGAGTGTGCGCTCGATGCGCCCGCCCCGGTACTGGCGGACGTCTTGCGGATCCTTGACCACGGCGGATGCCTCGAAGCGGTCACCGATCCTTTGAAACTCGACCGTCTCCTCGCGACTCGGACGGTACTTCAGATGCAAGAGGTTGGCCTGGATGTCGCGGCCGAACTCGAACTCGTAGCCGGGGAAGATGTTCTCCAGCCGTTTGCCCAGCGGACCGCTGTCGATCAGCAGCTGCAGGTCGCGGGCGGGGATTCCATTGCGCTCGAAGATGTCCGACAGCGTGTCGCCTCGCCGAACGCGGGCGACGAACGTCTCCAGCGGCGGCGGATCCAGTGGTTTGGTCACCGCGTCGGGAGGTGCGGGGACCGGGGTGGTCGGCGCGGACGGTCCGGATTCGAGGTCGGAAGCGCCGGCGGCATTGGCGGACTCCGGAACACCGCCGAACATCCACACGGCGGCGATGGCCAGCGTCAATGCCGCTAGTAGGGCAAGGTGGGTTGCTGGAAACCTTACCAAGGTCGCGCCTGATCTCGGCGGGTGGCCCGCCGTACTCCGGCCCTCCGCCTGCGAGAACCCAAAGCATCGCAGTATAGGCGAACGGACAGCGATGTGAACCCCCGATGACACACTGAAACACGCTGTATGCTCTTGATCTTCCCGGACTCTAGCGGCTCTAGCGGACGGTGGTGTTGTGCCGAGCGGTGGCGCGTCTGATAATCGCCCGTCGTGACCCCCTCGCTACTGAGTTCTCTTTCAAGACGTGGATTGATCGCCCAGGTGTCCGATCACGCCGGCTTGGCGGAACACCTCGGCGGTCGCTCACGGAGTGTCTACAGCGGGTTCGACCCGACCGCGCCGAGTCTGCAGGTCGGCAACCTGGTGCCACTGCTGATGCTCCGCCGCCTGCAGTTGGCGGGCCACCGTCCCATCGTCGTGCTCGGTGGCGCGACCGGTGCCATCGGCGATCCTTCCGGGCGGACCGAGGAGCGGACGCTGAACACGGCCGAGACCATCGAGGCCTGGGTGGAGTCGATCGGTCACCAGGTGGCGGGGATCGTCGACACCGACGGTTCAAATGCAGCAATCGTGGTGAACAACCTGGAATGGACCCGTGACGTCGACGTGATCAGCTTCCTGCGGGATGTGGGCAAACACTTCTCCGTGAACGCGATGATTCAGCGCGATTTCGTCCGGTCGCGGCTCGAACGCGACGGATCGGGTATTTCCTACACCGAGTTCAGCTACGCGCTGCTGCAGGCCTTCGACTTCCTACAGCTGGCGCGCCGCTACGACTGCGACGTGCAGGTGGGAGGCTCGGACCAGTGGGGGAACATCGTCGCCGGCATCGACCTGGTACGCCGTGTTCTGCGTCGCCCCGCGTACGCCTTGTCGATGCCGCTCGTCACCAAACGGGACGGCTCGAAGTTCGGTAAGAGTGCGGCAGGCGCCGTGTGGCTGGATGCCGAGCGGACCTCGCCGTACGCCTTCTACCAGTTCTGGCTGAACAGTGCGGATGCCGATGTGGGGAGCTTCCTGCGCTGCTTCACCCTACTGGAGGAGGACGCGATCAACGCCGCCCATGCGTCGTTGGAGGCGCATCCGGAGCGCCGCGAGGCGCAGCGTCTGCTGGCCGTGGAGGCGACTCGGTTGGTCCATGGCGACGCCGGGGTCTCGTCCGCCGAACGGATCACGGCG